>CEVA01243558.1_pt1 | contig 26353 bp, 26 predicted proteins | sample 361521 | NCBI WGS metagenome assembly CEVA01 (sample SAMEA2622823, study PRJEB7988) | marine metagenome | isolation source: saline water (ENVO:00002010), including
CAGCATGAACCTTACAAACTACAAAATCAGCCCCCCGCATTTGATATATGAAGAAGCTATAAAGGAAGCCAACAAAAGAGGGATAATGATAACTGGCTCTGAAATCGTAGGGCTTATCCCTTATCAGTCAATAAAAGAAGCTGGGGTTTTTTATTTGAGGAAAATGAAAAAATCAACTGGGTTACCATCTCTAGACATTGTTGAAAACGGAATACAGTCTTTAGGCTTAAGGGATGTTTCTCCTTTTGAGATTGAGGAAAAAGTGTTAGGGTTACCATTGATGAATGGTGAACTTGTGAACAAGCAAACTTTTGATTTTGTCGACGAGGTTTCTAGAGACACCCCTGCCCCAGGAGGAGGGTCTGTTGCGGCTCTTGCCGGTTCGCTTGGAGCAGCACTAGGGACAATGGTTGCAAACCTATCGGTCGGAAAGTCAAAGTTTGATGACGATTATGAAAAGCTTTGCAAAATTTCAGAAACAGGACAGATGATCAAGGATTCTCTCCTAAAAGCAGTTGATGAAGACACAAATGCATTTGACTCTGTCATAGAAGCAATGAGAATGCCGAAAGATACCAAAGAGGAAAAAGAAACCAGAAGCAGGATGATGCAAGAAGGTTACAAAAAGGCAACAGATGTTCCTCTTCAAACAGTCAAACAATGCCTTGCAGCATTAAGGATCTGTTGTGAAATATCAGAAATCATGGATGCTGGAATGGCAAGCGATGTCGGCTCTGGCGCACTTCTTGCAAAAGCTGGAGCGGAATCTGCAGGCTTGAATGTAAAAATAAACCTGAAAGAAATAAAGGATGAAAAATTCAAGAAAATTTTTGAGTCAAAACTTAATGAATTCCTTAAAGAAAGCAATGAACTTTGCGAAACAACATTACTAAACGTAAATAAAAAAATCTAAGAAAGCCACACTTCTTTATTCTTCACCAAAAGCCTCATCAAAAACTCTATCACTGCTTGGAAAATCCAAAGATTTGACGAAAGAACATGCCTCCATTGCGCCATGTTCTCTATCCATCAAAGCATCTTCCCATTCGACTGAAAGTGGACCTTTGTAACCTATATGGTTTAACGCACGGATTATCTCCTCGAAATCAACCTCACCTCTTCCAAGACTTCTGAAATCCCAACCCCTTCCATTTTCTCCAAAATTCAAATGGCTTCCGAGCACCCCTGTGGTTCCATCCAACTGCAAAGCAGCATCTTTCATATGGCAATGGTATATTCTGTCCTTGAACTCATACAAAAACCTGACAGGATCAACCATTTGCCAATGTAAATGGCTTGGATCGAAATTAAAACCAAAGGCAACCCTGTTGTCAATTGCATCTAATGCTCTTCTAGCGGTTATTATGTCAAAAGCTATCTCTGTAGGGTGAACCTCTAATGCGAATTTAACATTGCACTCATCAAAAACATCCAGTATTGGATTCCATAATTTTGCAAAATGAGAAAAGCCATCTTCAATCATTTTTTCAGAAACTGGCGGAAAGCTGTAAATTAAATGCCAGATTGAAGATCCTGTAAAGCCGTTAACAACATCCACACCAATATTCTTTGCAGCGTGAGCTGTATCCTTCATCTTCTGGACTGCCCAGTCTCTTTTACCTTCAGTATCGCCATGGAGATCTTCTGGAACAAACATGTCAGATCTTGAATCATTGTTTAAATCACAAACCAATTGACCTGCTAGGTGGTTGCTTATCGACCAGCACTTCAAGCCATACTTCGAAAGAATTTCCTTTCTGCTTTTTGCATATTCAATATCATTCGCAGCTTTTGTAACATCAACATGGTCTCCCCAACAAGCTAACTCAAGCCCTTCGTATCCCCAAGATGATGCTTTTTCAGCTATCGTTTCAAGACTTAAATCTGCCCATTGTCCTGTAAAAAGTGTTACTGGTCTTGTCATATTTCCTCCTAAAGTTTAACCTGCTTATAGCCACCTTTGCTTCTGAAGTAATTAATTAAAACAAAATAACAAAGAGCCATAAATATAGGAGGTATGGAAGCAAGCTTTAAAGCATTGCTTTTTGCTTCATTCGTTGACCTTGTAAGCGCTTTCCTTTTTTCCTGAAGCCTTTGGAAAGATTCTGAACCATCATCATCAGCCAGATCAGCATCAAGCTTCTTCATGCTCTCTTGATCCAATTGCTGATATTCTCCAAAAATACTATTTTTATTTTCTTCAAGAATAAACTCCTGATAATATTCAGGCTGGTTTGTTTTTAAGGTTTTGTATATCTGGGTATCCTGTAAGTTTCCTAATAAAGGTGTTCCTATAATCCCTACTCCAAGCATTCCAACTCCAGCAATAGCATTGATGGTTAACGCTCCTCCTTTAGGGAACTGTTCGGCAACCAAGCCTAAGGTGCATGGCCAGAAAAAAGTTTGTCCGATTCCATACACTGTTGCGGCACCCAAAATAAACCATGGGCTCACTGAACTGATAGAAAGGAAATAAATTCCACAAGCAGCAAAGATAGAACTAAATGCCAATATCTGTAAAGGTGAAAGCTTCTTTGACAGATCACCAATGGCTTTAAGCCTTAAAAGCATCATGACTGTAGCGGTGTAAATCAAAACCCATATACCATCAAGTCCAATTTTTCCCATTGCTGGACCCATAAGATCTTTAATCCAGGCATCTGTTCCTAATTCTGTTGTGGCTAATGGAATCATCAACAATAACAAAAATACAAACAAAGGCTTGCCTGGCGCCCAGGAAACAACTTTACCGTACCAAATAACAATTAAAGCAGTGATTGCCCAAATCAATTGAGTTGTTGACAATCCCATATACTCAACTGGCAAAAATTTAGTTCCGAGTTCAAAAACAACAAGCCAGGTTACTATCAATGCTCCCATCCAGCCCATTTCCTTTAACATCGCAGTATGAGACACACCTGCCTCAACTCTCTCATGTACAGGGAATCTTGTATCCTGCAATCTAACTCCATAAATAATTGCTGGAAACAATAAAACAATGACCTGCCATTGCCACGTTAAACCTGTAGCTGAAACCAACAATGCCAACAATCCGCCTAACACCAATCCACCTGGCCAGCCTGCATGCAAAATGGTCAACCATTTTGTTTTTTCTTTTTTGTAAACCGTTGCAATAGCAGGATTTATTACAGCCTCCACAGTACCATTACCCAAAGCACCTATGAAAGAGCCCCACCAAAGCCACCAATAATCTTTTGCAGTGACAAGCAACAATACCTGCAAAGCATGACAGAAAAAAGCAAAGAACATTGCCTTTCTGTAACCCCACCTGTCAATAAAAAGAGAGAAAAGAACTATGCTTATCGCAAATGGCCAGAGACCAGCTCCAAATATCTCTCCTTTCTGAGTTTCACTAAGGTTAAACATTTCTTGCCAAACATTGTCTAACAGCATTATTCGAACGATGAAAGAAAATGATGTTGCCACCAAGGCGATGAAGCATGTTTTGAATAATTTTTTTGAATCAATTGAGCTTAAAGCTTGTTTTTTAGCCATAATTACCTCCAAATCTATTGGATATAGTGTAATTTAAAAAAAGAGAAAGAAATATTTTTTAGAATAATTTTTCTATGAAAAATTTATCTGAATACATAAAACATCTGGAAAAAAAGAATGAACTAAAAAGGATCACAGAGGAGATAGATCCAAAAATTGAAGTTACAGTGATTGGTGAGCACTACACAAGGAACAACAAAGAAGCATTGCTCTTCGAAAACATAAAAGGAAGCAACTTTCCGTTAGCAGTCAATCTTTTTGGAAGCAAGGATCGCGTATCTCAGGCTTTCGGTGTAAAACACATTAACGAACATTCAGAAAGAATTGAGCAACTTCTGAAACCTCCAAAGGTTTCTGGAATCTTGGACGCTATGGGCATGCTTCCAAAATTTGCTGAGCTGGGTAAACAACTGATACCAAAAACAATAAAAAAAGCACCTTGTCAGGAAATTGTGCTAAAAGGAGATGATGCGAATCTAGACATACTTCCCATACCAACACTTTGGCCTAAAGATGCTGGACCATACATATGCTTAGGATCCACAATCACAAACGATCCAGAAACAGGTTCAAGAAACGTGGGACTTTACAGGCTTCAGAAACATGACAAAAAAACACTTGGCATGCATTGGCAATTACATAAAGATGGTAAAAGGCATGAAGTAAAAGCAAGCCAGAAAAAAGAAAAAATACCTGTTGCAATTGCGATTGGTGGCGACCCAGCAACAATGTATTCCGCAAGTGCCCCCCTTCCACCGGGAATCGATGAATACCTTTTAGCAGGATTCTTAAACAAAAAACCAGTCGAAGTGGTTAAATGTATAACATCAGATATCAAAGTTCCTGCTCATGCTGAGTTCATTCTAGAAGGATGGGTAGATCCAGACGAGAGGAAAGAGGAAGGTCCTTTTGGAGACCATACAGGCTTTTATAGCCACCCTGGACCTTATCCGGTTTTCCACTTGGAAGTAATAACACATCGAAAAAAACCAATTTTTCCACACATAATTGTTGGAAAGCCGTTACAGGAGGATTGGTTTTTAGGATGGGCAACAGAAAGAATCTTTTTACCTTTAGTCAAGCTTTTCTGTTCTGAGATTAAAGATATGCACTTTCCCGCAGAAGGTGTTTTTCACAATATGCTTCTTGTGAGCATTAAGAAAAGCTATCCTGGCCAAGCAAGAAAAGTTATACATGCAATATGGGGAATTGGCTTGTTGAGTCTTACAAAATTCATTGTTGTTGTTGATGAAGATGTTGATGTCCAGAATCCAAGTGAAACAACTTTTCATGCCTTGTCTAATATTGACCCAAAAAGAGATATTGTGATGGATAATGGCCCTGTAGACGTGCTTGATCATGCAAGCCCTGTTGAAGGATTTGGTTCAAAAATAGGCTTTGATGGTACAAGGAAAATTGAAGGAGAATCAGCAATAAGAGAATGGCCTGAACAAGTGGGCATAGACCAAGAAAAAATTGACGAAATCCTAAAAAAGATTAAAGATAATTAATGAATTCTTTTTCGTCAATACTAAAGTTGATCAAGTTTGAACATACCGTTTTCGCTTTACCTTTTGCATTTGTTGGATTGATTGCGGGTTTGAGGGATTATCCTGATGTAAAAACAACCTGCCTTATCCTTTTCGCAATGATTGGTGCAAGAACAGCAGCAATGGGACTTAATAGATTGATTGATTACCCTTACGATAAAAAAAATCCTAGAAGCAAAAACTGGGGTTTAGTCACTGGTGTCGTTAAGAAAAAATCAGTCTGGATTTTAGTCTTCGCAAGTTTGATGATTCTTGGCTATGCGGCAAAAAACCTCAATGATTTAACATGGCAACTAGCGCCAATTGCAGTCCTTCTTTTGTCAATGTATCCATTCACCAAAAGATGGGGTGTGTTTTGTCATTTTTGGCTTGGTGCAACACTTGCATGTGCACCAGCTGGTGGATTCATTGCTGCAACTGGTGGATGGGGAGATAAGGTCTACCTGATATGTCTAGCAGTTACTTTTTGGGTTGCTGGCTTCGATATACTTTATTCCTTGCAAGATATTAAATTTGATAAAAAAATGAAACTTTATTCAATTCCTGCAATTTATGGCGCAGACAAAGCTATATCGGTATCACGCATACTGCATTTTTTCGCAGCACTGCTGTTTTTTCTTTTTGGGTCTGCTTTTGACTGGTCTCAAGGTTGGATTATTGCTTGCGTTCTGATGTTTTTTCTTCTATTGTGGCAGCATTCAATAATTTCTGCCAATAACATTGAAAGAATCAATGCTGCATTTTTCTCAGCAAATGGATGGATTAGCATACTATTGCTTCTTGGAGCATTCATGACGATATGAAAAAAAACAAAATTTTAATTTCACTTATCTTGATTGCATCAAAAACAATAAGCGCTCCAACAATGCAGCAGAGCGTGAAGATTGATGGAATTCTCGAAGAAGAGGTGTGGAGCAAGGCAGCAATTATTCAAAATTGGACTCAACAACAACCAAAAGAAGGCGAAAAAGGCACCCTTGAAGCAAGGATTTTCATCTGGAGAGATAAAGAAAATCTATATATAGGGTATAAGGCAAAAACTGACAAGCTGATAAACAATTACAAAAAAAGGGACCAAACTCTCTACAATGATGACAAAATAGAAATTGTTATAGACCCTTATTTGTCAAAAAGAAATGGTTACTATTTTGGCATTAATGCTAATGGAAGCAGGGTTGATGGAACGATAACCAATGAATCCAGGCCAGATCAAGATTGGGATGGATATTGGGAAGGAATGGGCACATTGACAAAAGATGGATGGAGTGCAGAAATAAAAATACCTTTTTCAACGCTTGCATATGCAGAGAATAATAACAACTGGGGAATAAATTTCAAATACTGGTACTCAAAAGAAAGGGAAGCTGGCTATTGGACAGGATGGGAAAAAAGCAATAGCCTTAACACACTGTCAAAAGGAGGTGAATTAACAGGAATGAATGATTTGCCCAGTTCAAATCCTTGGATAATGAAACCATTTATGCTTGGAAAAGCGACTCAAGAAACAGAGATGGACTATAAGGCTGATGTTGGAATAGACATTATTGGCACCCCATGGAAAGGATGGAGGATTGCATCAGTTTTGAATGCTGATTTTGGAGAAGCTGAGGCAGATGTACAGCAAAGCAACTTAACTCGCTACTCTTTGTTTTTTCCTGAAAAAAGAGATTTCTTTTTAGAAAATTCAGGACTTTTTTCATTTGGTAGCAAAGGTTCAGCCCTTCCATTCCATAGCAGAAATATCGGTTTAGATGAAAATGGAAACCAGCTTCCACTTAGAGTTGGATCAAAAATCACAGGGAAATTCGATATTAATGAGGTTGGCTTTTTAACAGCATGGGTTGAAGACTCAATTGATGAACATTTTGCAATCCTAAGAACAAAACATCAAATAACAGACAACACAAATATAGGTTTTATTTCCTCCAGTGAAGATTCGAATTCTTCAAACATGACAAATGGCATAGATGTTTCATGGAAGTCGATTAACGACAATGGGACAAGGTTGAATGTTGACTTATGGTCACAATTTTCATCAAGCGAAAATAAAGATGGAGAAGGCCATTATTTTAAAGTAGAAAGCTTCGGAAATCCTCTTTCTGCCTCCGCCGAATATATGATTTTTGATGCAGATTTTGACCCTGGCCTAGGCTATTACAGATACTCATCGTTGAATGATTCAGTAAAAGTTAAAAAAATTGAAATTGAACATTCGGAAAATGTATCAAAATGTATAAATTTCTGGAAAAAAAAATGTGAAGAAAAATATCAAATAAGGGAAATTTCAAATGAGATCAGCTTCAATGAAATTTCAAATGGAGCGAACAAGCTTGTAGAAAACTCTCTAAGAATAGAACCGTTGGGTTTATCTATGAGTAATGGATGGTCATGGAGGCCTGAAATCACAATGTACAAATCAGTTTTGGATCAAGATTTTGAACCTTGGTCATTACCTGGGACAATAATACCTGCAGGTGAATATGATTATGTTGATTACGGTCTGAACTATTTTGGCTGGGCCTATGATTACAAATGGGTATGGGGTGGAGGTTTCAATTCTGGAGATTGGTATGATGCTAGCAAGACGAGCCTTGACGGGTGGCTGAATTACAAAATAACAAATGATTTTTCTTTTGGGCCAAACTGGAATATGAATAATGTAAAAAGAGGCAGCTCCTCATCGAGCTCTGAAATATATTCATTTGATTTTGGCTACACCCCAACATCATCCCATCTTTACAGCCTTTCGGTACAAAAAAACAATCTATCAGATGCAATTAATGCATATTTTAGATTTGAATTCAGGCCCAAGGATGGAGAAGCAACATACCTAGTTGTAAATACCAATGATGAATCAACCGGTGACTCATGGAAGGTAATATTTAAAAAGGAGTGGTTGTATTAATGAGAAAAAAATATTTATTGGGTTTAATGCTGTTGTCATTTTTCAATGGTGTTAAACCTTTTGAAAAAATAGAATCATTTGAACTTCAAGTTGATCAAGGAGTATTTTCATACACTCAAGATTCAGATGAAATAATAGCCTTTCTTGAATTAACAGAAGGGGATGCCTATACGGAGAACCTCTGGAGTTCAAATTTTCAAGAACTAATAGATGAAATACCCAAAACAAACATAGTCTTTATTGCTTCAGGTGAATCAGCGGATCAAAGATTAAATGAAATTAAAGAAAATGTAATTGGCACAGATTGGGAAAAATATTTACATTTTATAAATAAAAATAATACCGTCTTGCCTGATAACATTGAATTAATACTTTCTGAATGGGAAAAAGAATGGAGTGCAGATAAAGCTGGATTCTTAATTGATTCAAATGGTCACCTAAGACAATTTGGCCTTCTCCGACCACCAGGAAAAAGCCCTACTCCGATTTTCGATGCAGTTGAAAAAGAGATCCAATACCTTTACTGGGAAAAAGAATTAACAAAAAAAATGAAGCTTAATGACAAAAAGGAAGAAGTGGTTATGCTTGATGGTTTTGAGTTAAGCGGTGGCTGGGGTGCAAATGCAGAGTTTGAAGTTGAGTTTCCAAAAACACAAAAACTTTTAAGCTTTAACGAGATGGAAATTTATTTTGAAATGAACTGCCCTGACAATAATGATAAAAACTGTTATGAATGGGACATGATAGCAAATTTGCACCTTTGCGAAGAGAACAAGTGTGATATCCTGATGTCAAGATGGATTACGACATATCATAGGAGGGGTGTTTGGCTTACTGACATAACCCCTTTCTTGGCTTTTTTTAAAGAAGGCGGGGTTAAAAAATTCAAAATAAATGTACCCACAGGAAACTCCTCCTACATAATGAACATGCGTATTTACCTGTCCAAAAATGATAGCAAACTTAGACCGATGAATGCCCACAGGATGTGGACAGGAGGATCTTTCAATCTGGAATATAACCCATCTAAAAAACCTTACCTTTTAGAAAATCCTCAATTTGAAAAATACACGATAAACGGAATCATGTCTGGTCACGGTTGGGGAAGAGATGTTGCAAACTGTGCTGAATTCTGCAATCATACACATCACTTTTCCATCAATGGTGAAATTTTGGGGGAATTAAAAGACCCGAAAGCTGGCACTGGTGAAGGGTGTTATCAACTTGCTAACGAAGGTGTAGTCCCTAACCAATTTGGAACATGGCCTTATGGAAGGGCCTATTGGTGTCCAGGCTGGGATGTTCTTCCATTCAGTATAGAAATCAAAAATCCAAACAGGGGCAACATGCTGATGACTTATGAAGCCCTGTATGAAGGAAAGCCTTATGACCCTCAGGAAAACCCAAACTCAAATGAATCTGGCTTCAATGCCGACATCAATATGCAAAGCTGGCTTGTTTCATGGGAGAATCCCTACAGATACATGCTGAGAAAAAACTTTTTCAGCCAAAAAGAAGAAAGGTTGAAAATTTTAGAGGGAAAATGAATCACTTGAAAAAAATCTTATCGAATGTTAAAAAAGGCCTACCAGTAATAATCAAAGGTTTCAGCTTGGAAGCGCTAATCTTCATAATATTTATATTTGGCATCGCTGTTTATGATACCTTTGTGAAACCAGGTGAGCTTATGGATCGGGAAATTTTAGAGATAGGTGAAAGCATTCCTGAATTTGAAGCTTCATCAACATCTGGAACAATAACCTCAGAAGACCTTAAGGGCAACTGGAGCGTTCTTTATTTTTTCCCAAAATCTTTTACCCCTGGATGTACAACTCAGTCATGTAGTTTGAGAGACGGTTACTCTAACTTTGATCAAAAAAATATTAATGTACTAGGTATCAGTACAGATAATCTAAAAACACAAAGAAAATTCAAGAAAGACAAGGAGTTACCTTTTGATCTTATTGCTGATTCTGACAAGAAGATTAGTCAAAAGTTTGGAGTTTTAGGTGACCTGGGCTTTGCATCAAGAATAACTTTTATAGTCAACCCTGAAGGAAAGATTGCATATGTTTTCACAAGCGTGAGAGTTGGAATACATGACCAGGAAGTTATGGAGAAAATAAACATCCTATCTTCACTGAAGGAAGATAAAATATCTTAATGAAAAATTTACCTGTAATTGTAGGTATAACTGGAGCTTCAGGAGCACTGTATGCTCACACATTGATTAAAGAACTTGTCAAAAGGGATATTCCAGTTGAAATAGTCACAAGCAAATGGGGAAAATATCTGTTAAATCATGAATTGAATTTCAATTTTGGTAAAAATCCACAAAAATTCATCGAAGAACAATATGGCAAAAATGTAAAATGGACTGATTTAACATGGCATCCAGGGATGGATATGTCAGCCACTATAGCAAGCGGAACCTATAGAACCAGAGGCATGGTCGTTGTTCCAATGTCGATGGGAACCTTAGGGCATATATCAAATGGAGTAACATCAAACCTTCTTCATCGAGCGGCAGATGTGACACTAAAGGAAAAAAGACCTTTGATCCTTGTTCCTAGAGAAACACCACTTTCTCAAATTCATCTTGACAACTTGTTAAAAGTATCTAGAGCTGGGGCCACTATCGTAGATGCAAATCCAACGTTTTACCAAGGTGCTGAAACCATTCAGGACCTAATAGATAGTGTTGTTGCACGCATTCTTGATTCACTCAACATAGACAATAAGCTTGTACCTGAATGGGGAATTCCAAAGGAATTTCAAGATGCCTGAAACAGCAGATATCCTATTAAAAAACCATCCCGACAATTGGGCTTGGGAGAAAATAAAATCAGGAGAAAGAATCACTTATGAAGAAGGTGTCAGGTTGATTAAAGAAGGTGATTTGACTGCATTGGGAATCATGGCTGACTACATAAGAAGAAAAAGATGGGGAAATAAATCATTTTATGGGAACACCTCAAATATAAACCATACAAATGAATGCATACTTGATTGTGGCTTATGTGCATTCAAAAGACCTTTTAATCCTAAAAAAATGCATGAAGAATCCTATATTGTCGACAAAGAAGAACTGGAAAAAAGAGTTGACTGGGCTGTACGCAATGGAATTTGGGAAATACATATTGTTGGCGGAATAACACCAAGATTAAAACTCGATTACTACAAAGAATTTCTGCAAACAATAAAAAGAAAAGCTCCTCATATGTTTATACAGGGTTTCACTGCAATAGAAATTAGATATATAGCAAAATTATGCAAAATAACCCCAGAAGAATTATTGGTTAAATTTAAAAAATGGGGCCTTGACTCTGTTCCTGGCGGTGGAGCGGAAATATTCCATGAAAGACCAAGACAAATTATTGCAAGAAACAAAGAGACTGGAGAGGAATGGCTTGAAATACATGAGATTACACATAAGGTTGGAATGAATAGCAATGCAACAATGCTTTATGGCCACATAGAGACAAAAGAAGAAATCATTCATCATCTTGACCTTTTGAGGAAAACTCAGGATAAAACGAATGGTTTTCTCGCCTTGATACCATTGGCCTTTCTTCCCGATAATACAGAATTTGAAGATGAGGTAGGAGCTACTACGGGACATTATGACGCAAGAATTTGCGCAATAAGCAGAATTTACTTAGATAATTTTCCGCACATCAGAATACTATGGACATATCAAGGTCCAAAAATGACACAGGTTCTGTTGCATTATGGAGTTGATGATGTTGGTGGTACAAGTCTTGATGAAGAAATCGCAAAAGAAGCTGGAGGCTTTTCTTCAAATGAGTTTACACAAGCAAACCTCATGCGAATATTAAAAGAAAGTGGCAGGAAGCCTGTACCAGTCAACTCTGTATATAGTGATGCACCCAGCAAAAAAGATCTTATGGAATTTGCAAAAAGAATCTAAAAGAAGGCAATCTCAAAATCAAAACAACAATCAAAGAAATCCCAAAACGCAAGGTTATCCTGCTACTGCTTGTACATTTAGCAATCACTGCGCTTACATACAATGTATCAAAAGTGTCAAGTGAAGCCTTTGGTGGTTCAGCATTAGTTGGATTAAGGATCGCTCTTACAGTTTTGATATTTTCACTAATAGGAATTTACAAAAATGGCTTTTCTATAATTCCAAAAAAACTTATGCCAAGAATGATATTTTGTGGTATTTTAATTGTATTAAATCAAGCCTTTTTTTTACAGGGGATGTCCATGGGAACGCCTCCAGCGCATGCTTCCATTCTTTATGCAACAACACCGGTTTTTGTTTTAATGATTTCATTGATACTTAAAGAAGAGAAAGTTATTTTTTCTCGAATCTTTGGACTCTTGTTGGCATTTTCAGGAACATATTGGATTCTTGGCAACAGTGGGCTTTCAACTTTTGGCAACGGAGAAAAAACAATACTTTTTGGTGTTGTATGCTGGGCAATATACACATCTCTCATACCTCCAATATCAAAAACCATAGGTGCAAAAGAGGCTATTTCAAGATCCTTTTTGATAGGTCTACCTATTGCTGTTGGGATATTCTTGATTGGTGAGAAACCCAATTTCTCTGAGATTACACCTTTTGCATGGTATGGCCTATTTCACATTGCATTCCTAACAAGCATAGTGGCCTATTCAATATGGGCCACAGCTCTCCAGTTTCTAAAACCAAGTCAAGTTGCAGTGTTTATCAATCTGCAACCGCCAACAACAACACTGGTTGCAATGACAATTTACAAACAAGTTCCTCAAGAAGGATTCTGGATGGCCTTGCCGGTTGTTCTTTTTGGCGTCTGGATGGTCCAAAGAAAATAATTATTTTTCTGCATAAAAAACCAACGTTCCAAGCCAATCTTTCTTTTTTCCAACTTGCCAATTCCTGATGTTCTTGAATCCTGCTTCTGAAATCAAATCATGCCATTTGCTTATTGGCAACGTATTCATGAAGACGCCACATTTTTCAGGCCAATCCAAGGATGATTTATTTTCAAGATAATGATCGATTCCGAATACAAGCTTTCCTTTTTCAGAAAGCCAATCTTTGTGTATTTTTTTCAGAAGCACAGAGGGATCTTTGAAATAATAAAAAACCTCCATAGAATGGACAAAATCATATTTGGAATCTGGATCCCAACTAATCAAATCGTTATGGAAATAACTACCTGCAGGATCAAGGGATTTTGCTTTATTTATCATCTGGGACGCTCCATCTATTCCTGAAGCATGCTCACATAAAGGATGTAACTTAACCTTTCGAACAACCCATCCATTACCACAACCAGCATCTATAAAATTAAATTTAGCACTTGCTTGATTCAAGATTTGATCTAACATGAATTTAACGGAATCAGAATGGTGTTCCTCCATGCCTTCGTCTTTTCCTGTTTCAGCCCATTTTCCAAAAAAGTTAACTGCGCTTTCTTTTTCTTTATTCATGTATCGATTTCAATCTTATTTAATTTGAAAAATAACGTCATTTCTCCTAAGAAATGGCCAATCCCAAGGTGAATTGTATTGAGCAACCATCATCTCAGAAACAACCTCTAAATCATTTTCCTCAATATAACGCTCTAAAATTCTCCTATTCCTTTCGATGTTCCATCTTGTTGCCCACCATCCAAACCTTATAGCAACAGTTTTACCTAGGTTCATTCTTTCCAAATGGACATTTTTGCTATCTGGATTCGGCAACTCATCAACCTCATCAACATCAAGCATAAAGAAAACCATGTCGTAAGATTCATCATTTTCTTTTGTTATAACTGGAGCAGTCATAGCGATGCTTTCTTTCTTTTTGTTTCCACCGAAAATGTAATTGGCAAGAATCATAAACATTCCATTATCGCTCCTGTTTTCGTCTTTGATTACAGACGTTCTGGCAATTACATATTCAGAATACTCTCTGATTTCTATATTTTTTTCCTTTTGCAGAATGGTGTAATCAGGTTCTTTTATCTTTGAATCCAAAGCCATCGCAAACATCATAATTGTAAAAAAAATCATTTGATCATTGTGTGTCCTTCAGCTCTTGACAATAGTTCCATATGCAAAAACCTCAACGGCACTACTTTGACCTTCACTGCTACCACTATTTGCAAAAATATTCGATGTTTCCATCCTGTAATTCATAATCAATCTTGAGTTATTTTCTCTTGCCTGCTTTCTTAAATTAAGCTTCGCCTTACGTCTTGCCATATGCAAAACCTTCTGGTAAACATCAATCTTTCCGCCAACCATGCCCAAAATCCAAGCAATAACTTGCTTGCCCGGGTCTATTGCCAATACAACTTGGGTTGAACACAAGCAACAATCTTTAGCTTCTGAGGAACTAGCTGAATCGACTGTGCTTAAAATTTGAATATCTGAATATTCAGGCTCCTCTTCCCTCAATGATTTTAAATATTTTTGCTCTTTGATCTTTCCTGCCAGCCAAAAAACAAAACAGAAAATCAACCATAAAAACTGACTAAGAATCTCCCACATCTCTTTAGCTATTCTTCTCCACGATTGCAGCACTGCCATATGCAAACAATTCAGCAGCACCTTGAGAAACGCTTGATGTTGAAAACCTTACATTAAGTATGGCATTTGCCCCTAATGCTTCAGCTCTCAATGACATTCTTTTCACCGCTTCCTGCCTTGATTCATTTAAGAGCTCGGTGTATTCTTTCATCTCTCCGCCAGTAATACCCTTAAGCCCCGCCATTATGTCTTTTCCTATATGCTTAGCTCTTACTGTTGAACCTTCAACTAGTCCAACAATTTCAATAACCTTGTATCCGGGAACTTCTTCAGTATTTGTAATTTTCATCAATTTCACTCTCCTTTATTTCTTTTATTTTTTTCAACTCCTTAACGGCCTCTTTGTCTCCAGCTCTTCTTGCCGATTTAAACCATCTTTCAGAATCTTCGATAAAGCCTTTATTGAATAAAATTTTTGCAAGAAGGAACTGAGCATCAACATCTCCATTCTCAGCAGCAAGCTCATACCAATAAACAGATTCATCTGAATCAGGATCAACACCTTGCCCAAGCTCAAACATCCTGCCTAGCATAAACCTTGAATCACGATCGCCTAAAAGACCTGAAACAAAAAACCACCAAGCAGCTTCAGCTTGATTTTCCTCTGTTCCAGAACCATTCAAAAAACATCTTGCTAACCTTCTCTGGCTTTTAACATGGCCTAAGCTAGCAGCATGATAAAGAACCTGAAAAGCTTCATTATTTTTCTCTTTATTGCCAATCGACCTTTTTAAAAACATTGCCAATTGATAAGCGCCCTCTAGGCTACCTTCTTCGTATGATTTTCTTAACCAGAATTCAGCATCTTTAAAGCTTTGAGAAAAACCCTCCCCAAACAAAAAAGCTCTGCCTAGCTCAACTTGTGAATGCAAACAACCGCTAGAAGCTTTCATTTTTAAAAAAACAGCCTCTTTTCTTTTCATCTTTACTTATATTCTAGACATAGAAAAAATATAATCAAAGCATGAAGACAAGCCTTATTGGATTTGGAAACAGATACCCTTTGACATTAGCATTAGAAAGAAACAAAATTGAACATGATTTTGAATTTTTCACAAAAAGACCTGTTGAAGTTGAAAAGGACTGGAAGAAAGAAAAATTCGAAACAGGTTTGCTGTCTGCTGGAGCCATAATATCAAACTCAAAAGCAATACCCTTAAGGTCATGGGGCATATCTTCTTCGGGTCCGGTCATGAGTGTAGGAATTTTTAGCGATCGTCCATGGAAAGAGTTGAAAGAATGCAGAATTAGAGATTTATCAAGCGGGGTAACAAGTCCATTATTACTGAAAGCAATATGGAAGGAAAAATTTAAACATTATCCAAAATTGATACATGCGGATGATCCAAGATCCTCAGAAGCAGTTCTTTGTATAGGCGATAAAGCTTTAAGGTGGTACCAAGATGGTAAATACGCTTTCTTTGAAGATTTAGGTTTAGTTTGGCATGAGATGACTGGAACATCAATACCTTATGCCTTCTGGTGTGTCAAAAAAGGATCAAAAGCAGAAAAATACAAAAATGAAATCGATAAAAAGCTATTTTGTTCATACACTTGGGGCAAAAAAAACATTGACAAAATCAAAGAATCCATAATGATTTCTTCAGGAGTAAATAAAAAAACAGCAAAACAATATCTTGAATGTTACGAGGTTAAATTGGAAAAGAAAATCCTTCAAGGTTGGAATATATTTAAAGAATTAACAAGACCTATAATTTCAAAAGAAAGATACGATAGTAAAAAATGAAAATAACACCGTTGATAAAGGAAGCTGTAGACACATTTGAAAACAATGAAAGGCTAACATTAGAACATGGTTGTGAACTGTTTGAGAAAGCACCATTAAACCTTTTGGGATTCCTTGCGAATAAAGCAAGATTGAGACATAATCCGAGAAACATAGGTACGTTTGTTGTAGATACGATTTTAAATTATTCAAACATTTGTAATGTCCTCTGTAAATTTTGTGCTTTTTATGAATTGCCAAAATCAAAAAAGGGTTATGACTTGAGTATCGAACAGATATTGGAAAGAGTCCAAGAATTGGTTGATTATGGAGGTACCCAATTGCTGATGCAAGGTGGGGTTAATCCAAGATACAGACTAAAAGATTTTAAAAATATTTTTGAAATAATACGGGATAAATTTCCTAATGTTGAAATACATAGCCTTTCATCAGCAGAAATAGAGTGGATTGCCAAAAAAGACAAGTTGAGCTTCAATAAAGTTTTTTCAGAGCTTAAAGAATCTGGATACATGTCTTTACCAGGAGCTGGAGCAGAAATACTAGTTGATAGAGTAAGAAAAGAAATATCTCCACTTAGAAGCAGTCGTGATGTTTGGCTGGATATACACAGGTCAGCTCATGAGGAAGGGATTCCATCCAGCTGCACAATGACTTATGGCTTTGGTGAAAGCGCCATGGAAAAAATGGAGCATTTCAATGTCCTTAGGGAACTACAAGATGAAACAAATGGATTTACAGCTTTTGTATGCTGGGGATTCCAGCCAGGAGGCACTGAGCTCACGCATCTAAAAGCACCAGGTGGAGAAGCCTATTTGCGACATGTTGCCTTGGGCAGGTTGATGTTGGACAACATACCTCATCTTCAAGCTGGATGGGTTACAGATGGTCCAAAATTATGCCAAATGGCAATGAATTATGGAGCTGATGATTTTGGTGGAGTTGTAATTGGCGAAGAGGTTATTGCCGCAACAGGAGTTCATTATCGAGTTGATCCAAACGAAGCCATTAGACTGATTCGAGATTTAGGCAGGATGCCGGCTCAAAGAAACACTTATTACGACATATTGAGAACTTTTTCCGATGGGGTTGAGTACCCGATGCCTGAAACAAATAAAAAATCACCGTTTGCAATTCCTGTTTTGTAAAACCCCTCTTCCCTCCTTCCAAGCCATCCCCCCAACTCTAAAGTAATACCCCCCTATATATAGTTCCCCCCTTTTGTTCGCATGCAACGGGCCCATGTTATGCATTATGCGCGAAGAATCTTAAAAAAATCATAAAAAACATACAAGGAAACACTTATCTTCTTGAATTTCAAAGTGTTATAATTAAGTTTGCAATATGGCAAAAATAGAAATTGAAGACATGTTTAATGACTCTGGAATAAATATGGGTCCAGTAAAAGAGAAAGCTGAAAAATGGCTTAAGGTTTTTTTCACATGGGTTATTGTCTTCTGGGCAATCTCAACAACCATATATCAAGTTAGCCCACAAGAAACAGGTGTTGTTAGACAGTTTGGAAAATTCTCAAGAACAGCAAATCCTGGCTTGAATTTCAAATTACCGGCACCATTAGAAACAGTTGTACTTGTCCCAACAAGAGAACAACTTAAAGAAGAATTTGGATTCAGGACAGTTAAATCTGGAGTGAGAAGTGAATACAACAATAAAGGATTTGACCAAGTAAGGATCATGCTAACTGGTGATTTAAATGTAGCCGATGTTCAATGGGTTGTTCAATATCGCATATCAGATCCAAAAAAATACCTTTTCAATGTTAGAAATCCTAAAGAAACACTTAGAGACCTATCTGAAGTTTCGATGAGGAAAGCAATAGGTGATAGATTAGTTGATGAAGTCCTGACTAGCGGCAGGGATGAAATACAAATTGAAGTTAAAGAAAGCCTTCAAAACTTTATGGATCTTTATGATTCTGGAATATCGATTGATCTAATACAGCTTCAAGATGTTAACCCTCCTCCATCAGTCAAAGATGCATTTAATGAAGTCAATGAAGCAATACAGCAAAAAGAAACAACAATAAACCAAGCAAGGCAGGAATACAACCAAAGAGTTCCATTAGCTAGAGGTCAAGCAGCTAAATTAATTGCAGAAGCTGAAGGTTATGCAACAAAAAGAGTCAACGAGGCAAGAGGTGATGCTTCAAGATTTGATCAGGTTCGAGAAGCATGGGAAAAAGCACAAGAGGTTACAGAGATAAGACTTTATCTAGAAGCAATGGAAGAACTCATCACAAAGATATCTAAAATCATAGTGATTGATGGAGATTTAAATGGAGTCCTTCCATTCTTAAACCTTGGAGAAGAAAAACAATGAAAAAACTTTGGTTGATTATATTTTTCGCTATAGGTCTTTCTTCTCTTTACATAGTGGACGAAACAGAACAGGTCATTATCACGCAGTTTGGAGAGCCTGTCGGCGACACAAACTCACAACCTGGCTTATATTTCAAGATACCTTTCATCCAAAAGGCAAATAGATTTAGTGATCAGATTCTCGAATGGGATGGATTCCCTGAGCAGGTTCCAACATTAGATAAAACATTCATCTTTGTTGACACGGTGGCAAGATGGAAAATAACAGATCCTCTTTTATTCTTCCAGTCTGTTGTTGATGAAAGAGGAGCACAATCAAGATTAGATGATATATTGGATTCTGTTGTTAGGAATGTTATTACAGGTTATGACTTGATAGAAACAGTTAGGTCAACTGACAGAAGTGAAATTGCTACAGACAACTTAGGAGAAGACGTTCAAATTGCTCCAGAATTTTTAATTGATTTGAAGTTAGGCAGAGATGGTTTAGAAAACTTAATATTAGAGCAATCAAAACCCAGCGTCTTATCATTCGGAATCGAATTAATAGATATAAGAATCAAACATTTGAATTATGTTGAATCAGTTCAAAAAACAGTTTTTTCAAGAATGATTTCTGAAAGAGAAAGAATCGCTGAAAAATTCAAATCTGAAGGTCAAGGTGAAGCCGCAAAAATAATGGGTGACATGGAAAAAGAATTACTTTCAATACAGTCTGAAGCTTACAGTGCTGCTGAACAAATTAAAGGTGAAGCTGACGCTTCGGCAACACAAATTTATGCTGATGCTTATGAAAAGAGCCCTGAATTCTACAGATTCTGGAAACTTTTAGCAATATATGAAAACATGACTGGTCAAAATTTATCTCTAATACTGACAAACGAAGGTGCTTTTTACGATCTTATAGACGGCAAAGAGTTCAAGAGAACTGTTGATTAAATTAAAAATCAACAACCTTGTCCGAAACTATATTTAAATTTCTGAAACCTGAAGATGATGGACCCTTTAGAGAATTAGCTTTTTTTAAATCAGATAAATTTATATCATCCTGAACCACATTAACACCTTCAAATTCACCTTCATTTAAAATTTTTGTTAAAGTTGTGCTTTGCAATAAACCTTTTTTAAAATGCGGAATGATCCATTTCCCATTCATTAAAATCATAAAACCCCAATTACTTCCTTCTAAAATCTTGTCTTGATCGACAATGAGGTAATCATCCCAACCATATTCTTTTTTTAGACTTTGTTTTAATTTGACTCGCTTAAGCAAAGCAAGGTGTTTCACTTTTAATTCTGGAACTTTGGGAACACTTCTAACTGAAACCAATCCAACATTTATTTGATTTTTTTTTGGCTGAAGGGTGCCTTCCCATAAATGAGCAATATTTCCAGCAGGACAGCCATGCCATCTGGCCCATCTTAAAGTCCACTCTCCATTTAAATTTTCAGGTATATCAGGACCTAAAGATTCTGGTAAATTTAAAAACCTACATCCAGCAATAAACCTTTCGAAATGTAAATTTTTATTCTGAATTAACCCATCCCTTATTAAAAAGGTTTCATATACACCTTCTCTATCCGATAACGACAAAAAATCAAAATCGCCTTTTTTCCAATGATCACCAGACCAAATAAAAGAATTTACCATGCAATCACACCTTTAAAGGATTCATTTAGACAATTAGCTTTTATTTTGCATTCTTCCCATTCTTTTTCCGGATCGCTACGCCAGGTTATTCCACTTCCAACGTTATATTCAAGATTCTTGCCATGAGCAACAAAGGTTCTAATAGGCAGTGAAAGCTTAAAATCACCGCCATAAGCCCACCAGCCCATTGCACCACAGTAAATACCCCTAGAACCCTTTTCGACTGCATCAAGATGAGGAATAACGCGTGATCTTGGAGCACCACTAACAGAACCTGAAGGTAACAATGATTTAATCATTTCCCATTTTTTAACACCGTCACGTTTAGTTCCAGACACTCTTGCAACTGCCTGCTTAAGTGTTGGGTATTCTTTAATTAAAGATTCATCAGAAACATTTACACTATCAAAGTTACAACATTTATAAAAATCATTTCTCACTAGATCTACAACAATAGCCAATTCACTTCTTTCTTTTTTGTCATTAGCTAAATCAACACCAGAAAAACCAGCAGTGCCTTTCATCGGTTCAGAAAAATAAAAATCATCAGAACAGGACAAAAAAAGTTCAGGGGATCCGGAACCAATGATCAAATCCTGGTTTTTCACAAAGCAACATAAGCTTGTTTTACAATTTTCTCTAAATTTCAAATACAAATCCAAACTATCCTGCATCTCTCCTTTTAATTTGAAAGTGAAATTTGCTTCATACATCTCCCCTTTAGTAATCATTTTCTTTATAAGGTTGATTTCATTAACATATTCATTAAAACTAATTGATGGATACATGTTTCCAAAAGGTGTATTTTTCAATTTTTTTTGAACTTTTAGATCTTTAAATCTTGAAATTGAATTAGTCCACCATCCATGATCCTTGTGAAAACAAAGAAGATAACGAGTTTCAAAAAGAGAAAACAATGGTTGATTTGGGTGTTTTTTCGGATTGTTCCAATTTTCACCCTTGTTTAATCCATAAGAAAGCCAGCCAACTAAACCTCCAACAAAAGGCATAGGTCCTAATTTTTTTTCTTTTAACTCATTCGTATCCATTAAATCCCATGGGTCCCCATTTAAAGGATTCTCCAAAAGAACAATGTAACTCCAACCATGATTGGTTACATCATCAAGATAAAAAACATCATTAGTTCTTTCTAGTGATGTGAAGACATCCACAACATCATGGCTCCAATTTAGACTTTGCAACTGATCTCTCTTAAAATCTTTAAATTCAGCTTGTCAGAATCATCTGATTTGCCTTTAGGTGTTTCAATAATGGCAGGGATTTTAAAATTTTTGCAGGTGGATAAAATGTTTTCAAAACCCGACAAGCCAATCAGGCCTTTGCCTATATGTTCATGTCTATCTTTTCTACTTCCTAGTTTGCATTTTGAATCATTCAAATGCAAACATTTCAAATTATCCCAACCAATCAAATCCTCAAAAGAAGATTCAATTTCTTTATATCTTTCTTCATTTGAAATATCGTAACCCGCACCAAAAACATGTGCAGTATCAAGACATACACTTAAATTTTCTGCAGGTCCATTTTTCAATATCCAAGATATATGTTCAAATTTATAACCTAAATTAAAACCAGTTCCAGCTGTTAACTCCAAACAAACATTGCACTTACCACTGAAGCGATTGAAAACAACAGCAAGAGAGTCAACAATCCTTTGTAGTCCAACATCTTCCCCATCTCCACCATGGCTTCCAGGATGTAGAACCAAATTCTTTATTCTTAAAGAATCACAAGCTTCCAGCTCAGCAACCAAAGTGTCAACTGATTTGCATAATGTAGCCTCATTTGAACTTGCAAGGTTTAACAAGTATGAAGAATGAGCAACTGGATAAATGGAGAAACCTGAAGCTTTTTTGTAAAAAAAATCTGCATCATCATCCGTTATATTGGGCAATTTCCACTGTCGATTTGGTTTAACAAAAATTTGAAACGAGTCACAGCCAATCCTTTCCGCATGCTCAATAGCATTACAAACACCGCCAGCTATAGAAACATGAGATCCAAAACAAAGTGTCATGCTATCCTTCCAATAATGAATTCAATTTGCTTTTTGACACTCATCTTTCCATCTATTTTAAAATCTAAAGACAAGCCTCTACCCCATGTTCTTTGTTTTTTTGCAAGTCTCCTAGTGTTCGTCTTAATCTTTTCAAAAACAGAATCTAAATCTTCAGAATCAAAAAATTCAGCATAACCAATAGTTTTAGTCAATATAGAACTTTTTCCATATTTTTTTACTAAATTTTTAAATTCCTCCTCCAAGCCTTTGCTGAACATCATGGCGGTTCTTTTTTCGATTCTTCTATCAAGGATATCTTTTGGAGTATCTAAATAAAAAGATGTAAAGTCAATTTTTTCCTTTTCCCCAACAGGCAAGCCTGATTTGCTAATTTCAATAGCTCTAATCAGTCTTGGCAAATCATTTTCATTAATCTTTTCTGAACTTTTAAAATCAACTTTTTTCAATAAACTGAAAATAGATCCTGGCTTAGCTTTCTCTAAATCAAGCAATTCTTTTCTCTTGATGTGATCAGGAGGGGTGGCACCAAGGTCCCAACCCTCCTCAAGAATACGAACATAAAAACCAGTACCACCAACAAGAATAATATTTCTTTTTTTCCTTTGTAAAGAATTGAAAATTTTCTCAAATGATTTAAGCCATTCTCCAGCTGTCAACTGAACATCGGGATCTGCAATATCAATTAAATGATGCGAAATATTATCCATTTCAATTTTGGATGGCTTGGCTGTTCCTATATTCATGCCCCGATAGAAAAGACGGCTATCTATATTAATTATCTCAGCATCAATTTTTTTTGCTAAAAGTATTGACAATGATGTTTTTCCGGATGCAGTAGGCCCAAATAAAAGTATCTTTTTCAACCTAGACCTCATTTTTAAAAAAATGAGCAAAACCATTTGAGTCAATAACGACACATGTATCTTCACTGACTACAGGATCAGCATTCACTCCGTTCTCCAAAGAATGCCAATAAACCAAATCGCCTGTCAAACGGTCAAAAAAGCCTATACCGTTACCTTCTTTAGAAGCAGTGTTTCTTGAGCCTAAAACCAAATATTCTCCCCAAATTACAGGAGATGTGAATACCCCTTCTCCATTAAACTCCCAAACAATATTTCCATTATCCTCAAGTTTCAATGCAGTTGAATCTAAACTCAAATAAAAAAAATCTCCTTCTGTCGCAATAGAAGTAAACCTTAAATCATTAGCTCCAGCAAAGCCAACTCTTGATACAAGCATACCTGTTTCAAGATCAATCAAAAAAATCCTGCCCTCAGAATCCCCAGATTTTATCGCTACAGTTTTGTCGTTAAAAGATGGAGGTGACACAAAAATACTTTCATAATTGAATCTCCAGATCTCATCTCGATTGCTTAAATTCCATAAAACAACACTTCCACCAAGTCCATCCATGTCTGAACCATAAAGCAAAACTTTATCATCGTCTAAAGCAATAGGATAGCTATGAAAAATTTGACTTTTAACATCAACAAAATCCTGTTGGATTATCTTCCCAGTTTCATTCACTAAAGTTAAAAAGCCTTTATTTGTATGGGTCAAAATATTACTGCCAGAAAGAGAAGGAGCGGAAGGTAAGCCAGGTACCCTTAAAGACCAAGCCTTAGTTCCATCGCTTGAAAATGCAGAAATCTCTTGGGAAAAAACACTTGGGAAAATAAAAAGATCATTCAAGGAAGCAATCCTGGGGTGAAGTCTTAACTTGTATCCTGAATCCCATACGTTTGACTCTTGAGGCCAGTGATAAACAGTACCAGAGGTACCAATGAAAAGAATGCCTTCAGAGAAAATAATCGGTGCAGTGTAAGAATCTTCACCTTTAGGTAAAACATTTATAGATGTTTGATACATGGGCAAAAAACCCATAAAAGCAACCAAGAATATCAAAACATATCTAATCATCTTTCAACCTAATATCAAAATTACCACTTAAATTTAATTCTTTTTTGACTTCATTTAATTCTAAATATTCAGCCTTAAGATCGTACCCTTTATTATTGTGTAAAAATACATCATAAAAATTTAAGAAACCTGAATCAGAACTATATCGAAAAGATGAAGCTGTGCCATTGAAATTCATTGAATTTTTGTCAAAATCAAAATGAACATCCTCTTCAGCATTTAAAAATTTATCATGCATGTCAAGTTTAATAAAATTTGCACTAATTGAAAAAAAGTTATTGGAAATTAAAGGTTTTTCTTCTTTTCCCCTAAGGATAAAATGATTTTTTTGAATATCCATGATTATCAAGTTTGACTCAAATTCAAAATCTTGAAAATAGCCATTTACTGATTCTGATATACTAACCAAATCATTCTTGAACATCAATTCATAACCATTCACCTTTATGGAATCACCTTCAAAAAAAACACCTTTCGAACCCCTCATTGAAAATGATTTATCTAGAAAATACTCACCAAAAAGATAATTTGCATTAATTGAAAAACCTGGACCTGAAATTTCACCACCTTGGGGAAAATCAATCTGTGTCCTATCATCAAGATTATTAAACGTAATGGGCTCTCCTTGAACTGTAATCGGTTCAAAAAAAACAAAACTAAGAATGATTAAAAAATTCATTTACTAAATTATAGATAATTAATTTTTAGCATGAGGGTGAAATTGTTCCCAAGACGATCTAACATTTCTTTCAAGAAGATGAGTGTAAACTTGTGTAGTTTCAATATCAGAATGCCCCAAAAGCTCCTGTATCACTCTTAAATCTGCACCTCTTTCAAGCAAATGTGAAGCAAAAGCATGTCGAAAAACATGAGGTCCATAACCCTCTTGAACAATACCGATTGAAGCTAAAGCCTCTTTAACCGCAAGAAAAGCAGTTTTTCTACTAATGTGAGTTTTTGATTTTTTGCTAGGAAATAAATATTTACCATCACTATTGACAGAATATTTTTGAATCCAAAGTAATGCCTCTTTGCCTATTGGAACTTGTCTGAATTTGCCCCCTTTACCTTTAATTCTTATATAGCCTTCAGAAATATAAATATCCTTTATAAGCGCAGATACAGCTTCACTCACCCTCAAACCACTTGAATACAAAATCTCTAAAAGAGTTCTGTTTCTAAGCGTGATTTCATTTTCACCCTTATAGTAAGAAATAGCATCTTTAACCTGTTTTTCAGATAAAATTTTAGGTAATTTTTCATTTTTTTTTGTTTTAATATTTTTTCCCAAATTTAATTCAGGTCCACCTCTTGAAAAAACAAATTTTAAAAGAGTTCTAATTGCGGATAAAGCCTGATCTATTGAGGCTGAGGATAATTGCTGCTCATTCAAAACTAACATGTATTTTTCTACATACCTATCAGGATTGTTCCCTAATTTGTTTAAACGAATCAACTCAATAAAATTTTTCCAATGTCTCGAATAGGCATCCATAGTTAAATTGGAACAATCTCTTGCACCTAGCATATCTCTATAAATGGTTGGGATAAAGTTCTCTAAAATATTCGAAATTTCTTTATTATTCAATTATCTAGATATCTTTGGTACTTCTTCAATCAAAATATCTATCGCTTTGGATATGTTCTCTCTTGAATTAGCATACGAAAGACGTATGTAACCTTCTCCATATTTTCCAAAATCTTCCCCAGGAAGAAGAGCAACACCTTTATTAAGCATATGATCACTTATAGCCTTGCCACTAATATTGGTATTTTTAATATTCGGAAAAGCATAAAAAGCACCACCAGGATTTCTACATGAAAATCCCGGAACCTTATTGAGACCATCTACTATAAGTGTTCTTCTTTCTTTGAATTCTTGAATCATCATCTCACTAGGGTCTTGACTCTCTTCAATAGCGCTTATGCAAGCTGCCTGGGTCATTCCGTTAACACAAGAAGTATTGTTATTCATGAACAAACCCAACTTGTCAATTAAAGATTTATCAGCTGCAGCATACCCAGCTCTCCAACCAGTCATAGCATAAGTTTTTGAAAAGCCATCTATAAGAACAGTTCTTTCTTTCATTCCTGGAATCGTAACTATAGACACATGATCTTCGTCATAACACATTCTTGAATAAACCTCA
>CEVA01045241.1_pt1 | contig 26290 bp, 21 predicted proteins | sample 361521 | NCBI WGS metagenome assembly CEVA01 (sample SAMEA2622823, study PRJEB7988) | marine metagenome | isolation source: saline water (ENVO:00002010), including
CCTCCTCAACTCCCCCCGTCTCCCACCGCCTCGACCCCCTCCAACCTCCTCGCTAAATCCACTTCCAATCCAGCCCGTATGCCAACCCGATCGTAAGCTCGCTGCGTACGGCCACGCCGTCCACCGAGACTCCACGTATCTTGTCCACCCGGTAAATGAAATTGTTCTGCCGCACGGTCAGGCTGAGTTGGCCTGCCAGGGGAAACCCGAGAGTGTTGTAGTTCTCAATCGAGATCACTTTCCGATCCGACAGTCCGAAGAAACTCTCCACCTTCGAGTGAAAGCGCCCGCCGGTCTTCAACCGAATCCGATAGTTCATCGAGATTTCCGCGCCGTAGTCGCTCTGGTCCTCGTTGAAGTCGCGCTGCCCTCTCGCTGCAAATTCCCCCACCCACCGTGTCCAGAACCGGCGCTGGAACCCGGCGCTTCCACGAGCCTGGTAGGGGCGGCCGCCAGCACCCTCCGTAAACGCGGTCCGGAATCCTGCCGAAACGAAAGGATCCGCACCGAAACTCAGGCCGCGCCAGCGGTGGCTGACTTCGGTATCCAGCTGATCCGACGTCGTCTCTCCTGCAACCCGGCCGAAATCACCGAGCACGTCGAGCGAGGTCACTGAACCCGACGTCTCGTAGGCCAGCAGATAACGCGTCGTCTCCTTCCAGGCGAAACTCGTCTCTCCACGCAGGAAAGACACTTTCTCTCCCGCGTCCCGATACTGAACCGTCGTCGAGTCGATGTAATTGCGGTTGAAGCTTCCCTCCACCGAAAGGACCGATCGCCAGACCGGCTTCACATCCAGCTCCCGGAACGTCGTCGATGACAACGTCCCCCACGCGCGGAGCCCCGCCGCAGTCAAGGATCGCAGCGAAATATTCGTGTTGAGCACGGAAGCGCCATCACGAAGAACATCATACCCGTCTCTTCCCTCAGCCAGACGTCGAACTGTCACCAGTCGGTAGCGCTCCTTGTTCTGGATCGGACGTCCGTTGATCGTCATATCCTCCGGGTTCAGCCCGGCGAAAATCAGACCCGTATCCGACCCCTTCCGGCTTCTGCTGAGGCTCACGACCTTCCTCAATTGAGAACCCGTCAATTCGAGCTTCGTCAGCCCGTCGTCGTAGCGAATCAGTCGGTCCAGGTCACGCCGGTAGAACCCGGCGGGTGCTGACACGCTCGCGAAAGAGCCTCGTGAAACGATCCCCACTTCCATCTCTGTATGGAGCCGCATCAGGTTCGCGATCGCCCGAGCGTGTTCGTCCCGGGAGGTCCCCTCGATGCGACCCAGCAGTTCCCCGCTCTCGTTCGCATAGCGTGATGCCAGCGTTTCGATCATCCCTTGTGTTTCGGGATCCGCCGGATAAGACGACGTCTCGACCAGGGAAACATCCACATCCTCGGTCACACTGCGTTCCCCCACCGTCTCCATCGTGAGGTCCACCAGACCGATGTAGGATCCGCCCGCTGGCGTCGTCACCAGGCGCACGCCGTTCGCCAGTTGAATCAGCGTCGGCTCGTTCAGTGTCGCTTCTCGTTCCGACTGTCCCCCGTAGATCACCAGGTCGATGTCCGGGTGCGCGTGGGCCAACGCCATCGCCTCCTGCTCGGAGGCGTGTGCAACCACGACGGTCAGATCGACGCCGAACCCTTCAAGCGTCCCGACGGTCGAAGAGACCACCTCAACCGGATCGGTGATGGTCAACTTGTTTGCGATGTCCGAGCCCACCCGGTCGAGTAGGGACGGGGAAACCGCGCCGATCACACCGACCTGGACCCCGCCCGTTTCCATCGTGAGATAGGCCTGTGCACCCGCTCCCTCCAGATTCGCCGCCAGCAGGCTGAAGTTTCCTTCCTGGACACGAACCTTCAGGGGATCCAGCCCGTAGTCGAACTCTTTGGGGCCGGGCGCCAGGGCCGCGGTCCCAACCTGCCGGAGCAGACCCGCCATCGTCGACCCTTTGTCCCACGCCGACAGGGTGCCGGGTCCCAGTTCGTTTCCCGCGCTCAGCACGACGGTCGGTTGGCGGGAAGCGAGCGTCTTGATCGCACGCACCCGCTTCGCCAGTCGAAGAGACGGGTTTCCCTCGTCGTCACTGAGGTGACCGAACGTATCGTTCCCGTGGATCAAACGAATCGTCGCCGCTTTCGCTTCACTCCCTACTACGAACAACGCGATCAGCATCCAGACCCGGCACATTTCAAGCACGCCAGCACCCTCTCAATAGGTTCGATCGCATTTTCAGACACGGCTCAATATAACAAAGACCGTGGTTTCCGTGGGCAACCCGAGGATTCGTCCCGATCGCCGAACACGTCTGGCGAGGCGATCTCAATTTCTTATCTTAACCCTGCCTCGGCGCCCCCTCGGGTCTTCGCTTTGAGGCAAACCTTCACCAGACAGGCGGAAAAACGTGGTAACCGAACTCAAGATGCCCAAGTACGGGCTGCAGCAGGACGAGGGTACCGTCGTCCAATGGCACAAGCAGCAGGGCGATCGTGTCGAAAAGGGCGAGATCCTGTGCGAGCTCGAAACTGACAAGGCCCTGTTCGACTTCGAGGCTCCTTCCGATGGGTTCCTCCGACAGATCCTCTGCGACGACGGCCAGACGGTACCCGTGCTATCGACCATCGCCATCCTGACCGAGACCGCCGACGAGTCTTTCACCCTCGAAACGGATGCCAAACAGACGACCGCTCCCGAACCTGTCGTCGCCGAACCCGAGAAAGAGAAGGCCGCGCCAAAGCAATCGGGGGGTCGTATACGCAAGTCTCCCGCGGCCCGCAAACTGGCTGCCGAACTGGGGATCGACCTGAACACCGTGACGGGAACGGGTCCCGAGGGACGCATCACAAGAGAAGATGTAGAGAAAGCCGCCGCCGCTTCGTCATCCGGAGGAGCACGTCGCGAGACCCTCACCCGGGCACGAAAAGCCATCGGGGCCGCGATGGTCGCAGCCAAGCAGACCGTTCCCCATTTCTACCTCACAGTCGACATCGACGCGACCGAGGCCGAAGCCTGGTGGAAGCGGGAAATAGAGCAGCGTCCCGATCTGACCCTGACCGACCTAATCATCCAGGCCGTCGCCAGGTCCCTCCAGGACTACGAAGGCCTGAACGCAAGCATCGACGGTGACGACATTGTCTTCCACCCGAACGTCAATATCGGTCTCGCGGTCGGAACGGACGACGGCTTGCTCGTCCCCGTCGTCGAATGCGCCGAAACCCTCTCTCTCGATCAGATCCGGAAAACAAGAGCCCGCATCGTCAACGAAGCGCGCCACGGCCGCCTGTCCGGAGACGATAGGGCCACCTTCACCATCTCCAACCTTGGTATGTTCGGGGTTCGTGAATTCTCGGCCATCATCAACCCGCCCGAAACCGGCGCCCTCGCCGTCGGCACCCTTCGCGACGAAGTCCGATCGGCCGAGTCGGCCACCGGATTCCTGCTTCGAAGAATCATGACCGTCACGTTGTCAGCCGATCATCGGGCGGTCGACGGGCTCATCTGCGCGCGATTCCTCCAGACCCTGAAGAGCGCCCTCGAAGATCCCGAGACCTTCGTTTAGATGAAAGCCCTCCGCAAGACGACCCAGGAGCCTGGTGAGCTCACCCTGTGTGACATCCCCGAGCCCGTCGCTGGCCTGGGCGAAGTCCTGATCCAGGTCCACGCAAGTGGCCTTTGCGGTACCGATATGCACATCCGCGAGGGCGGTTACGGGTTCCGACCTCCCGTCACGCTCGGACACGAAATCGGCGGAGAGGTCATCGACGTGGGCGAAACGGTCACCCACATCTCTGTCGGCGACCGGGTCACCGTCAACCCAACCGGCAACGGTAGCTGCGGACGTTGCCGCTTCTGCCACCAGGGCAGCTATTTCTTCTGCCCGGAACGGCGATCCGTCGGAAGCGGAATCGACGGCGGGTTCGCTCAGAGTCTTGTCGTACCCGGCCCGCTTGTTTTCGGGCTTCCCGATCATCTTGCCTACGCGGCCGTGGCGATGGTCGAACCCTTCGCCTGCTGTGTTAAAGCCGTTTGTCGGTTTTCTGACATCGCCCCGGGCGACATCGCCCTCGTCTGCGGCCCCGGGCCCATCGGTCTGATGTGCGCCTGGCTCGCCCTGCAGGCCGGGGCACAGGTCGTCGTCGCGGGTACCGGATCGGACGGCGATCGCCTCGAACGGGCGCGATCGATGGGCGTGACCGCGGCTGTCAATGTCGAAGACACGGACGTCGTTGAAACGCTCGCCGAAATGAGTGAGGGCTACGGCGCAGACGTGGTGCTCGATTGCGGCGGCACGCGCGGTTCCGTCAACCAGTGTCTCCAGGCGGCCGCCAATTGCGGGCGCTTCACTCAGGTTGCCCTGATCGATCATTCCTTCGACATCGATTGGGGTCGCATCGTCTACAAGCAGCTCAACGTCCAGGGCACGATCGCCGCCGACTGGCCGTCATGGGATCGAGCCCTCACGATGACGCGCGAAGAACAGGTCGATCTCACTCAATTCGTCACCCACACCCACAGCCTGGAAGACTGGGAAACCGCCTTCGAACACGCCGAAGGCAGAATCGGCCTCAAACAGATCCTCGAACCCTGAACGAAAGGGCGATCCTCATCCCCCGTGGAGAATCACACAAATGAACGACGAAACAAAGAAAACCATTTATCGGAATATGCTTCGGATCCGGCGGTTCGAAGAGCAGATCTTCGAAGTCTACACCGGCGGGCTGATGCACGGCCTTGCCCATCTCTACATCGGCGAGGAGGCTGTCGCTGTCGGCGTCTGCTCTGCTCTGCGGGACGATGATTACATCACCAGCACGCACCGGGGCCACGGCCACTGCGTCGCCAAGGGCGGCAACCTCGACCAGATGATGGCCGAAGTGCTCGGTCGTGTCACGGGCTACTGTCGAGGCAAGGGCGGGTCGATGCACATCGCCGATATGTCCCTCGGCATCCTTGGCGCCAACGGGATCGTCGGCGGTGGGTTCGGCATCGCGACTGGCGCTGCTTTGTCCGCAAAGTTGCGCAAGACCGATCAGGTCGCCGTCTGCTTCTTCGGCGATGGCGCGTCCAACCAGGGCGTTTTCTTCGAAGTGATGAACACCGCGTCGATCTGGGACCTTCCCGTTGTCTACGTCTGCGAAAATAATCAGTACGGAGAGTACACCGCGACCGATTCCGTCACCGCAGGCGACACCATCGCGGATCGGGCAAAGCCCTTCGGCATTCCCAGCAGCACGATTGACGGAAACGACGTCGTCATCGTCCACGAGACTGCCGCCGCAGCCGTCGCCGGGGCTCGAGAAGGCAAGGGACCCACGCTCATCGAGTGCATGACCTACCGGCATCGAGGGCACCACGTCGGCGATCCCGGAGATGGCTACCGGAGCGAGGAGGAACGGCAGGCCTGGCAGGACAAGGACCCCATCACAACGTTCCGTGCGCGTCTAGTCGATGAAGGAATCGATGCCGAGGACCTCGACGGGATTGACGCGGCGGTCCAGGAAGAGGTCGCGGACGCCGTCGAGTCCGCTGCCGGCGCCCCCTATCCAGACGTGGAGGAGGCTACCCATCATGTCTTCGCCTGAGCGGGAAATCACTTTCGGCGAGGCGGTCAAAGAAGCCATCGCCACCGAAATGCGTCGAGACGAGCTCGTCATCCTGATGGGCGAGGATGTGGGTGCAGCCGGTAGCGTGTTCAAAATTCTGCTTGGTCTGCACGAGGAATTCGGACCCGATCGCGTCATCGACACACCCATCGCCGAAGCCGGCTACGTCGGCCTGGGTGTAGGCGCCGCGCTTACCGGAATGCGACCCATCGTCGACATTATGTTCGGTGACTTTATGGCACTGGCGATGGACCAGATCGTCAACCAGGCCGCAAAGTTGCGTTATATGTCCGGTGGCCAGGCCACCGTCCCCCTGACCATTCGGGCGACGATGGGCGCCGGACGTTCGTCCGCCGCGCAGCACTCCCAGAGCCTGCACGCGTGGGCCTCCCACATCCCCGGGCTCAAAGTCGTCGTCCCCTCCACCCCCGCCGACGTGCTGGGGCTCTTTCCCACCGCCGTCCGGGACGACAATCCCGTCCTCTTCTTCGAGGACAAGATGATGTACGCCGTCAAAGGCACTGCCCCCGAAACCGTCGACCCGATTCCCTTCGGAGTCGCCGACGTCAAGCGTGAGGGATCCGACGTCACCCTCATCGCCACCTCCAGTATGGTCCTGGTCGCCTTTGCAGCAGCCGAGACGCTCGCGGACGACGGCATCAGTTGCGAGATCGTCGACCCCCGAACGATGGTCCCGCTCGACACCGACACACTCGTCCAATCCGCATCCAAAACGGGTCACGCCGTCATCATCGACGAGGGTTGCAGGAGTTTCGGCGTCGGCGCCGAGCTCGCAAGCGTCGTCTACGAAGGCGCCTTCGACTACCTCGACGCGCCCATCGTTCGTCTGGGCGCGATGGATGTCCCCGTACCCTTCACCAAGCCCCTCGAGGATGCCACGATCCCGAACGAAACCGACGTTGTGAGGGCTGTGAAAGAAATGCTCGGGTAGATTATCTCTAAGCGCGATGTGGAAATGCGAAAGAGCGAAGCCTCTAAAGGCTTCGCTCTTTTATTTCCAGGATCTCCGACGCTGAATCAGGCCGTTGCCAGTTCCGCGATCCTCCCGCTCGATTTAGACGTAGCCGTCTCTCCACCGCACATCATCTCCACCAGATCGATGCATCTGGACACGTAGCCCAATTCGTTGTCATACCATCCGCAGATCTTCACCATCCGATCGCCGACCGCTTCCGTCATCAGGCTGTCGAACACACACGAATAGGCGCTCCCCACGACATCGGCAGACACAATCGGATCTTCGTTGTATTCGAGCAATCCCCTCAGACTCCAAGACGACGCGACCGAAAAGGCCGCGTTGACGTCAGCCACCGTTGTCGCTCGCCCGACGCGTGCTACGATTTCTACCATCGATCCAGCCATCACCGGAATGCGGTAAGCCATCCCGGCGATCTTGCCGTCCAGATCTGGAAGGAGCCTGCCGATTCCGGCGGCGGCCCCTGTTGATGTCGGAATGATCGATGCGCTCGCCGCCCGGCCTCGACGCGCATCCTCGTGCGATCGATCGACGAGGGCCTGATCGTTCGTGTAGGCGTGGAGGGTTGACACGTGGGCGGACTCCACACCGTAGGCTTCGTGTAGCACCTTGACCATCGGTCCCGCGCAGTTCGTCGTACACGAAGAAGCGGAAACGATTGGCTCGTTTCCGCTCAGCACATCCTCATTCACACCGACGACGACCATCGGTGTGTCATCCTTGGGCGGGGCCGTAATCAACACCCGAGGCGCACCACCTTTCAGGTGCATCTCGACGTCTTTCCTCGTTCTGAATTGCCCTGTCGACTCGACCACCAGATCCAGGTCAAGGCCGCGCCAGGAAAGCTCGCTGTCATCGGCCTGCGTCACGCGCACCGCCGACCCGTCGATCTCCATATCATTGCCGCGCACACGCACCTGACCGTCGAATCTTCGGTGCACGGAGTCATACTTCAAGAGATTGGCCATCGTCTCGGTATCACCCCGAGAGTTGATGGCCACCAGGTGGATTCCAGGATCGGCGCTCACGACCCGCGCAATGAGTCTTCCAACGCGTCCAAACCCGTTGATGGCGATCCTGATGGACAAGACAGGCCCTCCCCGTGTGGTTATGTTCGATCCTCACCGGACATATAGGCAAAGTCTCTCCTCCAGACCAGCCCGATCCGTCATTCAGATCGAATTCTTTCCCGGTTCCCCTCGAAATCACCTCAACCTTCACGGATTCCGACTTACCCTCTATGCCGATGAGGCGCTGTCCGGCCACGATAGACCCATCGCTTCCGTCAGGCTCTGGTCGCGAGTAAAAATGAAAAGGTCGCCCAATCCAGATCCGAACCCGTTGGACCTACTCACCCTCCACCCTCAGCCCATCGACGTAATCGAGAAAACGATTTGCGATATCCGCCTCATCCGTATCGGCCGTATGAATCGTCACCCGCCACCGAAACGTCAGTGTGTCTCCCGACGCAAGGTGATGGTCCGGTTTGAACATCCAGCAGTTTGGTGCAAACAGACCGTAGCCCCTGACGTGCCACGTCGTGGGATACCGGAAGTTATCTGGATGGTCGAAAATAGCGAATCCGGCCGTTTCATTCCCGACCGGGCCGTAGTAGTCCATCCAGTGCGACGGCAGCGACCAGCATCCTTTCTCGTCCGTCGCGCCATAGGCATTCCGCATCGTCCCACCATCAGCTGCGTTCATCGACGGATTCACACGAATGCAGAGAAACCCGCCCTCCTTCGTATCCCCGATCGTCACGTCGCCCTCCGACGCTTTCAGCGAAAGGGTGATGTCCAGGATGGCTGCGTCACGATCCGTGTCGAACAGGCGATAGGAGCGGGAGTCCGTCATCAGTTTCCGATCGTCCACATACCACGAGTTTTCGGACGCGATCGTCAATGAAAGCGGACCGTGGTTCACGTCGATCGAATCCTGCTCCGTGCGACCGAATTCCTCCGGCGTCTTTTCGTTCCAGCAGTCGATCCCGTTGATCGCCCCTTGCATCAGCGTCAGCCCGCGCTGCCACGGATGCTCGCCCGACGTCCAGGCCTCCATCGGTTCGCGCAGCATATTCGTGCCGCCTGGCGTAAGGATCGGGTTGAACACCGGCTTTGGATAATCTGCCCCGTACCGGAACGTCATCAACGGCGATCCACCTAGTCCGATCGTCACCTCACCCTCTTTTTCTTCTGATGAGATCCCAGATGCTTCGGGAGCAGATCCTTCGGCCACATCGAAGGACAAAACCTGCCCCGCTTCAACGGCAGGTAGCAGAACGTGGTAAATGTCCTGACTCGGATCTTTCTCCGCGATCAGATCCCCACCATCTCCGGACAGCTTCAAGATTCTTGCCGAGACACCATCCGGCGCCGCGAACGAAGCCAGATGGGCGGACCGTGACCGCGGATTCGCTAACGAAAGATTCATTCTCCGTCCTCTCTATCTCAGTTTCTACGGCAATCTCGATCTTCGTCTTCCAATTCTCGATTTTCGATTCTCGATTTCCTGATATACCCGTTTGTCTCACCGGTGTCAATTTTCATCACCTTCAACCCTGACCGTGCTGCGCATCTTGTCTACACAATCTATCGAGGGGTGGTCTTCTACGACTTTTGCGAACCGCGCGGCCGGCTCCGCCCAATATCGATCCGCTGCCGCGAAATCATCCGCTTCCACGGCAGTCAGACCCATCTCTCTTCGCTACGATAGGCCGCGGCCGTCTGAACGCCGCTCGTCACCACGCCCTCGTAGTCTCGAATCGACTCGACGCAGCCTTCGCACGCCGGAGGTGATTCACAGCAGCCTCGACCCGACCTTCCCGCACTTCTTGCTCCGCTTGCCCCACCAACAGATCCGCCTCGGCCTGAAGGTCCCGGGTATGGTGTGCGTACACCAGGCCCTCCGTGAGGACCTTCCGAGCCTCGTTCAGACGATCAAGATCGGTCAGCAAGGCGGAGAGATTCAGCCGCGCGATCGTCGATCCCGGATTTCGCTCCAGCCCGTCTTCGAGTTCTTCCACCGCTTCCTCCAGCCTTCCGACAGCCACGAGATCGTATCCGATCTGAATGTTCAGAAGCGTCAGATCCGGGATCCGTCGCTGGCTTTCCCGATACAGATGTACCGCCGTGTGATGGGCACCCTGATCGCTCAGCACAGTCGCAAGGCCAAGCTGCCACGAGACCGAGGGGACCGCTTCGGTCAGGGATCGCCACTGCCGCGCAGCCTCCAACAGGTCCCCTTGCTTATGAAGCAGACGTGCGAAGTTTTCTCGAACGTCCAGATCGCCGGGGTGAGCCGCCACGATGCGACCGTAGTGCTCGGCCGCCTTCGCCAGCGCACGTTCCGTCGTCGCCACCGCCCGGGTCGTCAGGACCCGAAGATTCGTCGCGCGTCTCCGGGCACGATGTCCATCCTGAAGCGTAAAGGGAGCGCGGCGCATCAGACCTGCCATCCCGACTTCTGTGCGATATCGATCCCAGGGCGTCAACGCCAATCGATCCGCACAAGCCTTGATGTCCGGTACCACCCCCGACCACGTATTCGAAGTGGCGGCTCGAACCGCCTGGAACACCGCCCTCGCGATGACCCAGTTCCCCTCGAGAGTCAGATGAACGTGTTCGAAGAAATGGTCATTTCCGGGAAGCCCGTTGGCCGCCGCCGCCAGCGCCACCATCCCGTCCACCAGGACCACATCATCCCGTTGCCCGACCTGCCGGATAATCTCGTTCAGGCGGGTGTCCGCCCTGAAGCGCAGCGTATCGTGATCCCGCGCCCGAACCGCGTGCGATCGAGCCTCTTCTGTTCGTCCTTTCCGATGCAGCAGCCTTGAAAGGTGGTAATGCGACAACGCGTGTCCGTCATAGATTTCGATCGCCCGTCTGTGGGCTTCGATGGCTTCGTCGTGACGTCCTTCGTCCTCCCGAACCCGGCCACCGTCATAGAACTGTTGCCATCGAACCGGCTCGTCCTCATCCACGTTCAGAGCGGAGGCGAAAGGCGGGAGATCGGCCAGGTTTGAGCCGACCGTGCTGACCACCAGCGTGGCACCGGAACCTGCGACCTCGTCGGCCAGATCCTCCAGATTCCGCTCGAAGTGTTCGTAGACCCACTGAAGCCTCGGGTCGTCGTAATGGACCCGCTGTTCCAGGAACATCGACATCCCCAGCCCCTCCGCCACGAACTGCGCTTGTCCCTTTCCGATCAGATGTTCGATGAGCTGGCCGACGCGCGTCTTCCGAAGCGCAATCCCCATCCTGATCGTCCACAGGTCAGGGGAGAACGATCCGAAAACGGTCCCCGCACCATACGGGCCCACCACCTCGTTGTTTCCCAGATAGACCACAACCAGGTCCGGCTCGATGCGGTCCACCTCTTTTCCGATCTGGTAAACCACGTGTGAATTGATCGTGCCCAGCGCCGCATTGATCACTTCGATCTTCCCCGAGCCCTGCTGCTCCAGCATCGCCTGCAACACGCGACCGAAACAGAACGTCGGTTTCGGCTCCCTCATCACCGCTGATCCACCCTGGACTAGGACCCGGTAGACACCGTCTGGCTTCGGAAAAACGATTCGAGCGGGTCTCGGAATCCGCGCCAGCGCGGCCGGAAAAAACTGGAGTGCAAATCGGTCGTTCGTAGTATAAACGGTCACTCCGCCCGGCCCGGCTTCGAGCGGCACGAAGAAATCCGTCTCGGACGTCTTCACGGCCGCACGAAGAACCCCCTCTTCCAGGAGCAGCAACAGGATCGGACCCACCGTCGGCGCGATCACCCCAAACACAAAACGCCTCGCCCGTCCCGGGCGAAGCGCTGCTGTTCTTTCGGAGTCCTTCACGAAGTCCATCACCTCTCACTTGCCGGCTGCGCGGTTCATCACTTCGTCCTTCCGGATCCCGGCTTCAGCACAAGCCGACCCTCCTGGTGCTTCTCAACATCCTCCCGGTCCATCAACAACGGATGGTATTCGTCCTTCAGCCAGAGTTCGGTCTGCGTTCGGTAATGCGGACTCGCAGGGTGCCCCGACTGGCCGCCCGCCGCGGTCGCTTTTCCGTGTGCAGGATCAGACAGATCGACCACCATCCGGTAGGTCGACAGTCCGGTCACGACGAACGGCTGCCCCACACTGTGGCCCGCCGCCCGAACCGTACCAGTCGCACCGGTCGTTTCGACCGGTCCGACGGTCAGCAATTTCTCCAGAGCTGGCGTGGAAGCCACTGGATGCCCGAACGTCACCGTATGCAGCCGACCCCAGCGCCATTGAGATTTTCGCGATCCCACTTCGTCCTTCAACCACTGATGCGCATCGTCGATCGCCCGGAGCGCTTCCGCTTCGACGTCCACACCCGCATCGAACCAGTCTACTGCCTCTCCCAGAAGCAGCCGTCGCCCCACGCTGCCGCAACGATCCTTGACCAACGAAACCAGAGCACCCGGGAAACGGCCTTTCGCGACGCGCCTCAGCCACGCCTCCCAGACCGCCGTGAAAAGCGTCGGCGCGATTTCTTCCACCGAGTAGGCGCCGTCCCACTTTCTCAGAATATCCGCCCATGCACGAAGCTCTTTCCGCCGTGCTTTCTCGGACAGATCTGCCACCACCGGCGCCAGATCCTCCGCCCGCCCCAGAATGATGTCCGCGTGGATCGCGCCGACAGATTCGATCGTGTGCGAAGGCTCCGCCTCGATACGGGTCCGGATTCGGCGAAACCTGTATCCGTCCGACCAGGATCCCAGCGACAGATACGACCCGGATCCCCCCCAGGGAGGGTTATTGGCCGAAGCCACCCAGTCTCGATCGGGATCGACCAGGTGGGGCATCCCCTCGAACGGAATGACCCCTTGCCAACCGTGATCTTCTCTCTGAGCATCCCGGAACCCCCTGAACACGTGTTCTCGTCCCGGGACCTTGCCTGCGGCGTGATACCCCACTCGTCCCTGACCGTCAGCGAACACGAAATTCAGCAGCGGGAACGGCCACTGTTTCAGGGCGGACACAACGTCCTCCAACGATTCGGATCGCTCCAGGGCGAGCATCGCCTCGAAACCTGTCGTCGCTTCTGCCCCCATCCACCGGAGCGACAACGGCGGCACGTCTTTCTCCTCGACCTTCGGTACGAACGCCTCCACCAGAGGGCCACGGGGAGTCTCCCTAATCTGGAAAGGCTCGTCGGGACGACCTTTCACCTTCAGCACCTCGTCTCGTACCGTCAGGCTCTGCCACTCCCCCGCTTCCAGGTAGAGCCTCGGATTGTCGGGCGAGATCGTTTCGATATAGAGGTCGCGCGCCGAGGCCGTATGGTTCGTCACCCCCCAGGCCACCCCACGCGTGTGACCCAGGTAAATCCCAGGTGTGCCGAGGAAGAACGCCCCGATCGCGTCGATCCCGGGTACCGTCAACTGCGCCTGATACCACTGCCGGGATAGATCGACCGGATTGTGTGGGTCCGTCGCCAGAATGGCACCCCCCGTCGATGTCCGTGACGAGCCGACTGCCCAGTTGTTACTCCCTTCCCCGGTGTCGTGTCCACCCGTATTCGCGGGCTCGGCCGACGGCACGATCGTCTCTTCGCTCGCTTCGGCCTTCATAAACGCGTCGAACTGCTCGGGGTTGAGGTGTCGCTTCCCCGCTTCCGCGACCGCAATGATGCCGAGCCGCCCCGTAAGCATCCACCAGCGCCACTTCCAGACCGCCACCGTGTCCGCGGGGGTCCAGGGCTCGGGCTCGTAGCCCAGTACATCGAACTCCACCGGCAACCGTCCGCTCGACGCATCCATCGCCGCGTTGATTCCATCCGACAGCGATTCGAGCACCATCAGGACCTCGTCGACGGCAGCATCGACGGCAACCTCAGCCGACCGTCGAAGTCCGATCGTTCGATGGAGCCGATCCTCAGGCAGAGCATCCTGACCCAGAACTTCAGCCAGACGGCCCGAGGCCAGCCTGCGCATATGGTCGAGTTGCCACAGCCTGTCCTGAGCCATCGCGTAGCCCAACCCGAAGAACCCGTCCGCAATCGCGTTCGCCCGGATGTGAGCGACGCCCCACGCGTCCCTGGCGATCTCCACCGGACCGTCGACTGCCGCGCGCACCTCTCCGTCGATCCGGGGTAATTTTCGACGGAGATAGCTTCTCCGCCTGCTCGATACCCGGTTCGTGTCCACACCGAGTTCGACCGCCGCGGCTTCTACGTCGATTTCGCCTCGCAACCACCGAATGAGGGTGCTGTCATCCGCCATACTCGGTTCTCCACATCTCTCGATCGGTGTGGATCAGAAGCTGGCGATGGCCAACCCAAGAATCCCGATCCCGACCGCAGAGGCGATCCCCAGAAGCAGGGGTCTCAATCCACCCGCTTTCATCGCACGAAACTCCGTCGACAACCCGACACCAGCCATCGCGCCGGTGATCACCCATTTACCCGTCCCACTCAATACACCCGCAATGTCCACGACACGATCGCCACCACCCATCGGAAAGGCATCTGTCAGGTGAAGTGTCACTTCCGGCAGGAAGCCAAGGGTGCGTAGCAACGCCAGCCCCAGGAACAGGAACACAAACGAGGGAGCGAGCCCGGAAAAGCGAACCTCTCGATCGCCGAAGGTCGTGGTTCGACGACGATGAACATACCAGGCGCCCAGAACGAATACGGCCGGGCCCAGTAGTGAAATCCTGACCAGTTTCACGATCGTCGCCATTTCCCCGGCGACCTGCCCGTCGACCGTGTGCGCGAACCCCGCCGCAATCACTTGCGGCGTCGCGTGAATGCCCAGTCCGCACCAGACACCATACAGCGCCGCATCCAGTCCAAGCAACGATCCGAGTACGGGGAACAGCAGCATCGCGGCGACACCCAGCAGATTGATGACCCCGATGGAGTAGGCCATCTCCTCTTCTCGCGCTTCCAGGACGGGCGCGACCGCCACGATCGCCGAACTCCCGCAGATGGCTGTCCCGACGCCGATCAACAGCCCCAGCTTCTCATCGACCTTGAACACCCGCGCCATCAGCCACGTAGCCAGAACGACAGCGAGGATCAACAGCGACGCCCCCACGACAATATGAAGCGCAACGCGCAGAAGGTCGTAGAAGTCCAGGCGAGCCCCCAGCAAAACAATGCCGACGGGCAGCCCCCGTTTGACCATCGCACCCACGCCCGGCGCCAACCTCGCCGTCGCCGGAATCAGATTTCGGACGACCATACCCAGGAGAAGGGCCAGGAGTACCGTGCTCAGTGGATGGAGACCGTTTGCCAGGGTAAAGGGAGGGAAAGGCAGGTCGTGCAGGTACGCGCCCAGACCCGACAACCCTGCGCACACGAGGATTCCCGGCCACGCACTTTCCCGCGGCCAGATCGCCATCTTCTTCCGAAGACGCGATTCGAACAAGCATTCCTTGCGGCTCAGATCCATCGGCTACAGCAACGAACTCTGGGTTTGACCCTCATCCTGCTTGAAGTACTCCTCGATACTGAAGTAACGGGTACCCGTATCGCACAGAACCGTCACCACCACATCGTCCTGTGACAGCCTCTCAGCCACGCGTCGGGCCGCGAGCACGTTGGCTCCGGAGGAAATCCCCACCAGCAGCGCCTCTTCGCGTGCGAGTGCTTCCGCCATATCGAACGCCTCCCGATCCTCGATCATCAGCACGTCGTCCAGGATGTCGCGGTTGAGGATGGAAGGGACGAAACCCGCGCCGATCCCCTCGATCGCGTGAGGGCCAGGAGCTTTCCCATTCAGGACCGCCGAACCAGCCGGTTCCACTCCGATGACCCGTACCGATGACGACGCCCCTTTCAGGACTTCGCCCACACCGGTGATCGTTCCGCCCGTCCCCACACCTGCCACAAAGGCCGTCACCTTTCCCTCCGTCGCCTCCAGAATCTCCGGCCCGGTCGTCTGCCGATGGACGTCTGGATTCGCGGGATTGTCGAACTGTTTCAGCTCGACACAGTCCGCGTTCTTCTCGACAATCTCTCGAGCCCGGACCCGTGACCCCTCCATATCACCAGATCCGGACGTGATCACCACCTCGGCCCCGTAGCGCGTCACGAGCGCGCGTCGTTCGAAACTCATCGTCTCGGGCATCGTCAACACCAACCGGTAGCCGAGCTTCGCGCACAGCATCGCCAGCCCGATACCTGTGTTCCCGCTCGTCGCCTCGACGATCGTCATCCCGGGGCGTAGGTCACCCGCTTCCTCGGCCGCCCGCAGCATATTCAACGCAATCCGGTCCTTTACGCTGCCTCCTGGATTGAGATACTCCATCTTCGCCAGAATCGTGGCTCCGCCGCTCGGGGACAGGTTTTCCAGCCGCACCATCGGCGTCCCCCCGACCAGATCGGACACGCGTCCTGCAATCGATTCAGCCATCGCTCCGTCCCCGCTTCGCCTGGTCATAGGTCATTCGGTCACCGTCAAATCATCGATCATCGATGATTGATCACCTCAAATCGCTTCCCCCGCGTGCCTCGACGGCAGCACCCAGGGATCCTCCGTCTCCACCCGGAAGGACCTCACTTTCTGTCGCATTTCTTCGGTCACGTCCCGGAGGTTCGGATCGTCGATCAAATTGTGCGCTTCGACCGGATCCGTCTCCACGTCGAACAGCGCTTCACCGTCCTGATGCAGGAAGGCTTTCGTAGGACGATCCCCCATCATCTCGATCCCGTCATTGCGAACCGCCTGCCACGATGGAGACGTCCACAGGTCGCTCGGGAGGGGCGTCGTCAGCTCTGGATAGAGGTTCCGAACGTACTTGTATTTCCGCCCTCGCAATACCCGATACGGGTAGTAGTTCACGACCTCGTGGAACGTGTGAGAAAAAAAGGTCTCGTCCCACCCCTCCGGTGACGCCTGATCGAGCACGGGAAGCAGGGACCGCTCAGGAAGCCCTTCGGGGCTCTCCACCGAGCACCAGTCGTAGACCGTCGGAGCGATGTTCGACCAGTTGACGAGCGCATCACTCTCGACTTCGTCCGCACCCGGTCGCGCGATCAGAAGCGGACAGTGGTGACCGGAATCGAACGACGACCCCTTCGCCCCCGGGAACGGCATACCGTGGTCAGACATCACCACGATCATCGTGTCATCCGCTCGTCCCCCGTCCTCGAGCGCCTTGATCGCCATTCCGTAGCCCGCATCCAGACGCGATATCGACTGGTAATATTCAGCCAGTTCCCGCCGAACATCCGGATGGTCCGGCAGGAAATCGGGTACGGGAATGTCGGCCGGATCGTAGATCACTTCCTCGTAGTCGGGATAAGGCGCGTGCTGGTTTCCGAAATCTCGGTGTGGATCGGAGAAACCCATATGCAGATAGAAGGGTCTATCTTCGACGTCGTCGAAGAAGGCCCGCGCACGATCGGCCATTCCCTTCACGTTCCGGCTCCCCCCGTCGACCTCCTGCATATCGTGCGTCCAGGGGTAGACCGCCTCGGGCTGCACGTGCATCTTGCCGATGATCCCGGTCGCGAAACCTTCGTCTGACAGAGTCTTCGGAATCGACGGGAGATGCAGGCCTGTGTGGAAATTGTGGATCCCGTGTGAATGTCCGTACTGGCCGTGTGTATGGCTATAGTGCCCGGTCAGGATGTTCGCGCGGCTGGCTGCACACGAAGGGGTCGTGCAGAAGGCGTTTGTAAGCCGTGTCGCTCGAGTCGAGAGCGCATCGACGTGCGGAGTCTGGATAACCGGACTCCCATAACACCCGGCGAGTGGGCTCCAGTCATCGGCAATCAGAAGCAGAACATTCTTATGGGACATCGAGTCTCCTTGTGTCATCCTGTCCACCACCCGGGGAAAGGTCCTCACCCACAAGCCAGTGCTTGGCGACCGATGGCGACCAGCTCCACGATCGATGAATCAGGAAGGCCATCCCAACCGCACCGACCGCATCGTAACCAATATCCGACCACAAGCCCGAACGTTCCGGAAGGAAAGTCTGGTGCCATTCATCGGTCATTGCGTAGATTAGGGTCAGGACGGTCGAAAGAATCAGGGTTCTCGTCCTGTCCGCCGCATCGATCGACCGGAACCAGAGCCAGCAAAGCACAGCGTATTCGACCACGTGCGCACATTTCCGGATCGCATAATTGAACGCGCCGAACCAGTCGAACGTGCTGTCGTAAGACATTTGCGGCGCGAACAGCGAGCTGGACAGCACGAAGATCATCCCCATCCAGCACGCCAGCGCAACACGCCATCGCCACATCTCGACCTCCCTACACAAGATCGCCCAGCCTCCCCCGAAGATGCAAATACGAAGACTGGAGTCTGCCTGCTTCCCTCATTGTCAAATGGAGAATCCAATGCACGACTATCAACGTGAGTTTATCGAGTTTCTCGTCCGCTCGGGGGCGCTCCGGTTCGGTGCGTTTACGCTCAAGAGTGGCCGAACCTCTCCCTACTTTTTCAATTCCGGAGAGTTCAGCAGGGGGGAGCAGATCGAACGCCTCGGCTACTACTACGCCTCGGCGATTCAAGAGCTCGAAACGCAGCCAAACGTCATCTTCGGCCCCGCTTACAAGGGCATTCCGCTCAGCATTTCAGCAGCCATCGCCTTAAACCATCACTTCGAGCAGGACGTCGCCTACAGTTTCGATCGGAAAGAGGAAAAGGACCACGGTGAGGGAGGATGGATGGTCGGACACGTACCAGTCGAGGGAGACCGCATCGTCCTGGTCGACGACGTCGTCACCGACGGAGCAACGAAGGTCGCCTCGATCGAAAACCTTAGAGAATCGACCGAAAGCGAGGTGACAGGGCTCGTCATTGCCGTCGACCGGAAGGAAAGAAACTCCGACGGAGGAAATTCCGTCGAGGCGTTGGGCGAGAAGACCGGTGTGGAGGTCCGATCCATCATCACCGTCTACGACATCCTGGGGCACCTGCCGGACCGCGAGATCGACGGGCAGGTGCCGCTCCCACACGAAGCTGCAAGAGAGATCGAATCGTATCTGGGGGAGTACGCCATATAGAACCGGCTGAATGATTCTCCCGGCTCGGGCCGGGCCAGTTCCGTAAGCCCGCCGACCCGTTTTTCTACGTCCAGTAGGCCAGGATCATCCCGAAAATCAGGAGCCGCACCAGGTCGTAGCCGGCGTTGATCGCAACCAGCAACCAGCCCCCAGCCCTTGTCCTCCCACGCCACCTTCGTCAGCTGCATTGGAACGAAGAACCCGATCCAGGTCCAGATCGCCCCGTTCAGCCCATAGATCCACGCGGTCTGATTCTCGCCCACACCCCACGCCGAGGGCTGCCACACGGCGATGCTGTGCACCAGGACGAACGCGATCAGAAACGACCCGAGCGTGTGGCGCCCGATCTTCTTCGCCATCTCCCCACCGCTCGGCGGCTCCATCTCCTCAAACCCCATATGCCGCGCCCACCTCGCCCCGAAGATCGGCCCGAACCACAGATATCCCACCGGGATCAGCACAATCGTACAAACCACAACTGCCACATAGTTCACCACAACCTCGGGCTGCATAACACCTCCCTGTCCAGATGGAACTGCGAAACCCTAATTTGCATTTTCCACTTTAGATTTTTCACTGAAGTAAATCCCTTCAGCCGTCTTCCCCAGAATCCACGCCTTGTCCGCTTCCGTGAAGAACGGAATCAGCTCCTTCATTATCACGTACTCGAAAAAATTCGCGAACAGCAGCCGCTCCGGCCCATACGCATCGTAGATCCGCTCCAGGAACGGCCATACGTCGCGATAGGGGGTCTGTTCGCTCGAAGGATTATGAAGTGAGGTCCGAATGTAGACATTCGGAATCGAGCGCATCGCGAGGAGCGGGCCGAATCCCGCCGCGTCATCGGCCGTAATGTCGATCATCGCGAGGTGGTCGATGACCACCTTCACCCCGGGAAACCGCTCCGCCATATCCGCCACCTGGCCCACCTGGGACGGCGCCAGGAAGACGTTGAACACTGCACTCAGTTCCTCGGCTTTCTCCCAGAACGGGTACATCGCCCGGTCGTTGAACCAGACCTGCTCCTCGTCGTAAATCGGACTCAGACGAAGACCCACCAGCCCGTCTGTGATCATCACTCGTTCCAGGCGTCGAGGGTTATCCGGATCGCCCGGTTCGAACAACCGCTTGCCCACGAGCAACCCGATCCCCGCGAACCGATCCGGCCATGTCTTCACGCAATAGCTCGTGTAGGCGTTATCCCTCCCGTAGTAGCAGACGTGACTGATCACCGTCCGATCGATGCCATAGAGCTGCATCTCCGCGATCAGATGTTCACCCGAATACTCGGACGCCGGGGGACGCCCCGGACAACTCGACAGCGACGGGTCGATCAGGAATCTCGGGTCGTTGATCACCCAGGCGTGTTCTGCCCCGTTGATCACGGGTGTTCCAGTAGCGGACATCCGGTCCCTCGACTGCGGGATAATGAAAAGGCCCCACCGATCAAGGTGGAACCCTCCTGAGTTCTGGGGTGTAAATCCTTAAGCAAGCAGCTCTTTGACCAGGCTGACCATCTCTTCAGGTTTGAACGGCTTCTGCAACGTCCTGTCCACCCCCAGATCCTGCATCACCTGAAGAATGTCGGTACGTCCGCCGCCCGTAGTACCCCCCGAGATGGCCACAATCTTTACCTCTTTACTCTCTTTTCGAATCTCACGAAGCACCTCGATCCCATCGGCTTCCGGCATATACAGATCGGTGATGACCGCGTCAGAGGCTTCATCCTTGAAGGCCTGGATGCCCGCGGCGCCGTCCTGCGCCTCCCGAATCGTGAATCCTTCGCGGGTGAACAGTTCGCGCAGGAATCCACGCATCAGCTCGTCGTCATTAATGATTAGAATCCTCGCCACAGGAAGCCTATGAACAAGAGTTCTCAGTCGATGACTCATCGTACGTCCAACCGTCTCCCGCGTCAACGACGTGTGGGGTCTGGCAAGGGTTTCGGGAATTCCATATCTTCTGGCCCACCCTGAACTTGCCGTTCCTCCAACCGCACCACCGGAACTCTGTATGCGCGTTCAAATCGCCCGGCACGCCCTCGACCGTGTCCCTCTCTCCATCATCTTCGACGACTCGACGCTGCTCGTGAACCTCAACTACTTCTTTATGAGGGACCGGAATCTGGTCGACGGCGAAAATCGAAGGTGGGAAGATGTCCCGATAGTCCATCCGGAGTCATTTACCCGGGAGTTCGCAGAGTTCTGTCTGTCCGAGGGAGTCAAGGGCAAGTTCAGCGTCGTACCCTGCCCCGGTGGCGTCGGACGCATCGACGAGGGCCTTCCTTTGTTCAGCAAGGCCCAGCAGGAAAGCTGGCTGAAGATGTGCAGGGAGTTGATCGTCCCCAACTACGACATCACCCCTGAGATGATCACCCACACCTACGTGGTCGATCTCGATACGTTCAAACCGCTTGAATCGGGCATCTGGGAACAATACGACTGGAATCAGTTGCCAACCGACCAGGAAGATCTCATCATCAGATACATCACCACGGCCTGCAGGATTCTCGACAACGTGGGACTTCCGCCAGATGGTGTCACCTCGCCCGGGGGATTCGGGAACCCCCTCGACTTTTACGCGAAGTGTGCCGAACGGGCCGTCCGTGCGGTGACCGGCAACCCGACACCCTACCTCTTCAAACGCGTTTCATCAGACGGCCCGGTGGAGACGCCTGTCTGGTACCCCGATCGGGATCGCGAAACAGCGATGGGCGAGGTCATTGCCTGCACGGGAGACTGGACCGGGTCGTGGACCGGCTACGGTGAGGTCAGCCCCGACAAATACATCACAGCCGACCTCCAGGGCGGGAGACTCCCCGCCGTCATCGATGCGGGAGATCCGGCCGTGCTCATCAGCCATTGGCAGGGATTCTACGGACTCCACAACGAAGACCGTCGTGGATTCAGGGCCTTCCAGACAGTCGTCCGTCGCCTGAAGGAACGCGATCCCCACGGTGAGCGAACCCGATGGAGGAAGTGCAGTGAGATCACCAATTACGCTATCGCCCGCGAAATGGCCGAAGTCACTACATCGAATGGGTCCATCACCCTGGATCTTCCGCTACGTGTCCCCGAGTTCACCCTTCGTCTCGAAAGTGTCGTCGTCAGAAAAGTGAGCGTCGACGGGAAACCGCTGCTCCACGCCCACAGCCGAGCCGCGTTCGAAAACCACAGCTTCTACCGTGAGGGGGAAAACACTTTCCTCGCCTTCACCCCCGTCGGCCGTTCCGTCACCATCGATCTTGACTGAGATGTCAGAACCCAAACCACGCCTCAGCAAGCAATTTCGTCTGTTCGACGTCTACGCGGTTGCCACCGGTGCAACACTCAGCTCCGGCTTCTTTCTTCTGCCCGGTCTGGCCGCGGTTGAAATCGGACCGGCGATCGTCCTGGCCTATCTCGTCGCTGCAATCCCTCTGATTCCGGCGATGCTTTGCATCGTCGAACTCGCCACGGCGATGCCGCGTGCGGGCGGCGTCTACTATTTCCTCGATCGAACCCTCGGCCCGATGGCGGGCACCGTAGGCGGCATCGGCACCTGGCTCGCGCTGATCCTCAAGATCGCTTTTGCCCTCGTCGGGATGGGGGCCTATCTTCAGCTCTTTTTCCCCGACCTGGAGATCCGACCCATTGCCTGCGGACTGGCCATCCTCCTCGGCGTGCTGAACGCCTCAGGCGCTAAGAATAGCGGCTCCTTCCAGATCTTCCTCGTCTTCGGGCTGCTTGCCCTCCTCGGCTACTTCATAGGCGGAGGGTTGCCCAAACTCAATCTCACCAACTTTGTCGGCATTTACGACGTGGGTGCGCAATCGCTCCTCGCCACTGCGGGCCTCGTCTACATCAGCTACGTCGGCGTCACAAAGGCCGCTAGTCTTTCGGAAGAGGTGGCCGACCCCGAGCGCAACCTTCCTCTGGGGATCTTCCTGGCTTTGGCCACGGCCATCGTCATCTACGGCTTCGGAACCGCCACGATGGTCGGCCTCGTTCCTACGGACATCCTCGCTGGAGATCTCACGCCTGTGGCCACCGCCGCGCACGCGGGCCTCGGCAACATCGGGGCGTTGCTTCTCTCGGTGGCCGCTCTTCTTGCGTTCACTTCGGTCGCCAACGCAGGAACCCTGAGTGCGTCCCGCTACCCGCTGGCGATGAGCCGCGATCACCTCGCACCACGCGTCTTCCAGAAGATTAGCAGATTCGGCACACCCCTCTACGCCATCGCCTTCAGCGTCGGCACGATCGTCGCCATCATCTTGCTGCTCGATCCGACCGGAATCGCCAAGTTGGCCAGCTCTTTCCAGCTTCTGATGTTCGCCCTCGTCTGTCTGGCCGTCATCGTGATGCGTGAATCAAGGCTCGCCTCCTACGATCCCGGTTACCGTTCGCCCCTCTACCCCTGGCTCCAGATCTTTGGAATCCTCAGCGCAGGGTTACTCATCAGCGAAATGGGAGTCTGGTCCATCAGCTTCACGTTCGGACTGGCTGTCCTGGGCGTTTTGTGGTTCGTCAGCTACGGTCGCAAGCGCGTGCAGAGAACGGGCGCGATCTTCCACGTTTTCGAGCGCCTTGGACAGGCGCGCTACGAGGGTCTCGACCACGAGCTGAGAGGAATTCTCAGGGAAAAGGGCTTACGGGAAGAGGATCGATTCGAGGAAATCGTCGCTCGCAGCCTCGTGATCGACCTCCAGGAACAAATGGAGTTCGGGGAAATCGTGACCCGGGTCTCCGATTGGATGGGCGAACAGACCCACGTCGAGGCCCGCGATATCGAGCGTCAGCTCCTCGACCGAACGCACATCGGATCCACGCCGGTCACGCACGGCGTCGGATTGCCCCACCTCCGGATCGACGATCTCGAGCACCCCGAAATGGTCTTCGTGCGTTCCCGGGTCGGCTTACATCTGCAATTCACACACCCCCTGACCGGCGAAGAAACCGAAGCTACGTTGACAGCTATCTTCTTCCTGTTCAGCCCGGACAGCGACCCGAGCCGCCACCTTCGAATCCTCGCTCAGATTGCCGAACGTTCGGACGAGGAAAGCTTCGCCGGAGAGTGGCAAGAGGCCTCAAACGACCAGGAGTTGAAGGAGACCCTCCTCCACAACGACCGGTTCACATCGATCATCGTCGGCCGGGATAAGCTGACCGCAGACCTCGTCAATCACCCCCTCCGTGATCTGGACCTTCCCGAAGGCTGTCTCGTCGCAATGATCAGGCGCGGAAACCACGTTTACGTCCCGGACGGGGATACGATGATCCGAACCGGTGACAGCCTTACCTTCATCGGTGACGAAGTCGGCATTCGCGAACTGCAGGATCGGTACTTCAACCACTGACCCCCGTCGAATGCCCTACCATTCTGTCGAACTTCCGCTCGACCCCACCGTTTCCGACCTCCGGGCAGCTGCCGACGACTACGAAGCGATCGCCGTCACGATGATGGAAGCCATCCTGGATCGCTACGAGCGATCCGACGATCCCTTCATCGACACCAAGCTCAACCTGATCTCCGGTGCCGACTTCCCCGACGACGACCCGATCCGGGGACGGAATGCGATCTACGGCTGGATTCAGGGACGTGGGCTCGAAGCGCTCGCAGGACACGCAAACTGGCTGGAGCGCGGCGGCGGACACGAATCACTCGTCCGCCGTATCGATCTCGCACTTCGGGAAATCCTCGATCGACTTCGTCAAATGCGGAACAGGAACGGCGGGCATCTCGGCTTCTTTATGTTCCCGGATGGCACCCCTTTCCTGCTCGACTCCGCAGGCCGTCCCGCACCCACAACCTTAGAGAGCTACGGTTTCAGCGATCTCTTCTCCTCGAAGGGAATGGCTGCCGCCGCCAACCGGCTCGGCGACGAAGCGATTTTGAACGAGGCCATCGACTACGTCTTTCAGGTTGACGAGGCGATCTCCAATCGAACCTTTCGTTCGGACCAGGTTTCTCTCGACCCCAAGAACCGCGCCGAACCCAGAACGGGATACCACATCCACGGCCCGACGATGATCCAGATCGGGGCGTGGACCCTGCTTGTCGACATCGGGCATCCGGAAGCCGTCGACCGCGGACTGCGTCACGTCGAATTCGAGCTACAGACGCACGCAAACCACGACCGTCACTGGGAGCATCTCCAGGAGGGAGACTTCTGGGAAGCCGTTGACGATGACGATCGGCCCTACGTCGAACCCGACGGCGTCATCCTGTCCGATCCCGGCCACGCGCTTGAATTCGTCGGCCTCGCCTACAAGTTCATCCGGCAGGCCGAAACCGACACGAACCGATCCGAAGGGCACGCGAGACGACTGACGGCTGCGAAAACCAGGATGTTCACCATCCTGAGTCGCAACTTCGAAAACGGCTACATCGAGGGCCCGCAGGGCATCTCGAAGGCGTTCGACCTCGTGACGCGCCAGCACCTCAGTACCGATATGCCCTGGTGGAACCTGCCTGAAACCATCCGTGCCGCAGCGTCCGGACTGACTGCGACAACCAGCGCCGATGAAGAAGCTGTGTGTCTGCGAATCATTCGGGATTGTCACAACGCGTTCCGCCTCTACACGCGTCCCGACCTGCACCTGATGGCCTGCCAGACCCGAAATCGGGACGGTCAACCCGTGGACGTCATCCCGGCGACAGCCGACGCAGATCCGGGCTATCACACCGGGCTCAGCCTACTCGATGCCATCGACGTCTTCAGACAGCTCTGATCCTCCTCCACCCTCCCGAAGCATTCTCGTTTTCCATTTCGCATTCATCGCTCGAATGAGTTGTAACGGCAGTGCCCAACCTCTATCTTTTCACCTTTCACGAAACGCACCTCAGTCCGCGCGATCCCCAACCATTCCCGGCCCTCGAATCGAAATCGTCTGCCACCGGGGCGCGTACGAAATCGCCCCCGAGAACACCCTCGCCGCCGCCAACCGTTGCCTAGCCTGGGGCGTCGACTACGTGGAGGTCGACGTACGGCCCAGCAAAGAGGGCCAGCTCTACGTCTTGCACGACGCCACCGTCGATCGGACCACGGACGGTGCAGGCAGGCTCGACGAATTGACTTCCGTAGAAATCGATCGACTCGATGCGGGAAGCTGGTTCGACCCGGCGTTCTCGGGCGAACGGGTCCCCCGGGTAGAGACGTATCTCACGCACGTTAAAGGCCGGGCCAAAGTCTTCTTCGACATCAAGGATGCCGATCACGACGCACTGCTGGACCTGATTGACCGGACCGGGTATCGGCGGGAATGTTTCCTCTGGTCCGCCGATCCGTCCTGGTCCGCCGAACTCCAGCGAATCGCTCCCGACCTGCCGATCAAGGTCAATGTCCAGACCCCGGACGACGTGGACCGGGCAAGTCGAGACCTTCAAGCCCGCATCGTGGAGGTCCGGCTTGAGCACTCGACCGACGCCCTTATCGAGCGTGCCCGAAACCGTGGAATCAAGGTGATGGTCTACCACACGGAAAACGAAGAAGACGCCTGGCGAAAGATCCTGGACCTCGGAGTTGAAATGGTCAACCTCAACCACGCAGGCGCATTCCTCCAGGTCGCTGAATCGCAGGGATCCTCGCGAAGGAAGGAGGCGCCCGATGGCTGAGATTCAGGAGCGCGTAACGTTCGCCCGGGGACTCGGACTCTTCGATGCGACGATGATCGGGATCGGTGCGATGATCGGCGCCGGGATCTTCGTCCTCACGGGAATCGCGGCGGGG
>CEVA01235709.1_pt1 | contig 26275 bp, 26 predicted proteins | sample 361521 | NCBI WGS metagenome assembly CEVA01 (sample SAMEA2622823, study PRJEB7988) | marine metagenome | isolation source: saline water (ENVO:00002010), including
TAAAGAGAGGACTGACAGATAATGAATTTGGTTATTGTTGAATCAGGCGCAAAGGGAAAGACCATCCAAAATTACCTTGGTAAAAATTTTATTGTTGAATCATGTCAGGGTCATTTTGATGACATCAAAAATATCAAATATGGACCCGCTGGAATTCCAAATTTAGGTTGGAGCTATATAGATAAAAAATCGCAAACCCTAATCAAGAAAATAGAAAAAATCATCAGGTCTAAAAAAATAAAAAAAATTTATGCTGCTTCAGACCCTGATAGAGAGGGTGAACTGATAGCCGAAAGATTAGAAGAAAGATTGTCAAAGCATGCCCCGGTTGTCAGGATGACATTTCAAGAAATAACAAAAAAAGCAGTTATCGAGAGCTTGGAAAGGGCTGATTCACAAGGTACTATAGACAGGAACCTTACCACAAGTGCAAAAATCAGAAAGCTGGCAGATAGAGATGTTGGATTCAGGGCATCAAGAATGGCGCAATTTCAACTTAACAAAAAAACATTGGGGATGGGTAGGGTCCAAACACCTACTCTAGGTTTTGCAGCCAGTAGAGAAAAAGAAATATGTAAACATAAACCTGAAGATTATTTTGAATTTCGCATTGAAGCAAATAACTTGACATTTAAAGCGGTTTTTGAAAAACCCTACAAAAAAAACAAACACCAAACCAAAAGCTTAAAGGAATTGCAACATATTGAAAAGTTAATTGAAAACAAAACACCCTTGATAATAAAATCAGAGAGTGAAAAAGGTGGTCAATCTTCTCCGCCTGCACCTTTTTCAACTGATTCATTCATACAGGCAGCTGGCGGCCAGGGAATACCGCCAGCTGCAGCTCAGAGCGCTGCTCAAAAGTTATATCAAAATGGATTCATTACCTATATGAGAACTGACTCCAATCGAATAAATCCGGCATTTCGATCACAAGCAAGATCCTTTATTGAAAGCAATTTTTCAACTCAATATCTTTCTTCGGCCAAAGCGGTAAAGAAAACCAAGGGGAAGGTTCAAGATGCACATGAGGCAATTAGACCTACAGGAACAATTCGAAATCCAAAAAATCTCCCAGAGGGAACAAAAAGAGTTTATCAGATTATTTGGAATCGAACTATTGCAAGCGAGATGGCTGCCTCAAAACATAAAACTACAACATGGCAGGCATCACTGGGAAATGTGCAGTTTGTTGCAAGTCAAAAATACATTACCTTTCCTGGCTATCAGCATATATATGGAAAAAATGTAGAAGAAAAATCAAAAATCAAAATTAATCAAGACTTGCCTCGCTTCAAACATTATAAAGATTCAAAAAAAACAAAACCACCTGCAAGATATAAAGAGTATACCCTTATTCAAAAAATGAAAAATACAGGGATAGGGAGGCCTTCAACATATGTTAGCACCATCCAAACGCTTACAAAACACGGTTATTTAGAAAAGAAAAAGGGTGAATTAAAGATAACCCCTCTTGGTATTGATTTACACGGTATTGCGACCATAATTGGACATTATCCAGGTGGATTGTTTAATGAAGGTTTTACAGCTGATTTTGAACAATTTCTTGACCATGTTGAATCTGGGAGGCAGAAAGATCCATGGGATGCCTTTGGATCTTTTCGAAATAGTGCTGATGGTATTTTCAAACTCGCTTATACAAAACCAACGGTCAAGCAAACAGCTTATGTTGTAAACCTTCTTGACACTTGGCGGGAAAAAAATAACCTTGACTCATGCGTAAAAACCTGCAAACAAGCCAAAATAGAAGAAGAAAACGTAAATCAAGCATGGTCTATTGCCCAAAGCAAAGACTACCCTGAATCAAAAGGTATATGCAAAAAAATACTGCTGTGGGATATTGCTGTACTGTTGTTTGGAGGCTTCATGCACATAAGAAAAGATGACATCAAACCTCTTTTTGATCAAGAAACAGATCAAAAAATGACCGAAAAGCAACAAAACTTTATACGTAAATTAATCGATCAGAAAATCGGTGGAAGCGACCTGTTGAAAAGCGCGTTCAAAGAGGTTGGGGTTAAAAATATTGCTGATCTTCCAAGAAATAACCCGATAATTAAAAACCTAATGGCTCTCAAGAATGACCCTGGAAAAGAACCGAAAATAACAACCAAACAAGAGAAAACTATTTCGAATCTATCATGCGGGACAGCAAAAAACCCTGACCCATGCGGTGTAAAGGCAAAATGGGTTCAACTATCTTCTGACCAGCTAAAAGAACATGTAACAAAAGATATTTTGGGTGTAAATAAACCAACAAGCAGCTTGACACTGGGGGAAGCATCTAAAATTATTGGGTGCTTGATGACAAACCTTAAGAGAAAAAGGAAAAAGAAAGATTGGAAATTTGATAGCGGTATATGCAAGTAAACAAGACATCAAAAGTTGAGTATTTAAAACTTATTACCATTTTTTTCATCTCTTGGGGTATTGTTGAACTAAACCTTCCATTTTGGTTAGGTTTTTTACTTTTTTTCTATATTTTCAAAATCAATATTCCTTCAATGTCACTAGCCTGGGTCGCTGTATTTATGTTCTTAAGATCTTTGCAGATCGCAACACAGGGAATATTTACCGAGACACCTCTCATACACACTCATATGTACATTGCATTGGGCTTGCTTTGCTTGTATCTAGATGCAAGCATTAAAAAAGAACAAAAAAATCAATGGGGAGGGTTGTTAAAATCCCTATTGGGTATCCTGGTTGCAACATTCTTATTGGCTTACATAATGAGTGATACATCGATTATGGGCTTTCTGGTCGCGCTTCCAATAGCGAGCATTTTTATTTCTAAGGGTTGGAGAAGTTATCTTTGTTGCTCAGCCTTTATGATCTATATAAAAACAAACTATATTACAGCAATGCTGCCTGCCGATGAACGAATTTTATGGCTTGTTTTGGTGAGCTGTTTAACTTGGGGTTTATCAGAATTAATTTCACAAATAAACTTTAAAAAAGCAACGCATCCATAATGTTTATTGCTCTTTCGTTTTTGCTACTTTTGGGACAGGGGCTGGGGTTTCAAAACAGCTGGCAGGACCCAACACCAGGTGATTTTGAATTACCGGTTTTTACAACATTTGATTACAAATGGCAAGATTATCAACAGTCAGATCTTGAACAAGAATCAATAATCTATATTTTTCATCCACTGGACAATACTGCTGCAAGAGTTAGAGAACGCAATTTGAAAGAGCTAAATGCGATTAACAATATTCTTCCGGTTTTTGCTATAACTCAAGAAGGGAACTGGGGTAGTAATAGAGAAATTGAAAAACGTATTAAACCCCAATATCCTGTATTGTTTTCACAACCTGATTTAAAACTTGAAACATGGGTTAAAACATGGAAAAAAAGTATCCCGGCAGCTCTATTGGTTCAAAACGGTAAAATTGTCGCACATGGCGAACCGTTTGCTATGCTGATGTTAGTACTTGATTTAAAAAACAACATTGAGATACCGACATTTGCTAATTCTGGCTTATTGGGCTTTTGGTCACAGTCCCCATTTTCAACAAGTAAATCTGACCAGGCCGAAGCAGGCACGAATATTGCTGATTGGATGCAGTGGAAAGAGCTTAACTCAAAAGAGGCTTCTTCGGCAAATGTAAAAGAAGAAGGCATCTTGATGCTCAAATGGAGCTCTACGGTTGAAAAGGATGCTAAAAAAAACCTTATTGCAGGCTGGCTTAACCGCGTCATTAAAACAAAACCGCCCGAGGGTCAAACGATTGACTCGTGGCTTTTGGAGCCACTGGCTGAAGTTCAAAACATAAAAATGCTCAACCATAATTCTTATGGTTGGATTAATTTTTTAAATCAAAATTTTGAACAAGCTTCTGTTTTTTTTGAAGAAGAAGCTATGCTTCAAGAGGGGTTCATGGCGTCGATTTCAAAGGTGAACAGCCTATTAAGCAAAAGCTTAAATCCGGATTTAGAAAACCCAGATAAAATTTTGCCTGCTTACTTTCAGGCAATATTTGAAGAAGCTCCTGCCTCTATACGAGCACCACTATTTGGATATTTGAATTCCATGGTGGAAAAACAATCCCAATGGTGGCCTGGCTCACAACCCCCATTGCAGTGGTTCTTTTTACAAGGTGTGGGAGCATATTTTGGAGAAGATCAGGAAAGTGCCAATATGCATTTTGAAAAAATCAAACAAAATCCAGATTGGATGAATATATTAGAACAATGGGGAATCAATGATCTTTAAATTGATTTTTACCGCATGTCTTCTGTGGTTAGTTTTATCTGTTGGAAAAATCAATATCCTTAAAGAGGAGATTGCACAGGCAAAACAAAATACAAAAAAATTGAAAGAGGAAATGGTAAGCGTCCTGGGTGACATCGCTGCACTTAAGAATCAAGATCTGGGTTATGAGGATGGGGGCAGATTGGCTCTAAACTCCTTGATGCTGATTGCAAAAAAGCCAATTAATGAACAGGAAAAACTTATTTATGAATTTTTAGGCGAAAATTTAAACGAACACTATAAAATTTTAATAAAGGAACAAATAGAACTATCTCAAAAAATTACAGCTACAAAAAAAATGGAGTCTATGCTAATTAAAAGGTTAAAAAAAATAAATTCATCATTTTGGCTTGACCCACTGAATGCGGGTAAAAAATGGAGCTAGACATTCTTGTAGAACTGTTTGGATTAATAAAAAATCTGTATAAGCGGGTTTTAAAAACCGTGAATGAAGAAGCTCTTATTGGGGAAATCAACACCATCCAGGAAAAGTTATCCCGAGAAGAATATTGGAGCGACTCCAAAAAATCAATACCTCTGCAGAAAAACCTTTCTGTTTTACAAAAAAAACAAGAAGTTCTAATAAATTTAAAATCAGAATTTACTGACGTCTCTGACAATTGCGAATTGCTATCACTCGAGCCTGACCAGAAAATGCTTGAAATTGCAATTGAATCAGCAAAAGAGCTTCAAGAAAAACTAGAGAAGCTGGAAATTGAATTCTTGTTTCAAAAACCAGAAGACAAGAATGATTGCATTTTGACGATTAACGCAGGTGCTGGTGGCGTGGATGCGCAGGATTGGGCCAATATGCTTTTGAGAATGTACACAAGATGGTCTGAAATTATGGGCTTCAAAACAAAACAAATCTCAAAAACAGCCGGGACCGAAGCAGGGATACTCTCATCAACAATTGTGATCCAGGGACTTTGGGCCTCAGGCTGGTTGAGTGCTGAGGCTGGAGTGCACCGCTTGGTTAGATTATCTCCTTTTGATTCTGCAAAACGTAGACATACATCATTTGCCAATATTGAAATAACACCTAAGATTGAAGAATCCCAAGATTCTGATCTTGACATGAAGGAGATAGATGTGTCTTTTTTCAAAAGTGGAGGCCCAGGGGGGCAACACGCAAACAAGACATCATCAGCAGTTAGGGCCATCCATAAACCTTCAGGAATAGTTGTTACGTGTTCGAATGAGAGAAGTCAACATCAAAATAAATCTATTGCCCTGGCTATTTTGAAAAGCAGATTAATCCAGTTAAGAAAAAACGAGGAGCTGGGACGTAGGTCAAAAAGCCAAAAAGTAGAAATAGCTTGGGGCAATCAGATTCGATCTTACGTTTTGCACCCTTACCAAATGGTTAAAGATACTCGAACCGGTTCAGAGTCAGGCAATGTGCAAAAAATACTAGATGGTGAATTAATTGGAATGATGAGGGATTTCCTTTTACAGGCCAATGCTTAAAAAAATACCATTAATTATCTATCTTATTTGCTGCAATGTCTGGTTTGCAAAAGCCTTAAACTGCCCACAAAACAAATTAACAGAAAATGCATTTGCTGACTCAGTGTATCAATCTTTTTATGAGGCTGAAGAAAAAACTGATATTATTTTTGCTCTAAATGATGAAGGGGTTGAGGATATAAACTTTTTTAAAAAATCCTTCCGAGCAAAAATACTGCTACAAAAAATCAAAGAAGAGGATTTTTTAAAATCATCTGTAATTAGTGGTGCTATTTTTATGCAAAATGCTCTTGGCTCAACAGACATACATATAATCGGAACGACGGAGATGGGTGCCATTGCATCATTTTCACCAAGCCCAAATCAAATAATTACAATTAGTTTTAGTGAAAAATTTCAAACAGCCTTTTTTCCTAAGAAAAACTTCTCTGATCCGGTGATTGAAAACCTTCAAGGATCAAAGGTTGTTGAAAAATTTCCACAGTTGCTTAACAAGGAAATGCTTTTAAGCAACATCGAGCTCAAGGAAAAAATGGCAACAGAGATTGTTAAAAGATCCGCTGAAGCAATGTGTTTTAGGTACCAGGGGGCTCCAGGATGATCATCCTGACCAATGATGATGGTGCTCACTCTCCTGCACTAACAACAACATTAGATGCTTTGTCTGATAAAAAAATTCTACCGGTGGTGCCGTCTCGAGATGTTTCGGGTTGTTCAATGTGCATCACGATAGATCGACCAATCAGTGTAGAAAAAATAATGATTAACAAGCATGAAGTTTTTGCCTGTGATGGAAAGACTGCAGACTGTGTTTTGCTTGCAAAAACAATAGCCAAAGAACCCATTTCTGCCTTGATTAGTGGTATTAACACTGGGCCAAACCTAGGTGTTGACGTGTTGTATTCTGGAACGATAGCGGGAGCTAGGAAAGGGACGCTCCTAAATATACCATCTGTTGCTATTTCTATTGAAAAAAACTACAAGAAACAAGAAAAAATGCATTATGAATCAGCTGGTTTAATACTCAGGCTAATTAAAGATTTAATCATTAACAACCCGCCTCCAAAAAGACATTTTGTAAATGTGAACATCCCTAACCAGCCAATAAAAAAGATTCGTGGGGCTTTAAGCACGATTTTGGGGAGAAGGGGATATGTTGACAGGATGAAAAAAATAAATAATAAAACTGGAAAAATGAGTTTTATCTGTGAAGATGAAGAGGTTCGTGAGGATTTCACGCCACAAACAGATTCATGGGCAATAAGTGAAAAATTTATTTCCTTAACGCTGTTAAAAGATATGATTAATGATTCTGTTAGTAATTGGAGTTTGGACCCATGGATCCAAGCCATAAATACTTTCTTGGAGGGAAGAGATGAAAAAATATGAATTACAAACTTTTCAATTAGTAGTTGGTTTATTTGTAGTGTTTTTTGTTGTCAGAGCAATTTCTGCAGGCATCAGTGGGACAAGGGGTCCTGATATCCCCGTAAAGCAAATTTCCCATGACGATCACGGACATGACGATCACGGACATGACGATCACGGACATAGCGAGGGTCATTAATTTTTGTTTGAATATGTAATTTGCGGGCTGGGCTCAATGGGTATCGCTATTGCTGAAATTTTAAAAAGTAAAAAAATTCCATTCAAGGTTTTAAGAACCAAAAACAATATAAGCAAAATTGCAGAACTTGGTTATGACGATATAGCTACAGAATGCTTGGATGCCTCAAAACCTCTTGTTCTCTTTTTATGCTATCCCGACCTTGTAACAACAAGCAAAAAATGGATAGCGTCGTTAAACTCAAATAAAGTTTTTTTTGTATGCTTAACAGGTTGGCCAATCATTAATAGAAAGTGGCCAAGCAAAAGTAACGTTATCATGTATGCTCCAAAAGCAATTGCGTCAAAGTTAAAGCCGAAAAAATGCCTAATTGCCTTGAACGTGCACCAAGAAACAAATGAAGAAGCTCAGTTATTGATTAAATTAAATAAAATTTTTGAACCAAAACAAACAATAGCAGTTAGCCCTTTGGAGGAAACAAAATCGGACCTTTTAAGCGAACAGGTTTTACTTTGCGGATGGGCCCCATTGATAGCTTTATTGACTTATAAAAAACTTATAAAATCTGGAATATCAAAAGAACTTGCATGGGAGGAGTGCACCAGAGAGGCAAGTTACATTTTTGAAACTCTGGCCAATCTTGGTCCAGATGGATTTTCTAAAAAAATTAGCTCTTTGGCATTGCGAGGTGGATACAAGGCTATGAAAAAATTCCCCATACGCGAATGGGACAGAATGATTGATAAAATGTATTCCGAAATTGATAATGGAAATATTTTCAAATCAACGAACACAAGCCTTCCGTCCGAATCGGAAGCTCAAAAATTTTGGGAGGAATTAAACAATGAATGATCTTTACATTGATCCAAAAAAATATACCAATAAAAATAGTTTTCCAAATCCAAAAACAATAAAAGTCTACGACACAACCTTGCGTGATGGTGAACAAACCCCTGGTGTGGCATATTCTCCAGAACAAAAATACGAAGTGACAAAAATGCTTTCTGATACAGGTGTGCATATTATTGATATAGGCTTTCCGTTTGTGGCCCCATCAGAACGTCAAGCGTTACAAAAAATTATTGCTGGCAAAAGAAATGGCGAGATAAGAAAAGACCTCGAAATCTTGGTGATGTGCAGGGCAAATAAAAATGATGTTGATGCAACATTAAAAACATTAGAAAAAGTAGGTGCAGAGCCATCAGAAATAACTTTTTTGACCTTCACTTCTGCAAGTGATCTTCACATTAAAGTCAAGCTTGGACCAACTCTACTTAAAAGAGAGGGTAAAACCAGGTTCATTGAAGATGTGCAATGGTACAGGGAAGCTAATTGTAAAATGATGGAAGAAATTTGCTCTTATATTAAGTCCCATGGTGTAAAAAAAATAGAACTTGGTACAGAAGATGCAAGCAGATCAGATATCTCTTATTTAAAGGAGCTGATAGATCGCTCTGTCTCCAAAGGTGCAAACAGATACATATTTCCGGACACGACCGGATCACTAACACCCGAGTCAACAAGGTACTATGCTAGGGAGTTGAGAAAGGCGTTTCCTAAGCTTGCAATGGTGAGTCATTTCCATAACGACTTCGATCTAGCAGCAATTAACACTATAGTGGCACTGCAAGAAGGTATGGAGGGTTTTAGTGTTTCCGTCAATGGAATAGGTGAAAGAGCCGGTAATGCAGCATTACACAATGTGGCTGTAACATTAAAAGTGTTATACGGGATTCAAATCCCAAATTTCCGTTATGACAAATTGAAGGAGCTTTCTGAATTGGTTGAATCTTATTCAGGAATGCCAATTAGACCTAATGAACCAGCTGTAGGTAGGAATGTTTTTGCTCACGAATCCGGAATCCACACACATGGCATGCTTAAAGATCCTCAAACATATGAACCTATACCGCATGATTTACTTGGTGTTAAAACAAGGTTTGTCTACGGCAAACACACGGGTATGGCTTTGGTTGAAGACTTGTTCAAGAAGTATGCAAAAGATATATCAGATAAAAATATTGAAGTTACCAAAAGGTTAAAAACCAACGTACTTCAAAAAATAAAAGAAAAACGTGAAAAAATGGCAGAAAGAGAGGTTGCGTCTAAAGCCATAAATAAATATAGAAAAATACTAACTGAAATTGAACTTGATGAAAATGAAGTTTTAGAAATAATATACTCCTTAGGAGATGGAAAATGATACATAAACTGAATGAGCCAGTTGCAATTATTGGAGCGAAAAGAACGCCTGTGGGTAAATTTGGTGGAGGCCTGGCGTCCTTGGCAGCAACCGAATTAGGCTCTATAGCGGCAAAAGCAGCAATAAAACAATCTGGTGTTGCATTACAAGACATATCTTTATCAATTTTTGGTCAAGTGCTACAAGCTGGCTGCGGACAAAATCCAGCACGACAAGTCGCACTTGGTGCTGGCCTTCAAGAAAGTAGCATTGCTTTTACATTAAACATGGTGTGTGGTAGTGGGCTAAAAGCAATACATACAGCAGCTCAATCCATAAGGGGAGGGGAGCATGATTTTGCAGTGGCAGGTGGTATTGAATCAATGTCAAGATCTCCCTATTATTCAAAAAAAAGTCGTTGGGGTGTTGGGTATGGAAACATGTCCCTTGAAGATGGCATGCTTGTTGATGGCTTGACAGATGCATATAGTAAAAAACATATGGGCGAAGCTGCTGAGTGGGTTGCTGAAACATACAAAATTTCAAGATCAGCAATGGATGAATATGCCTTAAACAGTCATAAAAAATCATTATCTAGTCGAAAAAAACTAAGACGTGAAATCATTCACGTGCACACTAGGAAAAAAAGTATAAATGAAGATGAGGGCCCCCGTGATACATCTATTGAAAAACTTGAATCGCTAAAAGCTGTTTTTAAAAGGGATGGATCAGTAACTGCTGGAAACTCATCATCAATAAATGATGGTGGAGCAGCTGTTGTTTTGGCATCTAAAAAAACTGTTGAAGAAAGAGGTTTAAAGCCGTTATGCTGGATCAGAGATTCTGTTGATGGTGGAGTGAAGCCAGAACAGGTTCTCATGAGTCCTGTTTCTGTTTTCAAAAGGATGAGACTTACTTTTGGTTTAGGTGTGAAAGATTTTGATGTCATTGAAATAAATGAAGCGTTTTCGTGCCAGATGGTTGCCCTTCAGAGAGAATTGAAAATTAATCAAAATCAATTAAACCCTTTGGGTGGCGCTGTTGCCCTTGGACATCCTATTGGTTGCTCAGGTGGGAGAATTGCTGTTTCCCTGCCGTATCAACTGGAAAACTCTGCAAATGGCATGGGTTTTGCTGCGTTATGTCTGGGTGGCGGTAATGGTACGGGTTTGATTTTTCAGAGGAGTTTGAATTAATCTGTTAGAATTGCTCATTACGTAATGAGTACATTAAGAACATATCAGCCTAAAAAAAGGCACAGAAAGCGTGTACATGGATTCAGAAAGAGAATGCTGCGCCCAGGTGGAAGAGCTGTTGTTAGAGCAAGAAGGCGTAAGGGCAGAGCCAGACTCACTCATTAAATTGTCGAAAAGCTCTTTATGGAACCACAGCCTTAAAGGATGGGCATACTTTAATCCTAGAAAAACTCGTAGAAAAACCATCAAGCTGCAAAAAAATGTGGATTTTTCATTATTGGAGCTAAAAACTAAAGTACCAAAAATTGGTATTGTTCTGACGAAAAAATGTGGAAAAGCTGTTGTTAGAAACCGAACCAAGAGGCAGGTCAGAGCGTGGTTTTTAAAAAACACAAGTCACCTCTCACCTAAAGCAAGAATATTGCGTTTCCATGGGGAGTCCGCAGGACCATTGACGGAAATTCTAAAATCCGTATCGAGACATTGGGATGATAAGTAAAATTTTTATTTCTCTAATTAAGTGTTATAGAAAAAACATAAGTCACCTTTTTCCTCCATCGTGCCGTTTTTCTCCAACTTGTTCAAAATATTGCCTTGAAGCATTTGAAAAATACAATCCAATAAAAGCTTTTGTTCTATCTTGTTCTAGAATTTTAAGATGTAACCCTTTGTGTAAGGGTGGGGATGATCCTTTAACATGACAGAGTCGTTAGCTAAAGCTTTTTTTGCATTAATTGAAATATTGCATTCATTCACAAATGCTTATGGCTTTGATTTAATAATATTGACGATCATTGTAAAAACAGCTCTTTACCCATTAACAATGCAACAAATGCGTAATCAGAGGTTGATGCAGAAGATGGCACCAGAATTGAAGAAACTAGACCATCTCAAAAACAAAAACCCTCAAGAGTATCAACAAAAAACAATGGATTTATACAAGAAATACAAGACAAACCCTTTGGCTGGGTGCTTGCCAATGTTTATCCAGTTTCCAATAATTATTGCATTGTTCAGAATGTTAAGAGATCACTCAATAAATAATGGGGTTTTTTTAACTGAAAATCTGTTTGGCGTAAACCTTGGGGCAACCCCAGTTGCAACAGTTGTGTCCCTTTCAGAGGCACAAAGGCTAACTGGCTCAACAGCTCTACCATCACCATGGGGGAATGACCCAACCTTTATTAGCTTTTATTGGCCAGCCTTAATTCTTTTAGCTTTCTACCTCGGGACAACAGTTCTTTATCAAAACCAAATGATGCCAGCAAAAAAGGAAGGTGAGGACAGCATGCCTCAGCCTTTTAATCCAAAAATATTTACATTCATGATTTTAATTTGGGGATTATTTTTCCCAGCTGGTTTAATTTTTTACTTCATTGTTTTTAATGTTGTAAGCATTTTTCAAACAAAAATGATCTATAAAAAATTAGATGCAGAAAATGCTTAAAAAAAACCAAAAAACTGACCAGGGCAAAAAAATTCATTATTTCTTCAGTGGTCCAACAGGTAGACTTGCTTGGATACTATTTGCATTATTTATCTTTCTGGCAATACCACAAAAAAACAAAACGGCCAAGTTAAGTATGGTTAAAAACGATTTAACTCTTTCTGAAAATTTTTACGAACTTCATATTTTTCCTGAAGAAAAAATGCTTGATCTTGATACTGGAAGTTTTGAAGAAGCTGTAACAATGCTTGATTTTTTTCTTTCATATTCCGATTTATACAAAATAAAAATTGCATTGCCTGAAAATTATCAACTAATTGATGATTTAAGGTTGTTTTTAATAAGTTTTGTTAACGAGGAAATTGAATTTGACTTCATTGAATACCCAGAAAAAGATTATGCTGCTGGGGGGTTTGTGCTGTGGACCGATTCAAAATCTACCTTTAACGAAAAGCTGTCTATCAAAAAATCCATGGAAAATCTTAAAGAAGAGGAGTACAGGTTGCTTGAATCAACCTGGTTAACCGCTGCACAAAAAACCAAAAGTCCCGTTTCGTCAATTCAAAATGGTTGGATTTTTATTGAGCACCCTTACAGAAATCCAAAAGAAGAATTTCTAATTATGGATAATGTTTCTTTTGTGGAGTTGGATATGGGTATTGATGCTGATTTTCTTAAAAAGAATAAACGAGTTTGGAAGGGCAGCATAAAGCCAAGTGCTTTAAGACTCATTATTGGTTCTTTCTGTTTTTCTTTTTGCAGTGATGGTGAGGTTATGCCTAATTTACCAATCGTGATTAAAATCACAAATGGCATGACAACTCATTGGTCTTCAGGGTACCCGCAACAAGGGTGGTTAAATCATTGAACAGTCAAATTCTCTCTATAGATGGACCTGCCGGTTCTGGAAAAACTACAGTTACAAAATGTTTGGCTGAAAAAATTCAAGGCGCGTCCATAAGCAGTGGTCTTGTATATCGAGTTTTGGCTTTCATCTGCAATGAAGATTCGGAACTGGCTGAAACAATCCATAATGTAAATGATTTTAAATCTGCCATCGAATGTTTAGGGTTTAAATTCCGGAACGGGTGCACGATTAAAAATTCAAAAAATCAAGACATTACTGAAATCTTCTATACAAAAACAATAGACCGAATCAGTAGCCGAATTGCAAAAAAGAAAGAGAATCGATTGATAGTGAGTGGTTTTCTTGCCTTTTTTGTTAAAGAATCATGGGCAAAAAATTTTGATACCATTATTATTGAGGGAAGGGACATAGGGTCTGTAGTTTTTCCCGACGCTAAATGGAAAATCTATCTTGATGCATCTGTAGAGGCAAGAGTGTTGAGGAGGAATCAAGAGCGTGATGGCGCTGGTGATGACATCTCAAAAAGAGACAGGTCTGACAAGGATCGAAAAAACAGTCCGCTTGTTGTCCCCTCTGGAGCATTAATTATTGATTCAACTAGCTTGAACCTTAAGGAAGTTATTGCGTTAATATTAGAACACATCCATGAATAAAAACAAAAAATACCCGTTTAGCATTCCGTCATATTGGTTTGCTGTCAACATATGTAAATTTTTTTTATTTTGCTGCAATTCGTTTCGATTTACAAAAAAAGACAAATTCAAAAACAAAAAACCTGTTATATTTGTTGCAAACCACACAAGTCATTTTGATCCACCACTAATAGTCAGTTCAAGAAAAAGGCCTGTAAGGTTTTTGGCGAAATCATCCTTATTTAAGGGTTTGCTAGGAGCAGGTATGAAATCTTGGGGTCAAGTACCTGTTTATAGAACTGGAAAGATGGCAGGAATAAGCGTAATTAAAATTGCAATTGATGTGGTATTAGCTGGATGGGATATTTGCCTGTTTGTAGAGGGTACGAGAAGCACAGACGGAATCTTTAAACCACATCGTGCTAAAACAGGAGCAGCGACCATAGCACACAAATCAAAAGCTTTTGTTGTGCCTGTTGGAATCATTGGTTCACATAATGCCTTTCCAAAAGGAAGCAAATTGCCAAAAAGATGTCATTTAGATATAGTTTTTGGTGATCCGATTGAAACTGAAGAATTCTTTAGCGGCAAGCTGAACTCTCAAACCGCCAAAGTGTTTACAGAAAAAATTGTCAGAAGCATTGATGAGCTTTTGCCCGAAAATCAAAAAGCACTGTCAGAATCATGGAAAAGGTTTAAGGGTTAAAATGCTCTTTTGCGCTCGTAGCTCAACTGGCAGAGCGTCGGCTTGCGGAGCCGAAGGTTGTAGGTTCAAGTCCTACCGGGCGTGTATACACAACTGAACAAGCGCTCGTAGCTCAACAGGCAGAGCGAGGCCCTCCTAAGGCCTAGGCTAGAGGTTCGAGTCCTCTCGAGCGTGTTCAGTTAAGTATTTTTGATTCTGTTTTTGCAAAATGGAAACTTTTAGGCAAACCTAAAATTCCCAACATACGATTTCCACTTAAGGCATGTTGTAGTTGTTTGTAATTTTTATTTGATGGCTTTCTGTCAAACGCACCGTCAATTCTGGTGGGCTGACTTGGAATCTGATAGCCCTCTTCTCTAAATTCTGGAAACCACTCATTCGCTTTGTCCTTTAGAATTTTATGGATTCTTCTTTTAGCAAACATTGAACTGGCAAACCATGCATCGTCAAACCAGGCACCCACAAAAACACGCCTACCTTCTTTTGCGGGTGAGTCTGAATCACCCATTCTCATACAGCCAACAATAAGGTTTTCATCGATCGGAGCTGCTTCTGGTATTGCTTGAGATATATGAAACTCTCCTGAATGCTTTCCGTTAGCAGAACCGACAATTTGAACAAACCTTGATTGTGGCCAACCCATCTTTTTGCCTATCGCATCGGTAGAAATATTACAATTGCTGATATTGGCTTCATCAACTACAGATCCACCTGATGCCTTCCATAAACTTTCCACTTCTGATCTCCATGTTTGAACATTAAGCATCATCCATGGTTTGATATCTTGCTTTAACAATTCAGCCACACCAGTTAATCTGTTTTCAGACGGTTGACTAGAGCCTGTTGCAACAAGCAATAATTGCATCCATTTTACCCAGTTTGAATTTTTATGTGTTTCAAACCTGTATTCCTTCATGGGTGGAAAAAAGGAAAAACTTCTATCTAGTGGTATCCCGGCTTTTTGAGCCAGGTATTCAAGGGTGTGTTTATCCCAATCACGAGTTTGTGCAGCAACCAAAAGGTCAGAAATCTCTTCTGGAGAACCTTCAATCTCCTGAACTTTAGAGCAAAACTGAACCGGATCAGAACAGACATCAAGTGATTTGTCTCCAAGATGCAATTTTGTCTTGAGGTATTGGTGTGCAATGCCAGTGGGTGGCGTTCCAAGAAAAACATAAGGCTCTTGTGGGTGCCTTGTTTTTTTTTCTTTGGTTTTTTTAAGCCAGAAGCCTGGCTTGTGTTTGGCAACGATGCTTTGAGCGGCATAAACCGCCAAAGCATCATCACCCTGTATGTTTCTATTCAGGAACTAAAAGCTGCCTTTTACATTCCATGACAGTTGCCAATTGTTGTCATTGTTGCCCGATTCATTACCCCAGTCAAGCACCCAAGACATCTTTACATTATCAGCAGCCTGTCTGGATAAACCTAATGATAGGTAGTCAACATTGTTTCGGAAAGAACCAAACATGTTTGATGTAACGCCTGTTTTCCTCCACGCAATGCTTCCATCCCAGCCGTCAAGCAAGTTTATATTTGTCTTGATCTCATAGCTGCTGTCGCCACTGTTTTGTGATGCAGCATCCCAGAGATAAGTAATATTAAGATCTTTGTTTATAAGATTTAATGTAGACGCAATGCTTCCAACCTTACCACCTGCATTTTCAGTCCAACCAAAAGTGCCAGGAAGGCCGAAGACCAATGAATCTGATGTTGCTTGCAGGAATGTAATCTCACTCATCGTGCTTGCATTGTTATCATCCATCCAACCTGTAACAAATCTATAATCCTTCAATTCACCGCCTATCACAGCACCCTCGAATGCCTGGTAAGGATTCCATGAGAAATTGGACTGTGTCCAGAAAGGTTCAAACCTTCCAACTACATAATCCAAACCATTTGCAGATGATTTGCCGTTGTAAACCATGTATGTTTCATGAAGGTCAAAAGCCCAATTCCTTGAATCACCGTTTACGTTTCCATCAAAATCATTTGATGTTACAGGTACCCATGGCCCCCCTCTCATAAACATGTTTCTTCCGCCGACAGCCATGTCGTCCATTTCGGTTTGCAAAGACATTCCGAACATGAAGTCACCTGATTCATGGGCCATATCCATTCTCATGTGACCCCATAGGTTTTCTGTATTGTTGCCCCCGCCTTGCTGTTCGCTCAATTCAAAACCATAAGTAAAAGCAAAACCTGGACCGCCACCTGGGCCAATCCTGCTGATTCTGTCATCAAGATTCTCAACCTCACTCCAGAGGTCCATAACCTCACCAGAAAGAGCATCGATTCTCAATTCATTAGCGGCAATTGCAGCCCTAACTTCATCAAGCTCAGCGTCAAATTCACTTCTCAACATGGCCATTAGGCCAGAAACGTCATCAGGGGTTCCACCCTCGCTTCCGCCAAATCGCATAGCCAGGTCTCTTTCAAGCCTTGCAAGCATAACTGCCCATTCGTATCTTGTCATTTTCTCATCGCCTTTAAACTCCTCATCAGGGTATCCAATCACATAGCCTTTTGCTGCAAGGTATTCAACAGCATCGTATGCCCAATGATCTACAGGAACATCATCAAAAGCTCCTGCCTTCAGGTTAAAAGAAAACACAAATGCTAGTGCTATCAATAAGATATTTTTCATAGTTCACAAACCTCCAAAAAAATAGTTACTCTATTAGATTATAGGGATATATTTGTTTTCTGGTTATTTTTTAAAGGGAAACAAAAGAAAGATTGAGTTAAATATAGCGCAAAAGCTTCCCAAACCTAACAAATCGACTGAGTTGCGACTGATAACCAATGTTGATCCAATGTTGAGACAGACTGAGAAAAAAAGCAACCACGACATTAATGTAAGGTTTTTGTCTTCTTTGTAATTTTTAGCTATAGCCAGTACTACACAAGACACTATCAAAAGCACCTTAACTGCTGAAGTTTCATTTAGTGTTGTGCTGCTGTACCATGGAAGAAAACCGCCAAGCAAGCTAATTACAAGTGATGTGATTGTTTTTTTATTCACTTTCACTAATTTCCATTTTTATCCAATTAAAACCTTTCTTATAGCCTCTCTTGGAGGCAAAACCTGTTGAACAAATTGTACATTCCTGATTGAAGCTTATATTTTCACCTAGTTGACTCCTTAAAATTTTACCCATGTTGAGAAAAGATTTATTGTCTCGATTAATCAAGAAGGGTTTTCCAAAGTGTTCCATGCCTTGTTTTTTTCCAAATTCATAACAGCACTCTTTAGCAAAAGGGAAAACATGTATATCAACCTCTCCGTTAAAAAAACCTTGCATCTTTTGGCATATTCCGGAAGCAATGCCCCTCCAGCCTGCGTGAACTATTCCTGCAGATTTTGCCCCAACAAATGCAACGCAAGTGCAATCTGCAGTTTTAATCCAATACCGTCCTGCCTTGGTTGCAAAAATACCATCAGCAGCTAAATTGTTATGTTGCGGGTTTTTTAATATTTTAGTTTCATGTTTTTGCTGCAACCTTATACCTTCTTTTGGCATATATGGTGGCAAATAGAGCGAAAAGGTAACCTTTTTATTCAGTTTGGAAAACCATTTCATCATTATGGATATTATCATTTAATATTGCTGCCGGTGTGGCGGAATGGTAGACGCGACGGACTTAAAATCCGTTGTCCGCAAGGACGTGGGGGTTCGAGTCCCTTCGCCGGCATGCTTAATATTATGGATGTTTTAATTGGGCAAAAACTTGCAAAACTAAGGCAACAAAAGGGTCTTACCCTAAATGATGTTGCCAAAGAGGTGGGGATATCTGCTGTATACATCTCTCTATTGGAAAGAGGGTTAAGAAAAAACCCAAGCAAAGAAGTCTTGAAAAGATTGGTTAGCCTTTATGGTGTCTCTGAAACAAGCTTGCTTAAGCCAGGATCCTCGTCGCCACCTGTTGAGGATGATTCTGGTGGTGTTGATTACACACAAACTCAAGTAACACCTGGAGCTATACCGAAAAATCCTCAGGGTATTCCTGTATCTGTTCGTCGTTTTTTAGAGAGTGAAGATGCTGATTTCCTAAGGCCAAGTGCCGGTGAAATACGAATCCTCGTTGCATGGGCGAGAAAAAACCACCATGCATCCCCTGAAGAAGTTATGTTTTATCTTATTGAGAAAGTGAGGCCATCACTACCAAAACAATTTTGAAATCTGTTTGGATTGTTTCTGCCCAGAGGACGCCGATTGGAAAATTTGGTGGTGGTTTTAAGGATTTTAATGCTGTTGACCTGGGTGTGCTGGCAACACAAAAAACCATTGCGCAAAGTGTTTTTGATGCAAAGGATGTTGATTTAACAATTTTTGGACATGGAAGACAGGGTGGAAGCGGACCAAATCCCTCAAGGCAAATTGCAATTCGATCTGGTTTGAATGAATCGACAACCTCATACACCGTAAATCAAGCTTGTGCATCTAGTCTTTTAGCAATAAAACATGCTTTTTATGAACTTCAAAATGGTAACTCTAAAGCAATAATTGCTGGCGGTATAGAGTCAATGAGCTCTCTTCCCCATTACCTATTTGAATCCAGATGGGGCAAGGGTTACGGAAACATCAAGGGTTGGGATGCCAACTATAAAGATGGATTCTTTTGCCCTTTAGCAAATCAACTAATGGGTTTAACGGCTGAAACACTTGCAAAAGAGGCTCAAATAGACAGGCGGATGCAAGAAGAATTTGCTATTCAAAGCCACAACAAAGCACAAAACGCTTCCAATAATGGAATTTTTAAAAATGAAATGTTCGATGTAAAAACAAAAAAATCAACAATCACAAAAGACGAAACGATTCGAGAGAATCCAGATCCCAAAAAATTAGCAAAATTACCCACTGTTTTCTTAAGTCAAGAAAAAGGTGGAACTGTCACTGCTGGAACCAGCTGTTCTATGGCAGATGGAGCTGCGTCAATGCTTCTTGTTGGCGACATATCTCCTCCACCTGGCGCTTTAGCTAAAATTGTTGGATTTTGTGACACTGGTGTGGCGCCAACACATATGGGAATTGGACCTGTGTCAACATGTCAAAAATTAGAAAAGATAACCAATTGGAAAACCTCTAGTTACCAACATGTTGAGCTTAATGAGGCGTTCGCTGCGCAGGTTTTAGCATGTCAACAACACCTTAACATAAAAAAGAACAGACTGAACCCTTATGGTGGCGCGATAGCTCTTGGACACCCTATTGGATGTACTGGTGCAAGAATTGCCACAACATTGTCACACTCAATAAAAAGAATGGGCAAGGGCACGCGTGGCTTGGCAACATTATGTGTAAGTGGCGGCATGGGTTTTGCTCTTGCCCTTGAAAGCTGCTAGGGTAAAACACTTAAGGCAAAACTTGTTGTTAACCATGTTATAAACATGAAAACAACCACCGTACCCATTTCACCATGTTTTTGTTTGAAGATATGGTGAATGTGTCTTTGATCAGGTTGGGATATTTTTTTAAATAATTTTAAAAGTGTTCTTTTTTCCCCTTTCCTGAAGGGGGCCCTTCTTATAATAGCCCAAAAAACATCCAGGAAAGGCAAAAAGAAAAACAAAATAAAAAATTGAAAATGAATATCTGGATCAAATAATTCAGGTCCTCCAATTTGTGTAATTGAAATCCAAAATGCTATTGATCCGAGCAACAATGATCCGGAATCACCAAGATAAATGTGTTTATTTTTCAAACTTGAATAACCAGCCCCCAAAACAATAAAAGAAATTGCGAAATGCTGTCCTGACTGAAGGAATAAAACAAAACACAAAAGGGGCAGTAAACCATTAACACCGTCTAGAAAGTTAAACCCGTTAATGACTAACAACCCTAAAAGCAACAAAAAAACTAACTGATTTAAATTTAAATCGAAATTAGACAAAAACCAACAAATAACAATGGCTTGTAAAAACAATTTTTTTAAAGCTTTCATGTCGTGCAAATCGTCAAAAAAACCTATCATGAAAAACCCAAGAAATAAAAATGGCACATAAGGTGTTAAGAGCTGTATATCGATGCTGAGACTGTCATAAATGAAAAAACATGCAAATAAACCAAACACAATTGCCCAGCCTCCTACAAGTCTTCCGGGGTTGTTCTTGTTTCCTGTTTGTCTTTGTTTGAAAATGTCTGCATCCTTAGAGCTCTTAGAAAAATAAAAAGACAGACATGTTGTCAGGGTGAATGAGAAAATTGCGGTAAAAAAATCAGTCATTATTTGGTTTTTGGCTGAAAAAAATCAAATATCTATATTCATTACTTTTGTTGCATTTTTCTGAATGAAAATTTTTCTTTCTGAAACGTCTTTGCCCATCAGGGATGTAAATGTGTTTTCGGCATCCACAACATCTTCAACCTTTACTCTTTCTAAAATTCTTGTTTCCGGATCCATGGTGGTTTCCCAAAGTTCATCTGCATCCATCTCACCCAAACCTTTAAACCTCATAATGGTGGGGTTTCTTCCTTCCCACTTTTCCAAAAGAGCTTCCTTTTCCCTTTCATCTATAACATACTTTTCATCTTTGCCTGCTCTTATTTTGTACAACGGGGGTCGGGCTGCATATATATGTCCATTTTCAATCAATGACGGCATGTGTCTGTAAAAAAATGTTAGCAAAAGTGTTTTAATATGTGCACCATCAACATCCGCATCGGTCATAAATATAATCTTGTTGTATCTCAACTTTTGTGCGTTAACCCCTGTTTGTGCAATTGATGCTCGTTCGCTTAATGGGAAAATTCTTCGAACTGTTTTTGCTCCCTCTTGCATTTCAGCATCTGGGAACTCTTGTTCAAAATCCTCATCACTCATGTATTCAGTCCTTGGCGTAAACCCTATGCCTATTGCCTGGATGAGAGCTTTGATCTCTTCATTGTTAAGCCATCTCGATTCAGTGTTGGCTTTTTCAACATTTAAAATTTTACCCCTGAGCGGTAAAACAGCTTGGAAATGGGGATCGCGAGCTTGTTTGGAGTTGCCGCCTGCGGAGTCACCCTCGACAATAAAGAGTTCTGTTCTTGTTCTATCTTTTGAAATGCAGTCTGTAAGTTTTCCTGGAAGAACCCCGCTTCCCAGGTTCTCCTTGCTTCTTTCCAGGTCAAAAGCCTTTTTGGCTCTTTGGCTGGCTTTAGCGATGGTCACAGCGAGTAAAACAATTTTTCTGGCCTCTTGCGGGTGTTGTTCCAACCATCTGTAAAAATCACCAGAGACAGTTGAGTGAACAGCGCCTTTCGCAACAGTGCTACCGAGTTTACCTTTTGTCTGTCCTTCAAATTGTGGTTCATGCAAGCGTACAGTCACAATTGCTTGCATTCCATATCTAATTGATTCACCGTCAACAGAAACATCCTTATCTTCCAATTTGTAATCTTTCATGTATTTCAATAAAGTTCTTGTTACACCTGTGTTTAAACCAGTAACATGCGTTCCTCCACCTTGTGTTCGAATATTGTTAACAAAAGACAACGTTTCGCCTCTTTTTTGTGTTAAAAACTGAAGTGTTAGCTCCACGTGTACAACTGGTCCATTTTTAGTCTTAGCTTCTTTTGCACAAAAAAACGGTGTTGTTAATAGTGTGGTGTCGTTTTCTGTTAAGTCTTCTATGTATTCAGCTATGCCGCCCTCGTGGATGAATTCTTCAATGTAAACATCCACATCCCTTAGGTCCTCAAGGATGATCTTTAATCCAGGATTAAGGTAAGCCAGCTCTTTTAATCTTCTTTTTAAAGTTTTTACATTGAAGATAATTCCTTCTTTGAAAATTTGACTGTCTGGAAAAAATTGTATCTTTGTGCCTCTTGCTTTAGTTTTTCCTACCTCTTTTAAGGATGAGGTTAACTGTCCTCTTGAATAATCGATTTCATATTCCTTGCCATCCCTATAAACCCTTGCTTTCAGCCATTCCGAAAGAGCATTCACACATGAAACACCAACACCATGCAAGCCACCTGAAACTTTATAGGTTTTATCATCAAACTTACCACCTGCATGTAGGGTTCCCAGAACCAGCTCTATTGCTGGAACTTTTTTAATTTTGTGCATGTCAACAGGGATGCCTCGACCGTTATCCTCGACTTCACATGAACCATCTTCCATAAGCCTTACAGTAATTTGAGTACACTCGCCTGCCATTGCTTCGTCTATAGAGTTGTCAACAACCTCCCAAACCAAATGATGCAAACCGGCTTCTGCAGTGTCGCCTATGTACATAGCTGGACGCTTTCTTACTGCCTCCAAGCCCTCTAAAACTGTTATTTGATCGGAAGTGTATTTGTTATTTTTTGCCATTATTTTTATTGTACCGGTTTTTAAATTTATTTTTTTATTTGTTCTAAGAGATCATGCTCCATTTGCTGTAGAGTGGATTTTTTTTCCGCCTCCATTGTTACCTCTATACGAGAATGTTCTTCTGTGTTTGCCCAAAACCAAGATCCATTTTCATAGTCTGTCCTGATCCCCTGAAGGTCTCTGACACTCACAAGAGGTGAACCTGCAAGGTTCATAACTGGTTCTTCTCGAAAAAAATTTTTCAATCTAACATGTTCTGATTTTTCCAACTGCAAGATCAAAGTTCTCTTGATGCCCTTTCCGTACTTGTCAGAAATTGAAATTCTTGTTTTTGAGAGAGGTTCTGATGTTTTTTGGAGATGATTCATTAGTGAAATTATGCAATAAAGTGCGTCTGGTACCGTATTATGCAAAAACGGTATAGTTATGTTTCCTCTCTTTACAGCCATCAAGCCATTTGTTTTTTTAAGAGCATTGTGCAAGTCCTTCTCACGAGTGGTTGTGAATACAATTTTTTGATTTAACTCTTTGGCGATCTTCTGAAAAATATTGCTTGTGTTAACAGCGCAAACGATTGCACCATTTCTTTTTTCAAGCTCTGCTTTGTATAAGAAGGCTTGTATCCATTCGCCAGGCCACACAAAACCTTTATCGTCTATGATGAAAAATCTTTCGCCACTGTCATCCAAGACAAAACCCAAATCACAATTTTCACCTACAACATGCCTTGCAACATCATCAACCCTGTGCTTGTATGGTTTGTTTTTATCAACTTGCAATGTAAAAACCGTGTGTGTATCAAATATTTTTTTAGCTATTTTTTCCACAACCGGATTGGAGGTTTGAATTGTTATCTTTTTGGGCTTTTGTCGTTTTCGGATTGAAAGCAGTTCGTTTAGCTGTGTTGTTGGAATATTTTTTATTTTTACTTTTTTTTCATTGTCAAAACCATTTAACCCAACCTCGGGATGTGGGTTACCTTTTTCATCAAAAACCTTAAAACCCATCATTGCTTGCGGTGAAGATCCTGCAGTAATGATTATCGAGCAAAAATCATTTTTAACAGCCTCCCTTACAGCAAATGGTGTTAATGTTTCTTGTTTGGTTTCACAAACATTTAAACCCCAAGAATTCAACTCACCCAGGATTGCTTCTTTTACCCGTTTCCCCATAAACCTTGCCCCGTCCTCTGCAAGCAAATATTTCCTACTAGGATCAAGTGTTATTCGTAACTGTTTTAAAATTTTATTTAAGGTTAGGTCTCTACCCCATTTTCCATAAAAATAATTATCTTTAATTTTCATTTCTTACTGCAGTGTAATTTTATTTATTTTTATCTTTTGATTTGAAAGTTTTTCGATTATCGATTTTTTATTTTTGTTAAGTGTTTTTTTAATAATTGGGTGACTTTTTTTAACACTAACAAACAACTCTTGGTTTTTAAGGTTTTTTACCTCTGATTTTTTATAGGTTGGTTCTATTGTTTTTTTCCACACACCCCTAACCAACAAGAGTTCATTTAAGCCTGGACTGATCTTATTGATTATTTTTTGAATTTCTTTTTTGGGTTTTATACTTTGTTTAAAAATATTTTTCACCCTTCTATTTTAGGGTGCTTCAAAGTCATTAAAAAATATTTGTAACTGCTATCCTCGGGGTCTGAAAAAAGACAAGAAGAATGCGGATCTTCAAAACTGAAATTCACCTTATCGCTTTTTACAATTTTCAAAAAATCCAACATGAAGGAACTGTTCAAACAAACCAAAAAATCACCATCTTCAAAATCTTCTGCTGACAAAGTTTCCTCACCTTGGCCCCTTGCTGTATCATCTGTTGTTATGAGTATCTCTCCTTTATCAATCTTGATCAACGATGCATTATTGAGTTCCTGGTACTTACCAAACTGCTGCAACCTTTCAAGAGCTTTTGTAAATTCTTTTTTATTTAAAGTAACCTTTTTAGTATGTTTCCTTTCTAGTATTTTTTCATAGTCTGGGTATGTTGGCGTCAATATTGTCGCAAAAAATTTCACACCCTCATGAACAAACATGACATGATCACCTCTAACCTTTCCTTCCAAGATTCCAGTCCTTCCTGACAAGCCTTTCAATATACTTTTCAATGAATTTGTATCAACTTGAATCTTTCTTTCAATGCCACTGTGATCATCGATGCTTACTATAGCCATACGAAAACCATCAGTGTTCACAATTCTTAAAGAACTACCTCTAAAATCCAATAAAGTACCGCCAGAATACCCTTGGGAAGAGCCACCTCTAGCAACAATTAAAACCTTTTCAAGAAGTGCTACAAGGTCTTCTGTTTTGATCTCAAAAACTTCATCAGAACCTTTATCGTTAAAGGGAAAGCTGGTATGAGTTTGTGGAACTATAGATTTAAGGGTGTACCTGGAGCCTGAATTCTTTAAATGCAGAGCTCCGTCTTGATCGATATCCATTAGAACATCTCCCTCCATTCTTCTGAAAAGCTCCCTCATTTCTGCAATAGGGTAAAAGGTGTTTTCGGTTTCTTCTGATATGTTTTTATCCCTGATGGTTAGTGAACAGCCAGATACATTATTAAATGTTTCCAGGATCAAGCTTTTAGATTCATATCTTAGTCCTACATGGGATATCCCCCTTAACCCCAACAAAGCATCTCCTGCACATGCAGAAACCGTTGTCAGGCTGTCATGCAACAATGTAGAGGATATTTTTATAGCCATAAAAGTTATTTTAAAGAATAAATAGGATATTTGTTATTTGATTAATTAAATTAATTTTTATAAAAAACTACTTCTACTACTATTGTTAAAAAAGAGTTAAATTACCATTATTTTCAGGGTTAACATCTTGGTTAGAAAAATCTAAAGATATACCATGATTAATAGCAATTGATTTAACCTGACTTTTGAAAAAAGAATCTTTTTTAAGCTTTTCTTTACCCTTTTTTAACGAATATGTTATTGCAGATTTTTTAACATTTAAAACACGTGATGATGAGGCCTTGCAACCATTCGGACGATTGCACAAAAGAACAGAAGCAGCCTGTCTAGCTAAAACAACCTCCCTGGATCTTGATCCAGAAAGTAGTGATGATTTTGAAACATTAAAAACATTGCAAATTTCGTCTAATAGCGATGAACCAGGTAACGATGTGTCTGTAGACAATGCAAACGAAACAGAGTAGTCTTCAGGGTTTCCAATTGATTTTGACCAAAGAAACCTGGTTGCAATCCCCTTTAGAGCCCTAACGTCAGCAGGTAGTTTTTGAAACAGGTTTGTAGGTATGGTGTCTGAATTTTTTTCTTTGATTATTTTTGAAAGCAATATTTCACGTTCTTTTTCTAAAGGCGGTGACATTTTTATTACCAGGCCAGCAGTCAGCCTGCTTATTAATCTTGGACTGAATTCACGAATTGTTCTTGGGTGTCTATCGGCAACTATAACAATAGGCCGTGATCTTGTTAAAAAGGAATCGAAAACATTAAAAAACTCTTGAAGTGTTCTTTTTCTCCCAATGAACTTTTGTATATCGTCAACAAGCAAAGATGATTGGGAAAAAAAGTAAGATTTAAAACTGTTTAGATCTTTTTTTTCAACTGAATCAACCAACTTTTGTGTGAAC
>CEVA01066589.1_pt1 | contig 26270 bp, 16 predicted proteins | sample 361521 | NCBI WGS metagenome assembly CEVA01 (sample SAMEA2622823, study PRJEB7988) | marine metagenome | isolation source: saline water (ENVO:00002010), including
CGCAGCGCGAGCGATGTCTTGGCTGGTTTCGAATACGTTTTCCCCCACTTCCTGTTGTTGTTTCTGAGCCTCCGACAAAGCGTCAGCGTCAGGGGATGCTTCACCACTTAATTCTACGAGAGCTTCTGCCAACTCTTGTGCTTTATTGGCTAGCTCGGCGGCCTTTTCCGAGGCAGCTTCAGCTTGTTGTTGAGAGCGAGCGGCTGCTTGCTGGGATTGGCCGACCTGCCATTTTTTAAGATTTGCTCTTTCCTCGGCGAAGTTTGCGTTTTGCTGTGCTTCGTTGGCTTGAGCCTGTGCCTGTTCGGCGGCCTGATTCGCTTGGTTCGCTTGGTCGGTCAATTCATTGGCTTGCGCCTGTGCTTCCTCGAAGGCTTCCTTGGCTTGTTGGGCTTTCTCTTGGGCGTCCTGTTGCTCATTTGGCTTGGCGAAAGCGGCTGCCTCGGCGGCTTGCAATGCTTCCTGCAAGGATTCAGCGGCTTCTTGTTGGGCGGCTTCGGCTTGTTGGGAAGCAGCATTGGCTTGCGCTTGGGTTTGTTCAGCTGCCTGAGCGGCTTGTGCAGCCGCTTCCTTGGTTTGCGCTGCTTGCTCCTTGGCTGCTTCGGGGGAAAGCTTTGAAATAGCTTCCGCTACGTCGGCTGCCTCGTTCAAATCTTCCGCCTCTTCTCGAAGTGGCTCGACCAAATTTTGAGCAGTTTGGGCCAAGGCAGCGGCAGTTTCCTGGGGATTGGATCCTTGCCTGGCATCTTCGGCAAGTTCCAGCAACTCGGCTCTCGCCTCGATCAATTCCTCCACTGCTTCGCCGGCTTTTGCTTGAGTAGCCGCTTGCGAAGCTTGCTTCACTTCACGATCGGCCAACCTCTTGACATCGAGGGCAAGGGCGGCCAATTCCTTTGCCAGTTCTTTCTTTTCATCCACGATGTCTTGATCATCGTTCTCCACCTCTTGGGCGATCTCGCTTTCTTTTTCGGCTGCTGCTTCCAGATCGTCCTGGGCTTGATCTATGGTGCTTTCGGTAATTTCCGAGAGCTCCTTTTGCATGGGTTTGTTTTCGACCAATTCCTTTTCCAGCTCGGCGAGGAGTTCTTGCGGTGAAAGTTGAGCCAATTCGGCAAGGCGTTCAGCTTGGTCGAATTGTTCGTTGAGTTGATCCTCTATGCCGAGTTCTTTTTCACCTTCCCTGAGATCCTCTCTAGTATCAGCGACGTCATCCCCTTTTTCGACTGCCTCGAAATGGTCGGCGATGAGGTCCAGTACTTCGGCCAGTTCACCTTGGCTTTCGGCGGCTTTTTCAAGATTGCCGTCCAACCCCGTCTCATCGGTTGTCTGCAAGGCATCGGCAATGGCCTTCTCGGCGGAATTTTCCTTGTCTTGGACGAGAGCCGCCGCGTCGTCGGCGTCACGAGCAATGGCCCGACCTTCCTTGTCCAGAACGTTTTGCACGTTGGCTTCTTGGCGAAGGAAGGTGTTGAAGTCCTTTATCTCCTCACCGAGCGCCTCCTGTTGGTTTTTTAATTCAGCGGTCGCCGGTCGAGCTTCGTTGTAAGGTGTTTGGACGATCGTTTCCGTTTGTGTTTTCGCTTCACGCGCTTTTTCCGCAAGCTCTCGGGCAAGTTCGCTCAAGCTGGGGGAGAGCTTATCCAGTTCTTGACGAGCCTCCAAAGCCGATGGCTTGAGTAACTGCAACACTTGTTGAAGTTCGGCTTGAACGGCTACTAGTTCCTTGGTTGAGGCTTGGGGAGACCTATCCCTTTCAAGCACTCTTCGTCGCATTTCCTCGTCGATGGCCTTGGTATGGTTTTTGTTGGCCAAGTCCCTCAGAATTGCGGCCGCTTTTGCACGGTCCTCGGCGGATCCTTTCAATAAATCCGCTGGAAGAATTTGGATATTTCGGGCTAGTGTTTTCCAAGGAGCGACGGCAGCCGCCCAATGACGGGCTCGCTCCCCGCGGTTGCTGGACTTAAGTAATTCCCATCTTTCCTTGTTGGAAAGAGTGGACGTAAGCTGGATTGCCTCCACCACGTCGTGATAGGTTTCGAGGAAGCGAATTAGGCTTGCGATCTTCTGAATCTTTTCGGCGTTGCCACTTGGCTTGTCTTCGCGTTGTTGGCCTTGGAAAAGGATGAGTATTCGATCAAGAGCTCGCCCGGCTTGGCCCAAGTCCTTGACGTAGGCGGAGTCGGCTCCCTTCCTGTTTTCCTCGATGCTGGCTCGTGCTTTCAAGCCGTTCACGATGGCTGGCCAGTGATGCGTTGCCATGACCCTGTCATTGTGAACGCTGCCTTCGTCTCGGTTTTTTTCCAATCGATCGACCTTTTGGGTGAATTCATCCAGGTCCAGCCACGATTTACGTACGTTGTAATAGAGAGCTTCAGCCTGTTGCTTGAATGCGTGTTGGGCGTCGTTCTTCAAGTTGTTGTGAGAGTAATTGTAAAAGGATTGCACCTTGTTGCTCCAGTCCTCGATGTGCTTGGCCAACTTGGGCTTGTCCGGTTGGTCGGTTTCGATTGCGGAGCGGAGGGCGTCTGCCTCCCGTTTTACGTTTCTCATGCCCTGTGCAATCCGCTCGTTTGTTTTCTCAAAGAGTGTCTCGACGACTCGCCATTGATTGAGAGCCATACTTTGGCGACGTGCCACTTGCTTGAAATTGTAGTCCTCCCTCTTGACCAAAGCCGCAATTTCTTGCTGACTCTCGTTCAGGTATCGCAGGTAAGACAGCCCCACGGCTCGTCCATGTTGAGCAAGCATGGCTTGGGCAATGTTTCGGGCGTTGCCCAAGTAGCCGTAGTCGTTGGAAAGTCTGCGCTGCAGCGCATCGAGGGCGCGATTGCGGAAAGTTTGGTCATCGAGGCTATTGAACGACTCGGCGTATCCCAATGCGTCGCTGGAGGTTTGGGCGGCGATTGTCGCGATTACTCGAGCCACGAGGGCAACCTCGAATGAGTCGGGGCCAGCAGGAATTTCCCGGAGGGCGGTTTTTGCTTTTTCGTATAGAGAGTTCGCTTCCTCGGTAAGCGCATCGGCCGAGTTACGCAAATCGTCTTTGGTGGCTGGCTGTACGTAACCTTTACGGTTCCTGAGGGATTTGTGAAGTTCTGCATGCGCCTTCAAGCGTTCGGAAGCCGAATTGGCGAGCGATACCAAACCATTCACCAAGCTTGCTTTTCTCCCGATTATCGAGATGGCTGCGAGATCGAGTTCGTTTCCGACGACGTCGAGCTGGATTAGTTTGGATTCGGCGGTGGCTCCCTTGCGATCCGTAACCACCATTTTCAATTGGACTTGATCTCTTGGGCGTAGGTCGAGCTCTCGTAGGTCCAGTTCAACTTGCTTCCCAAGGTATTCCTTCTCGAAAGGCCTTTCCAAGCCTGCCACGGGCATCACCTTCCAACCTCTGCCCTTAACCCGTACCTGCCAATCGATTTGTTTAAATGCCATGTCGTCGCGAGCGGTGAAGACAATCGGCATGATTTCATAAGAGGGAACGGGAAGAGGGCTTTCGGAAGGCGATAATATCGCCACCTTCGGCGGGTTATCGGTTTTTACGGTAATTTTATACAAAGGAGAAATTTTGCTTTCCAAGCCCGTCGCTTGGGACACGAGATCATCACTAACGTGATACTGTCCATTCCTATCAAGAGTGAGGGTGCCTTTGAGCTCCCGACCGGAACCATCCAGCGTCAGCTCGATAGGGTCTCCTTGCGCTTCCCCTGCAGAATCCAGCAATTGCAAGCTGCCTGTGGTTACGGCTTGGTTGAGATGAAGAACCAGATCCACTTCGGTTCCCTCGACCAAATCGACTGGGTCATCGGAGTTCTGGCTGGGTAAATCACCATCCGTTTCCTCCTTCACGACCAAGTCTGGAAGTTGGGTGTACTCTGGAAAACGATAGGTCTTGGTGAAGGAGATAACCGCCGGTCGGTCGGCAACGGCCATTTCATAGGACGCCGTACGTTCTCGACCGTTCGACCAAATCCAGTATTTGAAATCTTTTTGTCCCACTGGGTACTGGAGGACGAATTCGTGGTCGTCCTCGGTTACCTGCATTTCAACGAATTTTTCCGCTTCGTCCCCGGATTGAACTTTCAGCAAGACCTTGCCGTAGGTTTCATCACTGTCCTTGCCGGACAATTGCACGAGAAACTGAAGGTATTCGCCACTTGCCGTCACCTTCACCTTGGGAGCGAGAACCGTCACGTCCACGTCGGTAACGGGCGCAATATCGGCTCCGGGAAAGAGCGCGCGTCCTAACAGGCGTTGGAGTTTTTCGCCGAATTGGCCGGTGAAATTGAGCAATGCAAAAGTAAATACGATCAACAATACGGTGGCTTCCAGCCATCGCTTCAGACGCGCCAACGGAAGGGCTTTTTCCATGTCCAGTTCCTGCACTCTTTGGGAAACGTCTTGCTGGACGAGCTTGCGGAAAACTTCGGAATCCAACCCTCTCTTGTCCTCACTGCCCAATTCCACTGCAGATAGTAGGTCCTCTCGTAGTTCCGGGGAGGTTTTTTCCACTAACCTGGCAAGGTGCTTCTTGCTGGGTAATTCCAACAGCAGGCGGGCGCAGGTTCGCCACACCATAAACAAGACGAGAAAGTAACCACCTATGGTAAGGGCATACCGCAGGTTTTCGGGCATGCCGACCAAGTAGTCCGCTACGGCGATGACGGTGAAGACCGCGAGCAAACTCACCACTGCGGAACAAAGGCCTCGCAAGACAATCAGGTTTCTCCTGCGCTTTCGAAACTCTTCCAGTTTCGAAAGGATGATTGGATCTACTTGAACACTCATTGTCGTTATCCCTCGCTGATTAGAGCATGCCCGCTCGTTTTCTCAAAAAAAGTTCCAGTCCCAACAGCAGAACTATGGGCGTGAACCACCAGTAACTCTGCCACAAGGCTATTTCCGATTTCACCACTCTGCCCGAACTAATGGGCTTGAGCAATTCATTTAATAAACCTATTTGCTCTTCCTTAAGGTAGCTTCCATCGGAGCGCTCGGCTATTTCGCGCAGGAGACTTTCATTGCAGTTGAGTTTCGTCAACTCATCGGGCACGGCGGGTTCCTCAACGTAGAACTTTACGTGGTTTTTTAATTCGTTGTTTTTGTATAATTCCGGAACGCGTACGGACATTTCGTGTTCCCCGGGTTCCAAGACAGGTGTTTCTCCGAGGAAAAGCCCTCCTGATCTTCCATCGCTTTGCAAAATGACGTTAGCCACTTCCTTGCCGTCCCGGGTTATGACGGCTTCCACTTTTTTCTCTTTATCGATGAGCGGTTTGCCATCGCTGTCCTTGACGCGAACTCGAATCGTTGCCTTTTCTCCCGGGCGGTAGGTCGATTGTTCTCGGTCGATGGACACGAACTCATCACTCATGACAAAGGGTTCTTCCATGATCCAAAGGGCGATTTGCTGCCAGTAGCGTTGATGGTATTTGTCGGAGGCTTCCTCCCGCCAACGCCAAGTGCTGTCGAAACCGGCATACAGAACTTGTCCGGATCCCACTTTGCGTCCGACGAGCAGGTCCACGGTTTTGTCCTCCTCCTCACCTTCACCTTTCTTGACCACTGCTTGCAGGTAAACGTCTGAGGCAGGGAGGGCCTCGGCAGGAGACACCCATCCTGGTTTGGGAACATAGCCCCACAACTCGAGGTTGCGTTCAGGATCGGAATCAAGAAAAAGGGATGGCGTGTTCTCGCCAAGCTTGGTTAGACGCAAACCTTGCGGGGAGAGCCGCGGAAGCGCGTCTTCTGGCCATTTCACGGGCAAGAGAGAGAGAATTGGATTTTCCTCCCGTTCTTCTTCTTCTTCTTCTTCTTCTTCTTCGTTCTCCAAGTCTTGCTCGGCGTATATTCGGAACTTCTGTCGCGGACCATCCAGTAGAATGATGCCCCCACCACGGTAAACCACGAAATCATGCATCCACTCTTGTTCCTCAAGGGTGAACGCACTCAGGTTGACTTCTCCTAGCACCAATAGGTCGTACGCAAAGAGAGTTTCCTTGTCGGATGGAAAAACGTCGCCTTTTTCGCCCCGCGGCAGGTCCAGCGCGCCATCTGCACCCGGTTTGGGATACACTGCGTTGGCGGTCCAGTCGGGATCGCGATCGAAGAGGTTCTTGACGTAGCGGCTTTCCCAGCGGGGTCGACCGTCGATGACAAGAACGTTGTTTTTCTTGGCCAAGGCGTCGAAGGCGAAGGATCGTTGGTTGTTTCCTTTTTCCGCTTCACCTTCTATGGGTTCCACTCCGATTTTCATGCGGAAAGTCACGACGTTCAATTCCGTGTCTTCACTCAAGCCTAGAGCTTCTTTCTTTTTCTTCACCAGTTCCTCGTCGACCGGGAAATCGAATTTGATCCCGCGTTGCCCTTCTCCGCCATCGATGGACTTTCGCCATAGAACCTCGCCCAAATCCTCGTCCATTACCACAATCTCGAAAGGGGTGCCCTTAGGTAGGTTGTCCTTGATTGTGATGGAACCGCCAAAGCGGTCACCTTGCTTGATTTTGAGAGGAGCATTCACGCTGATCACCGCTAGATCGGGTGGCGGTTTCGGGTCACCGAACCCGATGGTGTGTACGGAAACACTGTCCTTCTTAAGTTGATCGGCATTCTCCAAGGGTGATATTGGAGCGGAGTAATCGTTGTGACGACCATCGGATAAAATAACGATGGCGGTTTTGGGCCGTTTGCCTTTCATATCCTCAGTGTTACCGGGGATTTGCACACCCGAAACCAAGTCGGTGCGACTGGACATCTCGAAGCTGAAGTTCTGCGGTGGTTCCATACCCATTGCGTTGCTCCAAAGTAGCTTGGCTTCCGAGCCTTCCAGGGATCGCACTTCCATAACGTGGGTATCGGCCAGTTCTCTCAGAATACCTCCTTGTTTGCTGAGCAAGTGGGTGGCTCGATGCCAACGATCCTGTTTGTCGAATTCGGCTAGGGCGGAGCGAATGGCCTCGTTGTTGGAGGCCGCTTGTTCCTCTGCGTAGCGATCGAATTTCACCCGTAGAACCTTTTCTTCGGAACTCGCCTGACGAGTAAGCGAGCCAAGACCTTCTCGATAGGTGGTTTCAGCGGCATCACCGGTACCTTTTTGCAGATTCTTCGCCGCTTGAGCGACGGCAATTTCTTCACCTGCGCCTTGAAGAAGCTTGGCTGCCTCTTCCACTTTTTGGGTGAATGCTTGGTGTAATTCACCGAGGTTGGCGGCATCGTCCGCCAATCCATTAACTAGGCCCAAATACGCTACTTCGAGAAGATCCGCGCCATCATTCAGCGTGGGATCCAGCAAGGTTTTGTCCTCCGGAGGCAACCAGCCGTGACGCTGCGCTATGAGAAGCTTTCGGCCAACCGACATGTGCTTGTCGTTTATTGACATGCTGAGCGATCCATCGAGAAAGACCAAGACTCGGCCACGTTTCCCTTCCTCGGTGACCTTGCTGCAGGTCGGGCCTGCCAAGGTCAGTACCAAAAGAGCCACTGCCGCAGCTCGTAAGAGCGGGAGAATCTTGTCCAATGGGGCGGGCGTGGCTTTTCGGGTTTCCAGGCGATAGAGCCACCAAGCCAGGGCAGCTGCCAAGACTGCCAGCAGGATAGCGATCGAAGGATCCATTTCGCCGGCAAAGAAAAACTTGTTTTCCGTACGATCGTCGTTCACGCCTTCACCCTTCCGAAAATACGTTGCAGAATCAGTTCCAAAATCACGAGGGCTAGAATGGCAGCGAGCAGGTATAACCACATTCGCTCACCGAGGAAGCTGCGTTCGTTATCCATTTCGAGGTATTTTCCCAAGGCGCTGTCCTTTTCTTCATACCCCGAGGAACTTTCTTTGGCGGAAGCATCGACGTAGTAAGTTTCAAACCCCAGGATAGCATCCGTTTTTTCACGAATTTCCTCTTCTGAAATACGTTCTAAGCGAGACTCTTCGGCGGATGCGTTGACCACGAACTTGACTGGCTCCATTTCTTTGCCGCTCATGACGTAAGTTCCCGGCATGCGCGTATTAGAAAATTCCACTACCGCTTGTGATCCGAATGGAGCTGTTTTTACCTCATAAGAGCTGTTGTCGGGGAGGGTCACGGTGATGCTGCTCTCCGCTTGGGTTCCAGGGAGATAGTGGATCAGGGTGGCGCCCGCTGGTAAATTCCTCTTCGGGTTTACTTGTTCAATGACGTAATTGGTGATTTCCCGAACCAGTGGGAGGTAGAAGTTCTTGGTAGGCATCATGGTCCATTCTTCGTCGATTGAGGTGGCCATTTGAATGATCACTCCCTTGCCCATCTTTTTTTCTACGAGCCATGGAGCGTCCGTCTCGAGGCGAGCCACTACCGTGGCGGCTCGTGCGCGATGGGTGTCGGTCTCGTCCAGCAAGTGCCATTTCATAATGTCGGCATCGGCGAGGTTGCCGTTCCTCTTGTCGTTGAAAATCGCAAGGGCCGGATGATCGAAATTGGAAGCCACGATCAAGGTGTGCTTGGTGTCGTCCGTCTCGCTTCCCTTGATTTCGTTGCTCAAAGGGAGAGGCAACAGGCCGTTTTGCTCGGAACCGAGTGTTTCGTTGTACCAATCGGCGTCCACTTGGTCACCCAGACACACCCAAAGCCCTCCGCCGTTGCGTACGAAAGCGCCGAGAGCGTCCACTTGGTTGTCATTCAGGCTTTTCACGTTGGCGAGGACAACGACGCTTTGGTTTTGCAGGTGCAGGGATGGGTCGAATGTACTGAGCTCCACTTCCGTGGCATCGATGAAGTCCTTGGTTTGCAAGGGTTCCTTGGGATCGGTTTCCTTGAAAGGCGTGAGGGCCAGCTTGAGAAAATCGGTTTCTCCTTCCAGGAATTCATCGGAAGGTTCGCCATTGACCAAAAGCACGCCCAATCGATCCAGAGCGCTTACTTCGACGGATTTTCTATCGTCGAAAATCAACGCATTGTCGAGATTCACTCCATTTGGGATTAGCTCCACCGTGACGACACTGGAACCTGCTTGCTCGAACTTATAATTGAAACTCACTTCCTCCAGTTTCCCTGAAACCAAGGGATTCAACTTGTCCGTGGACTTCTTTTTTCTCTGAACTTCCTTGTCGTTGACAAGAAGACGCACCTCGTAGTCTTGGAAAACTGAACTTTCGTCCTCGTTTCGATTGAGAACGTTGGCTCGTACCTTAACCTCTTGCCCCACTCCCACCAGTGATGGCTCCACTTGGATGGTCTCGACCGATAGATTACCTTGGGACTCACGGCCCACGTCGATCAAGGTCAGTACAGGTTTCAAGGTTTGATCTTGAAGGCTTTCCTTCAGCTTGGTCAGTGACTCGCTCACTTGTTCCCAGTCGGCCTTGCGAAAATCGGAAACGAGTATGATTTCTCGTTTCACGTTCTCGCCCTCCATTACGATGTCGTTGGCCTTGTCGATCGATTGGAAAACGTCGATGCTGTCTGAGGTGGCATTGAGCTCGGACGATTTTTTAGCAAGATATTCGGTTTCGCGTGTGGGTGTGTCGAATATGGGAGCGACCGCTCCACCCATTCGAACCACGGAAGCTTGCGAACCCTTCTTCATTTGTTTGAGAAAGCCCGAGGAAAATTCGCGAGCGACTTCGAAACTACCTTCCACTCGCATCGAAAAACTATCGTCCAGCAGGATGACGGTGGAAGCCGGAAGATCCTTTGAGGATGAGCTTTTATCCTCGTCGCTGGATGGAATAACGCCAGTTTCCGCTGCCAGCGCATAGAGTAGGCAGGCTGCGCAGAGGGACCAAAACAGCTTCTTGAAACTTGGGAAAAGGGCGACCAAAACAAGGAAACCGAGGGCAACTAGCGGGAGGACAATGAGGTTTAGAAAGGTGCTTTGTTGCGTCACCACCATCTGGGCTAGGCACAAGGCCAGCAAAATCGGAATGGCGCAGCGAATGATGAGGAGAATGATTTGCTCCAACTGTACCCGGCGACGGTTGACTCGCAGAACCGATTCCAGCAAGTGCATGGCACCCCAAGGCTGTATGTTGAAGCGACTCCTGTTGATGATGTGGATAACGAGGGGAATGACAAAAGCCGCCGCCCCGAAGACCAGAATGCCATTGAGAAAAGTCATTTTCTGGAAGGCGGGCCACCGCGTTTACGCAGGGCAAGGTAATAGGAAAGTGCTTCTGCGTAGGGTTGGTCGGTTGTCATTGGCACGAGGTCAATGCGATTGCGGTGACAACCTTGCGTGAATTTCTCGCGATAATTTTCAAGGTTCTCCAAGTAAGCCTCGCGCAAGTGAACCGGATCAACGGTATGTTGCTTTTCGTCGATTTCGAGACAGTCGAAGCGCGTCCATTGCCGGAAAGGGAAGTCGAGTTCGTCTGGATCCCAAATTTGAAAGATCACGACGTCGTGCTTGGCATGACGGAAATGAGCCAAGCCTTTCATCACGGAATCCAAGTCTCCGAAGCAATCGGAGATGATGATGACCAAGCCGCGCCTTTTCAATTTCGGCACCAATTCATGGAAGACGGCACCCAAATCGGTTTCTCCCCCCGGCGTGGTGTCTTCCAAGACGTCGATCAGATTGCGGACGTGAGCGGCTTGTCCGCGCGGGGGTAAAATCTTGCGCGATTTAACGTCGAAGGTGATCAATCCCACGCTGTCGGTTTGCCGCAAGATCATGTAGGAAAGGCATGCGGCCAAGCGCGAGGCATAGTGCAGTTTGCTGCGACCCTCGGTCCGAGTGCCTTCGTAGGCCATGGAACCGCTGGCATCCAACAGAATGTTGCAGCGGAGGTTGGTTTCCTCCTCGTACTCGCGAATGTAAAACCGGTCGCTTTTTCCGTAGACTTTCCAGTCAAGGTGACGGATTTCATCACCATGCACGTATTGGCGATGCTGCTTGAACTCGACGCTGAATCCCTTGTGCGGAGAACGGTGAAGGCCCGAGCAGAAGCCTTCCACCACTCGTTTGGCCAAAACCTGATGGTTTGCCAGACGAGCGAGGTCTTTGGGATCCAGATAATCAGTTACTTTAGCCATGCGGTCAGCGGTTCGCGTGTGGTAATTGCGGGGGGGCGAACCTTCTTACAAGACCGCTTCTTCCTTCTTCGGGGCGTCCTTCAGCAGACGATCGATGATCGATTCCACGGTGATGCCTTCCGCTTCCGCGTTGAAAGTCGGCACTATGCGGTGTCGGAGCACGGGGTGAGCCAACGCTTCCACGTCGTCCGCGGTCACGTGATAGCGTCCTTGCAAGAGGGCTCTCACCTTCGATCCCAGGATTAGTTGCTGACAAGCTCTTGGTCCCGGGCCCCAATCGATCAAGTCCTTCACCCATTTGGGAGCCGATTCCTCATTGGGCCGGGCCATTCTCACGAGATCGAGAACAAAATCATAGACATGCTCGGGCACGGGCACGCGGCGAACGGTTTCCTGACACTGCATGATCGTCTTGCCATCGAGTACAGGCTCCAATGCGGATTCAAAAGTGGAGGTGGTTTGCTCGACGATCTGACGCTCTTCGTCGCGCGAGGGATAATCCACGATTACTTGAAATAGGAAACGGTCGCGTTGCGCTTCGGGCAACTGATAAGTACCTTCTTGCTCGATTGGGTTTTGGGTCGCCAAGACGAAGAAAGGTTCATCGAGGTGATAGGTCTTTCCTCCCACGCTGACGTCGTGTTCCTGCATCGCCTCCAGGAGCGCCGCTTGCGTCTTTGGAGGCGTACGGTTGATTTCGTCGGCGAGCACGATTTGGCTGAAAATCGGCCCTTTTTCGAAAACCAGTTGGCGGTGTCCACTGGCTTTGTCTTCCTGGATAATGTCCGTGCCGGTAATGTCGGCCGGCATCAGGTCGGGGGTGAATTGAATCCGCCTAAAACTCAAGTTGATCGCTTGAGCCAAGGAACGAACCATGAGGGTCTTGGCCAACCCCGGAACGCCTTCCAGCAGGCAGTGCCCGCGGGCAAGCATGGCGATCATAAGTTGTTCCAGTACGTCGTCTTGACCTACGATCACCTTGTGGACTTGGTCTTTCAGTTTATCGTAGGACTCTACAAGAGCCTTGGCCATCTTCTCGTCATTGGCGGAAGGTTTCTTCACGGAAGTTTTCTTGGAGGAGGTCTTTTTGGTAGCTGCGCTCACGATTGATACAGTTGTTTGGGTTTCGGTTGATTTAAAGTAGGTCTGGAAAGAGTAACCTTCGCCTTGAATTTTACTCCATGCTTCGAAAGCAAGGGACTTTCATTCGTCAGGATTCTCCCAGTAATCCTTTTTCCTGACATTTTTTTTCGGGCGGGAATCTAAAAGGTTCTTTTTGATTGAAGCTAGAGAAATCAAGGTTGGGAACTGATCCGGGAAAGTGCTACAAAGCAAGGGTGGATTTCCGGTCAACTAAAGAATTTTTGGAAAGGACTTGGTGAAAAAGGGAGGATTGAATCGTTCGTTGAGTTATGAATTTCCATCATCGCATGCATGAACTATCTTGTTCGTTGTTCCTGCAAGGCAAAACTGCATTCAGTTTGCGAGAAGTTATTCACAACCCCTGCGAGTGGATGCGGTGCAATGAATCGTGAACCGCGGTGGCTGGAATGGATTTTGCGGGCAAATCCGATGATGGACCAATCAGCAGGGGCCAATCTTTCCTCGATTCAGGAATGGCTCCATGAGTCCCCTTGACCAGTGTGGCATCCAAGGGAACGAGATCCATGAAAATACGAAATCCCAGCTTCTTTTTCATGAGCTTGAGGGCTGCCTTTGTGGTAGGGAAGGCGATGGTTGGATCCAGGAAGAGTTCAGCGGGATCGTAACCGTATTTACGGTGAACGTCCACGCAGCGGGCGAAGTCGGGCGCCTTTGCTTCGTCTTCCCAATGATAATAGGCAAACCACGCGTCTTGTTTGGCGATGGCAATGAGGTCGCCCGCTCGATTGTGGTCCAAGCCCGCTGCCTTGCGGGTTTCCCTGTCGAGCACTTGATCTACCCCCTCGAGTCCTTCCAGCGCCGTTCTGACCTTGTTGGCGAAGGATGGAGAGGAGTCGTTCAAGTAGACGTGAGCTATTTGGTGGTCGGTGAGGGCGAAGCAACGTGAACCGCCGCAGTCCAGGTATTCCAGTCCGAGTTCGTCCTTGATGCTTAACCAACCTTTCTCTCGCAGCGCTCGATTCGGGTAAACAACGCGTTTGGCCTCGGTGATACCGTATTCGGAGAGTACGACCACCTTTACACCGCGATTTTCCAAAAACTCGATCAGGTCGCCCGCCACCTCGTCGAGCGCTTGCAACTGGGCGTCGATTGCGGGATCGTTCGGGCCCAATCGTTGCAGGTCGTAATCGAGATGAGGCAAATAGACCAGCGATAAGTCGGGTGACTGTTTTTTCTCCAACCATTTTGCGGATTCGGCGATCCATTCCGTGGACGCAAGGCCTGCTCTGGGCCCCCAGAAGGAGGCGAAGGGAAATTCCCCAAGATCGCGCTTTACCTCGTCCCGAATGGACAGCGGATGAGTATGGACGTCGAAGGTTTTCAAGCCATCCGAGCGATAAAGAGGCCGCGGCGTGATGGAATAATCGACTGTGGAATACATGTTGAACCACCAAAAAAGCTTGGCGCAGGTCAGACCGGGATGGTCATGCCTCAAGGTTTCCCATAGTTTCTTTCCCTCGACCAGTTGATTGGATTGCTTCCAGTAATGGTGTTCGTGCAAGGAACGGTCATACCATCCATTGGCTACGATGCCGTGCTCGGATGGGGTTTTACCTGTGAGGTAAGTGGCTTGCGCCGTACAGGTCACTGCAGGCAGGACTGGTTCTACCTCGACGATCGAATGTTTCCGTCTTTGCGCGAATGCCAACAATTTTGGCGTTTGTTTACCCAAGTGCCGTCGAGTCAATCCAACGACGTTCAGGATGGCCGTCCGGGCGCCTTTGCCCTGCTGGGACTCGGACATGCCGCTAGCTGACGGTTGTGGCTAGGTGGAGCTTGTACAAATCGTCCACCGAGGAGAGGATTTCCTTGCGATCCATGGCGTTTACCTCGATGCCTTCGCCAATGCCTTGGATCAAGGTGATGGTTAATTGACCTCCGAGGTGCTCCCTGAATTCTTCCAGACCTTCCAAGATGATGCGTTCCCCTTCCTGGTTCGTTGACAGCAACAAATCATCGAAGAGTTGAAACCCCAAATTACTTAATAGCTTGAGGACGCGTCTGCAGGTTCCCGGTTTGAGCAACCCGACTCGAGCCGAGTAAGTCAAATCAACCGCCAAACCGATGGCGACGGCTTCCCCGTGTCCGATCCGGAATTCAGAAATCTGTTCCAACTTGTGGGCCACCCAGTGCCCGAAGTCCAAGGGCCTGGCGGAACCTTTTTCAAAGGGATCTCCCGAACTTGCGATGTGTTCAAGGTGAAGGGCTGCGCTCTTTCGAATAACCTGTTCCAACGCCTCTTCTTCGAACATCGTCAGTTCTTCGCATCGCTCCTCGATGAAATCATAAAACGAGCGATCGCGGATCAGGGCTACCTTGACTGCCTCAACGTATCCAGCTCGCTTTTGGTTCTGGGGCAAAACCCTCAACAGGCTAAAGTCATTCACTACCGCATCCGGCACCACGAAAGTGCCGATCCAGTTTTTCTTGCCGAAGAAATTCACGCCGTTCTTCACGCCGACACCACCGTCTCCTTGGCTCAGGGTCGTGGTCGGCAACCTTACCAGTCGCAAGCCTCGATGAGCCGTGCTGGCGGCGAACCCCACCAAATCCAAGGCGGCTCCACCTCCCACTACCACCACGTAGGAATGCCGACAAAGACCGTTTTCATTCAAATCCTCCCAGATTTTCTCGACCAAGGACCAATCGTTCTTGGCAGGTTCACCGCCGGGCAAGAAGATTGGTTTCTGAACGAGTTTCAAGGTTTCCTCATGAGCTCCGAAGTATTGTTCGACTCTCATGGGCAAATTCGGATTACCGTCGAGGAGACCTTCGTCGAGATATATGATGACTTTGGTTCGCTTGCCTTCTCGAAGAGGGTGCAGGATTTTGGCCAAAGTCTCGTTCTTCGTGGAGAAAGCTTCACGCGTGAAATAAACTGCGTGCGGGAAGTCCAGACGCAGGTTGCGACGTATGACGGTATGGGATCTATCCATGGGGAAGGGGCGTATATTACCTGAAGCATTCAAGTTGCGGCAAACCTCTTTTGCAACAATAGAGCAATTGGAACGCAGGAGAGACAGGCCCATCCCATGGTGGGAAATAGCAATCCCGCCGCCGCCGCATCTCCCGCCGCGATCCCTGCCAGCAAAAGGCTTACGCCCTTTCCTATGCCACCCGATTTACCTGATTTGACGTTCCTGAAACCGAACAAGACCAATCGCCCGGAAACCAAGGCTCCGCACATGCATGCCAAAGTCGCCGCCGGGACTGGGGATTGGGTCGCCGCCAAAAGCAAATACACGGCAAAGACAAAGGGCCCGAATAAAAGTGGTATGGGGAATTTCTTGGAGCTTGTGTCCTCGGTGGTTTCCCCACGGGCGAACAGGCTTATACCCACGACGTAAAGAGCAATTATTCCGGCCCAAGAGAAGGTTAAGGAAGCAATCTGCGGATCGGCTGCGGAAGCGGCCGTGAGCCATAGGAAAAAACGACAGGAACCCATCAACCAAACCGACCCTTTCCATTTCTTGTGGATGGCATCGTAGAGAAGAATAACCAACACCAGAAGAAGCAACCACACCCAATCGACTTGGCACAATTGCAGCAAGACGAAGATTCCCAAGCCCAATTCGACGAAACCGATCACCCAAACCGTTCTCGCCGAGGTCGCCCCACTTGGGATTGGACGTTGTGGGTTGTGGCGTTTGTCGAATTCCTGATCGAATGCGTCGTTCAGGGTGCAGCCTGCCAAGTAAACCAGGCTAGCCCCACACATTAGCCACAACAGCGGTTCCCAAGGCGGCAGTAAGTCTCCTTCCTTGCCTTGCAGATCGAGCAAATCCGTACTCGATGCATAACGGTTCACCACCCAAGCAGCTAGGCAATTGGACCAAACCGTAGGCAGATTCGAGACGCGTCCCAAGGTGAGCAGGTTGTGAAGCGCTTGCATGAATTATCGCGGACCGAGGTTGCGTTTTTCCAGTTCGCCAAGCGTCCAATGGTATTCACGGACAATCTGTTCCACGACGTCGTCCGACCGCATTTTTTCCGGCAGTACTTCCCAAGTATAGGTTTCCATTTCCAAGTGCCTGCATAACTTCGGGCTTTCCGCCAGCGTATCCAGGCAACCTTCGACGTGGTCCCGCGTATCTCCAAGCCTACCTCCAGGGGATGAATGCAGGGGCACGTGGAAGTGAATTCTCCATTCGTCTCCCCGTTCCACTGGATGACTTTCTATGTGAGACAGTGCAAGATCGAGGTCCTTGTGCCTGGCGATGACTTCTCCATCTCTGGCAACCACTACCTGGTGTAGGTAAACGTCGTCTTGGAAGTCAGCCAATCTTTTCAGGTTCTCTTCGTCGGGTTTTGCCTTTAGAGCTGAACTGAGGTGGATCTTGCTGATGCGAATGCCTGCTGAAACTAGTTTTCCGATGGCTTCTTTCGGTTCCTCGTATTCGACGCCCAAGTGACAGGTGTCATAGTTCACACCGAGAATCTTCTTCCAGCTTTCGTCCGAACCGAACCGCGTTTGCAGTTGATCGAAGAAAGCAACCGTTTCTTCGCTCGTCTCGAAGAAGCCAAGAGGCTCTGGTTCAAGGCCTAGATGCAGATCCAGGTTCTTTGCCGAGGCTATCTTTTCGACGTGTTCTCTACAGGCCGCCAGATTGTCCAGCATGGTGACGGGCGCTTCACCTTCCGGCAGGAACTCCTTGAACGAACCAGGCAACGTGCTGACGCTTCCCTCCGCGTTGTGATCGGATAATTCAGCGAGGATGTCGAACAGTAGGTTGGTGTAAGCCAAACGTTCAGGACTAGTCCAGTCTGGACGATACACCTGCTCCTTCACGCGGGTTCCGTGAAAATTGCCATACGGAAATCCGTTGATCGTGAAGACATAGCAATTCCTCTCGTCCAGCCATCTCCGAAACTTGTGCAGGCGATCGCCATCGCTCAATTCATTCGCGGCATCCACGCCGAGTCTCAAGCCAATGGCATATGGTTGGTCCGGAGCCACCTCACTTCGTACCCGCATGACGTAACCTTCCAGGGAGGAGAAGGTTTCTTCCCAACTACCGCCACGATGCACGTTCGTGCAATAGGCGAGGTGTATGCCATGAGACAATTGCATATTTGAAAAGCAAACAACGCAATCAGCGGAAAGCTCGGGGTCGAGCCGAATTTTGTGGATAAGCGTTTTTTCGCCGTACTGCCTTTCTTTCTAATTTCCCGAAAGAGAACACTTTTCGACCTCCCCCGCATGATTGACAAGCTCTTCGCCGAGTTTGCAACCGCTTAGTGTCGTTGACTCCTTCCCATGTATAATTATCGTTGCTCTTAAGTTTTCAGACAAAACAGGACGCCGCCCTCGCTCTTTGTTGCGAAATACAATTATGTCCATTGAACCCATTTGGAAGACTTGGTTCGCCAAGCACGGCGCGAAACTTTTGTTGTTCGCCCGTCAACAGGCTCGTAATCCAGCGGACGCCGAGGATCTCCTGCAGGAAGCGTTTGTGCGCATTTGGCGTTTGTATGGACACACTGGGGAAGTGCCGCCCGCTTTGGTTTTTCGAAGCATTCGCAGGTTGGCAATCGATTGGGTGAGGCGTGATGAACGGCGCGGACACCGTGAACAAAAAGTAGCTTTGGACGCTGCAACGGAAGCTTCTTGGTTCGATCGATCCTTGGAGCAACGGGAACGCAATGCTTTGGTTGAGAAGGCAGTTCGTCGATTGCCCTCTGAGCAACAGGAAGTGATCTTGTTGAAAATCTGGGGTGAAATGACTTTCGAGGATATTGGCAACACCCTGGATATCTCACTTAATACAGCAGCTTCCCGTTATCGATATGCCTTGGAAAAATTGCGCGTATGGGTGCCTCACGTCCTCACCGATGATAAGCTGAACCTATGAAAGACTTGGAAAAAGAACTTCGCGCCCTTAAGCCTTCTTCTCCATCATCGGAATTTAAGGTTGGCTTGGAGGAAGCCCTCGGTGAACCGGGCAAGTTGGCCGTGAAGCGGACGCCCGACATTCCCGCCGAACAGGAATCCATCCTCTCATCGGGTTTTTTCCGACTTTCGCTTTTCTTGGGAATTACTTCCACTTTGGCCGTTGCCTTGTATTTGGCAAATACTGCTTCCAACGATGACGCCCCTGTTGAAAAACCTTCATCCTTCATTCCCGCGACTGAACAAGATTCCGACTCTTTGCCAGTAGCTGACCAAGATGCCAGCCCCTTGCATGGAATTTCCAAGGCCTCCATCGCTGCTTTTGCCGAGCAACAAGGTTGGAACCTTCCCGAAAAACGTGAAATCCTCGTTGGTGCCGCCGACGAAGGTATCGTCGACCGACCTGGTCAAGCCCCTGCCCGTCGTTACCGTTATCGATTCCTCGATGAAACGATTTGGAGAAATCCCGCTACCAATACCTTTATCCACTCCGCGATCCCGCGAGAGGAAATCGTTCTCGTGGGCTTGGACCCTTATTGATTTTCGCCCCATCTCTCATCTTGAACTCCATCCACACGAACAAACATGAAATATAAAACTGTTTACCTTGCTTTAATCTCTAGCTGCTTGGTGTCTGCTTTTGCGTTTTCCGAAAACAAGCAAACACTGAAAATTAATGGAGCGGCCGTCGAAGCTGGTGACGGCAATGCCCCGGTTATCAAGGTGAAAAAGCAAAAAGTACCTTTTCTCGGAGTGTACGCTGTTCCGCTTAATCCAGCCTTGGCCAAGCAGCTGAACTTGAGCGACGGGCTCTATCTTTCCTTGGAGCAGGCCATTCCCGACAGTCCTGCCGCCAAGGCCGGCTTGGAGAAATTCGACGTTCTCATGAAATTCGACGACCAGATACTCGTCAACTCCCAGCAGTTGCAGGCTCTCGTTCGCTCCAGAAAAAAGGGGGATCTCGTCAAGTTGTCCATCTTGCGTGGAGGCAAGGAGAAGACCGTCGAGGTACAATTGGGTGAGCAACAAGTTCCAGAGGCTGCATTCGGACAACAAATGGTTGTTCCCGTACCCGGCGATCCACAATTCGGTTTCGGAGGGCAAGGCTTTCCTTTGGATCCGGGGATCGAAGGGTTGGATGGCAACTTGGACTTGCAGCTGGATTTCGGCGATGCCCTCAGGGCTCAAATCCTGCGTCAAATACAACGTCATCGCGATCAGTTCGGCAATCAGGGTTTCAAGCGGAACCCCGACTTCAATGATCCCAAGCTGCTCGAGAAATATGATGCGGACGGCGACGGTAAACTAAGCCGGATCGAGCAAGACGTCGCCCGCGCCGACGGCGCTCTGCCGGACTTGCGGTTCAATTTTAACCCAGGGGCTCCTCGAATCGAGGATTTGATTCGAGATGCACACCGCCGCGGAGCCGCTTCCACCTGGTCTTCCGTTTCCGGGTCAGCTCAGACAAAAGTAGTCACGATGGATGATTCCGGTTCTTACGAATTTAGTTCCAAGGACGGCAAGAAGCGATTCAAGGCCACCGATCCCGCAGGCAACGTACTCTTCGATGGTCCGATCAACACCAAGGAGGATCGAGCCAAGGTGCCGGAAGATTTCCTTCCCAAACTCAAGTCAATGGAGGGCAACGTCAGGATAAGGATCAATCCTTACCCGCGCGATGATGATTCACCTCAGGTTCAACCAAGGCAGAAGCAAAAGAAGGGGAAAACGGAAAAAAACAAACTCCTCTAAACCGTTTCCCACGCGTTTTTTATTCAATGGTCGACACTCGAGCCTTTGATGGCTCGATTCCCTCTCTGCATTTGGTTATTGACGAACGTACCTAAAATGGTACCAATTACTCGGCATACCTTACCAAACGACAACCGACTAGAGACATGAAAAATTCTGTCACTGCCTTTGCCGCATTTCTATTATTTGCTTCGGGTGCCTTCGCCCAGCAGCAACCTGCCGTCGCCGGGTTCCCGGGGATGCCGATTGCCAACCCCAGGCTGACCGCCGCCCAAGACAACACGGATTTGGGCGCCGTCTCTCAGCAAGACGATGGCTCGGACATCGCCAACCGCATAAAGTTGCGTGGCTATCTTGATGTTTCGTACAGTGACATCAGCATGGAAAACGGCGGTGACCAAGGCACCTTGGGCGTCAAGTCCGTCGACGTTGATTTCCTTTTCGACTTCTCGCCCGTCACTGCGGAAATCCACGTGCAACACGAGAATAGCGCAGACGACGTCATGGGGGTCGAGCAGGCATTTGTGAATTACGCAGTCAATCCGAACTTCAACATCACCTTTGGCCGTCAAGCTCAACTGTTGGGTTACGAAGGCGACGAGGCGACCGACCAACACCTTTCCTCCCGCACTTATTTCCTCGCCGACAACTATGATCTCTACAAAACCGGCGAGATCGTGAACGCAGCTCATTTAAATACTACTCGCGCACCCTATGCCTCGCAGGTTGATCCTGCGACTGCCGCTGCCGCCGATGCACCAGCATTCTGGGGTGGCTTGAACCACAATTACAACGATGGCATCCGTATGAACTTCAATGCCGGCAGGTTTGGCTTGGCCGTGGGCTTGTACGATGGCATCTGGGATTCCGACTCCGAACACCAACCCGACGGTTTTGCCGATGGTGAATGGGGTATCGACGTTCAAGCCGCTCTCGTCATCGTGCCAGGTTTGGAAGCTCGCTTGGGGTATGCTCGCCACAATGATTACAACACGGGTGGCGACGACATCGATCAACTCAACTTCTGGGTATCCTATGAAACGGGCAACTTGACCTTGGCTGCTGAATATAGCGATTACGATTGGCAGGGCGTGGATGGCCGCACTTGGATGTTGTTGGCCAACTACCAGTTCAATAGCCGTCTTGGTGGAACGGTCCGTTTCAGTGCCGAAAATTTTGATTCCTACGACGCTTGGAAGGCATCCATCGGTCCATCCGTGCGAATCACCGAGAATCTTCTTACCCGTTTTGAGTACAGCTACGCGAAAACGGACGTTTACAACACGAATCCTGAATCCGATCTGTACATGCACATGCTCTTGGCTGAAGGTATCTTCACCTTCTGACGCTAGCTTTTCTTCTTTTATAAAACGCGTCCCGTATTCCGGGGCGCGTTTTTGTTTGCATAGGGTTGCATCTGAATGAAAAAAGTAACTTTCAGCGGACAGTTTTGAAACTACGGGTTTTCAATCGAATCAACTGAATCATATGGGGGTAAAGGAAAAGGTCGTCAGTATCGACAAGCTTTCGTTTGACGAACTGGAGTTGGAATTAGGCGCTCTGCAGCGCCGTTGTCGGGAATTGGGCATTCCCGTTCTCGTGGTTATGGAAGGATTGAGCGCTGCGGGTAAAGGGACGATGATTAACTCGATCACTTTGCCGCTCGACCCGCGCTGGTTCAAGGTGACTTGTATTGCCGCTCCCAACGATGATGAACGCATGCGACCCTTCTTGTGGCGTTTTTGGACGCGAATCCCTGCCGCCGGACGCTTGGCTATCTTCGACCGTAGTTGGTACCGGGCTCTTCTCGATTATCAGGTGCAGGACGAAATGGAAGGTGGATCTGTTGAGAAAGTCTTGGGCGACGTGCGTGCATTCGAAAGGCAATTAATCGATGCAGGAATCGTCATCTTCAAATTTTGGCTCCAAGTTTCGAAAAAGGAGCAAAAGAAGCGATTGGAGAAATTGCAGTCTAATCCGGCTACCTCATGGAGGGTTTCCCAAGAGGCGATCGAGCGTCATTGGAAATATTACGAATACCAGAAGTCGGTCGATCACATGATCAAGCAAACCGATTGTCCCGACGCTCTTTGGAAAATCGTTCAGACGGATACCATGGGAGATGCTTCCCTGGAGGTTTTGCGGCATCTAGTCGAGACCTTGCGCGATCACGTTCTCTTGTGGGAGGAAGGTCACAAACCCGGCAGCTCCGTGCCCGCTGAGAAAGAAATGCCTTCCAGCAAAGATGCTCCTTCCTTGCGTGACCTCGACCTCTCCCAAAGCTTGGATAAAAAAGAATACGCAAAATTGCTCGTCAAGAGGCAAAGGCAGGCCCGTGACCTCGAGCACGAAATTTATCGTCGCCGTATCCCGGTTGTTATCGTCTACGAGGGTTGGGATGCTGCCGGTAAAGGAGGAAACATTCGCAGGCTTACTCAAAATCTGGATCCGCGTGGCTACGAGGTTATTCCTATATCCGCACCCAATGAAGTGGAGAAATCCCACCATTACCTGTGGAGATTCTGGAGTGATTTTCCCAAAGCCGGCCACATCACGATTTTCGATCGCTCTTGGTATGGTCGAGTTATGGTGGAGAGGGTGGAAGGGTTTTGTTCGGAAGCCGATTGGAAGAGAGCCTATCGGGAAATCAACGAGATGGAGGAAAACTTCCATCATTTCGGTGCCATCGTGGTGAAGTTTTGGTTGCAAATCGATCCGCATGAACAGCTGCGTCGCTTTCGGGCTCGTGAAAACAACCCCACCAAACGTTGGAAACTCAACGATGAGGATTGGAGAAACCGCGAGAAGTGGCCACAATATGAGGAGGCGGTCGAGGAAATGGTGCGCCGTACGCACACTGATTGGGCCCCTTGGACCTTGGTCGAGTCCAACTGCAAGCGTCATGCTCGCATCAAGACCTTGGACACTGTGATCGCTTCCATTGAAAAAAAATTATGAAGATTCTAGTTTTTCACGCTGCAGGCGCTTACCAGTATCAGGCCGTGGATCGCTTCCTGACTGAAATCGAGCAAGGTTTCAAGGAACTGGGCCATCAAATCCTCGTGGTCGACGTCAAGCACCCCGATTTCGTTGCCCAAACACAGCAAAAATTCGCCGAGGGTCCAGTTTTCGCCTTCTGCTTCAATGGAGCCGGTCATATTCTCCAAATTGATGGCAAATCGCTTTTCGACGTCATCGGAACCCCTTACTTCAATTTTCTCCTGGATCATCCCGCTCATCAGTACGAGAAGCTGGATGGCAGCATAAAGAACGAGATACTCTCATGCGTGGAGCGCTCGCACCTCGACTTTCTCGACTTGGCGTTCGACGGCAAGAAATCGGCTTTTTTCATTCCTCATGGCGGTACGCAAGCCCCGGAGAAGAACGACGGGGAACGTCCCATAGATATTCTTTTTAGTGGTTCGGGAAAGGATCCCGAGGCTATTCGCAAAGGGATTCATGCTCTGCCCACCGCATTGGTTCGCGTGATTGAAGGGGCGCTTGAAATCCTCCAAGCCTCGCCCATGACTTCCGTCCATGAAGCCGTCGCCGAGGTCTGCCAAGCGCAGCATTTTTCGCCTCCCGCCCTGTATCGCCTGGTTCCTATGACCATGGTGGTCGAGTCTTACTTGCGCAACCTGTGGCGGCTCGAGAGGTTGCAAGCCCTGGACGATGCCGGCATTTCAGTGGAAGTAATCGGCCATGGCTGGGAATTTGCCGGGTTTGAGAACCATGTCCTGAAGGCCCCCGTCGGGTATGAGGAAAGCCTGCGCTTGCTTACCCAAGCCAAGGTAGCTCTTAACGTTAGCCCACAGTTCTTTTCGGGAAGCCATGAGCGTGTCTTCGACGCCACTATCAACGGAGCCGCTTGCTTGACTACTAGGAGTTCCTATTTTGCGGAAGTATTCGGAGCCGACCAGAACGTCGCCTTTTACGACGTTTCGGAACCCGATTCCATCGTCGAGCAGGCAAGGTCCTTGCTGGGTGACGACTCAAGGCGTAAGACAATGGCCCAAGACGCGCAAATGGAAGCCAAGCGGAATCACACTTGGCGAGTGCGCGCGGAGCAAGTGATCGACGCTTACCAAGCGTACTGCAATATGCGCGAGACCTTGGGCAAGTTGCAGTCGGCTTGCTCCGATTGATCTTGCTCGATTGAATTACTTGTTGGCGTCGCCGATGGCGGGAGCGTCAGGATTGGTCTCGGGGTCGTAGTAACGCAGGGTGACGAGCGGTTCCGTGGGCGAAGTGTTCTCGAAACGCACGCCTTCGGTGGCGGTCTTGGCCGAGCAGAACACTTCGTCACGAGCTCGTGGAAACCGATCATCTTTGGGCAGTCCACGACGAGTCCGTTCTTTTGCTGCCTCCTTGCACAACAAAACTGTAGGAGCCACTGTCTTGTATGGTGCAGGCGGCATCGGGATCTACGGTCTATTCCTTGGCGCTGAAGTCTTGTCTTCCCTCGATCCGGCCGAACGTTCTCGGTGACGGGGTTCAAGTCGTCTATTGTTTGAGTGAGTTCTACGCTCATGAGAAATTTATTTCTTGATTACGTGGAGTAGTTTCGATGCAGGGGAGCAAGCTACTTTACCTTTCCTGCAAAGGTGTTCATTATTTCGCGATTCTTTCTAATTCAATAAAACCACGCATTCAAAATGGACCAGGACACCCAACGGACCAGTCGACGCGGCATGCTCGCCGGCGGCAATTGGATCATCGACCAAGTCAAGATGATCGACGTTTATCCCAAGCACGAGAACTTGGCCAACATCCATGGCCAGTCCCAGGGTAGTGGCGGTTCACCCTACAACGTTTTGCTCGACCTCGCCAAGATGGGTGCCGAGTTCCCCCTTCAGGGTGCGGGTCTCGTGGGCAAGGACGCCCTCGGCCAGTATATCCTCGATGATTGTCGACGCAACGGCATCGATCCTAAATTCATCGCGGTCAACGAGGACGCCCTTACGTCCTACACCGACGTCATGACGGAGAAGGAAGGCGGTCGCCGAACCTTCTTCCATTGCCGCGGGGCCAATGCCACTTGGGACGGCAGCGACATCGATTTCTCCGCTTCCGACTGCCGCATTTTCCACCTCGGTTATCTGTTGTTGCTGGATGCCATAGACGCCGAGGATCCTGAGTACGGGACTCGTGGAGCCGCCCTCCTTGCGACCGCTCAGGACGCCGGTCTCAAGACCAGCCTCGACGTGGTGAGCGAGGACAGCGACCGCTTCGCCCGCATCGTCGGACCCGCCCTCAAGCACGTCGACTACTGCATCCTCAACGAGATCGAGGCCAGCAAGGTGACCGGCATCGCCGTCCGCGACGGCGACAAGTTGAACGAGTCGGCGGTCGAGCAAACCGCCGAGCGTCTGATGGAGCTCGGGGCTCGTGAAATGGTGGCCATTCACTTTCCCGAGGGAGCCTATGCCTGCCGCGCCGGCGGCGAGTCCGCCTGGCAGGGATCGCTCGCCCTTCCCAAGGGTTACGTCCAGGGAGCTGCCGGGGCAGGAGACGCCTTTTGCGCCGGCGTATTGTTCGGCATACACGAGGAGTGGTCGCTCGAGCGTAGCCTTTTGATCGGCACCTGCGCCGCCACCGCCTGCCTTTCCAATCCCACCTGTACCGATGGTCTCAGGAGCCTCGACGAATGCCTTGCCCTAGCCGAACAGTTCGGGGTGGGCGAAGACGAAGCCTGAACCTTTTACCTGTTTTCTCACTCACTGTTTACCATCCATCCACATGTCCGAATCCGCCATAGACAACTTCGACGCCGCCACGCGTCGCCAAGCCCTCGAGCAGGCTGCAGCCACCGAAACTTTTCCCGCGGCCCAGCCCATCGTGAACGTTCACGCCCATACCTTCTTTTCCTACAACTACCGCGGCTATTCGCCGAGCCACTTCGCACTCGAGTCGAAACGTCAGGCTCTCGCCGTGTCCGGTATCGTGGAATTCGATTGCCTCGATGGTCTTGACGAGTTCCTCGCCGCCGGGCGCCTCCTCGATCTCAAGACCTCGATCGGGCTGGAGTCACGGGTCTACGTTCCGGAATTCGGCGACCGCGAAATCAATTCCCCCGGCGAGCCCGGCATTAGCTACCACATGGGCATCGGGTTCACCTCGACCGACATTCCCGAGGAAGCCCAGACCTACATGGATGGCCTGCGGACCACCTCCGCCGACCGTAACCGCGGACTTGTCGACCGAGTGAACGCTCACCTCGATCCCGTGGCCCTCGACTACGAGGCAGACGTTCTTCCGCTCACCCCCTCGGGCAATGCCACAGAGCGCCATATTTGCGTGGCCTACGGGCGCAAGGCGGCTGCCCAGTTCCCCGAAGAGGAAGCCCTTGCCCGCTTTTGGGCGGACAAGTTGGGCGTCGAGGTGGATCAAGTTGCGGACCTGCCCGACGGTCGCGCACTCACCGATCTTCTTCGTTCCAAGACCATGAAGAGCGG
>CEVA01063098.1_pt1 | contig 26166 bp, 34 predicted proteins | sample 361521 | NCBI WGS metagenome assembly CEVA01 (sample SAMEA2622823, study PRJEB7988) | marine metagenome | isolation source: saline water (ENVO:00002010), including
ACTATACGAAAAAGAAAAACTTATCGCAATAAAAGAATCTAAGTTCAAGATAATCTAAAATGTAAACGTAATTATGGAACTTAATCCTTACAAGCACATAAAAACTGAATTGAGTGAACTAGAGATAGTATTACAAAATTCCATTTACTCAGAAGTAGGACTAGCAACTGAAGTAAGTTCATATATTGTTGGATCTGGAGGAAAGAGAATTCGACCGATTCTTACTGTTTTAGTAGCAAAAACTCTAGCTTACAGAGGAAAGGAATTAATAAATTTGGCTGCTGCTATAGAACTACTTCATACAGCCACTTTAATCCATGACGATGTTGTTGATGAAAGTGAAGTCAGAAGGGGTAAGAAAAGTATTCATAAGAAATGGGATAATGCGCACGGAGTTTTAGTTGGAGACTTTGTTTATTCTAAAGCTTTTCAGTTAATGGCTTCGTTGAGTAATAAAAAAATTATTGAAACCTTGGCAAATTCAACTAATAGAATTGCAGAGGGAGAAGTTCTTCAGCTTAATATTCTTAAATCTAAAGATTTCAAAGAAGAAGACTATTTTGAAATAATTAGTAGAAAAACAGCTGAACTCTTCAAAGCTTCAACTTCTGCTGGGGCCCTTTTGGCAAACGCAGATGAAAATCTTGTGAGGATTTCAAGTAAGCTTGGCTTCTCATTGGGAATTTCTTTCCAGCTAAGAGATGATTTACTAGATTATTCTGGTAATGAATTTGAAACTGGGAAAGAAATAGGAAAAGACTTTTTAGAGGGAAAAGTTACGTTACCTTTAATTAAGGCCTTACAATTATCTAAAACAAGTGAATTAAAATTCCTAAAAAAAGCATTCGCAAGAGGTAACAAAGAGGATCTAAAAAAAGTTATTGGTATTATTAGAAAATCTGGTGCAATTGATGCCGTTCAAAAGAAAGCAGAAAAATATAGTGATAAGTGCCTGTATTTATTAGATAAATTTGAAGACTCTGCTTACAAAAAATCTCTAGAAACTATAGTAATCAATCTAAAAGAAAGATCTAATTAAATAAAGTCTTAGAATTTAATATCCCTAATACTGATAAAATATCTTATGAAGTAGAGTAAAAAAACTTCAGAGGAGTCGTTTATGACATTTATTGCCAAAGAAAGTTACAATAAACATGAGCTTCTAGATTGCGCAGAAGGCAAATTATTTGGAGATGGAAAAGGCAGATTACCTACTCCAAACATGTTGATGTTTGACAGAATCAATCATATATCAAGTGAAGGTGGAGAATTTAATAAAGGCAAAATAATTGCAGAACTTGATATAGATCCTAGTCTCTGGTTTTTTGACTGCCATTTTAAAGAAGATCCAGTCATGCCTGGTTGCCTAGGCCTTGATGCAATGTGGCAACTAGTTGGCTTTTTTCTTTGCTGGCTCAATAACCCTGGGAAAGGAAGAGCTTTAGGATCAGGAGAGGTTAAATTTACAGGACAAGTTTTACCTACAGCTAAAAAGGTTACCTATGAGATAGATATGAAAAGAGTATTAAATCAGAAGCTTACTGTTGGCTTAGGCAATGGAACAATGGCAGTGGATGACAGGATTATTTATACTGCAAAAGGTCTAAGGGTAGGTTTATTTGAAGATACCTCTTCTTTCTGAATTTTATGAAAAGAGTAGTAGTAACTGGTTTGGGAATTATCTCAAGTATAGGAAATAACATCAGTGAAGTTAAAAAATCTCTAAAATCTTTAACTTCAGGCATTGATACTAATGAAACAAACAAAGAAATGGGACTTAGAAGTCACGTTTCAGCAAATATAAAAGGTATTGATTTAATAGAAGAAATAGACAGAAAGGTTTATCGCTTTATGGGAGACGCAGCTGGTTATGCATACCTCAGTGCAGTTCAGGCATTACTAGACTCAAGCTTAAACAATGAAGATATTTCAAATTATAGAACTGGTTTGATTATGGGATCAGGAGGAGCCTCGTCAGAGGACCAGATTGATTCAGCAGATATATTGAGAACTAAAGGTTTAAAAAGAATAGGACCCTATAGAGTAACTAGAGCAATGGGAAGCACTGTTTCTGCATGCCTCGCAACCTCTTTGGGTATAAAAGGCATAAATTACTCTATCTCGTCTGCTTGCTCGACCAGTGCACATTGCATTGGCTCAGGCATGGAACAAATTCAATTAGATAAACAAGATGTAGTAATAGTCGGCGGAGCAGAAGCAGAGCACTGGGGTATGACAAGTTTATTTGATGCTATGGGTGCCTTATCAACAAAATACAATGATAACCCAAAGTCAGCCTCTAGAGCATTTGATAGAGATAGAGATGGATTTGTAATAGCTGGAGGAGGAGGAGCCATCGTCCTTGAGGAATTAGATCATGCAAAAAAAAGGGGGGCTCACATATATGCTGAATTAACAGGATATGGAGCAACCTCAGATGGAGAAGATATGGTTAGCCCTTCTGGTGAAGGAGCTTTCAGATGCATGGAAATGGCCTGGTCAATGGTTGATAAAAAGAAAATAGACTACATAAATGCTCATGGTACTAGCACACCAGTAGGTGATATTGTAGAAATTGAAGCCATAAGAAACCTTTTTGGTAAAAAAATTCCTTTCATTAGTTCTACTAAATCTCTTACAGGACATTCTTTAGGAGCTGCAGGTGTACAAGAAGCTATTTACAGCTTGATTATGCTTATTGAAGATTTCCTTGTTGGCTCAGCCAATATAGATAACTTAGATGAAAAGATTAAAGGCACACCAATCCTTCTCAAAAACAAAGAACTCAAAGTGAATAGGGTTATGAGTAATAGTTTTGGTTTTGGTGGAACAAACGCCTGTTTAATTTTTGAAAAGTAGAGACCTAAAAAGGTATATCGTCATCATCAATCCCACTATCTGGCACATCAGGAGCTGATTCCTCAATCTTTTTTGTATCTTCTTGATTTGAGGTGTTTACACTACCTCTGCTATCTAAAAATTGCATGTCTCTAGCAATTATTTCTGTTGTATATCTAGTTTGACCTTCTTGTTCCCACTTCCTTGTTTGTAATTGCCCTTCAATGTAAACCTTTGATCCTTTTTTTAGATATTCACCTGCAATTTCAGCTAATCTTCTCCAAAGAACTACTCTATGCCATTCAGTTCTCTCTTTATCCATGCCAGAATCTTTATCTTTCCACGAGTCAGAGGTAGCAATACTTAAGGTAGTCACTGCTGCTCCTCCAGCCGTAAATTTAACTTCAGGATCTTGTCCTAAATTTCCAACTAAAATCACTTTATTTATTCCACTTCTTGCCATTTCTGTCCTTTAGTTAAATTAACTTATTTGTTTTTGTGTAAGAGATTATAATCAGTTTTTTATTTTACGGTTCAAAAGTTTTTACTAAATGAAACATATTAAAGTTAAAGGCGCAAGACAACATAATCTTAGAAATATAGATGTTGATATTCCTAGAAATAAACTTGTTGTCTTGACTGGTTTATCAGGGTCTGGAAAGTCATCTTTGGCCTTTGATACTCTATATGCAGAGGGTCAAAGAAGGTACGTAGAATCCCTTTCTTCTTATGCTAGACAATTTTTATCGATTATGGAAAAACCTGATGTAGACCATATTGAAGGACTTTCACCTGCTATATCAATAGAACAAAAATCTACTTCTCATAACCCGAGGTCTACAGTAGCTACTGTAACTGAGATCTACGACTACTTAAGACTACTTTTCGCACGTTCAGGAACTCCCAAGTGCCCTACTCATAAAATTTCTCTTGAAGGACAAACGGTTGAACAAATAGTAGATCAAATACTAAAGACTAATAAAGGTCGTAAAGTTGTTCTCTTAGCTCCACTAATTACTGAACAGAAAGGAGAGCATTTACATGTCTTTGAAGAATTAAAGGTTCAAGGTTTTGTAAGGGTTAGGGTCAATAGCATCATTGTAGATATAGACGATACCCCAAATTTAAACAAGAATAAAAAACACTCTATTGAAGCAGTTATAGATAGGCTTGAAATTCCTTCTAAATTAGATGATGAAGATTTCATTTTAAGATTATCTGAATCTGTAGATCACGGTTTGGGCATAGGAGAAGGGATTCTCAAACTTCTGGATTCCGAAAAAAATTCTGAAATTACATTCTCTTCAAAGATGGCCTGCCCAGAATGCGGCTACAGCATCCAAGAATTAGAACCAAGATTATTTACTTTTAATAATCCTTCAGGAGCATGTCCTGAATGCGAAGGTCTTGGGGTTAAGCCTTATGTTGATGAAGATAAGGTTATTCACGAGTCTCAATTTAGTCTTCGTGAAGGTGCCGTAAGGGGCTGGGACTCAAGCCACAGGTACCATTTTCATTTAATAAGATCTTTATCCAAGCAATATAACTTTTCTCTGGATGAACCTTTTGAAGAATTAGATAAAAGTGTGAGGAAGTTAATTCTATTAGGAACTGAAGGAGAGGTAGTAAATTTTAGTTGGAGGAATAAGAGAGGAAGATTGGTTGAAAGGTTTTTTCCTTTTGAAGGTGTTCTAAATAATGTTAATAGAAGATATAAGGAAACAGAATCCAACTACATTAGAGAAGAGTTATCTAAATTAATTAGTCTGAAAGACTGTCAGCTCTGCGATGGTACTAGACTAAGAGAAGAAGCTAGAAATGTGTTTATTCAAGATAATTCTTTACCAGAAATAACTTGCCTAACTATTGATGAAGCATTCAAATTATTTTCAAATATTTTGTTGTCAGGAACAAAAAAAGAGATAGCAGACAGGATAATAAAAGAGATAAAAGAAAGGTTAGAATTTCTTATAGATGTAGGATTAAACTACTTAACGTTGGACAGGAGTGCAGAAAGTTTAAGTGGCGGTGAGGCCCAAAGAATAAGATTAGCAAGTCAAATAGGGTCAGGATTGGTAGGGGTTACTTACATTTTAGATGAACCTTCCATAGGACTTCACCAAAGAGACAATAAAAAACTATTGAAAACTCTAGAAAAGCTTAGGGATCAAGGTAATTCAGTAATAGTTGTTGAACATGATGAAGAAACTATGCATTTTGCAGATCACATCATAGATATAGGCCCGGGAGCCGGTATTAATGGTGGACAGGTGTGTGCTGAAGGAACTGCAGAGGAAATATCTGAATCAACTACTTCAATTACTGGTCTTTACCTTTCTGGTAAGAAACAGATAGAAGTGCCTAAAGAGAGGATTAAACCAGGTAAAAAAATAACTGAAGGAGAATGGTTATTTTTAGATAAAACTTCAGGACACAACCTAAAAAACTTAAGTTTACAATTACCTATTGGTCTTTTCGTATGTGTTACAGGTGTATCGGGTTCTGGTAAATCAACCCTAATAAACCAGACTCTTTTGCCTGCCGTTTCAAATATACTTGGCAATAAAGAAAAGCTTAATTCTAAACCCTACGGCAATATTAAAGGAGCTGAGAATATCAAGAAAATAATTGAGATAAGCCAAAGCCCTATTGGAAGGACTCCCAGGTCAAATCCGGCAACTTACACGGGATTATTTACTCCAATAAGAGAACTTTTTTCTGGAACTCAAGAATCAAGATCTAGAGGCTATAAAGTTGGCAGATTTAGCTTCAATGTGAAAGGAGGAAGGTGTGAAACTTGTCAAGGAGATGGTCTTATTAAAGTAGAAATGCATTTTCTACCAGATATTTACGTTAAATGTGATGCTTGTAATGGACAAAGATACAACAGAGAAACCTTGGATATAAGATACAAGGGAAAAAATGTATTTGAGGTATTAGATATGACAGTGGAAGATGCTCTAGATTTTTTTAGCTCTATTCCTTCAATAAATAACAAGCTTAAAACCTTGATGGAAGTAGGTCTTGGATATATAAAACTTGGTCAACCGGCCACAACTCTTTCCGGTGGTGAAGCTCAAAGGGTAAAGCTTGCCAAAGAATTATCTAAATCAACTTCTGGTCATACTCTATATGTCTTAGATGAACCCACTACTGGATTACATTTTCATGATGTCCAATTGTTACTGAGGGTCTTAGAAAAACTTAGGAACAACGGAAACACAGTGGTAGTAATTGAACATAACATGGAAGTAATTAAATGTTCAGATTGGATTATTGATCTAGGTCCAGAAGGTGGTTATGAAGGCGGGGAAATAGTTGCACAAGGCTCTCCTGAAGAAGTATCTAAATCTAAATCTTCCTATACTGGAAAACATCTTTGCAAGGTATTAAAAACTAAGAAAATATCAAAAGTGAAAAGAGTAGTTAACTAGATGCTTCTTCAAGTTCTTTTGATTCGGAAACTTCATTATCTTCTTTCAGAAATTCAACTTGAGCAATAGGAGATTTATCTCCAGCCCTGTGTCCACGCTTAATAACCCTTAAATAACCACCAGGTCTTTCTTTAAATCTAGGTCCTATTTCAGAAAATAGTTTAGCCACAGCAGCTTTGTCTCTTAATTTTGCATAGGCCTTTCTTTGATTGGCTACAGTATTCTCTTTAGCAAGAGTTACCAAAGGTTCTAAGAAGCCTCTGATTTCTTTAGCTTTAGCTAAAGTGGTCTTAATAGACTCACGAAGAATAATAGAGATAGCTAAACTTCTCATCAAAGCAGTCCGATGAGAGCTATTTCTATTGAGTTTTCTTCCAGATTTTCTATGTCTCATGTTAAATATTCTTAAGTAGTTTCTGGAGGCCAATGTTCCAGTATCAGGCCTAAAGAAAGTCCTCTTGACGCTAAAACCTCCTTTATTTCATTTAGAGATTTTTTACCAAGATTTGGGGTTCTTAAAAGGTCTGATTCCATTCTAGTAACCAGATCCCCTATGTAATGTATATTTTCAGCTTTTAGACAGTTTGCAGATCTGACGGTTAGTTCTAGTTCATCTACTGGTCTCATCATTACAGGGTCAATGATCGCTTCTTCTTTTTCTTCTATAACCTCTTCTAATCTACCTAGTTCTGCAAAAGCTGAAAGTTGATGTTGAAGGATAGTCGCAGATATTCTCAAAACTTCTTCAGCATCAAGAGTTCCATCAGTATCAATATCAACAATTAATCTATCTAGATTCGTTCTCTGTTCAACTCTGGCATCTTCTACAGTATAGGAAACCCTTTTTATTGGTGAATAAGTAGCATCTAATCTTAAAAGGCCCGTTTCTTGTCCTTGATCTTCAGAAAGAGGCTTTACTGGAACAAACCCTCTGCCTCTTGTCACTTTTAATAACATATTTAGAGATCCTTTGTCTGAAAGAGTGGCTATAAGATGATCTGGATTAATAATTTCTACGCCTGCAGGAGTTTCAATATCTCCTGCTACCACTTTACCTTTAGATTTCTTAGAAATTTTTAGTTCGGCTTCTTCTGATTCTAGTAGTCTTACTGAAAGCTCCTTTAGATTCAAAAGAATATCTATTACATCTTCTTGGACTCCTTCAATAGTGCTGTATTCATGTAAAACTCCATCTATTTTTACCTCTGAGACAGCAGTTCCTGGCATTGAAGACAGCATGATACGCCTTAAGGCATTTCCTAGTGTATGTCCAAAACCTTGTTCTAAAGGTTCAAGAATTATCTTAGACCTTGTTGGCCCTAATTCTTCTACCAAGATTTCAGTTGGTACAAGAAAATCTTTAATTATGTCGTAATTATCAGTCATATCATTCCTCTTCAAATTATTTTGAATATAGTTCAACAATAAGATTCTCATTAATATCAGAATCTAGAAATTCTCTTTCTGGAGCTGAACTATATACTCCTGAAAAATCTGGTTTATTTACTTCTAGCCATTCACATTCTGGTCTAGAAGAAGAGATCTCTAAGGCCTCTTTAACTCTTTTTTGATTTTTAGCTTTTTCTCTAAGGCTTACAACGTCTCCAGGTGACAATTGGTAACTAGGTACATTAACAGTGAGGCCATTTACCTCTACAGATTTATGGCTTACTAATTGCCTAGCTTCAGCTCTTGTAGAAGAAAATCCCAGTCTATAAACAACATTATCTAGTCTGCTTTCAAGAAGTTGTAGAAGATTATCACCAGTAACTCCTTTTTTTCTAGCAGCAGATTTATAATAATTTCTAAACTGTCTTTCCATTATCCCGTAGAGTCTTCTTACCTTCTGTTTTTCTCTAAGTTGAATGCCATAATCAGAGATTCTTCCTCTCCTTCTTCCATGCATGCCAGGAGAGGTTTCTGAACGGCACTTTGATTCATAACTTCTTATGCCACTTTTTAATAGAAGGTCTCTTCCCTCTCTACGCGATAACTTGCTCTTTGGTCCTAAGTACCTTCCCATATTAAACTCTCCTCCTCTTTGGTGGTCTACAACCGTTATGAGGGATAGGAGTGACATCCGTTATTTTGGTTATTTTAAATCCCATAGAATTTAAACCTCTTATCGCAGACTCTCTTCCCGATCCAGGCCCTCGAACTTCAATTTCCAAAGTTTCTATTCCGTTTAATCTTATTTGTTCTGCTACAACCTCTGCTGCTCTCTGAGCTGCAAATGGAGTACTTTTCCTAGAACCCCTAAAGCCTTGACCACCTGCGCTTGACCAAGCCAAAGTATTTCCTTGCTTATCGGTTACATTAATTAAAGTGTTATTGAACGAAGCATGAATATGTGCTATTCCTTCACTCACTTTTCTTTTTGTTGCTTTTTTTCCTTTTGCCATAAATTCTACCTTCTGATTGGTCTCTTAGGACCCTTACATGTCCTTGCATTATTTTTAGTTCTTTGTCCATTTACAGGAAGATTTCTACGATGCCTGATTCCTCTGTAAGTTCCAAGGTCTTGAAGTCTCTTTATATTTGTAGCTATATTTCTCCTTAAATCTCCCTCAATTAAATATTTTGTAACTTCATTTCTTATCGCCTCAAGTTCCGCTTCTTTCAAGTCTCCTATTTTTGCAGTAGGGGCAATTCCTGTTTTGGAACAAATGTCCAAAGCTCTGGTCTTCCCTACACCAAATATATAAGTTAATGAAATCTCAGCATGTTTATTGTCTGGAATATTTATACCTGCTACACGTGCCATAGTTCCTCCTATCCTTGTCTCTGCTTATGTCTGGGTTCTGAATCACATATTACGTAAACTCGCCCTTTTCTCTTGACCAACTTACAATCTCTACAGATTCTCTTTACAGATGCTCTTACCTTCATGACTTACCTGCCCCCTAAAGGATTATTTCCATAACCTTTCAAATTAGCTTTCTTAAGAAGGGATTCGTACTGCTGAGACATCAAGTGTGATTGAACCTGGGCCATAAAATCCATAACCACGACTACTGCGATCAATAGAGATGTTCCACCTAAGTAGAAGGGTACGCTAGCAGAAACAATTAAAAACTGAGGCATTAAACACACTAAAATCAAATAACCAGAGCCCCATACAGTTAATCTTGTCATTACTTGGTCAATATAATCAGCTGTCTGCTCTCCTGGTCTTATTCCTGGTAGGTAAGCGCCTGATCTTCTTAAATTCTCGGAAATATCTTTTGAGTCAAACTGAAGAGCAGTATAAAAAAAACAGAAAAAAGCAATCAATACCGAGAATAAAATTACATACAAAGGCTGACCGGGACTTAAAGCTAGAGATATTTCTTGAAGCCACTCAAACCCTTGCCCTTGACCAAACCAGGTTGAGGCCGAAGCAGGAAACAGTAATAAACTACTAGCAAATATCGCTGGGATAACTCCTGCTTGATTAATCTTCATAGGGAGGTAAGAAGTTTGTCCTTGTACCATCTTTCTTCCTTGCTGCCTTCTAGCATAATTTACAGTAACTCTTCTCTGGCCTCTCTCAACCCATACTATGAACGCGACAGCGACTACAGCTACTAATGCTATGGATAACAAAAGAAGTAGGTTTATATCTCCTTGCCTAGCACCCTCAAATGCTTGACCTATTGCTCGAGGTAATCCTGCAACAATACTTGAGAAAATTATAATTGAAATACCATTTCCTATTCCTCTCTCTGTAACTAATTCTCCTAGCCACATTAAAAAAACTGTTCCAGTTACTAAAGAAACCACTGCTATAAGTTGGAAAATAGGTCCTGGATCTAATGCCAAACCTTGATTCTGTAGCCCAAGTGCCAAACCGGTAGCTTGTAGCAATGCTAATGCTACTGTTCCGTATCGAACATAAGCCGTTCGCAATCTTCTTCCTTCCTCTCCTTCTTCTCTAAATCTTTTTTTCAAAGAAGGGTTTGTTCCTTCCATTAAACTCATTATTATCGATGAAGTTATGTAAGGCATAATATTCAAAGCCATAATACTCATTCTCTCTAGTGCTCCACCAGAAAACATATTAAATAAATCTAATAAAGTTCCTTGATTCTGTTGGAATATAGAAGCTAATCTATCTGGATCTATACCTGGTATAGGTATATGAGTGCCAATTCTGTATACAATGACTGCAAAAAGAACAAACCTTAACCTCTTCCAAAGTTCTGAAAGACCTTTTGTTCGTTGCCCTGTAGGATTAACAGACATAATTAAACCTCAATTTTCCCACCAGCACTTTCTATCAGATTTTTTACAGAAGCAGTTGTATTTATTCCCTTCAAATTCAATTTAGAGCAAGACTCTGTATCTTTAATGACCTTAACCTTAGAAGTATTTTGATTAATTAAATCCTCTTCTTTCAAAACTTGAATATTAATCTCTTTTTTATCTAACTTTATAAGAGTACTTAATCTTATTTCTTCAGAGAATCTACTCTTCCTCGAAAAGAACCCATACTTGGGAACCCTTTTTTGCAGTGGCATTTGCCCGCCTTCAAAGCCTGCTCGGACTCCTCCTCCTGACCTTGAACCTTGTCCTTTGTGTCCTCTTCCGCTAGTTTTTCCTAGACCACTTCCGGGTCCTCTACCTCTTCTCTTCCGCTTACTTGTTCTTGAAGAAAGGCCCTTATGTGGAACCAAATTATTTAATTTTAAGGTATTAAATTTCATAATCAGTCTTATTATTTTTTTTCCTTAACTTCCAGTAAATGTTTTGCTTTATTGATCATGCCTCTGTTCTGGTCTGTATCTTTTACAAAAACTACTTGTCCTAATTTAGACAATCCCAAGCCCCTGACAGAGCTTCTTTGATAGCTCTTAGAGCCTATTAAGCTCTTAATCAATTTCACTTCTATCTCAGTTTTACTCATTTATTTCACTTCTTTCCAATTCTTTGGCTGACGCCCTTCGGTGATTCCATTTCTTTAAGAGCTTTTAAAGTTGCCTGTACTACATTTAACGGTGTTGTAGAACCGTAACATTTAGCCAATACATCTTGAACTCCTGCTAATTCCAGTACCGCCCTCATAGCACCTCCAGCAATAACTCCAGTTCCTGGAGCTGCAGGTTTCATAAAAATTATTGAAGATCCATGCTTTGCCTTTACAGGATAATGGATAGTATTTCCTTTGAGCTCTATAGAAACCATATTTCTCCTTGCATTATCAAGAGCTTTTTGAATTGCTATAGGTACCTCACGGGCCTTACCTCTGCCATAACCTACTTTTCCATTACCGTCTCCAACTACAGAAACAGCGGTAAAACCAAAGACCCTTCCTCCTTTAACTACCTTTGCAACTCGATTTACTTGCACAAGTTTTTCTTCAAGAACCTCTGAACTTAGGTTGTCTGTTACTACATTCTTTTCCATTTCTAATCCTTATCTAAAAAGATAATCCAGCTTCTCTAGCAGCCATGGCTAAGGCCTTTACTCTTCCATGAAACTTGTATCCAGACCTATCAAAAGCAACTTGTTTTATGCCTTTCTCCAAAGCTCTTTCTGCAATAAGCCTCCCTACCTTTGAAGCAGCGTCAATATTTCCATTGTTTGGCCCCTTAACTTCTGATTCATTTGTAGAGGCAGAGGTTACAACTTCAGATCCATCATTAAGCATTACTTGTGCATAAATATGCATACTAGATCTAAAAACTGTTAGTCTATGAATATCCTTGAACCTAACTTTAGATCTAGTTTTTCTAGCTCTTCTTAGCCTTGATATATTCTTCTTACTCATTTTTATGCTTTCTTGGACTCTTTTCTTCTAATTTTTTCATTACTGTACCTAACCCCCTTTCCTTTATAAGGTTCTGGAGGTCTAAAACTTCTTATTTCTGCTGCGACTTGACCAATTATTTGTTTGTCAGCTGATTTCAAAACTATCTCGGTTTGGCTAGGAACCTCAGCTGAAACAGCTTCAGGTAGTTCATAAACTACTGGATGGGAGAATCCTAAGCTTAATTCTAATTTATTACCTGATAATTTAGCTCTATAACCAACACCATTAATCTCTAATTTTCTTTCAAAACCAACTGAAACACCCTCTATTATATTTTTTGTAAGCGCCCTCATAGTGCCAGTTAAAGCAAGTGTCTGAGGTAAATCATTGGATGGGGAAAAAGAGATTTTTTCATCATCAATTAAAAGCTCAACATCAGAGTGCACATTTAATACAAGTTCTCCCAATTTACCTTTTGCTAAAATCGATTTATCTTTACAAGATAAAGACACTTCAGAGGGTATATTGATTGGTTTTAAAAAAGTCTTAGCCATAAATTAAAATACTGAACAAATTAACTCGCCACCTAAACCAGCTTCCCTGGCTTGTTTGTCTGTCATTAACCCTTTATTAGTAGATACAACAGCAATTCCCAAACCGCCATTAATTGAAGGTAAATCTTTCTTTCCTACATACTCTCTTAATCCTGGTTTACTTAGTCTCTTTATTTCTCTGATTACTGGTTTTCCTTCATAGTACTTAAGAAGGATTGAAACTTCAGGTTTTTTTCCTTCCTCTACAGTTATTGAATCTATATAACCTTCTCTAACCAACAATTCTAAAAGAGCTATTTTTTTTGAAGATGAAGAAACAATGAATTCCGGCTTTCTTCTAGCCTGAGCGTTTCTAATTCCTGTTAAAAGATTTGAGATAGGATCTTGCATACTCATATTAACTACCAACTAGATTTAACTAATCCGGGAATATCACCTTTCATAGCTAATTCTCTTAACTTATTTCTCCCAAGACCAAATTTCTTATAAACAGCATGAGGCCTGCCAGTTATTGCACATCGCCTTTGCTTTCTTATAGGGTTAGCATCTCTAGGTAGTTTTTGTAATTTAACCTGAGCTTGAGCCCTATCTTCATCTGAAGTATTAGGATTTTTAATCATCTCTTTCAGTTCTGCCCTCTTCTTTGAATAACGAATAACGGTCTTCTCTCTTCTTCTTTCTCTTGCAATCATTGATGCTTTTGCCATATCTACCTCTAATCTTTAAATGGGAAATTCATAGCTCTTAATAATAATTCTCCTTCTTGATCACTATTAGCAGAAGTTGTAATTGAGATATCCATTCCTCTTATCTTATCTACTTTGTCATAATCAATTTCAGGAAAAATAATATGTTCTTTTACCCCCAGAGAATAGTTTCCTTGTCCATCAAATGAACTAATATCAAGTCCTCTAAAATCTCTTTCCCTAGGTATAGCAATGCCTAATAGCCTCTGTAGAAATTCAAACATCCTATCGCCTCTAAGAGTCACTTTGCATCCAATGGGCATGTCTTCTCTTATCTTAAAATTAGCTACAGATTTTCTAACCTTAGTTATCAAAGGTTTCTGGCCACTTATTAAAGCTAAATCTTCTACAGCATTTTCAAGAATTTTTTTATCAGTAAGAACTTCTCCTACTCCCATATTTATAGTTACCTTTGTAATTTTTGGTACTCCCATATCGCTTGTTAAACCCATAACCTTTTTCAGTTCTGGCAATACCTTGTCTGAATAGTGTTCTTTTAAAGAGATCATCTACTAAATTTCCTTACCTGAAGATTTATAAACTCTTATTCTTTTACCTTCTTCAGAGACATTTATGGAAACCTTGTCCGCTTTTTTAGAAGAGGGGTTAAAAATGGCAATATTTGAAAGATCTATTAAAGATTCTTTTTCAACTATTCCCCCTTGTATGCCTGCTTGGGGATTGGGTTTAGTGTGTTTTTTTACCAAATTTACTCCGCTAACAAAACATTTATTATTAGGTGCTAAGGCTGAAACAGTGCCTTGCTTGCCCTTATCCCTACCAGCAATAACTATTACTTCATCTCCTTTTTTAATCTTTAACATGGTTTACAAAACCTCCGGTGCTAAAGAAATTATCCTCATAAATTCTTCACCTCTAAGTTCCCTAGAAACAGGTCCAAACACTCTTGTACCAATAGGTTGTTTCTGAGCATTTATTAGAACTGCTGCATTTTCGTCAAATCTGATAGCAGAACCGTCAGAACGCCTTAATCTATTCTTTGTCCTGACCACAACAGCATCTATGACCTCACCTTTCTTTACTCTTCCTGTAGGAATGGCTTCCTTTACAGTTACCTTAACTATGTCTCCTACTTTAGCGTAACGTTTCCTAGATCCACCAAGAACCCTTATACACATAAGCTTTCTGGCACCACTATTATCAGCTACCTCTAGATAAGTATGTTCACGAATCATCTTTATTAACCAACATTTTTAACTCTTTTTTTCTATTTCTGCTAAGTTCCAGCTTTTAGTCTTGGAAAAAGGCTTACTTTCTTCAATAATAACTACATCACCTTCAGAACACTCATTACCCTCATCATGAGCTTGTAACTTTGTAGATCTTCGTATAATTTTCTTATATAGAGGATGTTTAACTTTCCTTTCAATTAAAACAGTAATGGTTTTATTTCTTTTTGAACTAACAACTAGTCCTGTCATCTGTCTTTTATTTTTTTCAGTCATTATTCCCTTCTTTTATAGCTTCTCTTTGAACGGTTTTTAGTTGAGCAATAGATTTTCTAATTTTTTTAATTTTATGTATCTCTTTTAACTTGCCAGAAGCAAGAGACATCTTTAAATCCAATAATTCTTTTCTCAACATTTCTTCTTCATTTAGGGAGATTGAGGAGTCTCCTTTAATTTTGGATAAAAAAGTTTCTTTCTTAGCCATTTTTTTAAGACCTTTTGACAAAACTAGTAGAGACAGGTATTTTTGATGAGGCCAAAGCAAAGGCTTCTCTAGCTAAGTCTTCATCCACTCCCTCCATTTCGTAAAGTATTTTTCCAGGTTTAATTGGACAAACCCAATATTCAACATTTCCCTTACCCTTTCCTTGCCTTACTTCCAGAGGTTTTTTGGTTATGGGCTTATCTGGAAAAACTCTTATCCAAATTTTTGCCCCTCTTTTTACTTTCCTTGTCATTGCTCTTCTGGCCGACTCAATCTGTCTTGAAGTTAGCATCCCACGAGAAGTAGCCTTTAGAGCAAAAGTTCCGAAACTTATAGTATTGCCACGCATTGCATTACCTGTATTTCTACCTTTCTGCTGTTTTCTATATTTAGTTCTCTTAGGCTGAAACATTTTATTTCACTATTTTTCTTTTTTCTCTTTGGCCTTTTTATCTAGAATTTCCCCTCTGAAGACCCAAGCTTTTACGCCGATGATTCCATAAGTTGTTTTTGCTTCTGATAAACCGTAATCAACATCTGCTCTTAGAGTATGAAGTGGAACTCTTCCTTCCTTGTGCCATTCTGCTCTGGCTATTTCAGCACCGCCTAACCTTCCAGCAACTCTAATTTTTACACCTTGAGCTCCTTGTCTCATTGCGTTTTGTATTGCTCTTTTCATTGCTCTTCTGAACATAACTCTTCTTTCCAATTGCTGCGCAACATTATCAGCTAAAAGCTTTGCATCTAGATCTGGTTTCCTAATTTCTTGAATACTTAAAGTAACTGGTATACCCATCATCAATGTTATTTCTTCCCTCATACGATCAATATCTTCACCCCTTTTCCCAATTACCACACCTGGCCTTGCAGTATGAATTAAGACTCTTGCATTATCTTCTGTCCTCTCAACTTCTATTCTGCTTACTGAAGCATGATTTAATTGTGAAAATAAGTGCTCTTTTACCTCAATGTCTTTAAGCAAATTTTCAGTATATTTAGATTTTTCAGCATACCAATGAGAGGTATGCTCTTTGGTTATCCCTAATCTAAAGCCTATAGGATGAACTTTTTGACCCATAATTAACTTATTTCCTCTAGTATTAATTTGATGTTACAGCTACGTTTTAAGTATCTATCTGCCCTACCTCTTGCGCGCGGTCTAATTCTTTTCATAGTAAAACTTTCATCAACTAAGATTTTTGAAACAAACAATCTATCAATGTCTAGACCTTGATTGTGTTCAGCATTTGCAATGGCAGATTCCAAGACCTTTTTAATAATAGGTGCTGATTTTTGTAGCTCAAAGGACAGAATATCTAAAGCTTCTTCAACTTGTTTTCCACGAATTTGGTTAGCTACCAATCTAGCCTTCTGGCTAGATACTCTAGCGCTCCTTAATGTTGCATTTACTTCCGTCATTTTTCTTCTTTAGGTTGACTTTCTATCTCCTGAATGAACCCTGAAAGTCCTCGTTAAAACGAATTCTCCTAATTTATGACCAACCATATCTTCCTGAATAAAGATGGGTACATGCTGTCTTCCATTGTGTACAGCTATGTTAAGGCCCACCATTTCAGGAGTTATGAGAGATCTTCTTGACCAGGTTTTAATTGGCTTTTTATTATTCTCAGCAATTGCTTTATCTACTTTCTTCTGTAAATGTAAATCTATAAAGGGTCCTTTTCTTAATGATCTAGGCATAGTTCTTACTGGTATCTACGCCTAACTATTAGGCGATTACTTTTTTGTTTAGTTTTCCTTGTTCTGAACCCTTTTGTAGGTACGCCCCAAGGAGTCACTGGATGTCTTCCCCCAGAAGTTTTTCCTTCTCCTCCACCATGTGGGTGGTCTATAGGGTTCATTGCAACACCTCTTACTTTTGGTCTTCTCCCTAACCATCTTTTTGCTCCAGCCTTCCCTACCGATCTTAAAGCATGCTCAGAATTAGAAACGGCCCCGATAGTGGCCTTGCAATTAGAAAGAACCTTTCTTACTTCTCCACTACGAAGCCTTAAAGTTGTGTATCTTCCTTCTATAGCTAATATCTGGGCAGAAGAACCTGCACTTCTAGCTATTTGGGCTCCTTTGCCAGGAAACATTTCAATACAATGTACTGAAGTCCCTAATGGCATATCTGAAAGGCTTAAACAATTCCCAATCGAAATTGAAGAAGCTGACCCTGACTCTATAACATCTCCAACCTTTAAACCTTCAGGAGCAATTATGTATCTTCTCTCACCATCTTGGTAAAGAACAAGAGCTATATTAGCAGACCTATTCGGGTCATATTCTAATCTTTCAACACGAGCTTTTATTAAATCTTTATCACGTTTAAAATCTATAACACGATAATTCTTCTTATGACCACCCCCTCTATGTCTTGAGGTAATACGGCCTTTATTATTTCTGCCAGATTTTTGCTTTTTACTTTCTAATAATGCTTGAAAGCCCGATCCTTTATGCAGACCTTCTCTAGAAACCCAAGACCGAAATCTTCTTCCAGGTGAAGTAGGTTTAGATTTTTTTATTTGGTTTGCCATCTATTCTATTCCTACATCTATCGATTGTCCTTCTGTAACACTTACATAAGCTTTTTTCCAATTTGGTCTTTGCTTAATTCTGTGTCGAGAACGCTTTGTCTTTCCTTTTACCTTCAAAACTCTTACTTTATTTACCTCAACTGAGAAATATGCTTCCACAGCTTTCTTTATTTCTTTTTTAGTAGAATTAATATCTACTTTAAAAGCGTATTGATTACTTTGATTCATAAGATTAGTAACCTTTTCTGTAAGGTGAGGCGCTTTAATGGTTTTATAGATATCTTTTTTCATTATGAAAGTACCTCTGCTAATGAAGTGAGAGCATCTTCTGTAAAAACCACCTTTTCAGCATTTATAAGGTCAACAGGATTTAAAGAATTAATAGTTTGTGAACGGATGTTAAATAAATTTTTAGAAGCAATTTCAAAATTATGATTCTTTTCTTTAAAAACAAATACAGCATTCGAAAAACCTAGCTTGGAGAGCAAGTTTTTTATTTCTGAAGTTTTGGGGGGTTCGTTAATTTCTAGGCTATCTATAACAATTAACCTTTCTTCATTAATTAATCTAGAGAGTATAGATCTGAAAGCTGCCCTATACATTTTCCTATTTACCTTTTTCTTCTTTGTTGGTCTAAAGACATGGGCAAAGGTAACCCCTCCTGATCTCCAAATAGGACTTCTTATCGTTCCTGCTCTGGCCCTTCCAGTACCCTTTTGTTTCCAGGGTTTCCTTCCCCCTCCTCTTACAGCAGATCTATTTTTCTGCGCTTTAGTATTTGGATGAGAATTATGAATGTAGGTTGAAACTAGCTGATGAACTAGATCAAAATTATATTTTTGAGCAAAAATAGTCTCTGGGAATTCTATTTCAGATCCTTTTGTTCCATTTTGATCTATAACTTGCATTTTCATTTTTTTATTCTGATTCAGTTTTCTCAGCTTTATTTTTAGACTTTTTTTCTTGTGGTTGGGTCTCTTCTGGTTGGGTCTCTTGTGGTTGGGTCTCTTCTGGTTGGGTCTCTTCGAATGGAAATTCTACATTTTCACCTCTCGCAGGCTTTAGTATCACCCGAGAGCCTGTTGAACCAGGGATAGAACCTTTAATAAGTATCAAATTATTCTCTAAATCTATGGAAATAATCTTTAAATTCTGGACAGTTACTTTTTCTGATCCCATATGACCAGACATCTTTTTTCCTTTCCAAACCCTTCCTGGGGTTTGACATTGGCCTATAGATCCGGGAGCTCTATGAGATAAAGAATTACCATGAGTTGCATCTTGCATCTGAAAATTCCATCTTTTAACAGTTCCGGCAAAACCTTTTCCTTTTGATACACCCGAAACATCTACTGCTTGTCCCTTTTTGAATAATGCTAAAGGTATGGTTTTTCCTATTTCTACTTTCTCAATTTCTGTGTTTTCAATAGGAAATTCCCATAAACCTTCTCCAGGATCTACAGAAGATTTTTTGAAGTGTCCCAATTCTGATTTAGTTAAGTGTTTTTCTTTTTTCCTACCTGTAGTTACTTGAATAGAGCTATAACCATCATTGTCTACAGTTTTTATTTGAGTAATGGTATTTGCATCAACACTCACCACAGTTACAGGTAGAGACCCCCCTTCTTCTGTAAAGACTCGGGTCATTCCTTGTTTTTTTCCTATTAATCCTAAAGACATGATTCAAACCTCATCTAGACTGATCTGTACAAGTACCCCAGCAGATAATTCTAATTTAGTTAATGCATCCAAAGTTTTCTCTGATGGCTCTATGATATCTAGTGTTCTTTTGTGGGTTCTTATTTCGTATTGGTCGCGGGCATCTTTATCTTTGTGAGGGGAAGTCAGGATGGTTGTTTTATGTTTTTTAACCGGCAAAGGTATTGGCCCCTTAACTTTAGCGCCAGTACGTTTTACTGTCTCTACGATTTCTTTCGAAGACTTATCTATGAGCCTATGGTCAAAAGCTTTTAACCTAATTCTTATGCTTTGGTTTTGCACAATCCTGTTCCCACTTCATCTAAGAAGAGTTAAAAAATTTTGCCTAAAAAAAGGACAAAACTACTATTAAAAAAGGCTCAAATCAGCAAAAATTCATGATTAGAGCCCAACCATCAAAAAAGAGCGCAAATTCTAGGTTTGTGACGTCAAAGTGTCAACATAAATATATAAAAAAACCCTTTAATTAAGGGGTTTTAGATTAATTAAAACTAGTTATTCGTTCTTATTAATTACAGCTTCAGCAACATTGGGTGGTACTTCTGAATATTTAAGAGGTTCCATAGTAAAAGTGGCCCTACCTTGAGTTGCTGACCGGAGGTCAGTTGCATAGCCAAACATTTCTGCTAAAGGTACCTCCCCGGAAATAACCTTGCCAGAAGGACCGTCATCCATACCACCTATAACTCCTCTCCTTCTGCTTAAATCTCCAACCACATCACCCATATATTCTTCAGGGGTTACTACCTCAAGGCTCATAATAGGCTCCAATAGAACAGGATCTGCTTTTAAAGCTCCATCCTTAAAAGCCATTGAGCCCGCTACTTTGAAAGCTATCTCACTAGAATCTACATCATGAAATGAACCATCATAAAGCGTAACTTTAACTTTAACCAAAGGAAATCCTGCTATTACCCCAGCTTCCATTTGTTCCTGACAACCCTTATCAACGGCAGGAATAAACTCTCTGGGAATGGTGCCACCTACTATTTCATTTACAAATTCATAATTTTCTTCTTCGGATTTTAATGGCTCCATTTTTATATATACATGTCCGTATTGACCTCTTCCTCCTGATTGTCTTATAAATTTAGCTTCCTGTTCAACTAATTTTCTAATTGTTTCTCTATAAGCTACTTGAGGTTTTCCCATATTGGCTTCTACATTAAATTCTCTTCGCATTCTGTCCACTAAAACATCAAGGTGAAGTTCCCCCATTCCAGAAATAATTGTTTGACCTGATTCTTCATCTGTTCTCATCTTAAAAGAAGGGTCTTCTTGAGCTAATCTTCCTAAAGCAATACCCATCTTTTCCTGATCTTCTTTGGTCTTTGGCTCTACTGCAACAGAAATTACTGGATCAGGGAAATTCATTTCCTCTAAAACTATCTGATTTTTTTCATCACAAAGAGTCTCTCCTGTAACAGCTTGTTTTAAACCTATAACCGCACAAATATCGCCTGCTCGGACTTCATCTATTTCCTTACGCTTATTTGAATGCATTTGAAGCATTCGTCCTATTCTTTCTTTCTTCCTTTTCATGGGTAAAAAGACTGAATCTCCTGAGTTTAGAGTTCCAGAATAGACTCTTACAAAAGTTAGCGATCCTACATAGGGATCAGTCGCTATCTTAAAAGCAAGCCCAGAGAAAGGTTCATTATCATCTGCCTTCCTAGTGCCTTCCGTTCCTTCATCATCCAATAAGCCTGTCACAGGTTTAACTTGGTTAGGTGCTGGAAGAAAATCTATCACTGCATCTAAAACTGTTTGAACTCCCTTATTTTTAAAAGCAGAACCGCATAGAGTTATAACAATTTCAGAAGATAAACTTCTTTCTCTTAGTCCTGCTTTAATATCCTCTACAGATAGATCTCCCTCTTCTAAGTATTTGTCCATAAGAGCTTCGTTCGCTTCAGCAGCTATCTCTAGCATATTTTCTCGCCATTTATTTGCTACAGAAACTAACTCTTCAGGTATCTCTTCCAAGCTAAATGAAGTTCCCATGTCTTCTTCACTCCAATAAATAGCCTTCATATTTATTAGATCTATTACTCCTTTAAAATCTTCTTCTGCCCCTATTGGTAACTGAACAGGTACTGGGTTTGCACCTAACCTTGTTTTCATTTGATCGACAACTTTTAAGAAATCTGCACCTGCTCTGTCCATTTTGTTTACAAATGCTAATCTCGGAACTTCATATCTATTAGCTTGCCTCCACACAGTTTCAGACTGGGGCTCTACCCCAGAACTAGCGCAAAAGACAACAATGGCGCCATCTAAAACTCTAAGTGATCTTTCGACTTCAATAGTAAAATCAACATGACCAGGAGTATCTATGATATTAATTCTATGCTCAGTAAACTGCTGACTAGTCCCTTTCCAAAAGCAAGTTGTTGCTGCAGAAGTAATAGTAATTCCTCTTTCCTGTTCTTGCTCCATCCAGTCCATTACCGCTGCTCCATCATGAACTTCGCCTATCTTATGCGATATTCCTGTATAAAACAGAACCCGCTCAGTAGTAGTGGTTTTACCAGCATCTACATGAGCTACAATTCCGATATTCCTATAAAGTTCTAATGGAGTAGATCTAGCCATTTTTTAAATATTTTGTTTAATTAAAATCTAAAATGCGAAAAAGCTCTGTTCGCTTCTGCCATTCGGTGGGTGTCTTCTTTCTTCTTAATTGCTTCTCCCTTCCCTTCAGAGGCATCGATCAACTCGTTGGCAAGCTTTAAAGTCATAGTTTTTTCAGATCTTGATCTAGCACTGCTTACAAGCCAACGCATAGCTAACGCTTGGCGTCTTGAAGATCTAACTTCCAAGGGTACTTGATAAGTTGCACCTCCTACTCTTCTTGCTTTTACTTCCACCACAGGGCCTACCTCTTCAAGAGCTTTCTCAAAAATTTCTACAGGTTCTTTTTTAGATTTGCTTTCTATCTCTGATAGGGCTCCATAAACAATACCTTCTGCAATGGATTTCTTGCCGTCTTTCATAATCTGATTCATGAATTTGGCCAGCTTTAAATTCCCATATTTAGGGTCAGGTAATATTTTTCTCTTAGGGGCTGCTTTTCTTCTAGACATTAGTCTCTCTATTTAGATTTCTTAGCGCCATATTTTGATCTTCTCTGCTTTCTATCATCTACACCAGCAGTATCTAAGGTACCTCTTATAGTGTGATATCTAACTCCCGGTAAATCTTTAACCCTTCCTCCTCTGATAAGAACAACAGAATGCTCTTGAAGATTATGTCCCTCTCCTCCTATATAAGAAATCACTTCAAAGCCAGAAGTTAATCTAACTTTACAAACTTTTCTTAATGCTGAGTTAGGTTTCTTGGGTGTTGTAGTATAAACCCTAGTACAAACACCTCTCTTTTGAGGAGAGCCTTTTAAAGCAGGCACATCTGTCTTAAGCTTCTTCCTTTTTCTTGGCTTCCGAATAAGTTGATTGACAGTAGACATTTTTTATAGATTGTAGAATTTAAGGTCGCGCATTTTAATTATTGGTATTATCCGCGTCAATCAATTACTCAACTTCTGTTTCACTTAACGCTTGACTTAGGGCTTCCTCGAGATCAATTGAATCCGGATCATCCACTTCTATCTTTTCTTCTTTCATCATAGCCAAGCCAGTACCAGCAGGTATTAAACGGCCTACTACTACATTTTCTTTAAGGCCCCTGAGGTTATCTTTTCGTCCAATCGTTGCAGCTTCAGTTAACACTCTAGTTGTTTCCTGAAAAGAAGCAGCTGAAATAAATGAATCAGTAGCAAGAGAGGCTTTAGTTATTCCTAATAATATTCTTTTATATTTAATTTTTGCTTTTTTATTCTTAGAAAGTTCTTTGTTAGTTTCCTTTACCTTAGATAATTCAGCTTGCTCTCCTGTTATGAAGTCTGAATCACCTGCGTCAATTATTTCAACTTTCCTTAACATTTGCCTCAAGATGACCTCAATATGCTTCTCATTAATAGTTACACCTTGAAGCCTATAAACTTCTTGTATTCCAGTTACGACATATTCTGTAAGCTCTTCAAGACTTCGTAATTCCAAAATGTCATGAGGGCTCAAAGGACCATCCGAAACAATATCACCCTTTTCTATTCTCTCTCCTTCAAATACATTTATATGTCTGGTCTTAGGAATTAGGCTTGCACACTCATTTCCTGATTCATCAGTAATAATTAGTCTTTCCTTGCCTTTAGTAGGCTTACCCCAAGATACTATTCCACTTTCTAGGGCTAGGATTGCTGCCTCTTTAGGTTTTCTAGCTTCAAACAAATCAGCTACTCTAGGTAGGCCGCCCGTAATATCTTTAGTTTTTGCTGACTCTTGTGAAACTCTAGCTATTACACTTCCCAACTCAATGTCTTGCCCATCATTTAGGCCAATGAAAGCGTTTCCTGGGAGAGTATAAATGGCAGGAGCTTCTGATTCTGGAATAGTTTTCTCTTTTCCTCTGCCATCCACTATATGTATAGAAGGTTTCTTTTCTTGAGCCTCCCCTTTAGCCCTTTCAGTTATATCAATAATTTCTATATTAGAAAGGCCAGTAAGATCATCAGTTTTTAGTCTAGCTGTTATTCCATCATCTATATCAACAAACTTGGCTTTGCCTCCTACCTCAGCAATGATAGGTCTAGTTAAGGGGTCCCATTTAGCTAGAATATCTCCTTGTTTAATTTTTGCTCCGTTTGAAAAATTAAGAGTTGTTCCGTATGGAATCTTGTATCTTTCAATTGTTCTTCCTTCTTTATCTTCAACGCTTAATTCTGAAGACTGAGATAAAACAACATAGGTATTATCCTTCCTTTTAATTGTTCTACAATCATAGATAATCTTACCGTCTATGCCTGCCTCAACATTGTCTTCAGCTGAAGTTCCAGAAGCTGCTCCACCTATATGAAAAGTTCTCATTGTTAGCTGGGTACCAGGCTCACCTATAGATTGTGCCGCAACTATTCCTGCTGCTTCTCCTATTTGTGATTCATGGCCTCTTCCAAGGTCCCTTCCGTAACATTTAGAACAAACTCCATAAATAGTCTCACAATGGATAGCTGACCTTACTTTTAATTCATAGACACCAAGATCATCAAATTTGTCGATCAAATCTTCATCAATATACGTACCTTTTTTTATTAAGATTTTTTTATTATCTGACCCTAAAACATTTTCGGAAACTGTTCTTCCTAAAACTCTATCTCCTAAAGGAACGATTACATCACCTCCATCAATAATAGGTCTCATAACTATGCCAGTAGAAGTTTTGCAATCATCTTCACTAATAACTAGATCTTGAGCTACATCAACCAGTCTTCTGGTTAAATACCCAGAGTTTGCTGTTTTAAGTGCCGTATCAGCTAACCCTTTTCTAGCTCCATGAGTTGAAATAAAGTATTGTTGAGCTGTAAGGCCTTCTCTAAAATTTGCAGTAATAGGAGTTTCTATAATTGATCCGTCAGGCTTTGCCATTAACCCTCTCATCCCAGCTAGTTGTCTTATCTGAGCTGGAGAACCTCTAGCCCCAGAATCAGCAAACATGTAAACAGAATTATAAGAATCTGAGGTAACAAGATTTCCCTCTGAGTCTTTTATTTCTTCAGAAGAAATATTATCCATCATTGCTTTAGCTATCATCTCGTTTGCTCTTGACCAGATATCAATGACTTTGTTGTATTTTTCTCCTTTAGTGACAAGGCCTGAAGCAAATTGGGCTTCAATATCTTTGACTTCACTTTCAGCTTCAATTACATATTTTTCTTTCTCTTCAGGAATAACAAAATCATCTATACATAAAGAAGATCCTGACTTCGTAGAGAACTGATAACCCATGTACATTAATCTGTCTGCAAATATTACAGTCTTCTTTAAACCAGATTTTCTATAACAAGCATCTATAAGACTTGAGATTGTCTTGTTGTCTAGAGTCTTATTAACTAAATCAAAAGGCATTCCTTCAGGCAACAATTCATATAGTAAAGTTCTTCCAAGGGTTGTTTCTATTATTTCTGTTTTTTCATCAGGAAGATTGTTAGGTTTGAGTCTAACTTTAATTTTTGCATGTAGATCTACAGCATTTAACTGAAAAGCTCTATTTGCCTCTTCAGGAGAAGATAAAACTTGACCTTCTCCTTTTGCATTTATTTTCTCTCTTGTCATGTAATAAATGCCTAGAACCACATCTTGTGAAGGATCAATTATTGGCTTTCCATTTGCTGGAGAAAGGATATTGTTCGTAGCCATCATAAGTGCTCTACATTCAAGTTGCGCCTCTAATGTGAGCGGCACATGAACTGCCATTTGGTCGCCATCAAAATCAGCGTTATAAGCCTTACAGACTAAAGGGTGTAGTTGTATAGCTTTACCTTCAACCAAAACAGGCTCAAAAGCTTGAATTCCCAATCTATGCAGGGTGGGGGCTCTGTTTAATAATACTGGATGTTCTCTAATTACTTCTGCAAGAATATCCCAAACTTCTGGTTCTTCTCTTTCTACCATCTTCTTAGCTAATTTGATGGTACTTGCCAACTCGATTTGTTGTAACTTTCCAAATACAAAAGGCTTAAAAAGCTCTAAAGCCATCTTTTTAGGAAGGCCGCATTGATGTAGTTTAAGGGTGGGACCGACAACTATTACAGATCTTCCTGAGTAGTCTACCCTTTTACCTAAAAGGTTTTGTCTGAATCTTCCTTGTTTTCCTTTAATCATATCAGCTAAGGATTTAAGTGGCCTTTTATTGGAACCAGTAACCGCCCTACCCCTTCTGCCATTATCAAGAAGAGCATCAACGGATTCTTGCAACATTCTTTTTTCATTTCTAGTGATAATGTCAGGTGCATTAAGATCTAGTAGTCTCTTGAGTCTGTTGTTTCTATTAATTACCCTTCTATAAAGGTCATTTAAATCTGAAGTTGCAAATCTTCCT
>CEVA01092009.1_pt1 | contig 25992 bp, 23 predicted proteins | sample 361521 | NCBI WGS metagenome assembly CEVA01 (sample SAMEA2622823, study PRJEB7988) | marine metagenome | isolation source: saline water (ENVO:00002010), including
TTTTTTCCTCCCCCTTTTATAAAGGGGAACTGAGGGTGATTTCAGCCCCCCACCAAAACCTAGACACAACCAAGGAGACAACCCGAACCCCATGAAGGTCTATTACTTCAGCGAGTTCCCGTACCATGAATACCCGGAGGAGGAGGCGGACAAGTACCCGTCCTTGCGGCTTACTTTTCCCAATGACCTCTTCAACCCCAACACGGCCAACGACTTGTTCAAGCGTTATTTCGACGAGTCGCAGTACGTGGATGAGCTGGGCTATGACGGCATCATGGTCAACGAGCACCACAACACGCCGTCGTGCATGAACGCCTCGTGCAACCTGACCGCAGCCGTGCTGGCCCGCATCACCAAGAACGTCAAGATACTGCTCCTGGGCAACATTCTGCCCATCCACGAGAACCCGGTGCGGCTTGCAGAGGAGATCGCGATGATCGACGTGATCTCCGGTGGCCGGGTCATATCCGGCATAGTGCGGGGCACGGGGGTGGAGACCGTTTCCACCAACATAAATCCGACCGAGAACCGGGACCGCTTCGAAGAGTGCCACGACCTGCTGATCAAGACCTGGACTACCCCCGGACCCTTCCGCTGGGAGAGCAAGCACTACAACTACCGGGTGGTGAACCCGTGGATGGTGCCCATCCAGAAGCCCCATCCGCCCATCTGGGTGCCCGGCACGGCCAGCCCCGAGACGGCCGAGTGGTGCGGCGTGCACGGCTACACCTACGTGGCTTTCCTCACTCCCCTGGACGTGACCGAGGACCTGTTCTCCACCTACCGTACCGCTGCCGAGGGAGCGGGACACACGGTTATCAAGGACAACTTCGGCTATCTGCTCTGCTGCTACGTGGCCGATACCCAGGAGAAGGCCGACGAGCAGGCCAAGCACTTCATCTGGCGCATGGGGGCCACCACCCGAGGCCCAAGGGAGTACATGAACCCGGTGGGTTACCGGTCGGCGGCGGGCCAGGCCGTGGCCGCGCGGCGGGCTGCCCGACCCCTGGGCAACCAGTCCTTCGAGGAGCTGAAGGAGAACTACCACATCGTCTGTGGCACACCCGACACCGTGCTGGAGAAGCTGGAGTACTTGCACAAACGCCTGGGCATGGAACACCTAATCATGTATGGCCAGGAGTCCAAGATGGACCACGAGGCCACCATGGCCAACATCGGCCTCTTTGGGAAAGAGATACTGCCTGTGATTAAGGACTGGTAGGGGGCGAGAGGGGGATTTCCGTACGCCTCTCCAGCCACACTACATCCCGATCACCTCACTACCCGCCCCTGTCATTCTGAGGCGCCAGCCGAAGAATCTGCCGATCAGCACCTTGGCAGACCCTTCGCTTCACTCAGGGTGACATACGCGAGGGTTGGCGCGCATCAGGCCCCTTTACGCCTGGGTGATAAAATAAGCCCACGTCCGACGGGCACCGTTCATGGCTTGCCGGACAAAGGAAATTATTGCGGCTAGACCACGCCTCAGTGATGGGCCAAGCCGTTTCATCCATACTGCAGGCAGACTCCCATGATGCACCATATCGGGCCGGGGAACTCGGCCGACAAACCAGACTCCCTGGGTCTTACGCCTCTCACCAGCCCTCCGGTGCCCCGGACGGTGCGGCTCTTCCGGCCCTACCGGTTCCAGGTGGTGTCGGTGGCTGTGCTCATACTGCTCACCGCCAGCATCGGTGTGGTCAATCCGGTGCTCATCAAGGTGGTCTTCGACTCAGCCTTGTTCCCGGTCACCGGGGGTCCGGACATGGACCTGCTGTGGATACTGGCCGCGGTCATGACGGCCATCGCCATCGCCAACGGACTGATGGGCGTGCTCCAGACCTACATGACCAACCAGGTGGGCCAAAGTGTCATGCGTGATCTGCGCGACGCCGTCTACGTCCACCTGCAGGGCATTTCATTGGGTTTCTTCACCAGCACCCGCACCGGCGAAATCCAGTCGCGGGTGTCCAACGACGTGGGCGGCATCCAGTCGGTGGTGACCAGCACGCTGACCGACACCATCTCCAACACCGTGATCTTCATCAGCACCCTGGTCGCCATGGTTATCCTTTCCTGGCAGTTGACCATCGTAGCCGTGGCGACGGTGCCATTCTGCTTCGTCCTGACCCGGGTGGTGGGCAAGAAACGCCGTGCCGTTACCGCCGAGGCCCAGCGTTCCATGGCCGAGGTCACCGCCATCACCCAGGAAACCCTGTCCGTGTCGGGCATCATGCTGGCCAAGTTGTTCGGCCGTCAGACCCAGGAGATGGCCAACTTCCACCGCCACAACCAGGAGCTCTCCGACTTGGCGGTGCGCCAGCAGATGATTGGCCACTCCTTCTTCGCTGTGGTCATGACCTTCCTGTCCATCTCGCCGGCGTTCATCTACCTGCTGGCCGGCTATCTGATCTCGGGGACCGGAGCGCCCGCCGTCACTGCCGGGACGATCATCGCCTTCACCACGCTGCAGAGCCGGCTCTACTTCCCAGTGGGCAGGCTGCTCCAGGTTTCGGTGGAGTTGCAGTCGTCCATGGCCCTTTTCGAGCGTATCTACGGCTACCTGGACCTGAAACAGGAGATCGTGGACGCGCCGGACGCCAGGCCCATGGACGCCAAGGAGGTGTCGGGGGCCATCGCCTTCGACTCGGTGCGGGTCAACTACGGTCAGTCCAACAACGGCATCGTGGAGCACGAGGCCGAGCCCGACGCTCGGCTGTGGGCGCTGGACGGCGTGAGCCTGGACATCCCCCCCGGGCAGTTGGCGGCCTTCGTGGGGCCCAGCGGCGCGGGCAAGACCACCCTGGCCTACCTGGTGCCCCGGCTGTACGACGTCACCGAGGGCTCGGTGTCTATCGACGGCATCGACGTGCGGAAGATCAGGCAGCGGGACCTGGCGGAGATCATCGGCTTCGTCACCCAGGACAGTTACCTGTTCCACGACACCATGGAGAAGAACCTGCTCTACGCCCGGCCCGAGGCCACCAATGAGGAGGTGGTGACGGCGGCCAAGGCGGCCTTCATTCACGACCGGATATTGGAGATGCCCGATGGCTACGACACGGTGGTGGGCGAGCGTGGTTTTCGGCTGTCCGGCGGCGAACGCCAAAGGCTGTCCATCGCCCGGGTGATCCTGCACCAGCCCCGGGTGCTGATCCTGGACGAGGCCACCTCGGCACTGGACACGGCCAGTGAGCGTTACGTGCAGTCGGCCCTGCAGCCGCTGATGCGCGACCGGACGACCATGGTCATCGCCCACCGGCTTTCCACGATCATATCGGCCGATGTCATCTACGTGGTGGACAATGGGCGGATCGTGGAGCACGGCCCCCACGGCCAGCTGCTGGCCAAGGGCGGACTCTACGCCAACCTGTACCGGGAGCAGTTCGGGGGTGGGCGCATCGAGGCCTACTGCGAAGACGGCGTGATTTTTAGCGATGGGAGCATCAGCACCGCCGAGCGTCCCGAGCCGTCCCTAGTTGCAACCGCTGAGGACGATTCTGGGCGGTCGCAGAGGCGGGAGACCGGCATGCCCTGGGAGGAAGAGTCCTAGGCGTTATCCGGACTCAGGCCGGCGGACTGCTGCATGCGCTCCGGACCGTAATGCTCCATCAAGTTGCCGCTCGACCTTTGAATGCACGGTGGTCTGCTTCAAGGGCATACCGATCTCCCTGGCCATCCAGTACCTGAGGAGGAGCCGCTTTCTCCAGAAAATTAAGTGGCCAGTCCGACCGGGGCCGTTAGCTTGGGTGCTGCGGGCCAGGCGGTGGACTGAGTGCGCGTGGTTCGACAGGCTCACCACGAACGGATGGTGAGTATGTGCCTGGTCATGCGTACCAGCAATCAATTGCGTGGAATTGATACACACCAAGTTAGCCTTGACCTCAGCCGTTCGTCCTGAGATTGTTGAAGGGCCTTGCCAAGCGAGCCTGGCTCGGGTGGTGGACTCTAGCGCGCCGGGTAGATCTTCTGGATGACCTGGCGGGCTTCCTCCAGGGGGATGCCGTTGGCGATGGCACAGGGGCTGGTCTCTTCCATGATGGCGTCCACGTCACCGGAGAGCACGTGCTTCTTGTGCAGGTCCTCGTGCTCGATGCCCAGGGCCCGGCCCACCACGGTCAGGTAGTGCTCAACCCTCACCGGGTAGTCGGCTTCGTAGCGGCACATGTGGCGCTGGCAGCCGTGGTACAGCGTGGCGAAGGTGTCCACACCTTGGTCGATGGCTTTTTCCACGAACCCGGTGGCCATGGTCTCCCACTCGTCGGCGCCCATGCGTTCCCGAACGGCCGGGGTGCAGTGGCGGCCGAAGCGGGCGTCGGTGCCCACGTCAATCACGTTCACGCCGGGCAGCTTGGAAAGCAGAATCTTGGCCGCTTCAGCCTCGGCGTCGCCCTGGGCACGTCCTGTGTGGTAGTGCAGGGCCACTGTGGTCTCGGGCTGGGGTTGGAAGTCCAGCTTGTCCAGGTTGTCCACCAGGAACTCGGCCACGTGGTTGAAGTCGAAGCTCTTTTCTTTCTGGGCCCCCCGCATGTCCATGATGTCGTCGTAGAAGTAGATGCACGACGGGCACCACATGACCACCTGCTCGGGGTTGAACTTCTGGAAGTTGGCGGCGGTGGTGGCGGCCACGGCGCGTCCCGAATCTTCGTCGCCCCGCTGGAAGTGCTGGATGCCGCAGCAGTAGGTCTTGCCGCCCACCGACGCGAAGTTGACGCCCATGAGCTTGAAGATGTCCTGGACGGTGCGGATCATGTGGGTGGTGCGGAGCACGTTGCAGCCCAGGTAGAGGACCACGTCGGTCTGCTTGACGTCGTCAGGAGGCGTGGAGAGGAGCCAGTCCCGGTCTTCGGGCTTGGTTAGCAGCCCGTGGACCACGTCGATCTCCCGGAAATAGTTCCTATAAAACCCCGGTCCCGGTTTTTCCTGGGTCATTGGTTGCTCCTCTTAATCCAGCTCTGGTTAATTAGTATCCTATCTTGCCGCGCCGTTAATAGCCCACCGCGCAGCCGTCTTTTCTTGGTTCTGAACCGCCGCGCAGCACGCCGGTGTCGGGGTCGCGCTGGATGACCTGGGCGCCGCCGATGGACACCCGGTCGTAGCCGGTGATCTGGCCCACGTTGTGTCCCCTGGAGCGCAGGTCCTGGGCCACCGATGGGTCCAGGCCCTCCTCCACGAGTACGTTGTTGTTGCCCACCATGAACCGCAGGGCGTTGATGGCCTTCTGCGGGTCCATGCCGTGGTCCACCATGTTGCTGATCAGCTGCAGGTGTCCCTGGGGCTGCATGAAGGCACCCATCATGCCGTAGCTGAGGTACAGCTCGCCGTCGACGGTGGCCATGCCGGGGATGATGGTGTGGAATGGGCGCTTGTGGGGCGCCAGGGCGTTGGCATGGTTGGGGTCCAGGGAGAACAGGGAGGCCCGGTTGTGGAGCACGATGCCCGTGCCCGGCACCACCATGCCCGAACCGAAGTTGGAGAAGACGCTGTTGATGAAGGAGCAGGCGTTGCCCTGACCGTCCACCACGCTGATGTAGACAGTGTCGGAGCCGCCCTGGACCTTCCCGTAGGGCACGGTGTCCATGGCCCTGGTAGGGTTGATGAGTCCGCGGCGGGTGGCGGCGAACTCCTTGGAGGTCAGTTCTTTGATGGGCACGTCGGCCTTGCGGGGGTCGGCCAAGTACTGGAAGGCGTCGGCGAAGCCCAGGCGCATGGCCTCGATGAGGTGGTGGTAGGCGTCGGGAGACTGGGCGCCCATGCCCTTGATGTCGAAACCTTCGGCGATGTTCAGGGCCTCCAGGGCGGCGATGCCCTGTCCGTTGGGCGGGCATTCCCAGCAGGTCACCCCCCGGTAATCGGTGGAGATGGGTTCGTCCCAGTCCGAGGTGTGGAATGCCATGTCCTCCACCGACAGCCAGCCGCCGTGTTCCTGGACGAAGGCCGCCGACTTCTGGGCGATCTCGCCGTGGTAGAAGGCGTCGGAGCCGCCCTCGGATATGGCCCTCAGCGTGGATGCCAGGGTGGGCAGGGTGACAAAGTCGCCGTGGGAGGGAGCATGGCCGTTGGGCAGCATCTCGCTGCCCGAGGGAAAGGCGGAGAGCTTGGTCAGTTGGCCCTTCCACTGCTCGGAGATTATGTCGGAGACGGGGAAGCCGTTCTCAGCATAGTTGATGGCCGGCTCCAACAGCTTGCTCAAGGGCATGGTGCCGTTGGCGTTCAGCAAGGTATCCCAGCCATGGACCGTGCCCGGGACGGCCACGGAGTAGACGCCGGTGTCGGGATAGGAACGGTAGCCCTTGTTCAGCAGTTCGTCGATGGAAGCGGCGCCCGGGGCCCGGCCGCTGCCGTTCAGGGCGGTGACGGACTTCTTCTTGTTGTCCCAGACCAGTGCGAACATGTCGCCGCCCACTCCGGTGGACATGGGTTCCACCACGTTCAGGGCGGCTGCGGTGGCGATGGCGGCATCGACGGCGTTGCCCCCCTCCATCAGGATGCGCAGGCCGGTCACGGCGGCCAGGGGTTGGCTGGTGGCGACCATGCCGTTGGTCGCCAGGATGGTGGAACGACGCGAGTCGAAATACATTCCGGGTGCTTTCTCCGAGGGTGTTTCGTAGCTGGTGAGCGTGCCTCGGATTGTAACATAGGCACGCCTCGTCCCTGGGCACGTGGTCTGTGCTAATATAGGCTCGGCCCGGCTTCCGGGCATTACAAGAATATCTCCGTTGATTTCCCCAACGATCGCACGACGGGACTGAAGCGGTGAAACCTTTTTAGGAGGAACTACCATGGCGGCAGAAGTTGGCCAAAAAGCCCCCCAGTTTGAACTCTTCGACCACAACAAGGGCTCTCGTAAGCTCAGCGATTCCGAAGGCAAGAACGTTGTTTTGGCGTTCTTCCCCGGCGCTTTCACCGGTGTCTGCACCACCGAGATGTGCTCCTTCCGCGACCGCATGGACGCTTTGAATTCCATGAACGCCCAGGTATTCGGCGTCAGCGTGGACGCCATATTCTCCCAGAAGGCGTTCTCCGACGCCAATAACCTGAATTTCCCGCTGCTCAGCGACTACGAACGGAAGACAGTCAACGCCTACGGCGTCGCCCTGCCCAACTTTGCCGGCATGGACGGCTACACCGCGTCAGAGCGGGCCGTGTTCGTCATCGATAAAGAGGGCGTGATCCGCTACAAGTGGGTCGGCGAGAACCCGGGCGTGGAACCCGACTATGACGAGGTCCAGCGCCAGGTGGACGCCCTCGGTAAGTAACCCGATCACCCAGGTCAGATAGATGGCGACGTACGTACTGGTCCACGGCGCGTGGCACGGCGGCTGGTGCTGGAAGAAGGTTGTCCCCCTCCTCCGGAAGACTGGTGTCGATGCCTTCGCGCCCACCCTCACCGGCATGGGGGAACGCGCCCACCTGAACGACCGCCTGGACCCCGCTGGAATCACCCTGGACGTGCACGTTCAAGACGTCGTCCAGATGATGCGCTATGAGGGTCTTTCGGACGTGGTGCTGGTGGGCCACGCCTACGCGGGCATGGTCATCACCGGTGTGGCCGAGGAATGTCCCGAACTGATCTCCCACATGGTCTATGTGAACGGGGTGATACCCGGCGACGGCGAGTCCATGGCCGACCAGCTCATCCCTGTGAGGGGCGAGGAGTTCGCGGCCTGGGTGCGCGACCAGATCGAAAACGGCGACGGGTTTCTGCCGGCGCCAGCCTCCACCGAAGAGATCAGCCGGCGCTGGGGCATCACCGACCCCGACGACCTGGCCTGGACGATGGCCAAAGTCTGTCCCCAGCCGGCGGCGGCCATGGACAGCTCGGTGCGTCTGGGCAACCCCAAGGCCCAGGCAATCCCCAAGAACTTCGTGGGCGGCGGAGAGTCGGGCTTCGACTCCGTCGCCGAGCGGGCTCGGGCGGCGGGCTGGGGCGTGTACCCAGTGGCTTCGGGCCACGACACCATGATCACCCACGCCGGGGAGCTGGCGGACATATTGATAAAGATAGCTAAGGAGTAGGTAAGGAGCGGGCGGTAATGGACTCTTCCAACATCAAGGCGTTGGTATTCGACGTGTTCGGCACGGTGGTGGACTGGCATACCTCGGTGACCAAGCACGGCGAGAATTTCGGCAAGGCCAACGGCATCGAAGCTGACTGGGTGGACTTCGCGGAGAAATGGCGGGCCAAGTACCAACCCTTCATGAACAAGGTCAGAAACGGCGAGCTGCCCTGGACCGAGTTGGACACCCTGCACCGCATGGGCCTGGAAGAATTGTTGGACGATTTCGGCATCACCGGGGTCAGCGAAGAGGCCAAGGCTGACTTGAACCTGGCCTGGCACCGTCTGGACCCCTGGCCCGACTCCCCTCCGGGGCTGACGCGTCTCAAGTCCAAGTTCATCCTGGCGACCATGTCTAACGGCAACATCGCCCTCATGGTGGACATGGCCAAATACGCCGGGCTGCCCTGGGACACCATCCTGGGCGCGGAGCTGGCCCACGCCTACAAGCCCGACCCGAAGACCTACCTGACCGGGGTGGAACTGCTCCACCTGCAACCGGAGCAGGTGATGATGGTTGCCGCCCACCAGAACGACCTGCTGGCTGCCGCCAAACAGGGCCTGCGGACCGCGTTTGTGAAGCGACCCCTGGAGCGGGGCATCAACGGCAAGGTGGACACCACGCCCGACCCGTCCTTCGACTTTGTCTGCAACGATTTCAGGGACCTGGCAACCCAACTGGGCGTCTAATAGGAGCGATCATGGCCCGCTTTGGTGTGCGACTGGAGAATGACCCGAATCTGAGCCCCCAGGACTACCAGGAACTGTCCGCCCAGGCTGAGAAGAACGGGTTCGAGGCGGTGTGGGTGCCCGAGGGCGGCGGCAGGGACTCCCTCACTTCCCTGGCCACCATCGCCATGAAGACCGAGAAGGTGAAGCTGGGCACGGGAATATTGCCCATATTCGCCCGCACCCCCACCAACACCGCCATGGGCGCCTCCGGTATGGCCGCGGTCTCAAATGGCCGGTTCATGCTGGGTCTGGGTGTGGGCCACGCGCCCACCGTGGAAAGCAAGGACGGCATTCCCTTCAAAGCTCCCATGACTCGCATGCGGGAGACCATCCAGATCATCAAGGGGCTGCTCTCCGGCGAGGAGGTCAACTTCTCGGGCAAGCAGTTCAACGTCTCCGGCGCGTCCATGGGATCCGCTACCCCCAAGACCAAGGTTCCGGTGTACATCGCCGCCCTGGGCCCCCAGATGCTAGAGATGGTGGGTGAACTGGCCGACGGCGTGCTTATGAACTGGACGGCGGCCGACTACCTGACCGAGGCCGTGGGCCACATCAAGCGGGGCGCCGATAAGGCCGGCCGGGACATGGGCGAGATAGACATCGCCGGGTACGTGCGGGTGGCGGTGGGAGACGACGTTTCCGCTGCCCGGGACTCGCTCCGGTATCAGGTGGCCCGCTACGCCAGCAACCCCTTCTACCGCAACTTCTTCGCCCAGACCGGGTTCGACAAGGAGATGTCCGCTGCCGCGTCTGCGTTGGCCGATGGCAGCCTGGACAAGGCCGCTGAGTCCATAACCGAGGAGATGCAGGACCAGGTGGCCGTGGTGGGCACGGTTGATGAATGCCGTAACGCCTTGGAGAAGCGCCGCGCCGCCGGGCTGCAGATGCCGGTCATAGCGCCCTTCGCGGTGGGGGACAACAAGACCTCCCACCGGAACGTCATCGACGCCCTGGCGCCCAACTAAGGACTATTCCAGGGGCGTCAGCCCGCAGACCTTGGCCACCAGTTCGTAGGAGCGTATCCGCTCGGGCAGCCCGTGGGTGATGGTGACGATGCTCAGGTCTGGCGTCTGGTACAGCTCGGCAATCTCGTCCAGGCCCTCTTTCACCCGTTCCGGCGTGCCATCAACGCAGACGCTCTGGTACTGGTTGACGAAGGCCTCTTCCCCGGCCTGGTACACGTAGGCCGCCGATTCCTCGGGCGTGGGGATGCCCTTGGCCCGGCCCGTAAGGTTGAACAGCCGTCCCAGGTTCCGGCTCTTGGATTGCCGCAGGGCCTCTTCCTCGGTCTCGGCGCAGACGACGTGCACGCCCACGTTCACCTTGGGCTCTGGGAACTGCTCCGAGGGCTGGTAGTTCTTCTTGTAGTTCTCCACCACCGCCGGCCCGTCCTCGACTGATATGCCGAAGAAGTGGGCGAAGGCGAAGGGCAGGCCCAGTTGGGCGGCCATGTGGGCGCTCTCGTAGCGGGAACCCAGCAGCCACACGTCGGGGACCTCGGGCTCGCCGGGTCCGGCCTGTATTCCGGAAAAGAAGTGGTTTTCTTCCAGGTCGTTTTTCAGGAATCCCAGCAGGTCCACCACCTGACGGGGAAAATGCCGGATCTCCTTGGGTTGGCCGGGAAAGGACAGGGCCGCCGCGGTGACCTGGTCGCTGCCGGGGGCCCGGCCGATGCCCAGGTCGATGCGTCCCGGATAGAGGGAGCCCAGGAGGCGGAAGTTCTCGGCGACTTTCAGGGCGCTGTAGTGGGAGAGCATGACGCCGCCACTGCCCACTCTGATGCTCTTGGTCTGAGCGGCCACCTGGCCGATGAGAATCTCCGGGCTGGTGCCGGCGTAATTGGGTGCGCTGTGGTGCTCGGCCAGCCAATACCGCTGGTAGCCCATCTTCTCCACTTCCACCGCCAGCGCGATGGTGTTGCGCAGCGCCTGGCCCGCGGTGGCGCCTGAAGGCACCGGCGTCTGGTCCACGACGCTTAGGATAAGTTGCTGGTCCAAAACAGTACCTCGGAACGGGGTCCAGGGCCCGTTGTTTGGCCGCTCGATTCCCCATTTTTCAATGCAGGTTTGAGGGCAGTTGGCCCGTCAGCTACAAGTATACAAGCTACGCCGGAAAATGGGTTGGTAATCAGGCGGTAGAACCTATTGCGTGACCCTGATGGGCATCATATAATTTTTGCCGAATGAAGGGTAGGAAGTTGAACTTGAGCCGCTCTCTGGGCCGAAAGGCCTGGGGGGCGGCTTTTTTTTGTGGTTTTTTGTTTCTCATCGCCTGCGGGGCAGGCACCACCGACATCGACGGTTCGAGCACCGTTTTCCCCATCAGTGAGGCCATGGTCGAAGACTGGGGAGACTCCATAGGCGGGTCTGCCCGGTTGGTGATCGGTATATCCGGTACCGGCGGCGGTTTCAAAAAGTTCTGCAACGGCGAGATAGACATCAACAACGCCTCGCGTCCCATCAAGGCCAGCGAGGTGGCCAAGTGTGCCGACGCTGGTGTGGAGTTCATAGAGCTGCCGGTGGCCATCGACGGGTTGTCGGTGGCCGTTCATCCCGACAATGACTTTGTCCAGTGTTTGACCATCGAAGAGTTGCACACGATGTGGGCGCCGGAGGCTGAGGGAAAGGTAAACAACTGGAGTCAGATTCGCCCCGGTTGGCCGGACGAGGGACTGCGTTTGTATGGTCCCGGTGTGGATTCCGGCACCTTTGACTACTTCACCGAGACTGTCAACGGCGAAGCACAGGCTTCACGGGGCGACTTTACCTCCAGCGAACGAGACAATGTGTTGGTGCAGGGAATCGCAGGTGACCAGACCAGTCTGGGCTACTTTGGATATTCGTTCCTAGTGGAGAATAAGGACAAGTTGAAGGCGGTGGCCGTGGACGGTGGTGAGGGCTGCGTCTTTCCAGAGGACGAGACCATCAACAACGGAAGCTACGCCCCCCTCTCCCGCCCCCTCTTCATCTACGTCAGGAAAGAGTCGTGGGAAAAGCAGGACGTTAAGGACTTTGTCAGCTATCACGTGAGCTACGACAGGGCAGACCTGCTGCAGGAATTGGGTTTCGTCGCCTTTCCCGAGAGGGTGCATGAACTGGTTTTGGACCGCTTCAACCGGGGTCTGACGGGCACAATATTCGGCGGGGAACACCCGAAGCATGGCACCGTGGAAGAGATACTGAGGGCGAATAATTGATCGGGTGGAGAGCGTAGTCCGCATTGGCTAGAAACGTGTTGGGTCCACCATTGGGCAAGGGCGCGCGTTCCGGATGGCGAAGGATGTTACCGGAGCGGGCCATCGCCCTATTCCTTTTCCTTTGCAGTTTCCTGTCCATTCTTACGACCGTTGGGATCGTTTTCGTCCTGCTGTTCGAAGCGATCCAATTCTTCGTCGATGTCTCGTTTTGGGAGTTCATCACCGGCACGCGGTGGACCCCTCTGTTCTCCTCCAAGCAGTTTGGTGTTTTGGCACTGGTGGCAGGGACGGCCCTGACGGCGGTGCTGGCCATGGTTGTGGCCTTGCCCTTGGGGCTGCTCAGCGCCATCTATCTGAGTGAATACGCCCCCGACCCGGTCCGCCGCACGGTGAAGCCAATACTGGAGGTCCTGGCCGGGATCCCAACTGTGGTCTATGGGTATTTCGCCCTGTTGTTCGTAACTCCCATCCTCCGGGGAATATCCGAGGACATCGCGGTCTTCAACGCCCTGAGCGCCGCCATAGTCATGGGAATCATGATTCTGCCCATGGTCTCCAGTCTCAGCGAGGACGCAATGCGGGCGGTGCCCCGAACCCTGCGCGAGGGCGCCTACGCCCTGGGTTCCACCAAACTTGAAGTATCGACGCTGGTGGTGGTGCCGGCGGCTCTTTCGGGGATAGTTTCGGCCTTCATACTGGCCATCAGCCGGGCAATCGGCGAGACGATGATCGTGACCATCGCCGCCGGTCAGAACCCCAACTTCACCCTGAACCCATTCGTGCCCATCGAGACCATGACCGCCTATATCGTGCAGGTCAGCCAGGGCGACGCCCCCACCGGGTCCATTGAATTCAAGACCATATTCGCGGTGGCGCTCCTGCTCTTCGCCATAACCCTGGGCATGAACCTGCTCAGCCAGTGGGTGGTCAGCCGGTTCCGCGAGGAGTACGAGTAGTGGCGGTCATTCCCCAGAACGACTTTGAACGGGTAAGGAACCGCCGCAAATGGATGGGGCGGCTATTCCACGGCCTGTGTCTGACGTCGGTGCTAATAGCCCTGGGTATGTTGGCTGTGCTGCTGGTCTACCTTCTGGTCCAGGGTGTCACCCGCATAGACTGGAGCTTCCTCACCGAGTTCGCGTCCCGCCACCCCGAGCAGGCCGGCATACGGGCCGCTTTGTTGGGCAGTGTCTACGTCGTAATCATCGCGGGACTTGTCGCCTTCGTGCTGGGTGTGGCCTCGGCCCTGTATCTGGAGGAGTACGCCGCCCGCAGCAAGTTCGCCCGCATCGCCAAGATCAACATCTCCAACCTGGCCGGAGTGCCGTCCATCGTATACGGCATCCTGGGTCTGGAGATCTTCGTGCGCATAATGGAGATGGGGAAGAGCGTGATCGCCGGCGGGTTCACCCTTGCCCTGCTGGTGATGCCCATCGTGATCGTGGCGGCCAGTGAGGCGATCCGCGCTGTCCCGCCGTCTCTGAGGGAGGGCGCCTACGCGCTGGGAGCCACGCGCTGGCAGGTTATCTGGCACACCGTGATGCCCCAGTCGTTCCCGGGTATCCTCACCGGAGTGATCCTCGCGGTCAGCCGGGCAATGGGTGAGACCGCGCCGCTGATCGCCATGGGGGCTCTTACCTTCGTGCCATTCACGCCCGATAGTCCCTTCAGCCGGTTCACGGTGCTGCCAATCCAGATATTCAACTGGACCTCCCGTCCCCAGGAAGGATTCCAGGAGGCCGCGGCCGCCGGTATAATCGTGCTGCTGGTGGTGTTACTGGTGATGAACGCCTTCGCGGTGTTACTCCGCAACCGGTTCCAGAGCAAGCTGGAGTTATGACCCAGGCGTATCGTCGATAGGTTGGAAGGATAGAGATTTGCAAGAACCGGACTCCATACTCCAGACCCGCGGGCTGAGCGTCTACTACGACACCAAGCAGGTCGTATCCGACGTGAATCTGGACGTTGCCCGCAACCGCATCACCGCCATCATCGGCCCGTCTGGTTGCGGCAAGAGCACTTTGCTGCGTTGCTTCAACCGGATGAACGACTTGATTCCCTCCGCCCGGGTGGAGGGCCAGGTACTCTTCGATGGCCGAGACCTCTACGGCGCGGACATTGACCCCACAGAGATTCGTTATCTGATTGGGATGGTATTCCAGCGGCCTAATCCGTTCCCCAAGTCGATTTACGACAATGTGGCCTTTGGCCCTAGGATCAATGGATTCAAGGGCGACATGGACGAGGTGGTGGAACGCTCCCTCCGCCGCGCGGCGCTTTGGGACGAGGTCAAAGACCGGCTCAAGTCCAGTGCCCTGTCCCTTTCCGGCGGGCAGCAGCAACGCCTCTGCATCGCCCGGACCCTGGCGGTGGAGCCCAGCGTCATCCTGATGGACGAGCCCTGTTCAGCCTTGGACCCCATCGCCACACTGGCCATCGAAGAGCTGATGCGCGAGTTGTCCGAGGACTACTCCATAATGATTGTGACCCACAACATGCAGCAGGCCGCTCGGGTCTCCCATTACACGGCCTTTTTGATGGTGGAAGAGGCACGGGTCGGCTTCATGGTCGAGTTTGGAGAAAGCCGGAGGATCTTCACCAACCCGAAGGACGAGCGCACGGAGGCCTATATTACCGGCAGGTTCGGATAATCGCCAAGTTTGGTCTAGCGGGGAGCAAATATGGTCAGAGCCGATTTTGATAGGAGCTTAGAGGAACTGCAGGGCGAGGTGGTCGCCCTGGGGGAGATGGTGGAAAAGGCCATCCTTAAGGCCATGGACGCCCTCGACCGCCGCGACATGGGAATCGCGTATGAGGTGGTGGATGAAGACGACCTCATTGATGAAAAGCGGTTTGAGCTGGAAGAAAAGAGCATCGACCTGATTGCCACCCAGCAGCCCTTGGCCATCGACCTGCGCACCCTCTTGGCGGTGCTGCACATCGCCGTTGAACTGGAGCGTATGGGGGATTATGCCGAGGGTATAGGCAAGATCTGCATGATAATCGGGGACGATGTCCGGGTTGAGATTCCTCCCCAACTACCTCAGATGGCCCAGATGAGTGTTGCCATGTTGCGGCGGAGCCTGCGGGCCCTGGTGGAGCGGGACACCGACCTGGCCAACGAGGTCTGGGATTCGGATGATGAGGTGGATGCCCTCTACGACCGTGTGTGCCATCAGATATTCGTGGACATGGGCAAAGACCCCCACATAATCGAGGCATCAACCCATTTCCTGTGGGTGGCCCATGACCTGGAGCGGATCGCGGACCGGGCGACCAACATTGCCGAGCGGGTGATCTTCCTGGTCACGGGAAAGGTTGGCCGCGGCGACAACTATCCAGGCCACCAGAACAATTAGTCCCGACGCGGCCTTTACACGCCGGAAATTCGTGCCTGTACAGGCGTAGACTAATCCCTTCCCGCTAATGATTATGTGCTGTATAATTGTGGTTGCTAATTAGCGGTTTAAGAGGCATTGTCCAACCCCGGTTCTTATGGCCGACAAATACCAAAAAGAAATCGAAGAGATTCTCGAGCGCGCCGGGGAAGTCGCCCCCGACGAGGCTGTGGGCGAGATGGAAAGACCGGCGGAGGAACGTCCCAGGTCTGTGAGCCGCTCTTTCACACCCAGCAAGGCCTCTGTTTCAACCTCCAGGGGTGGTTTTCCGACCATAACGCCGGGCAAGGTCTTGATGACCGGTCTGGTCGTATTCATCATCACGGCCCTATTGCAGATTTGGGTCCTGATCTGGGTTGGACTGGCCCTGTTGGTTGTTGGTTACCTGCTCTTCTTCATCACGCCAAGGAACATCACCGTGGAAAAACGGTGGCGGGGAGAGTCATTGGAAGAGCCGGCTGAATCGCCGTGGGAGAAGTTCAAGCGTTGGATGAAGAGTTAGCTCGAACTTCGCCAAAGAGAAGAAAAAGAAAAGGGCGGCCGTAGGCCGCCCCTTTCTTTTTGTCTGGTCAGGGTTATTAGTCCGGGTTGAGACGGTCGGCCAAGGCTAGTACCAGGTTGCCCATATGAGGGTGGTCCGGCTCAACGTCCACCTTGATGCCCGCATCCAACATACGTTTGGTGGTGACCGGGCCGACCGATGCCACAACTAGGGACTCCCGCGCCAGGCTATTACGGAGTGATTCCTCTTTCCCGGTCTGGGCGGCGATGGCGATGAGGTTGCCAATCTGGGGCTGGCTGGTGAATGCCAGGGCGTCAATGGACCCCTGGTCCAGGTCCTCAATCATCGCCAGCACCGGCGCTGTGTCCTCGGGCATTCCCCAGGTGTAGGTGGAGACCTCCCGCACCGTGGCGCCCCGCTCTCTGAGTGTGCGTGTGAGCAGGCCGTTGGGGCCGCCGTAGGCCTGGATGGCCACCGACTTTCCGCTGAGCTCCAACCCTCCTATGGTTTCGATGAGGTCATTGGAGGTGAATGGCTCGGGCGGCATGTGGTCGATGTGGACATTTTTGCGGCGCAGCACGGCAGAGGGCTTGGGGCTGCGGGATATGACCGTGAGGTTGGCCAGGGCGTCCAGCACCTGGGACTCTTTGCCCAGGGACTCGGCGCTGTCGAAGAGGGCTTTGGTGCCGACTCCGGTCTGGAAGACCATTACCTGGACCACCCTGGAGCAGACATCGTCCACCAGGGAGATTACCTCGGGAGTGTCTCCCAGGTGCACTTCCTGGAGAACCGGCGCTGCGTAGGGGGTGCCGCCGTGACGCTCTATCAAGGCCCCCATCTCGGAGAGCATGCGGGCCTCGACGTAAGCGACGGTTTTTCCTTTTAGGGATGCTGGCAAATCAGGGCTGCTCTAGACGGCGCACTCGCCTTCGCCCCGTTCCAGTACGTACTGGTTGGAGCGTTCCCAGTCGATGTAGAGATCAGAGCCGGGAGTTGCGTCGGCGGCGGCCTGCTGGGCCTTGGACGCGACTTCGGTCAGTTCTTCCACACCGACGCGGTCGAGGAACTGGTTGAAGCTCTCGCCGCCGGAGCGGTTGTCCTTGTAGTAGGTGACCACGTCTTTCAGGACGCCGGGCACCGACTTGGCGGGAATCTTGACCAGGGGTATGCGGGTGCCGATGCGGGAGTCGGTGACCTTGTGGTCGCCGTAGTTTCCGCCCAGGAACATCTCGTAGGCCGGGATCTGCTGGCCCTCGGCGCCCTTCACGGCCCCGCCGTGGAAGCCGATGTTGGCGATGTGGTGGAGTCCGCAGCCGTTGGGGCAGCCGCTCATCTTGATGCGGATGTCGTTGACACCCTCGTCTTGGAGCAGGCCGTTCCAGTTGCTCATTTCTTGTTTCAGAGCGCCGGCCAGGCCCATGGAGGACGTGATGCCCAGCTTGCAGCTATCGGTGCCAGGGCAGGAGACGACGTTGGTGATGGAGTTGGCGTTGGCTTCGGCCAGGTCGATCTCGGTCAGTGCGTCGAATACATCGGGCAGGGAATGCTCGGGGATGAACCGGAGCACCAGGTTCTGCTCCTGGCTGGTGCGGGCCCGCCCGCTGGTGTACTTGCGGATGATGTCAGCCAGGCTGTGAAACTGGCTGGCGGTTATGTTGCCGCGGTCTGGCTTGACGTGCACGGCGTAGTAGCCGTCCTGTTTCTGGGCTTCCACGTTGGTGGCGCGCCAGGTGTCGTAGTCGTTGTTCCCGTTGTTCCCGTTGTGACCGTTGCTGTGGCCGTTGCCATTGGCGGCCAGGGCGGGCGGGGTCTCCCGCATCATCTCTTCCACGTTCATCCAGGGCGTGGGGTCGATGGGTCCGATCTTCTCCAACTCTGCTTCCACCAGGCCCTTGAACTCGTCCAGGCCGATGCGGTCGATGAGGACCTTCAGGCGGGCCATCATCCGGTTCTTGCGCAACATATCTGCGTTGTTGAAGACGGTGAACAGGGCCAGGGCCAGCCGGAGATAGTCTTCCTCCGGCAGGAATTCATAGAGGGGTTTCGCCAGACGGGGCATGATGGACGTGCCGCCGCCGACGAACACCTTGAAGCCGCGTTTCTCGACGCCGTTCTCCACGCGAATCTGGGACACGTAGGTCAGGTCCTGAATGGCCGCGGCCACATGGTCATGGTCGTCGCAGCCGGTGAAGGCTGACTTGAACTTCCGTGGGAAGTTCTGGGTCAGGGGATGGCGGACCGCGAAACGGACGAAGGCCGCCAGATAGGGCGTGGGGTCGAAGACCTCAGAGGCGCATATGCCCGCAGTGGGCGCTCCCACCACGTTCCGCACCACGTTGCCGCACGCCTCACGGGTGCTGAGGCCGGCCGCGCCGATGAGACGCAGAGCGTCCGGGCACTGGTCCAGGGGGATGTGGTGGAACTGGAAGTTCTCTCTGGTGGTGATGTGGCCCTTGCCCAAGGGAGCGTATTTGGAGGTCAGTTCGCCCAAGGCGTCCATGGCTTCCGGAGTGATGATGCCGCCGGGAATCTTCACGCGAATCATCTGCACATCGGCCTGGCGTTGGCCGTACACACCCTGTTTCAAACGGAAGGGTGTGAACTCGGTGATCTCCCTCTGGCCGGCCACGAATGCCGCCGACTCCTCCTCCAACCGCACAATCTCATCGTCCATGAAGGGAATGATGGTCTGGGTATTCTTCGAGAGTTCCAAGCTCTCTTCGTAGATGGCTTCCTGGGTCTTTTCCTGTCCGGTTGAGGTCTGGCTAGTCAAGGTGTATTGTCCTCCAAAATCCTGGGCAAATAAAAACCCACCAAAATCGCATCGGTGGGTTCAGGGGTACCTGGTGGTGTTTGTTTAGTTAACGCAGAAGGTTACCTGTTCCCTATGTACGGGGACAGATACAACAACAAGCGCAGAGGTTGCCGTCCAACTTCAGCATCTCGGTAAAGTCTACTCTTGGGGTCGACAACTGTCAACAGGCGTAATTGCAAGGTGGACGATGGGCAAAATTATGCCAGTGTTCAATTATGTTTTGTATCGCTGTATAGTCAGGACGGTAATGAAGGCGCGTGACGGAGGCAGAAGACCATGAAAGCCACGGCTGACGTAGTGGTTATAGGCGGCGGGGTCATCGGGACCAGTTTGCTCTTCAATCTGGGCCGTCTGGGCGTGACCGACACCCTGCTGGTGGAGAAAGACGTGCTGGGTTCCGGTTCCACCGGCCGCTCCCAGACCATCTGCCGGATGCACTATTCCAACCCGGTTACCGCCACCATGGCCTGGGAGAGCCTGGGAATATTCACCCACTTCGGTGAAGTGGTGGGCGGCGAATCGGGGTTTGTGGAGACGGGTTATTTGGTGGTGGTGAAGGAAGAGGATAGGGGAGGACTGGAGCGCAACGTGGCCTTGCAGTACCAATTGGGTATCGATACCATGCAGGTCACCGCCGACGACCTCCGGGACATCGCTCCAATGGTCTCGGTGAGTGACGATGAGGTGATGGCCTGGGAGCCCCAATCGGGTTATGCCGACGCCCACATGGTCACCACTTCCTACGGCATCCGGGCTCGGGAGATGGGCGCCGAGGTCTCCCTGCGGAACGCCGCCTCGGCAATCGAGGTTGAGGGCTGCAAGGTCAGGGCTGTTGTGACCGAACAGGGACGGGTGGAGACACCGGTCGCCGTTGTGGCATCGGGCCCCTGGTCCAAGGGCGTGTTGGCCCAGGTGGGCGTGGACGTCCCGCTGGTGCCCGTGCGTCATCAGGTGGCGTCCCTGAGCCGGCCCGTGGACAAATTGCCCCTGCATCCAATGGTGGGGGATATCGCCCAGTCATTCTCCTTTCGCCCCGACGGCCGTGAACAGACCATGATGGGCTTTGGCCCCGATGGCGACGATGACCTGGAGACCTACAACCAGGGTGTGGATATGGATGTGATGGCCGAGGCGCTTTCCTGCCTGGCCCACCGGATACCCGCCATGGCAGAGGCGGAGTTCCGCCGGGGCTGGTCGGGGCTCTTCACTACCACGCCCGACTGGCACCCCATTCTGGACGCGGTGCCTGGCATTGAAGGGCTCTACTGCGCCATCGGTTTCAGCGGCCACGGGTTCAAGCTGTCCCCCATGATCGGCGTGACCATGGCGGAGTTGATCGTGGAGGGAAAGGCCAGTTCGGTGGACATCTCGCCCTTGCGGTTCAACCGCTTCCAGGAGGGTGACCTGTTGGAGTCCAGCTACCGATACCGGGTGCTGGCTTAGGCAGCTATCTTCCCCGTGCTCAAGATGGCAAAACGGTTGTTCCTCCTGTCTGTGGTCACCCTGGTGCTGTTGGGTGCTGCCAACGGCAGCGGTAACCCATCGGCCAGTGAAGTGGCCATCGCTCCCCACAAATACAGCCTGCTTCGCTGGGAGTTAGCCCACTTCAGCGATAAGTGGGTAGAGAAGTTCCAGGATATCCTGCCGTGGAACTCAGAACCTTCCCGGGAAGAACGAATCGCCCTGGCCCAGGAGTTTTTCGAACTGGGCGGCCAGATCAGAGACCTGGAGAAGAGGCTGGCTGCGGAAGGTGATGACGGGGGACTGGCTGATGAGATCGCCGACTTAAGAGAGAGAAGGCGGGAGATACAGCCCAGGGTGGAAGAGACACTGGAGTCGGAGATCAGTTCTGTCCTGGTGGAGGAGGGTTTCTCGTCGCGCATCGGCGTCATCTTCCCGCCGGTGGACACGGTCTACGCCCGTTCGCCCGGCGTCCTGGTACGCTCTCCAAGAGACCAGATCGTCCAGACCAGCACCACCCTGCTCAAACCCGGTATAGATGACGCCGAACGGGAGCGGCTGGAGGAGTTGGTCTTCCAGGAAGAGGACGTTTCGGCCATCATCGTCAACACCGGCGGGGTGGCTACGTACCCCAGTGTGGTCTCTGACTCCGGCTCACTGCACGGCGCCCTGGTGATTACAGCCCACGAATGGCTGCACCACTGGCTCTTCTTCCAGCCCCTGGGACAGCATTTCTGGGACAACGCGGACATGACCACCATCAACGAGACGGTGGCCACCATCGGGGGCGAAATCATCGGGGACCGGGCGCTAGAGGCTATGACCGGGGAAGTCATACACCGCGAACCAGCCTCAGAAGGACCAGTGGACCCGGACCGGTTCGACTTCACGGCGGCCATGCGGGAGACGCGGACACAGGCCGAGGCCCTGCTGGCCGAGGGCAAGATTGAGGAGGCTGAGTCCTACATGGAGGGGCGGCGGGAGTACCTGGACGAGAATGGCTACTTCATACGGAAGCTGAACCAGGCGTTCTTCGCCTTCCACGGGTCGTACGCCACCGGTCCGGCCTCGGTCAGTCCCATCGGCGGACAGTTGGACGAGGTCCACGCGGGCACCGATACCATTGGTGAGTTTCTCAAGACGGTGGCCGAGTTCGACCGGACGGAAGACTTGGCGGAGTACCTGGGGCTGCCCTGACGCCCAGTGAGCCTGGCGCTCATACCGAGCAACGTCTCCACGATGTCACCCTGAGTGAAGCCAAAGGTCTGCCCAGCCGCGGGCCGGCAGATTCTTCGTAGTACCTCCTCAGAATGACAGAGGAGGCACGGTTGGTGTCGGTGGGCCGTGTCCTACAGGTTGAGCAGGCTGGAAGCCCGGTTCCTGAGCACGTCTTCGGCCTGGGACATGATCTCCCGGAGGATGTAGGACGCGGGCTCGATGGACTGGATCAGTCCGGACGCCCCTCCCGCCCGCACCGGGGCTTTGGTGGCATCTCCGGCGGAACTGGCGGCGGCGATGTCCTCGGCCAGCTCGGTCTGCCGGGCCATCATTTCCCCTTCCCTCCCGTGCCAGGTGTCGGTGAAGATATTGGAGATCACCCGGTCACCCACGCCTTCGGGGAAGGGGGCGCCGGTCACCAGGTCGTAGACCTTGGTGAGTATGGTGTCGTCGCCCTCCACCAGTACCACCTGCCCCTTGGCCCATTCGGGACCCGCCCACTCCAAGCTGGCCACGAACCGAGTGCCTAAGCAGACGCCCTCAGCGCCCAACATCAGCGCGGCGGCCATGCCGGAACCGTCACCGATGCCGCCGGCTGCCACCACCGGTATGTCCCCCGAGATCTTCACCACCGCCCGGGCGAAGGACATGGTGCCCAGATGGCTGGTGTGCCCACCGGCCTCGCTGCCCTGGGCGATTATCACATCGGCCCCGGCCTCCACGGCCTTTCGGGCGTGGTCCATGGACTGCACCTGGGCGAAGACCTTAACGCCGCTGCCCCTTGCCTGGTTGATGAGCCAGGTGGGGTCGGTGAAGGAGTTCCACACAGCGGAAACCTTGGCGTCGATGGTCGACTGGATGACCTTTTCCAGTCCCGAGGCCGACGATATGAACCCCACCCCAAAGGGGGCGTCGGTCTTGGCACGGACGGCGTCTATCTGCTCCATCACCCAGGCCGAGTCCGGGCTTGCACCGGCGCCAATCGTTCCGAACCCGCCGGCCCTGGAGACTTCGGCGGCCAGAGCGGCGGAGGCGGTGCCGGACATGGGGGCGTTCATGATGGGGAAGTCTATTCCCAACAGGGTGCAGAGGCGGGTGGTTAGCATGTTGGGACTCCTGTGGGGGTGGTGGGCTGATCAATTGGAGGATGGTGGATGAGCAATGTTTCCCCCATTCTAACCTTCCCCCGCAGGCGGGGGAAGGGACTTTTTATACCCAGGGGGAGCGTTTGGAGCGGTCTTTCTGGGAGGTGGCGGCGGAGAGGCCCTGGCGTTCCAGGGAGTCGGTCAGCATGCGCCGAAACACTCGACGGTCTCCGGCGTTGATGACGGCCTGCTCGTGGGACTCGGAGATGGCCACCGGGTAGCCCTGACCCCGCTGGCACTGGTCCCAGACCAGCCCGTGGGCCAGAGACAGCAGGGTATCGTTCTTGGCCACCCACTGGGGGACTTCCACGCGGCCGATCTCCTCGCCGGCGTTCACGTAAAAGAAATGGACCTTGTTGGCCTCGTCGTAGGACTCCCGGGAGACGGACGAATTGGTCTTGTAGACCGGCGACCGCCAGCCTGGCTCCAGCAGCTCTTGGAACAGGTCCCGGTCCAGAAAGTCGTTGGCCCCGGAGCAGGGTTGCTGGGTGGACCGCCGGTTGTTGCATGACTGGGTGCAGACGCCCAGGTCGTGGGGGCACAGGGAGCAGCGTACGGCGTTCACCACCTCGGTGCTTCGGGGGTAGGACACGTAGGCGGCCAGGGCCACGGGCCGGGAATCGGACAGCTTTTCCAGCCGCTTCATGGCTGGGAGCAGGCCCTCCCCGATGATTTCGTCGCTCACGTAGGAGCGGTAGGTCTGGCTGGAAAGGGGCCACATGACCAGGGAGCCGTCAACCAATCCCAGCACTGGGAGGTCCGGCGGGCACTGCTCCACGGTGTTGGCCAGTGTCTCAAGTTCTTTTACCGATCGCACCAGCCCAAGGATGGTGCCGCTGACCAGCTCCTCCTGGTTCTCGTCTTTGGGATTGGAGATATAGAGTTCTTCCGGCGCGGTGGCCAGATGGGGTTCGCTGAACAAGGTGGCGTCGGGCTTGGAGCCGTAGGTCAGCACACAGCCGCCGAAATTCAGCAGGTAGCACGCCACCGGTAGGTGGCGGTCAACGTCGATGTGGGACCCGTCCACCCCGGCCACAACCCAGTCGGCCGGTGTCTCCGGCGGTGGGTAGGCGCCCAGCAAGGATTCTTGTACTTCCGCAGCCAGGTAGGGGCGTTCTTTGGTGTCGCCGGTCTTTGCTGCCGCGGTGTCGGGGTCGATGCCGGCGGCTGAGTTGAGCAGGGCAGTGAGCCGTTGTTCCCGGGCGTCGCTATCCCCACGGACCGACTGGGTGAACTGGTCCAATTGCAGGACCGTCTGTCCCATGTCCAGTCCCATAGTGGATTACCTGAGCACCCGTTCGTCGCCGTTGCGGCGGGTTATCTGCTGCTGGTCCATGCGCTCCAGCAGGGGCAGTACGTACTTGCGGCTGGTGTCGAACATGGTGCGGGCGTCGGCCACGGTGATGGTGCCCTGGTCCTTCAAATGCTGGACGATGCGCTCGGTCATTTCCCGGTAGGCCCCGGCGTCGAATACCACCGAATCGGCGACTCTGACCACCTTGCCCTGGTCAATGAGGACACTGAGCAGCTCCGAGTCCACCGGCTGGTCGCTGGGGGGAGAGTATGGCTCTTTTTGTAGTGACTTCAAGTAGGCTGACGCCTCTTCTTCCATCTTTGGCGTCATGACAACTTCATGGTCGGGAAGGCGCAGGGACTGGCCCTCGTCCACCACCACTTGGTCGGCTGTGAGCCGGGCCAATGCGCGCTGGTACACGGGCTGGGACAGGCTGAGCCGGCTGCGGATCTCCTGGGCCGGGACGCCGGTACGCAGGGGGTACTGGGTGTGGTAGAGCTGGAGGGCTGAGAGGACCTTGCTCTTCAGTATGTCCCAGCCCTGGGCCGAGTAGACCACGGCGTCGGCGTCGCTGCCGAAATCGCCCAGGGTGACCAGGTGCTCTTCCTCTGCCAGTTGGGCCACCCTTTCCGTCACTTCCTCGCGGGATAGGTTGGTGCGCTGGGACAGGGCGGTCAGGTCGCAGGGTCCCCACTGCTCGGACACGCTGATGATGATGTCGCCGCCGGTGCCCTGGTCCAGGGTCATGAGCCGTTCCAATACGTCGTTGTCGAAGCGGCGGTAGCGTCGTCTGGGGTGGGGATCGACGACTTGGCCGCCCCCCAAAGTGTCCTCCGCGGAACGGACAACGAAGAAATCGCCTTTCACCACGGGCAGGGGGTCTGAAAGCAGCAGCTGTACCCAGCCCTCTTGTCCTTCGGTCAGCCGGTCGGCGTCCAAGAGCCTGACCCGGGCCGAGGCTTCGCTGGTGAAGAGGTGGAAGGTGATGCCTTGGTTATGCCGCAGGGGGTGGGGTGCGTTCTTGACCATGCGCAGGCGGGCGTCCACGCGGTAAGTGGGCTTGAGCCAGCCGGGTATGGTCAGAATCTCACCTCGCTCCACCTCGTCCTTGGAAAGTCCGGAAAGGTTCACCGCCAATCTTACGCCAGGGTCGGTGGCGTCGACCTTGGTCTTGTGGCTTTGGAGTCCGCGAACTCTGGCCTTTTGGCCTGACCCGGCCAGCTCAATCTCCTGCCCCACGGTGAGGGTGCCGTCGATGAGGGTGCCTGTCACCACCGTGCCGAATCCGGAGATGGTGAAGCAGCGGTCGATGGGCAGGCGGGGGCGGCCCAGGTCCTGCCGGGCTTGGGTGTTGTCCAGAATCGTGTCGATGGCGGCCTTCAGTTCGGGGATTCCGTCAAGGGTGTAGGCGGAGACGCCGAGCATGGGGCAGCCTTCGAAGGACGTGCCGATGAGGGTGTCCTCCACGTCGGCCTTGACCAGTTCCACCATCTCCTCGTCCACCAGGTCGGTCTTGGTGATGACCACCAGGCCGCGGGTGATCTGCAGGATGTCCAAGATGGCCAGGTGCTCTCTGGTCTGGGGCATGACGCCCTCTTCAGCGGAGACGATGAGCATGGCCAGGTCGATGGCGCCCACGCCGGCCAGCATGTTCTTGATGAAACGTTCGTGGCCGGGGACGTCCACGATGCTGACGTCGCGGCCGCTGGGCAGCGTCATCCAGGCAAAGCCCAGGTCGATGGTCATCTCCCGGGCCTTCTCTTCGGGAAAGCGGTCCGGGTCAATGTCGGTGAGGGCCTTCACCAGGGTGGATTTGCCGTGGTCAACGTGACCGGCGGTGCCTATAACATACATGGCGGTGGTCTACGCGGCGGTGATTTTGCGGGCGTGAAGGATCTCTCCCTTGCCCAGGGGCCGGATGTCCTCTCCTTTTAGAGTGAGGACCGCAGCAGTAGTCCCTTCTCCCGTGACGAACTCGACCTCGAACTCTTCCTCGGGATAGCAGTGCACCACAGCGCCAACGTCACCCTGCTCCAGGTTATGCTCTTTGATGTCGTGTTTTAGGACGACGGTGTCCAGCTCTTTAATCATCACATCCCCAATGTCGTGGGACTAGATAGGGTAATCGGTCACCAGCCGAGGCTCGGATGTTCCCGACTCGACGATCCAAA
>CEVA01026716.1_pt1 | contig 25933 bp, 25 predicted proteins | sample 361521 | NCBI WGS metagenome assembly CEVA01 (sample SAMEA2622823, study PRJEB7988) | marine metagenome | isolation source: saline water (ENVO:00002010), including
CCGCTAGAATGATTGTTCGGCAACCACTTGAGCAGGTTGAACTACTTAACAAAATCGACGTCAACGCAACAGTTAGAGGTGGTGGAGGTAGTGGCCAGGCTGGAGCAATACGGCACGGGTTAAGCAGGGCATTATTGCAGTATGATGAAAATTTAAGAAAAGTATTGAGAGAACGTGGTTTTTTAACGAGAGACGCACGTAAAGTCGAACGTAAAAAAGTAGGTTTGAAGAAGGCCCGAAAAGCAACGCAATATTCAAAACGTTAGATCCGGACAATTTCCTCCATTTTTTTTTGTAGATCTGCTTCCGGTATTGGTCCAATTCCCCCAAAGAGGTTGTCAACCATATGAGCAGGATTTGATGTAGCAGGTATTATTGCGGTTACGGCTGGGTTGGCTAAGATAAATTTTAAGAAAAATTGGGACCAGGTATTCACATTGTATTCATAGGCCCAACTGGGTAATTTCTTTTTGGCTACCGCTTTAAAAAGTTTGCCTCTCATAAATGGTCTATTAATCATAGTTGCTACTCCTTTTTCTTTACAAAGTGGAAGCAATCTTTTTTCTGCTTCTCTTTCTTGGAGTGAATAATTAAATTGAGCAAAATCAATTCGTTCTTCTGTAATAATTTTTTCGATTTGACTAAATGCATTTGATCTAAAGTGACTTATGCCAATGTAATTAATTTTCCCTTTTTCTTTCCAATCATAAAGAGTTTTGATATGCGTTTTCCAGTCAAGTAAATTGTGAATTTGCATTAGATTGATGACTTTTGCATTTAATTTCTTAGATGACTCTTTCATCTGTATTTCACCTTCTTCTTTGCCTTCAATCCAGACCTTTGTTGCCAAAAAAAGTTGATCATTTACTTTGAGATCTTGAGAGATTTTACCTGTCACTTCCTCTGCCCTCCCATACATTGGTGAGGTATCTATTAAGGTGCCGCCATGATCAAGCAAAGACTTTACAATCTCTTTTCTAGGATTTAGTGATTTTTCAGAGAGATTGGTATCAAAAACTCTGGATGTTCCCAATCCAATAACTGGCAATAGTTTGCCTGTTGAAGGGATAATCCTTCTGGCCATTTTGTTTTTTATATTGTCTGCTTGCAGAGCAATAGGTGGTGTTATGCTGGACACTCCTAGAATTTTAATGATTGTTCTTCTTGATGTTTTCATTACTTTTCCAATCTGATTGTACCATTGGATTGGCCAACTAAGACTAAATCAGCTGGCCTGATGGCAAAGATACCATTGGTCACAACACCAGCAATATTATTAATTTGTTTTTCCATTTGAGGTGGGTCAATGATGGTCAAGTTGTGAATATCAAGAATTAAGTTCCCATTGTCAGTAACAAAATTCTGCCTTAGTTCTGGCTGTCCCCCAAGACGAATGATTTCTCTGGAGATGTAAGATTTTGCCATTGGAATTACTTCAACTGGAAGCGGATATTTGCCCAGAACATCAACAACTTTAGAGCTATCTACGATACAAATTATTTTCTTTGAAGCCGATGCTAAAATTTTTTCTCTGGTTAGAGCACCACCTCCGCCTTTGGTCATATAGAAACTTCTAGTGACTTCATCAGCGCCATCTATATATAGATCTGGAGAGCCAACATTAGAAAGCTCATCAACTACAAAACCAGCTTGTTTAAGTTTTTTAGTTGTGTCCTCCGAACTGGAGACTGATGATTTAATGTTATGCTTAACTTTGTTTAGATTCTGAATCAAATTCGTTACTGTTGAGCCAGAGCCAACTCCTAAGATACAGTCATGTTGGATGTAGTCTAAGGCTGCTATAGCAACATTTTCTTTTTCTAGATTTTGACTCATTTAATTATTCTGATATTTCATAGCTTATCTAAATTTATATATTTTCAATTCAGTAACAACCATATCCAATGGTACATCCCAAGGTTGATGGTTTAAACATTCTTGTTTTTGAAATTCATAAGCTAATCCAATCAGGACTGGGCTTTTCTTATCTTTAACAGTCAACCTTTTTTCGAATGTACGATCATAATATCCCGATCCCATACCTATCCTAAAACCATTTAAATCAAATGCGACCAAGGGCACAAAGACCATGTCAAGATGGTTAGTAGATATTTGGGTTTCTGTTTTTATAGCGGGTTCAGGTATCCCAAAATAATTTTTTTTGAGTTGAGAATCAGGATCTAGTCTCCCAAACTGTAAATTTTTCTCATTAATAATTGGCAAGAATACCTGTTGATTGATAGACCACATGTAATCAATTAATGGCAAAGTATTTACTTCTCCATTTACAGGATAGTAAATTCCAACATTTGTGTACTGACTTAGCCACTTGGATCCGATGACTTTTTCAGATATCGAATGTGAGATGTAATGAGATTTTTTTTGGGAGAGATTTTTGCGTTTCAGTTTTAAATGTTCTCTGATTCTATTCATTAAAATCTCGATGATACCCGCAAATGACGTTATTTATTAATGCTCTCAGGCCAGAGCTATTAAAGTGGGTTCTGGCGCATTGGGGCAGGCTTCCCAAAAAAGGTAATGCTCAAAACCAATGCAGACCTTGATCCCTGAATGATAAGTTAAGGGCCGAGAGTCCTTCAATAAACATCGTTCACCGCAGGCAATCATCTTGATCTTATTGTAACTTTAAATCTTTCTCAAAGTTAAGAGAAGTTTCCACTTGCTCATTGATACCATCTAGTCGGTTTTTGATTTTTATCAAATCTAGCTCGATATCATGTTCTGTTCTAATAAATTTGGCAGTTTCAGCATTGCCTGTTATTACATCATTTGCGATGTTAATAGCTGCCATCACTGCTACTCGATCTAGACCAAAAACTATACCTGCTTCATCAACACTGGTCATAGTATCATGTACTAATTTAGCTGCTTTGATTAAGTTTTCCTTTTTTTCTGGAGGGCAGGACAAAGTATAATTTGTCCCCATGATTTTTACACTGATAGCATCGCTCATGCGCTATCCTCAATACTTCTCAGGCGCTCTAAAATAGTTTCTGCTTTGGTCTTGGCTTGATTATTTTTATCTAACACCAATTTTTGGGAGTCAGAGAGTTCTTTATTGTTTTCTTTAAGTGATTGATTTTCATTATTTAATTGGTTGCATTTTTGAATTAATGCGTCGACTCTAATTTCTAGGGTTTCTATAATTTCTAATACTTCTTTTTCCGTTATTTTACTCACTATTACCACTATAATTTTTCCTGACCTAAGGGTCAAATAACGATAAAATCACATGCATTCTATACTAAGATTAGAAGAGTAAAGTTATGAATTATGAGCACATAAATCAGATAATCCAAGAAGCTGGTATCCCTATAGATGTGTCAGAATACCATGGCAAAATTAGTGCTTGTCTATGCATTGAAAACTTAGAATTTGAGGCCTTATTGCCTGAAGAAATCAATGCTGATATAAGGTCTTTATCCTCAGAGACCATGAAGTTGAAAAATGTTTTATTGTATTTGATCGAAGAGACCCTTCAAAGTTTGAATGATACTGAGATGACATTCTATCCGCTGTTATCTCCTGATTCGGAATCGTTAACCAACAGAACTCTTTCACTATCAAGTTGGTGCCAAGGCTTCATTGATGGCCTTACTCTTGCCGTCACTCAAAAAAATATTTCAATGAATATAGCAGAACAAGAGATAATCATGGAAATTATTGAAGATTTTTCTCAAATCTCTAAACTAACCAGTGCTTCAGTCACGAACGAAGGTGGTGAAGAGTTGGCTTACATGGAAGTGGTTGAATATGTTAGGGTTGGCACACAGTTGATATTTGAAGAATCGAAAGCGGTAAAGTCATGAGTAGCATGGAATTTGAAAAAAGGCGAAAAAAACTTGCCCGAGCTATCGGCAAACACTCTGTCGCAATTCTATCAACGGCTGATTTCAAAACCAGAACCAATGATACAAATTATCCATTTAGGTCAGACAGTGACTTTTATTATTTTACTGGATTCTCAGAGCCACAGGCTTTGATGATGATTGCACCAGGTCGTCCTGAAGGTGAATTTATTTTATGCGTTAGGCCCAAAGATCCTTTAATGGAGACTTGGGAGGGTTTTATGGAAGGACTTGATGGTGTGAAAAAAAATTATGATGCTAATGAATCATTTGATATTAAAGATATTGACACAGTACTGATTGATGTCCTGCGTTCTTGTGAAAAAATAGCCTATACCTTAGGGAAAAATAGGTTTTATGATGAAAAGGTTATTAAAGCATTCAATGCTTTAAAAGCGAACCAAAGGCAAGGGGGAGTGATACCCAATGAAATTGTCTCCTTGGAACCCATGATTCATGAAATGAGACAGATTAAATCAAGACAAGAGATACAATTAATGAAGCGATCTGCACATATCGGTGTTGAAGCACATCTTAGGGTTATGAAAGAGTGCAAACCTGATGTGTATGAATATCAAATAGAAGCATCTATTAATCACCAATTTGGACAACATGGATCTGTTCCTTCATACAACAGCATTGTTGCATCCGGAGATAATGCCTGCACATTGCATTATGTAGATAATCAATCAAAGTTAAAAAAAGGAGATTTACTGTTAACTGATGCGGGTTGTGAGTATCAAATGTATGCATCGGATATTACCAGAACGATTCCAGTATCGGGAAAATTTAGCAAAGAGCAAAAAGCTATTTATAGTATCGTTTTGGAAGCTCAGAAAAGTGCCATTGAATCAGTAAAGCCAGGGCAAACATTTGGAAATATGCAAAATAATAGCATTGAAATTATTACTCGTGGTTTAAGAAAACTGGGGATTTTAAAAGGCAACTTAGTAAAATTAATCAAAGATGAGGCTTATAAACCTTTCTACATGCATGGTATAGGACATTGGTTGGGAATGGATGTTCATGATGTAGGCTCTTATGTTAATGACAAAGGGAAGTCGAAAAAATTTTTACCAGGCATGGTCATTACTGTCGAACCAGGTATTTACATCTCTAGAAAGAGTAAGCATGTGGATAAAAAATGGAAGGGAATTGGTATCCGAATTGAAGACGATGTTTTAGTCACTAGATCAGGCTGTGAAATTTTGTCAGGAAAGCTACCTAAGGAAATTGATAAAATTGAAGCCATTATGTCTAGCAATTAATAAAACCGAGGAAAAATAATGTCAGTGATAGTCTGTGGTTCAGTGGCTTACGATAATTTAATGGAGTTTGAAGGTAATTTTGGCGATTATATTTTGCCTGATCAGATCCATATTCTCAGTGTCGCTTTTACGGTGCCAAATTTAAGAAAAGAGTTTGGTGGATGTGCAGGTAATATTGCTTATAATCTAAGACTTCTAGGAATGAATCCCCTTATCAATGCTGCTGTTGGCCAAGATTTTGAGGCTTATCATCAGTGGCTTCAACAAAATGATATATCGACAGATAATATCAAAGTCATTGAAGATAAATATACTCCACAATGCTTTATCACTACGGATGCAAATAACAATCAGCTGACTTCATTTCACCCAGGCGCTATGGATGATAGTCACTTAAATCCCATCCCAGATCACAGTGATATTGAAATCGCAATTATTGCACCAGATGGGAAATTAGGGACCATCAGACATGCAGAGGAAATTCATGAAAAGAACATACCTTTAATCTTTGATCCAGGGCAAGGAATTGTTTTATTTAATAAAGAAGAGATCAGTAAACTTGTTGGAATGGCGGATTATGTTGTTCTTAATGAGTATGAGTCGACTTTATTAGCCGAGATTATGGGAGAAGATATTGCTGAGATCGCAAAAACATTAAACGCCGCTATTGTCACCAAAGGTGCCAATGGTTCTGAAATATTGGTTGATGGTGATTTGATACATATTGAGCCTATCTCAGTGGAACACGAGGCCGATCCTACAGGTTGTGGAGATGCCTACAGAGCTGGATTAATCTACGGAATAGTCAATCAGTTGAGTTGGGAACAAGCAGGTAAGCTTGGTTCCATTCTAGGCGCGATTAAAGTGAGTAAAAATGGCACTCAAAACCATTCATTTGCCTTGGAAGAATTGCTCTCCCAACTTTAAAATTAATTCTCTATTGAGAATAAACAGACTTCAAATTTAATGAGTTAATTGACTCAGATTTGCTGTAAATACTGTTTTACCGTCCTTTTTTTGGGCTATTTTTACAGGGATGTAGCCCAATTCTGGAGCTAGCCATAATGAGTTTGTACTTTCTGATTGTTCACCTGCATGTTCAATCTCAATGGCCTCAAATTGCCCAAATGGAACACGGATATTAACTATTTCTTTTTTTCTGACATGAATTTTCAGAACCTTGTCTCTGTCAAGAATATAGTATTCAGAAGAATTCTTACCTTGCTGATTATTTAAAATAATAGCCATTTGTAAGGCCACTCTGTCAATAAGATAATTATTGAGAGACAATTCAAATTTTCTATCTTTATAGTGTCCAGAAAGCTGCAAGTTATCCCAATCAAAAGTTGCTGAAGATTGCCTTGGTTTGCTTCTGATAGTATCGGTTAATTGATAAGTTTTAGACTGAATCACTCCATTTTTTAGGCTGAAGGTACTCTTTTCCCAAATTGATCCATCAATAATTACCCGCCAGAACCCACTGGGCCTAGTAATGATTTCATAACTGTACAGATTGTCTTGCTCTTTTTTAAGTGTCATCATTACTTGTCCATCTACTTGTTTAAGTTGAGCATTATAAATTGCCTGAAACTCTGAAGGCATGGACCATCCTGAAGAGCAAAACAGCAATCCAATTATTAGATTTGGTAACTTTTTTATTATTAGTGAAATTAGTTTATTTTTCATTCCAATTATCTAATCTAAACTTTGATTTGGTGGGCCCGGGAGGACTCGAACCTCCGACCAATGGATTATGAGTCCACTGCTCTAACCAACTGAGCTACAGGCCCATTGCTAAGATTTTAGCAATTAAAATACCCGAGGCATATGTTTTAGGAAGAAAGTGTATTTGAACTAAGTAATACTTGTTCAATTTTCATTCATAAAGCTTTTTAACTTTTCACTTCTGGAGGGATGTCTCAACTTACGCAATGCCTTTGCTTCAATTTGACGTATCCTTTCTCTAGTTACATCAAATTGCTTCCCAACTTCTTCGAGTGTGTGATCCGTGTTCATATGAATTCCAAAACGCATTCTTAAAACTTTTGCTTCTCTTGGCGTTAAGCTTTCCAGTATATTTACCGTGCTTTCTTTTAGGCCTGTTTTTGTCGCTGCCCCATCTGGCTGATCGATTTTATTGTCTTCAATAAAATCTCCTAAGTATGAGTCATCATCATCACCAATTGGTGTTTCCATCGATATCGGTTCTCTGGATATTTTTAACACTTTTCTAATGCGTGTTTCTGGCATTTCCATAGCAACAGAGAGTTCTTCAACCGTTGGTTCTCTGCCCTTTTCCTGAATCATTTGTCTTGAAACACGATTTAGTTTATTTATTGTTTCGATCATATGTACTGGTATTCTAATTGTTCTCGCTTGATCAGCAATAGATCTTGTAATTGCCTGTCTTATCCACCATGTTGCATAAGTGGAGAATTTGTATCCTCTTCTGTATTCAAATTTATCAACTGCTTTCATTAAGCCTATGTTGCCTTCCTGAATTAAGTCTAGGAATTGAAGTCCTCTATTTGTGTATTTTTTAGCAATAGAAATAACAAGCCTAAGATTTGCTTCAACCATTTCTTTTTTGGCTCGGTCTGCTTGTATTTTACCCATGTTAAGTTTGCGGTTGAGTCCTTTTATTTCTTGAATTGTCATATAGGATGATTTTTCAAGTTTCCCAAGTCGATTTTGGGCTGCTAGAACTTTGTATTTATTTTTGTTCAAAATAGAAGAATATTTTCTTTTAGCTCTTATATACTTTTTGATCCATGTAATATCAGACTCTCTACTGATAAAAGTTTTTAGAAATTCTTCCATTGTTATTCCAGCTTGATCAATAACTATAATTCTAATTTCTTTCTCATGGCGTTTAATTTCATCCATATAACTGACAGCTAATTTCTGTAATATCTCAAATACTTTAGGCGCTATTCTGACTCCCATAAGCGTTTCTTTGATTTTATCTTTTGCTCGGATTGTTTTTTGATCATTGTGGCCAACTTGTTCAATAAGCTTAATATACCTATTAGTCTGTTTATTTAATTTTCTGATGTGTTTTAGTATTCCTTTACTGTCAATAGTTTTCGGTTCTTTATTGTCATCGTCCCTATTGATTTGGACAATTTCATCGCTTGTATGGGCAAAATCTGAAAATAACTCAAGATATTTAGTTTCATCTTTATCTGGTTGTTCTTTTATCTCCTCTGTGAGTGTTAGATAGCGTTCTTGGATAAAAATAAGCACAGGAATAAAAGATGCTAGTGTTTCCTGTATTTTTTTGTTCCCTTGTTCAATTCTTTTGGCTATGACTATTTCACCTTGCCGATCCAAAAGTTCGATACTCCCCATTTCTCTCATATACATCCTTACAGGGTCTGTTGTTTTTCCAATCTCTGATTCAACTGGATTTTGGGTATCCGGGTCTTGATTGACTGAATTTGCGATTTGCTCTGGATTAGGGGCTTTTTCCTCCACTGCAATACCTAAGTCATTAATCATTTCAACAATTTCTTCAAGACGATCTGCTTCGACAATAGCTTTAGGCAGTTGTTCATTTAGTTCAGCATAGGTAATAAATCCTTCTTTCTTTCCTTTTTGAAGAAGAAGTTGGATCGGCCCTTGTTTTTCTTCTGTTGATGATGATCCAATTTCATCATCATCGTTCTGTGTCAGAACCGACTCAAGTTCTTCAACATCTACCAATTCTTCTTCATCGAGAGAAGATTCTTGAACTAATACATCATCTTTGGTTTTAGTCTTATCTGCCATTCTTTTTATCAAACTATCCCTTTGCTTATTTAAATGGGGCTGTAATTATATATCTATTTTTTTCTATTAACTTATTTAATTTCTCTACTTTTCGATAAAACAATGAACCGTTTTCTCTCACTTTCAGATAATGCATTATTTTTTACTTTACCAAGTAGTTTCTTAAGTTCTGATCTCTTATCTCTATCATTCAATCTTAAAATGATTTCACTAAGTTCATTCTTTGCCTCCACTTGAGAAATAATCATTTCTTGTGATGCCATAATTTTTAAGTGTTCTTTAATTTTTGGATCGTTAAAATGCTCAATGATTGTGGCTACTTTTATAGATTTATTTGAGTGTATGAGAGTAATGATTTCTCTCAAGATATCAATTCCTTTATCATCAATGTGGCTAAACTCTTTATCCTCACTTATCTTCCTCAGCAGTCCTGGGAAGTGCATAAGTATATTAATTGCTTGTCTGATCAGACTAGGCCTAGCTTTACTTGGAGCTATTTTGCTTTGAAAAGAGGTTTTTTGCAGCTTATTTCTTTGATTTTGAAATTTCTTTAATTGAGAAACCGAAACATTGAGTTTAGAAGCAATTTTTTCAATTAAATGATCTTTGTAAATCCCATCAGCAACTCTATTAATGGGTACCATGCTATATTCTGCGGCACTAGCGATACCAGATGGCCTAGCTATGTCAAATTTTGTTTTTATAGTTTCTATAAAGAAGTCACTTAATGGCGTAGCATTTTTTAGTAATTTTTTAAAGAATTCTGGACCAGAAGATTGAATGGTTTCATCAGGATCTTGATTTTTTGGCAAAATTAAGAATCGAGCTTCTTTGTTTGCTCTAATATTTGGTAAGCAAACTTCGCAAGCTTTCCATGCAGCCTTTCTTCCTGCATTATCTCCATCAAAACAGAATGTAATTTTATCAACAAAACGAAATGCTTTTTTTATGTGTGCATCCGTTGTGGCAGTACCTAAAGTTGCCAAAGAGTTCTCAAAACCATTTTGTGCCAAAGTTATCACATCTGTGTAACCCTCAACAAAAATCGCATGATTAGTTGATCTAAGAGATTCTTTTGATTCAAAAAGTCCATAAAGTAATTCTCCCTTTTTAAATAATTGAGTCTCCGGTGAGTTAAGATACTTAGGTTCGCCTTCATCAATAATGCGACCTCCAAATCCGAGAACATGTCCCTCATTGCTTTTTATTGGAAACATAATCCTATTTCTAAAGCGATCATAATAGCCACCATCATCTTTCTTGATGATCAGTCCGCAGTCGTGCAAATTTGTTATATCTTTATTTGATTTGCCAAATTTTTTTAATATCTCATCCCACGAATCCAGAGAGAATCCTATAGAGAATTTTTTTGCAGTTTTTCCATCTATTCCTCTAGCTTTCAAATATTCAATAGCTTTCCTAGATTTGCTCAAATGATCAACATAATGTGACATTAATTGAAGTAATAAGTCTTGAAGACTTTTGTTCTTAAGTCTTTTGGATTTGTACTCTTTAGATTTAGGTATTTCAACCCCAGCTATTTTAGCTAATTCTTCTATAGCTTCAACGAATCTTAGCCGCTCAAAATCAATCAAAAAACCCAGTGCAGTTCCATGAGCGCCGCAGCCGAAACAATGATAAAAGCCTTTATCTTGGCTTACGGTAAAAGACGGTGTTTTTTCAGTATGGAATGGACAAAGTCCTTTGTATTCTTTTCCTGCTTTTTTAATTTCAATACGACTACCAATTACTTCAACAACGTCAATTCTTTGAACTAAGTCATCTATAAAGTTCTGTGGAATAAGTTCTGCCATAGAAAAGAAATTATAATATTTTCTCTTTTTCGATTAAGAGAATCAGTCTATTCAGAAAAATGTGAAAAGTAAAAATTACTTAAAATTTTTAAATTATTTATTCTTAAGAAAGGAGCATTCTAACAATACCACTGGCTTGTTTCATATCAATATTGCCCTGAGATTGACGTTTTAGTTCTGCCATTACTTGACCCATATCTTGAACTGTTTCAGCATCGATTTTAGATATCACTGCTTCAATTAGCTTTGTCAATTCTGATGCGCCAAGTTTTTCAGGTAGATATTGCTGAAGAATTGCTGCTTCCTCATTTTCTTTATTTAAAAGTTCCAATCTATCTGCTTCTTGATATAAGTCAGCAGCCTCTTTACGAAGTTGAACTTGTTTTTCAATTATTCCCAATATTGCATCGTCGGTAATTTCCTTACCTGTATCTTTTTCTCTTTGCTTAATAACGGATAGTAGTATTCTTAGTGTAGTAAGCTTGATACGTTCTCCACTTCGCAGTGCAGTTTTTATATCCTCTTGTATTTGGGTTTTTAAAGGCAATTACTTTTTTGATCAGTAAAGTCGACGAGTTCTATTACGTTCCCTAGAGTCACGCTTCTTTTCTCTTTTTACTGCAGCGGCTTTTTTTCTTTTTCTTTCTTGCGTCGGTTTTTCGTAAAATTCCCTTTTTCGATATTCATTGAGAATACCTGCTTTTTCACAAGAGCGTTTAAATCGCCTTAGGGCGAAGTCAAAATACTCGTTATCTTTTACTTTAATAATTGGCAAGAAAGTTATTCCTTTTAAGTAAATCAAATCAATATATACTTAATCCGTTGAATGAACCGTGAAATATACAGTTTAGCGCAGAAAAATGCAAAGTATTTACCCTAAGCAATCATCATTTTGAACATGATTGAATCTAAAAAAACCCTAACTATTCTTGGTATAGAAACCAGTTGCGATGAAACAGCTACTGCAGTTATTAATTCCGATCAAGGACTGATTGCACATAGTATTTTTAGCCAAGCAACTTTACATAAAAAATTTGGTGGCGTTGTACCAGAATTGGCTTCAAGGGAGCATATAAAAAAGCTTCTACCATTGATTGATACATTGCTTTTTACAAACAAACTTAAACTTAAAGACATTGATGCAATTGCTTATACCTCAGGCCCAGGCCTTGTTGGCGCTTTGCTTGTAGGTTCAGTCTTAGCCAATGGATTGGCTTTCTCATTAGGTATTCCTTCTATATCAATTCATCATATGGAAGCACATTTACTGGCTCCAATTCTTGAGGGTGATAATTTGGAAGTACCTTTTATTGCTTTACTAGTTTCTGGAGGCCATACGTTGTTAGTGGAGGTCCACAAAAAGGGGATTTATAAACTTCTAGGACAAACATTGGACGATGCGGCTGGCGAGGCCTTTGATAAGGGAGCTAAACTTCTTGATCTGGATTACCCTGGTGGACCAGCTATTGCTAAATTGGCCCAATCAGGCCATCCAGATTTTTACAAATTTCCAAGACCCATGATAAAGACGAAAAACTTAGATTTTAGCTTCAGTGGACTGAAAACTGCTTTAATGTATAAAATTAGGGCCTTAAATAAGAAACAAATGTTGACTGATCAAACAAAAGCCAATCTTGCTTATGCTTACGAAGAAGCCATTGTTGACAGCTTAATTCACAAAACCGATTTGGCTGTTGAATTAACAGGAATTAAATCTGTAGTTGTTGCTGGCGGAGTTGGAGCAAACCAAAAGCTTAGAGAGAATATGAAGCTTAAGTTAGCAAAGAGAGATGTCCGAGTGAGTTATCCGAGAATTGAGTTTTGTACTGACAATGCGGCAATGATTGCTTTAGTTGGATTGTTTCGTTACCAAGAAAGAATGGAAAACGTAGATTATCAAATTGAAGTGAATCCAAGATGGTCAATTGATAATATCTATCCAATAAACTCATAATAATCATGGATAAAATTATTTTAACTGACCTTAGGGTTGATGCAGTTATTGGTATTTGGGATTGGGAAAAAAGAAATCCTCAAAACATTTCCATTGACTTGGAAATGCATACGGATACTAAAAGAGTCTCACAATCAGATTCGATAGAGGATGCTCTTGATTATAAAGCAGTGAGTCAAAGGGTAAAGCAATTTATACAAGACAGTCAGTTTAACCTGATTGAAACTCTTGCAGAGAAACTTGCGAAAATAATCTTGAAAGAATTTGATATACAATGGTTAAAGTTGAGTATCTCAAAACCTTATGCAATAAGGGATTCAAAGAATATCGGTGTTTGCATAGAACGAACAAAAAATGGTTGACCAACCCACCAAGAAAACAGAGATATTTCTGAGTCTCGGAAGTAACATCAACCCTGAAGAAAACCTTCAGTTCGCTTGTAGAGAATTAAAAAAAACCTTCGGTAAGATTAAGGTTTCATCAGTTTATAGAAATAAACCCATTGGATTTGAGGGAAATGATTTCTTAAATATGGTGGTAAAGGTAAAATCCACTTACAGCCCCAATGAAATCTTAGATTGTTTACGTGGCTTGGAGGCTAGAACTGGAAGAGATATTGGCACGGGTGTTTTTGATTCCAGAACACTGGATATTGATATGATTCTTTTTGGTAATCTTGTTAATCCAGAAAAGCCACTCAAGATACCGAGAAATGATATAGAGCTTTACAGTTTTGTTCTTTGCCCATTGGCTGAGATCGAACCTAGCGGTATTCATCCTGTTAAAGGTAAAACTTTTAAAGATCTATGGGAGGATTTTGACCAGGAAGGGCATCTTTTAGATAAAGTATCACTGGATGTCTAATGAGGCTACCAACCTATACTTCTCCCTCCATCAATCGCGATGATTTCTCCTGTGATGTAGGGTGCATCTTCAATTAGAAAAGCGACAGCATTGGCAATGTCTTCTGAGGTTCCAATTTTTTTCAGAGGTATTTGTTGCAGTATATTATTTTTAGCTTGCTCTGAGGGATTCTTATCCGGCCACAATATTAGTCCAGGAGAAATGCCATTGACTCTTACATCTGGGGCCAAATCAGATGCAAGAGACCGAGTCAACATTGCTAGACCAGATTTTGCAGAGCCATAGATTGGATGCTCTTTTAATGGTTTTTTGGAATGTATGTCTATGATATTAATAATAGTGCCCTGAGTTTGTTTAAGATGTTGGGCTGCATATTTGGATAGAAATAAAGGGGCCTTAAGATTGGTGCCAAATAAATTCTCCCAATCTTCAAGTGCTATTTTTTCAATCGGGGTTGGGTAAAAAGTTGATGCATTATTAATTAAAACATCCAATCTTTTTGTTTTTTCTAAGAGTGATGGAATTAAACTTTCTAAAGAATCTTGGTCGGTAAGGTCAGCTTCTATTGCAATCGATGAATCCTGTTTTTTGGCATTCAGCTGAGCGCATAGTTGGTCGGCTGCATTGCTGGATGAATTGTAATGGATTGCTACATTGAAACCTTTATTATGAAGTGTTTCAGCTATTGTGGCTCCAATACGTTTTGCGCCACCTGTAACTAATGCCCATTTTTTGTATTCATCGTTCATAATCGTTATTTTAATTGAAAACTAACACTACCGATATTAATTCTAGATAATATTAGTCTTATAAAAGGTAAAAAATTTGAGATCTGAAAGACAAGACTTACCAACTCCGGATGATGCATCGCTCAATCATTCATCCATTGTGTTAGAAGAGTTGACTAAGAAAATTAAATCAAATGAAGGTTGGATTAATTTTTCTGATTTTATGCAATTTATTTTGTACGAGCCTGGCTTGGGATATTATTCCTCTGGAACAAGAAAACTAGGTGTTGGCGGTGATTTTACAACTGCACCAGAGATATCCAATTTGTTTGGTAGATGTCTTGCCAACTGCGTAATAAAAATATTACAAAGTTGTCCAAAACAAATGATTTTGGAAATTGGTGGCGGCTCCGGCCAATTAGCGTTTGATATTTTAACTCAATTAGACAATCGTGGATTTGCTCCCGATCAATACTACATTCTTGAAATCAGTGCCGATTTAAAAGACCGACAACAAAAACTTTTAGCGAAATTGCCAAGCAATCTCTTGGAAAAAGTTATTTGGCTTGATGCATTGCCTGAAAATTTAATCACTGGGGTAATCCTTGGCAATGAAGTTTTAGATGCAATGCCTTGTCGGAGATTTAGGTTAAAAGATGAAGATATCTATGAGATTGGTGTTTCTTGTACCAATCAAAGATTGATAGAACAAGATAAGTTAGCAGATGCAGTCATTAAAAAATCAGTACACAAAATTGAGCAAGAGCTAAAAAGGAATTTTGCTAACGGATTTGTTTCAGAAATAAGACCTGATTATAGGAATTGGTTTAGTACGATTTCCTCCAGTTTAGTTTCTGGAGCAATAGTTTTTATAGACTATGGCTGCTCCAGAGGAGAATATTATTCCGCTGATAGGTCAACTGGAACATTGGTTTGCCATTATCAAAATACGGCTCATTATGACCCATTATTCCTGCCTGGCATGCAAGATTTATCGGCGTGGGTGGACTTTAGCTTGGTGGCAGATGATGGTCTTGAGCATGGTTTTAAAGTTGAAACTTATACTTCTCATAGAGATTTTTTGTTGTCTACGGGAATTCTTGACCTTGTCGATCAAATATCTGATCAAAATCAGAGATTTAAAATAAATCATGCAGTGAAACAATTATTACTCCCAAGTCAAATGGGAGATACATACAAATTTATGTTGCTAACTAAGAACTGTATGATTGAGGAGAGTTTTATGGAAGCAAGAGATTTTCGGTATCTGTTATAAACGATCAAAATTTCTAAATGATGGAAACAATACAAGCAATATTACTAGCAATCATTCAGGGTCTTACTGAGTTTTTGCCTATATCAAGTTCTGCTCACTTAATTTTATTATCTCAAATTTCAGGATGGGAAGATCAAGGACAGGCATTCGATGTGGCGCTTCATTTTGGTACCTTGCTGGCAGTTTTATACTATTTCAAGAACGACTTATTCAATATGTTTGCTCGTTCAAATTTTCAAAGTACTGATTCTTTTTTTCATTCTCAATTAGGCATCATTACAGTAGCCACGGTTCCGGTGGTCCTCCTTGGGTGGTTGTTCAGTGAGTCGATCGAGCAGAATCTAAGATCTTCTATGGTTATTGCTATTGCAACAATTTTCTTTGGATTATTATTGTACTTAGCCGATTTCAGGAAAAAGAACAATAATGATACTGTAGTTAATCTAGGCATCGGTTTTTTGATAGGCCTGTTCCAGGTATTTGCACTAATCCCTGGTGCATCAAGATCTGGGGTCACCATTACAGCAGGGCTTTTCTTAGGATTATCTAGACAGGAGGCTACTAAATTTTCTTTTTTGCTAGCAATTCCAGTCATTATTGCGGCAAGTATATTCAATCTCTATCAATTAACTCAAGTCGAAGCTCTAGTTTTTGACTATTTGGATCTGCTCATAGGGATTGCAATATCCTTTCTTGTGGCTTTTTTAACCATCAAATGGTTTTTAAGAATGGTTCAAAAGATTGGTATGTTGCCTTTTTTTATTTATAGGCTTATTTTGGGCGCTTTAATTCTTCTTTGATTTTACTTAATCTAAGCTCTCTTAATTTTTCTCCAATTACACTTCCCTCTAAGCCGTCTTCTTTTAGGTTATTAATTTTTACCGATTGAGCTAGAACCAGAGATTTTCTAATCAGTGCAACAGTTGTTTCAATATCGCGGTAATTTTTTTTCAAACTAATCACTTCCAACACTTCATCCAGATTACTGGGGTTTCTTAGGGCATCAAGTTTTTCAATAATAATTAAATATTGTTCTGCAGAAAATTCTTTCTTTTCATTACCGTCAAAAGAGAACAGCATTGGGTAAATATTTTCAAGTAGTAGAACTAAATTTTTATAATCATTGGGAATGTTTACTCGTTTTTGCATTGCCGTAATTGTATTTTTCAATGATTGCTGGCCATCTTCGAGCATAAGCAAGAAGATCGAACAAAATCTACTCTTAGGACTAATTTTCTTTTTAATAGCTGCTTGTACGATATGATTCTCACTGAATCCAGAATTCATATGACTGATTTCAGGAAAAACTTGATCAAGGGCTCCGAGATCAATTAAGGTTTGGAAAAATTGATCAAATCTAGGTTCGCATAATGCTTTGTATGTTTCTTGCCAAATTCTTTCTGGAACTAAGTGTTTCAATTCACCTGATTCCACTATTTCTTTCAAAAGTTTCTTTGTTTCCGAGGCAATTTCAAAGTTTAGATCATGCAATTTAGCTTTAAATCTTGAAACTCTAAGCACTCTAAGGGGATCCTCAATAAAGGCATCAGAAACATGGCGAAGCAGTCTCTTTGAAAGATCTTCTTGTCCATTAAATGGATCAATGATTTTGCCCACATTATCCTCAGCGATTGCGTTTATTGTTAGATCTCTTCTAGATAGATCTTCTTTAAGTGTCACATTTGGATTCGAGTCAATTTTAAAGCCGTAATATCCTTTGCCAGACTTGATTTCCTTTCTAGCCAATGCATATTCCTCACCTGTTTTAGGGTGAATAAAAACAGGGAAAGACTTCCCAACTTGTTTGTAGCCAAGTCTTTTCAAATCAGATGACGTTGCATTGATTACAACCCAGTCTTTTTCTTGCGAGGTTAGTCCAAGGAGCCGATCTCGAATAGCTCCACCCACTAAATAAACTTCCATAATCTAAAGAATAAATATAAATTGATGGTGCAATTTATTTTCTCATTTGAATAATAAGTTGGCGCCCATTTCTGTTTACCCTTAAGACCAGTATGTTTTTGTCTTTGATGATGGCAACAAAATCTTCAAGGTTGCCAATGGATGTGTTGCCGACTGCCCATATAATATCGCCTTTTTTTAATCTAGCATTTGCAGCATTACTATTTGGCAGGACAGACAGAATAACCACACCTTGGGCATTAATCTTACCTTCAGGGATAAAATCTGCTAGCTCAGCCCCTGCGAGCAGAGAATTTAATTCTTCTGCCTTAACAGGTTCTTGAGCGACTAATTCTCCCAATGTTGCTGATAAAGTCATTATTTTATTCTCTCTAAGAATCATTATTTCTACTAATTCTCCGCTTCTTTTAAGTCCAATAACATTTCTAAGATCACTGGAAGTTTCAGTTTTTTCTCCGTTGACACTTGTAATTACATCCCCAACCAATAATCCAGCTTCTTCAGCAGCTGAATTAGGTGAAACTTCTTGAATTAAAGCACCTTTATCAATTTCCAGACCAAGTTGTTCAGCAATATCTTTGTTGATATCACTAATAATGACCCCCAACAGCCCTCGTTTGACTGAGCCAAATTCAATGATTTGATGCATGATGTTTTTAACTGTATTCACTGGTATAGCAAAGCCAATCCCAACATTGCCACCACTTCTTGAGTATATGGCGGTATTGATTCCAATCAGTTGTCCTTTTAAGTCCAGCAATGGTCCACCTGAATTGCCAAAGTTAATAGCAGCATCAGTTTGTATAAAATCTCCATAGCCATCAGAGCTCATTTGTGGTCTTCCTAATGCGCTGATAATACCCGAAGTAACAGTTTGACTAAGACCAAAAGGTGCTCCTATTGCTAAAGCAAAATCTCCAACACGAATGACGCTGGAGTCGCCTAGGGGCATTTGTGAAATTGTTTTAGGAAGTTCAATTTTCAAAACAGCTATATCAGTTCCAGAGTCTGAGCCGATCAGCTCTGCTAAATATTCTCCACCGTCTTTAAGGAATACTTTAATTTCATCGGCTTTTTCAATCACATGGTGATTGGTGATGATGTAACCCTGAATGCCATCAACGATAACTCCTGAACCACCGCCACCAAATTCTCTTTCCCTAGGGGGCTGAGGCTGACCAAAAAAACGCTCAAAAAAAGGATCATCAAAAAAAGGATTTTGTTGAGCTTTAACTTTGCCTTTAATTGCAATAGTTACTACTGAAGGTGAGGTAGAGTCCACAAGTTCAGCTAAGGAAGATTGTTCAAGGTTGCCTATTTCATGTGCATGTAAGTTGCTTTTCATCAAACCTAGATTAATTAAGAACATGAAAAACAATGCTAAAAGTTTCATGTTAATTGTGATGTCTTTTATATAATTCATACGAACCCTGCCTTGAATTCTGAATAAAATTTGGCAAATGATAACTCAAAACGTCAACATACAGTATTCATTTTAAATGTATTCATGATTTATTCTTAATTCTAGAGAAAAAATTATATAGATATTGTTAATAATCTGTGAATAAATGTTGAATTACAGGTGGATATCATAAACACAACATATTGTGTTCTCTGTTTTTAATTAAACTGTAAGTTTTAACACCTAAATTACTATAAATTTATGCTAATTATTTATTTAAATTATTGATATATATGAATAAAAATATAAATTAAAGGTTTTTAGAAAAATCTTGACATAACACAGATTTTCGTAATAATTTAATACTGTCTAAACACAATATGTTGTGCGAATATTTTTGTCTTTTTTTGTGATTTTAGACTTGCTTCTGTAGTATAAAGTTAGAGATAAAGAGGAAAATAAAAATTTGAAATCAGCATCTAAAAAAGAACAACAAGATATTTTGAATGTTGATTATCAATCTGCCTCCTTAGACATTTGGGATAAAAAATATCGTTTAAAGGATATCTCAGGCAAACCTATTGATCTAAAAATCGAAGACACATTTAAAAGAGTCGCCAAAGCCTTGGCGGAGGTTGAGCAACCAAGTATCCAAAATAAATGGGAAAAAGAATTTTTTTGGGCACTTAGTTCTGGTGCAATTCCTGCTGGTAGAATCATGTCAAACGCAGGTGCAGGCGAACATAAACCAGCTACATCAACAATCAATTGCACAGTCTCTGGCTCAATATCAGATTCAATGACAGGAATTTTAGAAAAAGTAACTGAAGCTGGGCTAACACTAAAAGCTGGATGTGGCATTGGCTATGAATTTTCAACTTTAAGACCCAAGGGTGCATATGTAACTGGCGCTGGTGCCTACACTTCTGGTCCGCTATCTTTTATGGATATTTATGATAAAACCTGTTTTACGGTTTCTTCTGCAGGTGGCAGGAGAGGAGCACAAATGGGCACTTTTGATGTCGGTCACCCCGACGTTGAGGATTTTATTAAAGCAAAACGAGAAGATGGAAGGCTAAGACAATTCAATCTATCTTTGCTAATAACTGAGGAATTTATAAGGGCAGTTAAAGAAGATCAAGAATGGCCTCTTGTATTTCCTCTAGACCCAAATCTACCCGAGGCAAAATTGGTAAATTTTGAAGACCCAAAGCAGATCATTTGGAGAGAATGGACAACAACTCATGGCTATATAAGCAATGATGACGGTCTGGTTGCTTGCAAGGTCTATAAAATCATAAAAGCCAGACAACTATGGGATCTTATTATGGATTCGACATACAACTATGCTGAGCCTGGTTTCATCTTGATAGATAAAGTTAACGAAATGAATAACAACTGGTTTGATGAAAATATACGTGCTACCAATCCATGTGGAGAACAGCCTTTGCCAGAATATGGTTCGTGTTTACTAGGGTCTGTCAATTTGACACGTTTTATCCAGAATCCTTTTACCAATGAAGCAACTTTTAACTGGGAGAGCTTTAGAAGAGTTGTCAGTATATTTACCAGAATGTTAGACAATGTGGTTGAAATCAATGGTTTGCCTATTGAACAGCAGAAACAAGAAATCTACAGAAAAAGAAGGCATGGTATGGGATTTTTAGGGTTAGGTTCAGCAATGACTATGATGTGTATGAAATATGGCTCACCTGAATCACTTAAGTTTACGGACGAGGTTAGCAAAGAACTTGCAGTTACTGGCTGGAAAATAGCTTTGGAATTATCTAAAGAAAAAGGACCTGCACCTATATTTTTAGAAGAGTTTGCCGTTACAAAAAACATGCTCAAAGAGCGACCTGAAATGATTAATGATGGTTGGCAAGTTGGTGACAAGATACCTGGAAGGATTTTGCATGCAAAATATAGCCGTTATATGCGAAAGATTGCAGAAATAGAGCCCGAATTAGTAGCAAAACTGTCAGAAGTTGGTGCGAGATTTACTCACCATAGTTCGATTGCTCCGACAGGAACTATCTCACTATCAATAGGCAACAACGTCAGTAATGGCATTGAGCCAAGTTTTGCACATCATTATTTTAGGAATGTCATCAGAGAGAAGAAAAAAACTAAAGAGAAAGTTGATGTCTACTCATTCGAATTGTTGTCTTATATGAATCTTGTTGATCCAAAGATTGATATCGAAGCAGAAACGGGCTCAGAGAAAAAATTACCCGATTATTTTATTACTGCCGAAGATATTACCCCAAAAGAACATGTCAATGTCCAAAGTGCCTCACAAAAATGGATAGATTCTTCAATCTCAAAAACAGCCAATGTACCAACAGATTTTAAATTTGAAGACTTTAAGGACATTTATCTATACGCACACGAACAAGGCTTGAAGGGATGTACTACATTTCGTTTTAATCCAGAAGCTTTTCAAGGCGTGCTAGTTAAAGAAAAAGATCTTGAAAATACTTTATATACCTTTGTTTTGGATGATGGCAAAGAAATTCAAGTAACGGGTAATGAAGAGATAGAATATGATGGAGAAATTCACACAGCAGCAAACCTATTTGATGCTCTAAAAGAGGGATACTATGGAAAGTTTTAATAGCTATTAAGTTTTAGTCATTCTATGAATAGAATAAAGATAAAGAAAAAGATTGTTGATTACCGGGTTAGCACAGCTGAGAATTCAGATGCCATGGAAACAGAGGCAAAGGAATTCAAAATAGATGAAAGCCCAGAGTCGAAAGTGGTTAGAATGCATGAGCGTCTCGAAAGACCAGGCATGCTCAGAGGCTCAACATATAAGATCAAGACACCAATCTCTGATCATGCCATGTATATTACCATCAATGACATTGTCTTAAATTCTGGAACTGAATTTGAGAAATATAGACCCTACGAAATTTTTATTAATTCAAAAAATTTAGATCATTATCAATGGATTGTTGCTCTAACAAGGGTCATGTCTTCTGTTTTTAGGAAAGGTGGCGACGTTGCTTTTTTGGTCGAAGAATTAAAAGCAGTATTTGATCCAAAAGGTGGCTATTGGCAGCCTGGTGGGACATTTATGCCTTCAATTATTGCAGAATTGGGTTACATTGTTGAAAGACATCTTCAATCTATAGGAATGATTCCAAAAGAAAAATTAGATGAGGATCAAAAAAAATTAGTCGAAGAAAAAAGGCAAGAGTTTGAGAATAGAAACAAACAACAAGATGTATTTGATCAGACTTCCTTTCCAAAGGGAGCTCAGTTATGTGGGCACTGCAATACTGTGGCAATGGTCATGATGGATGGCTGTTTAACTTGTCTTAATTGTGGCTATTCAAAATGCGGTTAACCAAACGTTCTATCTAGCTTTTATAATTTTTTAACCACTCTTTTTGGCAATACTATCCACGAAAAATTTAATTGAGAAATTAAATCTTGGTAATTTAGTTAAACATGAATACTAGAACATTAATAAGGTTTGGTTATGATGTTTTAACATATTTAATGCTTCCTTTAATTGCGTTGCATCTTCTTTACAAATCTTTAGGTGACAGAAACTATTTAAAAAGGATCAATGAACGATTTGGTTATAACGGAAGCCCTCTTACTGAAAAAATCATTTGGGTTCATGCTGTTTCTTATGGAGAAGTTAAGGCAGCTTCCTCGCTTGTTGATCGATTGATCAAACTTTATCCAGAGAAACAGATCCTTTTAACAACATATACACCAACGGGTTCTGCATTAATAAAGGAATTATTTGGTGATACTGTACGTCATGTCTACCTTCCTTATGATTTAAATGGATCGGTGTTTAGATTTTTCAAATGGGCTAATCCTGAAATTTCAATCATTATAGAAACAGAACTTTGGCCAAATTTCTTCCATTATTGTGGAAAGTTAAAAGTCCCATTGGTTTTGGCAAGTGCTTGTGTTTCTGATAAATCAATTAAGCTATATAGAATGCTATTAGGTCTTTTTCAAGAGGCGGTTTCACATGGAATTGTAGTTGGTGCACAAACCGAGGATGAAGCAAAAAAATTCATATCAATGGGAGCAAGTAGAAGTAGGACATTTGTAACAGGGAATATTAAATTTGATTACTCACTGCCTGATGGTCTTATCAAAAAGGCGATACAGTTTAAAAAAGAATTCGCTTTGGATAGAGAAATCTGGGTTGCGGGCAGCACACATAACGGAGAGGAAAAAATTATCCTTAAAGCACACAAAAGAATTTTAGAAACATTTCCTGATATTCTTTTGATTATAGCTCCTAGGCGCCCAGAGAGATTTCAATCAGTTCTAAATCTTATTGATAGAACTGGATTTTCATATGTCTCAAGAAGTCAGGGAATTCAAATTTCTGAAACAACACAAGTCATTTTAGCGGATACGCTTGGAGAACTTCCTATGTATTACTCAGCTTCTAGTGTTTGTTTTGTTGGTGGTAGCTTATTTAAAACAGGCGGTCATAATTTATTAGAACCTGCTTCTTTAAACACACCTATTATCACAGGGCCAATTTTATATGGAATCGAAGAAATTGCGAATATGCTTCAAGCGAATAATGCTTTAGAGATAATTCATAGCTCTGAAGAGCTATCTAAAATGGTGTGTCAGATTCTTTTAGACACAGATCGACATGAGAAGATGACTAAAGCAGCAAGAAAAGTTGTTGATAAAAATAAGGGCGCGCTAGAAAAGCTAATCAAATTGATTATACCCTTATTGAAATCCTAGTTATTGAAGCCAATTATCAATCTGCGTTAAATCTTGTCTTGATAGGTTTCCAGCAGCTTGTTTAAGACGAATTATATTCTTCAAATAATCGTATTTGCTAATCGCTAAATTAGTTTGTGCCGAATAGAGCCTCCTTCTAGCTTCCAATACATCAACTGTTGTTCTAGTGCCTACATCATAGCCAGCTTGAGTCGCCTGAAGTGCAGTGGTGGAAGATTTTACCGATTGTTCTAAAGCTTTAACTGTAGCAATTCCTGAAATTATACCAAGGTAGGCGTCTCTAGCTTTTCTAGTTGTTTCTCTTGCAATTCTTTCTAATTTTTCTTTTGCCGATCTATGCTGTGCAACTGCTTGTCTTACTCTAGATGAAGTCTGGCCACCACTGTAAATAGGAATATTTAACTGAAGTCCAATGCCTTCACTGATATTTTCTGTATCTGCAGGTGAAAAAGGACTTCCACTATCCGAACGGAAGCTATCGTTGTCAGTATCTCTTTTCGATGCTTGAAGTCCTAGAGTTGGATAATGTCCTGATTTTTGTATGTTTACTTCGTTTCTTCCAATTTCTGTCCCAACTTGTGCAGAAAGTAGATTTAAATTTTGTTCAAGAGCAGTATTGACCCACTCACTTTCACTTTGCGGATTAGGCATTATTAGGGGCATATCTGAACTTGGCTTTTGCAGTGCTTCTGGATAACTATCAGTTATTTCTCTGAGTAATTCTTTAGCAGTAGCAAGATTTCTTTTTGCTAATATCTCGCTTGCAATTGATTGATCGAAAGCTGCCTGCGCTTCTTGCACATCTGTGATGGCTATTAGACCAACATCGTATCTTTTTCTAGCTTGATCAAGTTGTTTTTCGATAGCAGCTCGGGCAGCTTGATCAGATTCCAATGTGTCTTGAGCTGCCAACACATCAAAATACGCATTACAAACCCTCACCATCAAATCTTGTTCTGCTGATAAGTAATCAATTTCTGCTTGGGCAACAACTTTATTTGCTTTCTTAAGTGTCATCCAAGCACTTGGATCAATAATGGATTGTTGAAGTGTGACTTCCCACTGAAAACTTTCTGTTTCCTGAGCAAATTGCGTATTGTCTGTTGTAACGGCAAGTAAATCACCAGTGATCGGATCAAAAATTCTTCTCTGAAAAGTGCTATTGCCATCTGTATCTGAATCAGAGAAAGTACCGCTAGCAGTTAACTTAGGCAATAGTAAACTTAAGGCTTGAGGCTTGGATTCAATAATTGCTTGCTTATTTGCATAGGCTTCTTTCAAGCGAGGATCGTTAATCAAAGCATCTTCATAAATATCAATCAGCGATGCTCCATTTATCACAAAGGGTATTATGATAAGAGTTAATGCGGCAGTTAACTTTATGTATTTATTTCTCATAATCGCTGAATTATTTTTTTTAAAAGTATTATTCGAAAGTTGCTGATGATTAGTTTGTTTTAGAGGCTATAGACTATATATTCAAAATATCTCTTACAAGTTGATTGATGTAACGAATTGTAACTTGGTTATTAGCTATAAATCATGAATTAACAATGAACTTAAAGAATTGCAATCATCAATAAAGCTACAATATTTATAATTTTAATCAACGGATTTATCGCAGGACCGGCAGTGTCCTTATAAGGGTCTCCAACTGTATCACCAGTAATAGAGGCATTATGAGCTTCAGAGCCTTTACCGCCACAATTCCCATCTTCAATATATTTTTTTGCATTATCCCAAGCCCCACCTCCAGTGGTCATAGAAATAGCAACAAAAATACCCGTGACTATCGTTCCAATCAATAATCCTCCAAGTGCTCTTATTCCTCCATCTTCGGGCATCATAGCGTTCATTATTAATGCAAGAGCAATAGGAACAACAACCGGCAATAGTGAGGGAAGAATCATTTCTTTAATAGCAGATTTTGTTAAAAGATCTACTGCTTTCGAGTAATCGGGTTTAGTGCTACCGTCCATAATTCCAGGCATCTCTTTGAATTGACGTCTAACTTCAGTTACTACTGAACCCGCAGCTCTTCCAACGGCTTCCATTGCCATGGATGCAAATAAGTAAGGCACCATTCCACCAATGAATAGACCGATGATTACTGCAGGATCATCTAAACTGAAGCTAACAAGTTTGCCTTCTGCTTCAAGATTACTTGTAAAGTCTGCAAAAAGAACAAGCGCAGCCAACCCAGCAGAACCAATAGCATAGCCCTTTGTCACTGCTTTAGTAGTGTTGCCAACAGCATCTAAAGGATCTGTAATTGCTCTAATTTCAGCTGGTAATTCTGCCATTTCAGCTATACCTCCAGC
>CEVA01062900.1_pt1 | contig 25906 bp, 44 predicted proteins | sample 361521 | NCBI WGS metagenome assembly CEVA01 (sample SAMEA2622823, study PRJEB7988) | marine metagenome | isolation source: saline water (ENVO:00002010), including
ATAAGCATAATGTTTTAACGTTGGTTCTTTATAGTAATAATCAATAGTTTCATGTTTCATTCTTAACATATTGTGTGTTATCATTCTATTTGCATATGTTCCACGTTTTAACTTGTCTTCCATATCAATATTTGATAGTCTATAAAATTGTTTTATTCTTTGACTATCAAATGCAAACTTTTCATCAAATGAATCATGAGGTAAATTTTCTGGTGAGTATACATAAGTAAGAGATGGATCATTTAACATTAAAGATTCTAAAGATTTAAACTTGAATCCTTCTCTCAATGTTTCATAAAATGAAAACATAGCACCAGTTGAAGAAACTTTTTCTGAACTCTCCGCTCTTTCTGATAAAAATTCTATAGCATGAAATGGACTATAGTTTGGTATGACAATATTATGTTCACCCTTTGTCATTTCCAATTCTATATCTTTTTGATATGCTGAATCTGGATAAAATGAATCAATAGAACTTTTAATATAATTATCATATATGTCTTCAACTATTTGATGTACTAAATGTGATGGATAACTCTTTTGAACTTTTGTTTTCAAATTGAAAATATATTCCATACTAACAAAATGAAGTTTATATGTAAAAACTCTATCATTATCTTGATGTTTATTAAAATCTGTAACCTTAATTATTCTAAAATATCTATCAACAGTATCTTCTGGTCCTGCACCAGTAGAGTAAAATGTAAAATGAAAAAATTCATCTCCAATTATTGGTATTTCTTCATATAAACCAAATGAATCAACAATCTCAACAAATCCCTTTATGTATGGAGAAAATAAATCCTCAGTCAGTGACAATTGTGTAAAAATTTTAGAAATGTCAACGGCGATTGAATAGTTATGAGGACTAATAATCCTCATATTACTAATAGAAATTTCACCTACTGATACTGGATTTCTAGATGTATTTGAGAGTCTATTTGAAGCTGGATCAGCAACAAATGTATCATAATTGTCAAACATTTTTTAATAATTCTCTCAAATTTTGTTGTAATTCTTCCGCATAGATATCTTCAATTAGAACTATATTTTTCTTTTTTTCATTATAATCATATTCATATTGATAATTTGTAACTGTCTTTGCTTTTTCTGGACTTAAAATTTGTAAACCTTGAAATCTTAATTCATCAACCTCTAAGGATCTTTGCTCAATTCTAGGAGTGGTATCTGTGGCTGGTTGAAAGCTTTGAATAATTTCTTCATAATGATGAACAGAGTTTTGAGCTTCCGTTATACTTCCATATTTTGACGCAACATAAGAATCAAATTGATCACCAAACATTGGCCAATCAAAAATTGGATCAAAAATATTATTTGCCAAAAATACTAACCATGTATACTTTACGTCACCATAATATTCATGTGCTATTGAATCTGGTCTTTGATTAAATCCGACATTGTACTTATAGTATGATAATAATTTTGATTTTACTGTTTTGTTTAATCTTGTTCTCAAAGTAATGTCTGTGACTAACTTTTCATGAACCTTTTCAATTTGATTTCCAGCAGAATTTGTTATATAATCATATTTGTAATAAGTTGTTGGTAAATTTACAAAATACTGTGACATTAGTTATCTCTCCCTGTGGCATTTTCATAAGCGGCATTGTCTGTTGATGTTCCTTTATAAGATAAAATAAATTCTGTTTCTCTGAAAGATAACTGCATCTTTGTATGAACAGGCATCGGTTCTTTGTTTTTATCAGGAGGATCATAAAATGCCGGGCCTTGTTGTGCATCAAAATTGAGATTCATATCAGTTAAAACAGATCTTTTAATTCCCATTTGTTTAAACTTTTTATGACCATCTTCAGATTTAATAAAAAATTCAATAAAAAATTCATGTGGAAAATTAAAATAGATACTTTTTAAAAATCCAAAATCATTTAATTCTGGTAACATTCTATTTTTAAATTGAGTTACAATAGATGATATTTCTTCCGCTTCTTCATAAGTTCTTGGATAAAAATCAAAATCAAATTTATGTTCCCTAAAAGCTCCTGGACCTTGATATGTCAAAGCCATATGCGGATTTACAGCAACACCAGCGCCTACAGTAATTGGATTTAATACACCAGTTTGTCCCAATGATCCAACAGCCAAAGTTGCCGCAGATGTTCCTGCTTGTGAAAGTTTTTCTAACCAACTATCTTGACTGCCACTATTTGCTGCATCCATCACTGAACTTACTCCTGCACCAACAACTGCACCTATTCCCGCAACAATGGGATTGGTACTCACTAGAGATGCTAATCCTGTCGCTCCCGCTACTGTTGCTAAATTTACTCCACCTTCTTCAAAAACTCTGCCACCGACCATAGTTTCATAATTACCTTGAAAATTTGTTTGTAATGCGCCTGGTGGAATATGTAATGCAATCAAAGATGAGTTTCTTCCTAATCCTTGAGATTGTCTTCCCCTTGGGCCACCTGGTTTTGCATAGAATAATACAAAATTTTGTGTATCAGATTCATCTGCACCAATGTCTGACGGATATTTAAATATTTTTGTACTTACGGTATGTGGCCCGTGGTCCACGTCAAAACTAGCACCAGCAATTGGTACTTGTGCTGATGCACCATTCATTACTACGTTTGGATCTGCCATTGAAATTCTCTCTAAATATAAGTATATGATATTAACCTAATTCTATTTATTCAGATGATTAAAAAAGGTAAATATAAACCAGTAAATCCAAATAAATATAAAGGTAATCCAACCAAAATTGTGTATAGATCAGGTTGGGAAAAGAAAGTGATGGAAAAACTTGACTTGTCACCGCAAGTTGAACAGTGGGCTTCAGAAGAAGTGATAATTCCATACAGATCGCCTTTAGATAGGAAGATACATCGTTACTTTCCCGACTTTTGGGTAAAGTTTACAAATAAAAAGGTCGTAATTATTGAAGTTAAACCAAATAGGGAGACAAAACCTCCCAAAAAACGTGAAAAATCAAGAAGATTCATCAACGAAGCCAAAAAATACGCAAAAAATGAAGCAAAATGGAAGGCCGCAGAAGAATTTTGTAAAAATAGAGGCTGGCACTTCCTAATTCAAGATGAATATGACTTAGGAATCAAGAAGAAAAGAAAAAATGGCAAAAAGTAGTGGCAATTTAGTAGAAATTTTAACAGATGTTATAAACAGAAGGCAAATTCCGCAAGAAAACATAAGATCTGCCCAATGGTTTAGGCATCAACTAAGAAATTTTAGAAGAAACTTGACAGTAAAGTTTGATGATAAGAGTATGACCTCAGATCAACTAATAGAAAAATCAACATTAGTTAGACCAAGAGGTATTGACGAAGCAAAATTGACCATTTTTAGATATAAAGCTAAACATGAGAAAAAATTGCCATATTATGATAGATTTCCTATGTCTATGATTATTTCAAAAGAAAGTGATAGATTTTGGGGATTAAATTTCCACTATTTACCATATCAATACAGAGCACAATTATTAGATGCTGTTAGATTTGGAAAAAGAATAAGTTGGAATTCATTAAAAAAGAATAAAGTAGTCGCACCATGTATAAAACAGTATTTAATTAGTCATGTTCAAGGACAAAATGGAATGACAATTGAAGGTGTTGACCAATTAAGATTTGCAGTATTTTTACCAATAGAGCATTTTACAACAAACAAACAAAAAGTTTGGAAAGATTCATTAAGGATGTTATGAATACTAGTTCATTCACAAGACAATTTTTAGCAAATGTACAAAAACACGGCGGTGTAGCTAAAGCGAATAAATTTTTGGTTCATGGGTTTTCTGGTGGATTTATCAAAAATCTACCAAAAGATGTTAAAGATAAACTTAGAGATATCAAATTTTATTGTGATATTGTTGCTTTGCCTGGGAGAAACTTAGCAACTTCACCATTTAGATCTGGTAGTATTACTAGAGAATACATACATTCTAATAATTTTGCTGGAACTATGAATATAAACTTCACATTAACAGATGATATGTTTATAAAAAACTTTTTTGATATGTGGCAAGATTCTATTCTTCCATTAACAGAAAATGATAAATCACATCAAAATATAGCAAAATATCCAAAAGATTATAGTAGTGATTTTAAAATATCAAAATTAACTAATGATTTGGTAGAAAGACCTGCAACACAGAGTTTTGCAGGGCCTATTGAGACACTTACTTTTGGAGATTACATTTACACTGTTAAGTTAAGAGACGCCTTTCCTAAAAATGTTAATCCTATTCAATTAAGTTTTTCATCACAAGAAAATCTTAAATTGTCTGTTGAATTGGCATTCTCTAGTTGGAGCAGACTAAAAAAGCCAGAATAAATAATTAACAATTTGGAGATATTATGGGTTTACCTAAAATTGACATACCAACATTTACAACAAAGTTACCATCAACTGATCAAACCGTTGTATTCAGGCCTTTCCTTGTAAAAGAAGAAAAAATACTATTAATAGCACAACAAGGAGAAGACTCTAAAGAACAAATTAGTGCGGTCAAACAAATAATTAATAATTGTGTCCAAAGTGAGATCAATTTGGAAATTATGCCAATATTTGATCTTGAATGGTTATTTTTACAATTAAGAATTAAATCAGTAAGTGATAAGGTCACATTAAAATTTAGACATACAAAAACTACTGAATGTGATCACGTTTATGAATATGAACTTGATTTGAATGAAGTAAAAATGAAATTTCATGATGATCATGACAAAGAAGTAAAAATAACTGATTCAATATCTGTATTTTTGAAATATCCAAATATTGAAACTGCAACTTTAGATTTTAATCCAAATGACTTAGATTCAATTATTGAATTTATAACATCAGGAATAGAATTTATAAAAGATGGAGAAACTTATCATGAAACAAAAGATTATAAACCAGAAGAAGTAAGAGAATTTTTAGAACAATTAAGTCAAGAACAAATGCTTAATATTCAAAAATTTTATGAAACTCAACCATCATTATCTCACACTATTGCATACACTTGTCCTAAATGTGGAGTTGAAGAAGAAGCGACTCTTAGGAGTTTGCAGGATTTTTTGGGGTAATGCTTTCTCATGAGTCTTTGGAGTCTCATTATTTAACAAACTTTGCATTGATACAACACCATAAATATTCACTGACAGAGTTAAATGAGATGATCCCATGGGAAAGACAAATTTATACAGAATTACTAAGTAATTGGTTAAAAGAACAAGAGCAAAAAGCTAAAGAGAGAGAACAACAAGCGAGAGTATAATGGCAAGAGAATCAACCATCAAACCAAGAAGAATAGGTGCTCAAGAATTAAGATTAGGTCGTGCAGAAGGCCTGGGAGAACTTGCACAATTATTCAAACAACAAACTAGTCAAAGAGCAAGAATGGCAACCCAAGGTGTATTAACAAGTGTTGTTGGTGCAGCAACAAGCGGTGCTCCAGGATTCATGCAAGCTAGTTTATATAATGCACTTACATCAAATCCATTCAGATCAATGGCAAGTGGTAGAGCAGGATCAACAGAACAACTACAAAGATCTTCTGGAACTGCTACTCCAATCTGGGCAAAAAATTTAGAAAGACTCTATAGAGATCCTTTACCAATTACTGTTGTTAAAAATAAACTACAATCTCTTGAAGCTTCAAGAGAAGCAAAAGATATAACACCAATAGTAGTTGAAGATGATGAAGAAAAATCTGAAGATAAACAAAAGGGGTTTTTTGGAAAATTGCTTGATGGATTTAAAAATTTATTTAATTTTAAAGGTGGACTAGGTAATTTTTTAACAAAACTAGCTGGTGGTGCAGGTTTACTTGCGGCAGGTGGATTAAAATTTGCAAAAGGTATAGGATTAGCAGGATTACTGGCAACTGTGTTATTTAATAAAGAAATAATAACTCAATTGACAAAAGATTTTTCAAAAGAAGCTAAAGATCTGAAAATTAGTGAAATAGGATTAAGACTTTCTTACTTTCTAACACAAGGAACAGAAGGTGGATTAAAAGAAGCTTTTGCGGGTGCGGGTAAATTTGGTGCTGCAGGAGCGGCCGCTGGTGCAATGATGGGTGGTGGTATATTTTCAATACCTGGTGCGATTATTGGTGGATTACTTGGTTCAGCAATCGGTGGAATACTAGGATTTATTGGTAGAGATCAAATGATAGATATGACCAAATTTGCTGAAACTTTCTGGAAAAAAAGTTGGAACGATGCAAGATTAGGATGGGAAACAAATGAACTCAATAAATTAAAATCATCAGAAGAAGCAGATAAAATATTACTTAAACAAGCTATTGAGGAAGGTGATTGGTTAGAAGCATCTAAAATTAAAACTAGACTTGCAGGAACTAGACAAGAGATACATGAGAAAGAAAAATTAATATCTGATATAAAAATAGAAATAGCAGAAAAAGAATTAAAGGAAATAAAAGATAGAGCGATGACTCTACAAAATAGAAAAAATGCTTTAAATATTGAATCAGGTCACACCAAAAAAATGGATCAAAAATTTAATACAATTAAAGATGAAATAAAATTCTTGGTCGATGGTGATGAAGAACTAATGAAAAGAATATTTGCATTAGATCCCAAAGATTCAGATGGTTTTGCAAAAATAATAGATGAATTAGAGGAAAAATTAGATTCTGGCAGTTTAAGTAAGTTAATAGACAGTCCTTCATTTTTGGGCAGGTGGGGTTTACCATTAGATTCTGATTATGCTAATCTAGAAGGCAGAACCAAAGCGGAAACACTTATTGAAAGATTGGAGAAACTTCCTTTATGGTATATGATGCGAGCAAAAAGTGAAGATCTAACAAGACAAAAATATTTTACAGAAATGGGGCTCGCACTTGGTTCGCCTGAATTTCAACTCCAAGCTGAACAAATGACAGGAATGAAATATGGGCTTGGTGAAGATCGATTAAACGCATATACACTTGATCAGTGGATGAGAGAAGATCCTAAAAATAAATCCGCACTTGAAGGATTATTATCTGAACAAATAAAAAATGAAAAGACTGCAAATTCCGCAAGGCTTGAGGAATTAAGTAGAATTGTTTCGGAAGCTTCTGGAAAACCAACTGTAATTGTTAATGACACAAAAAATGTTAATGCATCACAAGGACCAAGAATAGATAGAAGTCAAACATTTTTTATAGGGGGCCCACAAGTACAATATGGACCCCTTAATGAAAGAGGTAACTTTTAATTATCAGCTAACTTCTGAAAATATTCAAGAGATTCATCATCTTCATTTTCTGCTGTAGTTATCACAGGTTCTTCCTTTTTCATAGGCTGACCGCCCTCAAAAGGGGGCTTACTGACATCAACTGGTCCAACTTGACTCTTGGACTCCACTCGTACTTGTGGTTCAGAATCAACACCCAAAACCCTATCAAGTCTCTGTTTTAATTCTTGTTCTAACTTATATTTGGATTCTTCAGTAAATTCAGAAAGTGGATATTCTTTATTCCACATTGCCTCAAGTTGTTCATCATTACCATCCAACAAAGCGGATGCAGAATCAAACTCAGATTTATCAAAGTTATTAAATCCATCAACTTTTCTAATCTTTAGTCTGAAATTTGCTCCTTCCCAAAGATCAAAAGGATTAATTGGATTCTCATCTTCAAATTGAGGATTCATTAGATCATTAATCTTATCAAAGATTTTCTTACCATATTTAAAAAGTCTAATTTGACCTTCATTTTGTGGATTAGCAGGATCTTTAAGAACCATGATGTTTGAAAGGTAAACTAAACGCCTTTTCTGTTTGCGAGCGATTTCTTTATTCGCTTCAATACCAGAATTCCACAAAGTAGAATTGTATTCACAAACAGGACATTTTTTTCCAATAGTAGTTGGACATTCTTCAATATACCAACCACCAACTCCTTGAAAACCATGATTCCAAGTTTTTGCCCAAGGCATATCTTCATCAGGTGGAGCAGGAAGAAATCTGATTACTGCATAACCATTACCAGACTTGTCTAGATCCGCTTTCCAGAAGCGAGTATCTTCTGCAAATCCTTTTGATGCATCAGATTGTTCTTGAAGTTTTTGATTGATTTTGTCAATTGATTTTTGACGTGAGTTTTTTAGATCAGAAAATGAATTCATCGTATCTCCTTATATTTTATTGTTTAAATGTATTTCATCTGATTCACACTATACATACCATTATACACTATTTATTACCCCATGTCAAGCCCGACTTTCATAATCTTTCTGAATTTTTCTAAATCATCAATTTTAAGAAAATATTGGTACTTAGACATTTTTAAATAAAAATCAGGCCAGATTATTCTGTCCATGATTCTTTTGTTCCACGTGTTAGTAAAACTTAAAATTTTATCCATTATAATAACAGACTCTATACTAACATGCTTACCCAAAAGTTGTTCTAACAAAACAGGATGTTGTCCACTTTCTACAGTAAAAACTCTATTGAAACCTAATTCCAATCCTAACTTTTTATTGTTGAAAGTATCAATTAAATCACGAAGATGTTCAACATCCTCTTTGAATCTATATGATAAAGACTCTATTTTTTTCTTCCAATCATTATGAATTTTTTTAGAATCTTCGCCATACATTTCACCAACCCACATTGAAGAATTGTAAACAAAATTAGCAACAAGAAACCCTTCAATTTCATCGTGCTTTTTTAAATCTTTTGCTAAACTCTCAAAAAAGAAAACATCATTTCTATTTTTATATGTGGTATATCTTGCCGAGACACCTCTGTTCTTAAAAGAATAATTAAAGTAATTATATCTATCAGAATTGAAGTGTCTCTTTAATGCAAGGTAAGTTTTATATACGTCAAAACCTCTCAGCATAATTATTTTTTGATAAAGTCAATCGCCTATCATTTTTATAATAAGACTTTTTGCTTTTCTTTTTAGTCTTTTGTTTTGGAGAATAATCACCAGGTACATTATCTACGGATTTTTTAGAGAATGGATTGACGTGCGATATAGGAATATCAGCACCTATATTTAACTTTTTGCCCCACTTTCTTTCATGATTTTCAAGCATTTCATACGTAATAGAGATACCTATGATCACCTCCTTTCCGCGTTAGTTAAATACTTCCGCAGAGAAAAACTTTTTAGAAAAGTCTCCCTACAGAAGTATTTATATTATATTAACATGGAATACTTCATTTGTCAATAGTAATTTGGCCAATAAAGTAAAAATCCAATGAGTGTTAATACTACTGATGACGTGTAAAGTTCTTTTCTGATTCTATTCATGCGAACCTCACATGCCCATTCATGAGTTTTCTCTCTCTTTGTTCAAGATCATAATGATCTCTAGCTTGTGAAAGATATTCCTCAATTGATTTATTTGTTATATTTCCCATCGTAAATGATGAAAAATTCAAAGCATCAATAAGTCTCTTTAAAAGACTAGGTTTTAATTTTTCTTTTGCGTTTTTATATTCATGAAACGCTTGTTCAGCGTCAGACAGGTTTCTATACTCAGCTCTTAGCCAAGGAACAAGGGATGCATCATAATCTCTTACTTCGTTATAAAATATACGTTTACCATAGGAGTGTGGGTCTGTCACTCAATTCCTTTCTTTTTTGAGAGATTTAAGAGGCGACAACCCCCATCCGTGCCGCCTCTATTTTTTTTAAGCAGGAACCATTTCTGCTTTTGGTTTTGCATAACCCCTGACCATTTTAATTTCGTCTTGAGTTACAAATTCACCATGACCAATAGTATATGCGGCATGACCGAATTCAGCAATGTCAATACCTTGTGTTTCTTCTTCAAGTGAAACTCGCAACCCTATTACCATTTTTATGATAAACCAAACTATCAAACTAGAAGCAAATACAAACCCCCCGATAATTCCTATACCATAAAGTTGAGTAACTATGGATGCATCTTCTTTGAAGATTCCAACTGCAAGTGTTCCCCAAATTCCTGCAATAAGATGAACTGATAACGCTCCAACTGGATCATCAATTTTCAGTTTATCAAACATTGGAATAGCGAGAACTGCTAAACTTGCACCGATGACTCCTATAATAAGTGACAAACCTATTGATGGATAATCTGGACCTGCTGTAATTGAGACTAATCCAGCAAGTGCACCATTTAACACCAAAGTAAGATCTACTTTTTTGTATAGAAGTTGTGTTATAATCATGGCAGTTACTGCACCTGCGGCGGCCGCCATATTTGTGTTTAATATTACACTAGCAATAGCATTAACATCATCTTTAGTTCCCATTGCTAGTTGAGATCCACCATTGAATCCAAACCAACCAAACCAAAGAATAAATGTGCCCAATGTTGCTAATGGTAAATTAGATGGTGGAATAAGATTTACTTTTCCATCATCAGTATATTTACCGGTTCTTGCACCTAAAAGAATAACTCCCGCAAGCGCTGCCCATCCACCAACGGAATGAACAATTGTTGAACCAGCAAAATCAGAGAATCCCATCTCAGATAGAAATCCTCCGCCCCACGTCCACGCACCTTGTAGTGGATAGATAACACTAGCAAGTACAAGGACAAAAAGCATGAACGACCAAAATTTCATTCGTTCTGCTATTGTTCCAGAAATGATGCTTGCTGCAGTTGCAACAAACACCACTTGGAAAAAGAAATCTGACATACCAGAATGATCTCCGTCCGAGATACTTCCGTACATCAATTGATAACCTATTGCAAAAAAGGCCAGGCAGGACAATGAATACAAACAAATATTCTTTGTCAGAATAGCAGTTGCATTTTTTGTTCTAACCATTCCTGCTTCTAACATTGAAAAGCCTGCCGCCATCAACATTACCAGCGCACCGCTGAAAAGAAGTAGAAAGGTATTCAAGATATATTGTGTTTCATTCATAAAATTCTCCTTTCATTATGTATATATTATAATCACTTTTTACGTCAATTTTTAATCAATTGATATTATTATTGATTAAAATTTAGACATAAATTTGGAGATTTGGTGAACAAATGGTAATAAAAGAACTGCCATAAACATATTGACGCCCGTATGTACTATAGCAATTTGTCTGGTAATTCCCGTTGGCATACCATCTGAAACAAGAAGTCCAGCTAACCAAATAGTACCAGTAGTTCCTATATTTGCTCCTAGAACTGCTGCAATTGCCGCAGGAAGTGGAAGTGCACCACCAGCAACTAAACCAATAATTGCAGTAGTAGATAATGATGAAGATTGCCACAATAGAGTCATAACAATACCACCAACAAACATATAGATAGGATTACCTAAAAACCATTGTAGATGGTCAATATTTCCCATGGCTTTCATGCCACCAGAGAACATTTTAAGACCAATATAAAAAATCACCAAACCAAGTAAGGTTTGGATTACTGGATTATTCAATTCCATAGTCTGGACCTTCTTGATGAGTTTTGCTTTTTTACTTACTTTCATACAACTATATATGAAAATTAATATTAGAAAACAATTAGAAGAATAATAATTTTATATTGGAAGTTTTGAAGTCTTTGGAAAGAAGTTTAAAGACTCAGCATCATTTCTCAAATTTTCTTTATTTTCAGCACTAATCAAACCTTTGACAGTTTCTGCTTCTAATCCATTTTGATCACAATAATGCAATATTGCATCAATATAATTCATTGATGATGTACTAACTAGTTGATTTATTTCATTATTAAATTTATTTCTATCATTCAAATTGAGCATAGCTTTAGTTTTTTTGGTAGGTTTAGTCATTCAAAATTTCAGTTTAGGTTATATAATAACAAATATATTATTAAATGTCAAGTATTATTTTGTTTATTTTTATAGTCACTTATTGCTGCTTTAATTGCGTCCTCTGCTAAAACAGAACAGTGTATTTTGACGGGTGGTAAAGATAATTCTTCGACTATTTCTACATTAGAAAGTTCCATTGCTTCATCTATAGATTTGTCTTTAACCCATTCGGTTGCGAGAGAACTTGCTGCTATAGCACTCCCACAACCAAAAGTTTTGAATTTGGCATCAACTATTTTATCACCATCAACTTGAATTTGTAGTTTCATTACATCACCGCACTCAGGCGCTCCCACAAGACCAGTACCAATGTTATTATCAGTGGAATTAAAACTACCCACATTTCGGGGTTTTTCATAGTGATCTATTACCTTATCTGAATATGCCATTATTCTTCCTTATCTTTTCCGTTTTGTAATGCTTGTTTTGCATTTTCATTATGATCAGCCATTTCTTTGTCTTCAGAATCTTCCTTATCCTTAAACCAATAATCAGTAGATTTGGCAAGAACACCAACATAAGCACCAACCATAATATTAACCAAATCTCGATGACCATCTTTGAGATCTGCGAAAAATAAAAGATAAACAAGGAATATAAAAGTTATAGCGTTTGCTATTGATATGGAAAATCTAGCAAACCAGTTTAATAATTTTCTTCTTTCAATTCTTTCATATTTCAATGCTTCCATTGGACGGTGTTCCCATAATGCACGTTCTTCAAAATCAACCATCTCTTTAGGAGTATTTATTTTACCATCATCTTCTCTATCTTTATGTCTTTGAAATAGTCCCACACTATTCCGATCTAAGAGACTTTAGTAATGCTGAAGCAATACCAACTCTTGATTTATTCTTATCTAATTCAATAAATTTATTCAATAATTCTTCAAGTTTATCTGTATCAGCCAAAGTCCATCCACCAGCTTCACCAACTTGAGTTCCCCAAAGTGAAAGTACTACATCACAATTTTGCTTGTAAGTGTATGGATCTTTACCTTTTTTACTATGATATTCATCTGTGTTCCAGACAAAAAAACATTCTCTATGATTCTTTGCAGTAAATACTTTTCCAAATGCAGAAGGAACTTGCAATTTACTTTTACCAATCACTTTTGGTCTATCATTAAAATAAACCAAAGTTAACATTTCTAAATTACCATGTTTGACTGCCATTTCACGTTCCAATTTTTCTAAAGATACAAACTTATAACGATTTGCACGTTTAGTTTGAGGAACAATGTTAGCCATACTGTAAGTTGCTTTCAATGTTTTTTTAGTATAATCATGTGATGCGTCAGAAGCACCAAGATGACCACGATCATAACCAGTATTGTTATAATCGTCAGTTGATGTAGCAACTTTTTTATCTAATCTTTTATCTGTGAAGAAATGCGGACGTGGATCTATATTTAATAGATTTACAGTATCAGCAGTAACTTCAGTATAAACTGCGATTGGAGATTTTCTTTTGTAGTCATAACAGATAGTAAAAGTATCTGTTAAAATTTTATCACAAACATCTTTTGTAAAATGTTTCTTTATGTCTTCAACTTTTGATAAACTAACATCACCATGAGTTATAGGTTGACCAAATACTGTTGTACTGATCATGAACAAAAACACAATTAAAAGTTTTCTCATCTCATCCTTTCTCAAACTTTCAATTATACGGGTGCTACTGAATCCTCATCACATCCGCATAGATTTTCTGGTGTACACGTACATGGATCACAAGTACAGTTTGCACAATCGCAACATTTTTCTGTTTCCATTTTTCCCCTATTTATGTGAATTGTGGACGTATATGGCGTCCATTCTACCTTGCCAATGTTTTTTATAATTCATCACATTCATCTGTCTCTCAGAAACCCCACCATGAGCGGTTTCAACAATTATTACTGGTTTACATCTCTCAAGTGTTTCCTTTGCTCCTACTAGAGCTTGGTATTCAAATCCCTCTATATCTAACTGAATTAAATCACAAATTTGTAAATTTAAACTATCTATCTTTGTTGTTTTTTCAGAACCACTTTCATTTAAATTAATTCTGTGTGCTCCATGATTCTGAAATTGACCATAATGTTGTCTGGATTTATCTAAAGTCCATCCCTTGTCTTCATGTTCACCCAAAGCTTTTTTAAAGAATGTAATTTTGTTATTTACATCATATTTTTTTATATTCTTTTCTGAAACATATCTGTTCATCAATGACGGTTCAAATGTATATATTGTATCAAAGTATTGTGTATATAATATTGGCCAAACACCCATTCCTGCTCCTGCTTGTACAAGAACACGTTTCATTTTAACAGGATCTAACCAATCGAGATGTTCATTTTTAAAATCTTCAATATTATCAAACAATCCTTCTTCACCAATTGGCCATGTCATCTTTTCTATGTTAGCATAATTAATATCTCTAGTGTAAAGTTTTGATTCTATTCTATCAATAAAATCATCAGTATAACAATGAAAAGTATCACTATATTGTGCCATAATATCCTTGATTTAAATTGTGGACGTTTCTGTTTCAAGGTACGCCCAAACCCATCAACTTATGCGGCCATGGCCATAGAAGCTGAAGTATAATCGTTATTATTTGCGATTAAGTTTAATGCACATTCACGGTAGTCGCTCACCGGATACCTAATATCCAACTTCACAATCAATCGAGTACCTTTACATCCCCATCAAGAAACAAGAATAATTTCTAAGATGTAATAAAAACCAATTATAATTCCAAGAATCAACACCCACAACATGATAATTCCCATGTCATCCATTCGTGCTCCTTGGTGGAGATGGCCGGAATCGAACCGGCGTCTTAATTGCTATCTGAATACATCAGACAGTATCATAATTATTTATAACTTCTTTCAATCTCTCAATATTTTCATCAGGATAGGCAAAAAATACTTGGGGATCACTATTAATAACTGCTATTACAATTACTACTTGTGATATTTTAATTCCTGTTCTTTCTTCATACATTTTAGCATAAGCAGTACCTTGTAGCTTATAACTCTCAATCCATTCTTCACGTTTGGGTTTTGATGATGTTTTCCAATCTATAATAGAAAGTTCATCATCATACTCTGCTATACAATCACATTGTCCCGCTACTCCCAACTCTTTAGACCATAAAGAAACTTCAAGTCCATATATATTACCAATATGAATATCTAAAATAGATTGAACTGACTTAAACAATTCAATATTATCTGGAAAATGTCCGCTTAAATAATCTTGCTTATTTTGCAGATAGTCTTCGATAATCTTATGCGTTTTTGTTCCTCTTCGTGAAGCTTGTGTAGAGATTTTATTTGCTTCTGCTTCTCCAACCCTGTTTCTCCACTCCTGTATAGAAGCTTTGGACAAAGATGAAAGAACTGTAGTGATGCTTGGGAAATTTCCATCTGGTGTTTCGTATAATCTTTTTCCTGAAATGTTTTTTCTTGTTATATCACCAATTATTTCAAGAGATTCATGATTAAAAGTTTTCAAAATGTATTAATGTCACCTAGTTTAGTACTACGGTGCTTCCTTTTAATTTCTTTTAAGTGATCTCTAAATGCGGGGTCTGGTTTTCTCAAACCCAATCTAATTGGATCTGCTACTCCTGGAAAAACTAATTTCATTTTTATTAATCCTTCTCCACATTTACCACAAATTTTTCCTACTGGTAAATTTCTATCTGCGATGAGATGAAATTCTTCAAATTCATTATCACAGGTATCACATTGATAATCATAATTTGGCATTATGTCTCCCTTAAATTTACTTGTAAAGGATAGTCAAGTTCTTTAGCTTCCAACATAACTTCATATGCTTTTTGTTCCGCTACTTGAAATGGATAAACACCTGCTATACCTTCTCCTTTTGTATGAACATTCATCATTATTTTTTCTGCTTCTGTTTTTGTTTTACTAAAATAATACATTAAAGCATAAGTAACGAATTCCATTGGAGTATAGTCATCATTTTTAAAAAGGACAAAATAATTCCTTGGTGGTTTTACTTTGTCCTTTACTCTTTTTTTATCTACTACTTGATTCATCGATCAAATGGCCTACCATCAAAGAATGTTCTTAAACTAGTGAATGGTTTGTAATTTTTGGTAACTTCATCTTTATTAGTCACCATCCACTCACCATTTATATATGTGTAGATAAATTCCACACCATTTTCTTCGCCATATTCAAGAAGATCAAAATAATCTGAAACAGTACTTTTTGATTCATCATAAACTTCAATATCATACTCACTTGGCCATAAAGACCTTGCTGCTCCTTTTGTTGTTAGTTTTTCAACTTTTCCATCTTCATCATAATAGTGATAAAGATTATATCCTGTATATTCAATATCTCCATTATATTCTGTTGTACAGAAATTAAAACCATTTTCTGTTTCACTAGCAATGATAGTATTCATCATAATATTAACCTTGTCCATAAACGTTATTTAATTGACGATTAACTCTTACAAAAGTAGTACACTTTGGTAAGTCTTTTAAGGTTTTAGCACCCGCATAAGTACAAGCGCTTCTTAACCCCCCTAAAATTTCTTCTATGGTTTTTTTAACTGGTCCTTTGTAGCGAACATAAACAACTTTTCCTTCACTCGCTCTGTAGTCCTTTTTATCACCATAATATTCTTTTTGTGCTTCTTCTGAAGACATTCCATAAAATTTCATAACAGATGGTCCTTCTTCTAGATCTTCAGTATCACCCAAACATTCATCATGACCCGCCAACATACCACCGAGCATCACAAAGTCTGCACCAGCCCCAAAGCTCTTTGCTAAGTCTCCCGCTACGGTACAGCCTCCGTCTGTGATGATATGACCGCCTAGCCCGTGTGCCGCATCCGCACACTCTATAGTTGCGCTCAATTGTGGATACCCGACTCCTGTCATTTTTCTTGTTGTGCATACGCTTCCTGGTCCTATTCCGATTTTAACAATATCTGCACCCGCAAGAATAATCTGTTCTGTCGCCTCAGGGGTACATACGTTTCCTGCTATAATAATAGAATCATCAAACACATCACTATTTCTTAACATAGAAACATAATCACTAAATCTTTCTGTATAACCATTTGCTACATCCAAACAAATCCATTTAGAAGGTTTTAAATTTTTAATATCTTCATCTAAACCTATTGTTTGAATTAAATTATCCTTTTCTTCAAACGGCACAAATTTACATAATGCGGTCAACATGGCGTGCTTAGACAAAGCTGATCTCATATCATAAGTTCCTGTATGATCCATATTGGCAGCAATAATTGGTATACCTTCCCAAGTATGACTAGAATATTTAAATTTAAATACTCTTGCTAACCACGCATATTTTCTTGAAACTAAAGTAGATCTTTTTGGTTTAATTAAAACATCTGAAAAATCTAATTTAACATCTTCTTCTATTCTCATATTTTCCTTTTGAGGTGCGGATGAGTGCTGAACACAGCAAAAAACAAAACGATTGACGCCTTATTGGATTACAATCTAATCAAAGTAGTAAAAAAGAAACAAACAGTCGATAAACTATTCTGGAAAGCGAAAAACAAAATTGTGTGCCAGAATGAGTCGTATCTATTTCCTTTTTAGATTTTGGCTTGTATAGCACATTTCGGTGTACTTCCTAGTCCAACTACTCAACCGCAGGACAAATCACAAGAGTCCTTCTTTTTCAAGAAGTTCAACCTGTTCATTGCCCAATGTAACAGTATTTTTAATATTTGCTTCCAACAATTTGTTATCAATATCTCTTAGACCCTTAGTATATATTCTAAGATCTTTTTTGAAAATATCAATATCAATTTTACTTAAACATGAAGTGCGAATAAAATCATCGTCATATCTTGATTCTGATTCTTTTTTAGCAAGTTTTTCCAACCTACCTTTAAGTTCTGTAATTGATTTAGCAGGCATTTTTTCTGCTAAGTTTTTTAATGTCTTCTTGCCCATTTCAAGGTAAAACTTTTCAGTCAAAAGATCATTAATTCCCACTTTGGCATTTATCCTGCCTACATCAACTTTTATTTGATAGGCACACTCCCTCAACTCAGCAACAGAATCTACTTGATTCAAATACTCCAAGTTTGCATTTTTTATTTCTTCTTCAGGATCTTGATATTCATTTATGTCAACATAAGATTCCATTCTACTTACAATAGAATTTACGTGTGAATGAATTTCATTAACAAGGTGGGATGCTTTTCTCAAATTAATTTTCATAATATCCTTTCATAATATTTCATCGTATGTTTGGAGCGGATAGAAGGAATTGCACCCTCATCTTAACTTTGGTAAAGTTATGTTCTACTTTTGAACTATATCCGCTTATGTGCCGGAAATGAACAGCCATACTAGTACAACTTATATCTTGTCCTTAATTGAACCTAAGTTGTGGGTTTTGAGCGGTGACTAACTCCGCCGCCAGCAGTGTTCTGGGAATAGTCAATTCCAATCTGTCTTACTAAGCAACTGTTCACTTCCATTGTTTTTTTATTTCAAGTCAGTTAAATATATAGTACCATGAAAAATATCAATTGTCAAGTTTTTTTAATTGTTATTTTCATCTATATTTCTCCACTCACTAGCAATCTTTGCTTTATCATCTTCAAGGTCATTAAATGTTCCTACAGGAATTCTTTGGCCTTCTTTTTTTCCACTTCTAGATAAAAATACTCTGCGAATTAATTTTGTTATTGCATTTTTACATTCCCAACAAATCTCTTGTGGTTTCTCACCAACATTTTTAGGCAAAACCATTTCACATTCAGAATGTAAATAATTTAATTTTTCATCATCAAAGTAAAGATTTGGTTGAATACTTTGAACAGGATAGTCTTCATTAATACCATAATCATCTCTGTAAATCCATTTGTCATAAGTTCCCTTACAACAATAACAAATACAATTAGTATTTTTATCATAACTATCTTTATCGTATCTAATTCTACCCAATGATTTCCTTTTTTAAATTATTTATATTTAAGTATTCTATTGCTGAATATAATATATTAGTATCATCTTTAGCATGACCAATAATTGTATTACATGAAGCACATAATAAACCTCTTACTACGCTTGTTTGGTGACAATGATCAATATATATTTCTGATCTCCATTTTTTAACACTACCCTTAAATGTAGGATCTCTACCAACTGGAGCCCAATATTTCTTCATCACCTTATTACATATTTTACATTTACCTTTTTGTGATGAATACATTTCATTCCATTGTTCTTCAGATATTCCATATTTTGTTTTTATTCGCCACCATTTCATTTTATCTCTATTTTTTATAGTCCACTTTGCTCTTGATTTTTTTTGTGAAGGATGATTTCTACTATTTGTACAAGATCCGCCTTTGTATCTTAAAGTGGTTCCACATATTTTACATGGATTACCTTCAAAAGTTACTGTATCTTTTTTAAATTTTATTTCTTTCATAATTATTTTTCTGGTCGGCGTGGCAGGATTTGAACCTGCAACCACATGGACCCAAACCATGCATTCTACCAGATTGAACTACACGCCGATTTGGTGGAGCTGACAAGAATCGAACTTGCTACCTCTTCCGTGCAAGGGAAGCGCTCTCCCAGATGAGCTACAGCCCCATGGCAGACGTAGTAGGATTCGAACCCACACTAACTGGTTTGGAATCAGTGGTGCTACCGTTAACACTATACGCCTATACGTGAGGTTCAGTATGACCATGAAGATCTTCAATTTTCATATTGTCAGTATGACATTTATTATGTTGAATTTTCTTCTTTGGCCAGATCAAAGCATATGCCATTGTGGTCAGTGATATAACTGCAACAATGATCATAGCAATAAACATCATCATGAATATCATTTTTTTGGTCCATATAAAGATTGAGTTACACCAATTAAAAATATTACAGATACTATAATTCCGCAACCAAAAATGATTGCGGAGTTTGGATCATTAAAAAAATCAATCAGTCCCATCTTCATCTTGTCCTGTTTCAATTACTCTGAATGCTCCCAAAATAGAAGGAACCCAAAGTCCAACATAGATACCATAAAGTTTAGCATCTGGACTGTCCATAAAGAAAAACAAGTAAATTGACAACGCAAGAGATAGAACTGTTGCGAATAAAACATATTGATGAGATTTTTTCATCTTTCCTTTCATAATGAATTCAATAAATTTTCGGGTTTAGTAATGTCATAAGGATCATCATCTAAACCCATTTGATTAATACCATCTTCACGCCACAATTTTTCAACTTCCATATCATTAATCACCATAGCGTAACGCCAACTACGATAACCAAAGTTTTGTGCCGGTTTCCAAACCAACATATTCATATCCCTTGTAAATTCACCACTACCATCAGGGATCATTTTAACATTTTCAATTTCGTGTTTCTCAGCCCATGCATTCATTACAAATGAATCATTTACTGACATACAATAGACTTCATCAATACCTTTTGCTTTGAAGTCATCATAAAGAGCATCCAGACCTGGAAGCTGTAGTTCGCTTCATATAGGTGTAAATGCACCAGGCAAAGAAACAACCAAAGATCTTTTACCAGCAAAATACTGATGTGCTGTTTCTATGAACCAATCAGAACCTTTTCTGATTTTCCAATTAGTGTTAGGCACTTTCATCATTCTCCTTTTCATAGTGTTTAACTAAGTCTTGATAATTACCAATGAATTCACCATCAATAATTATTTGTGGTACCTGAGTTGATTTAGTTTCCTTCATCAACTTACCAAAGAATTTCTTATCAGAATTAATAACAGTATATTTAATACCCTTTTCATCAAGAAACTCTTTTGATTTATCACACCATTCACAATCAGGAACAGATTGGTGACGTATGATAACATTTCCATTTAATTCTAAATTCATTTAATTCCTTTCCAAGTGGCTCCTCGGGCTGGATTCGAACCAACGACAAGCAGATTAACAGTCTACCGTTCTACCACTGAACTACCGAGGAACATGGAGCTGACGATAGGATTTGAACCTACGACCTGAAGTTTACAAAACTCCTGCTCTACCAACTGAGCTACGTCAGCTTGTTTGGTGGGCAGGGTTGGATTCGAACCAACTCATCCTAAAGAGCCAGATTTACAGTCTGGTGTGCCTCACCATCTGCACCGCCTACCCATTATTTGATATTGATTTTTGAAATTCTTTAAAAAACAATTCAAACATAACCATTAAACCTTCTTCTCTACCAAACGCTTCTATTTCCCATTCAAAATCATAATAATCTAACCAATTCATGTCATCATTAAAAGCAAAACCAGTTGGCTGACCTTTCCAAACCATTCCAACTTTTTGATATGAAAGTTCACCAAGTATATATTGTTTTGCATGCACGAGTTCATGAGCTAATGTTCTCAAAAAATTATATTCATCATCTAACAACAAAGAATTGATATATATCTTGATTTTATTTTTATTTACTTTTGATGGTGGAAGTTCTTCAATACCAACTGGAAAAGTTGCACCATGCTCATTTTCTGCCATTCTTTTCAAATGTAAATCAATATCAACTGCTTTGTATGTTCTTCCACTTTTTACAAAACGATTAATTACAAAATGGCACAATAAAGAACACTTCAATTTAAAGTCTTTAATGTGCGATAGTTTATTTCTACCTGTATAAATTCCAACTTGCATATTTTTATTTAGGAAGGGGTCGGAGATGCGAGAGAGATTGAGAGAAACATCCCCGACCCGGGGAAAGTCTTTAATTCACTGCCGCATCAACAACATAATTTGTTGCCCACTCTCTCAACTCGGATGCATGCTCCGCATAGTTCCCTTCAATGCGATCTGCCGTTTCAAGTGCATCTCGCAAAACTGCATCAACTAATATATCAAAGTCTGACCAACTATTTGAAAAACCTCCATCTTCAGAAGTTCCCCAACCGCTCATGGAAGCGTATGTCCATTCATCAGTATCAACATCATAGATGTAAACAAATTCCCAATCTGAATGAACCATATCATCTCTCATTTCATCAGAATTTGCCCAGACCCAAGGATCTTCAGAATTCGCTGAATTGGCTCTGGATTCTTCCAGGTCTGAACTCAGTGATGAATAATATCCACCATCAACGACGCGTCTTGCGTCTTCTGCTGAATTGAACTCATTGACCAAAAGAAGACCAACACCAGTAAGGTATCCATCATAATGAACATAGGCCGCTCTGATTTCTTCTGAACCAATTTCTCTTACACCAACAACTGATCTAGTTCCCATAGTATTCTCTCAATTAGGGTTATTTCTCATTCTCAACAGGTTATAGTATACACGAAACTTGAGTCAATGTCAAGTTTTTTTACAAAAAATCTGGAGCAATCAATCCTGCAAGCATGATCACTTGGCTCCATAAAATCAAATCAATTCCAATCATCGTGATTCTCTGTTCCAGCTGGACTCAACACCACGCATCTTGAGATGAATAGTGATGCCAAAACCAGACTCATTAGCAAGAAGTACAGGTTGACCATGACCATCGTCAACCACGTTACAATCAGCAAGATCAATAAAGAGATCTTTGCGAGTGGTATGACGGAAAAAAGAATGTCTATCTTTGACAATCCAGTTCTCATCAAAACCACCACGGTAGACACCAACTTCAGTGCCCTTGTCAATAAAAAAACCTTTCATTAGATATCCTCTACAATTACAAAGTCGTGCAGATTCTCAGCTCCACCCGCAATAGTGAAGAGCCGACTGCAACGATCAGACAATGGACGATCCAAAACCAACTCAATACCACCGCCAAATGTCAGACGGGTGCTCAAGATCTTACGACGATCTGCAAACCCAAGTCTTCCGACTTTCACACAAAGAATCTTGCCCGCACTGTCAAGTGCTTCGTTCATCTTGTTTTTTATCCACATATCAACTGCTGTCATATCAAATCTCTCTTAAAGGTTAATCTCAACTACAGGTGTAGTATAACACAGGTCATATGCCAATGTCAAGTTTTTTGAGTATTTCAAAATCATTATCTGTAGGTTGATCAATCCAACGTCCATCATGAATCCATTTATTGTCACCAGATCCACCAGTGTTGAACGTCTTGTTTTTTGATCTCAAAGCGACGCCGTCTCTTGGGCCGTCAGTTGCGACCACTTCCCAGACATCACCATGCTGATCAATTCTGTTTTTACCATGACGGGACGTTCCTTTAAGAAGTACCCAATCTCCAACTATTAAATTCATATTTCCTTTCTCATTGTTACAGGACCAGGATAACACAATCAGGCACAGAAGTCAAGTTTTTTGGAGTTGCCGACAGGGATCGAACCTGCGTAGAACAGTTTTGCAGACTGTCGCCTAACCAACTCAGCCACGGCAACATTAAATTGTATTTGGATTTTCTGAAACTCTCGGATCCATTGCATCATATTGAGGATAATTTTTTCTATCTCCCAAATTGTGCATGGGTGCTAACAAAACATATCCATGATCTGTATTGAATTTGATTATTGAATGAGTATTTTTATAATTGCCAAAGTTGTCATAATATTCTTTATCTGAAACTGGTTTTCTTAATTTGTATGATTTATTCCAATCACCGCCTTCATAATCATAATTAAGATACATTCTTAAATCATCACACAATATAATATCTTTTTTGTCAGATCTTTTATTCCAAATTTTTTCTAAATCATTTTTAATAAAATTTGGACCAGGAGCTGGTTCTGGTTGGTTATATGAATATGGAGTTTGAAAGGGACTCACATACTCTGATGTTTTATATCCATCTCTATATCTACCAGGCATAAAATTTAGATTAGATAATATTCTTTTATAATAATTGTATTTAATTTTCCATTCTGGATTTTTTCTTATTAAATCAAACTTTGGTCTTTTCCTATATTCTTCATATGCTCTTTCAGCATCAATTGAATTAATATCTCCACCTTCACCATCAAACTGTCCAGGAAAATCTGTTATAGAATCTATCCAGAAAAAAACTGTTTCAGCGGACGATACAATTGGATCACTTAAAACTTCATCAACATCTTGTACTGAAAAATAATTTAAGTAAAATTTTCTGACATAACTTTCAGAAAACGTATTATTGTCTGAAGGATGTTTTATCTCAACAAAAACATCCCCCGGCCAATCTTGTTTTATAATTTCTAAATTGAATCTAGTTAGCGTTCCCATTAAAATATTTAGGAACGTCTTACCTCATTCTGTTTTTGGTATTTTGTATGGCAACTTCATGCCGTTCAATTTTCTTCTTACGGATCTTTTCAATCTCGTCAGAAGTCTTGGTCAGTTCTTTGTCTTCCAAGATACGCTTGACCAAAGTCGCGTCTTGTTGATGAGAAGCAATTGCTGCTTCCATTCTTTTGATTGCGCCTTCTTGACGCTCACGTTTATTTTTCATGGATTCCAATCATGAATTAAGGTTTTAAATTCATCTAATGAACAATCTAAAAAGTATTGTTCATCATCAACGCCCTCAGGCAAATAAACTTTTGCAGATTTAGAATTGTTTTCTATTGCTGGTATTGGCCTAAGATTTTCTAAACACCAAGTCTTTTGAAACTGTTCACAAAAATCATATGGTTCAAGCATGTGAGGACCAAAAAATGCTCTTGGTATTTTATGATCAATCTGCCACTTACCTTCTCCACGTCCATTATTTTCCCAATTCATCCATGGTTCAAATTGACTTTCCATGTGCTTTCTAAAATCTGCCCTATCCCAATCGACTCTTGAATAAACACCAGAAATATGATTATGTACTTTTTCCCAGGGCTGTCTTTCCAATCTTAGAGCAGTTGTCAGTGTACGTCTTTCTGAAGTATCATATTTATGATCTTTATCTGATCTTTGAACTCTCACACAAGGAATGCAATGATTAGGATGCTTATATCTACCTTTACCATCAGTAACCGCAGAAAAGTTTCCATACTCAGGAAGGATTCCACAATTTTTACATTCTCTTTCAGCTTCGCCCATACCAGGTAAAGTTTTTGTCTCAAAGAAAATTTGATCCCAAGGTTTTTTCTTTTTTTTAGATCCCACAATTTGTTTTAGATTGGGTATTTATAAAAGTATTCAATGTTCTTCTTCTGCCTGGTTTCTTCTGAACACCATGAATAACATTTCCACCAAATAGCATAATATTATTTTCATAATTATCAAAATGTTTTCCATCAACAAATAAACCAGGAGCGTCTGAACAAGCTAATGAAAAAACTGTACCATCTACATGCTCATTCATTCCACCATCATAACCTAACCATTCTGAATCATAATTTATGATATGTGAATCTAAGTCATATGGATTAAATAAATAATTTTTTCTATTTGTATATTTCCAATCTAATTGATCTTCTATAATATAATTCAAAGACAAATGATATTCATGTAATAACTTAGACAACACTTTATCTTCAACCATATCTTCTACACAATGTTCACCCTTATAAATTTTAAGATGATGAAAACTGTGATTAAAAGAATTATAATGATGTCTTATTAAATCTTTTTCAGTTTGTTCAAAATTTAAATGATCAAAAACTTTGTTAAAGGCATTTATAACTTCATCAGTTTTTTTGTACTCTTGCATCTAAGTATCCACAAAGAAATCCAACACTGATAGCATCAAGTAAAGGATTACCATTCATATAAAAATAAGAAAATGCTATATAAAAAGTTCCTAGTGCGTACCTAATCAAAAAATAATTCCTATGAAAAACATTGCTCCCAAAAATATACAACCAAGGGCGAGAGTTTTTCCCCATGAAAAATCATTCATATAATCATTCATCGAAGCCCGCTCCAATTCCAAGTTTCACTGTCAAATAAATCTTGTTGACCTTCAATATACATTCTCTCAATTGCTTTGTCAACTTTATCTTCTTCTACAACCTTAAATGTAACTTCACCATCAGATGATTCTACAACTTCTAATTCTAAATTTTTTTCTTCTGCCATATTAATCCCATAAGCTAGTGTAATGTTTTGAAAAAAGATCAAGGCCTTCTTGTATCCTTTCCCATTCTTCATTGTCAAAATAGTCATCTTCCATGATTTTTCCAAATGAATAAATCATTTTATCCAGGACTCCATTCCACTTATCAATAAGATAATT
>CEVA01046389.1_pt1 | contig 25864 bp, 42 predicted proteins | sample 361521 | NCBI WGS metagenome assembly CEVA01 (sample SAMEA2622823, study PRJEB7988) | marine metagenome | isolation source: saline water (ENVO:00002010), including
TGTTCATGAATGTTAGGCTCTTGCATAGTGCATTACCTCCTTTGAGGATTTATCTCTCAAGTCAGATTTAGGCCGCCATTGCTGGTGGCCTTTTTATATAAGTAATCTAATCTTCTTTCGTGTTCAATCTGACGATAAATTTTTCTTTCGTTTGGAGTAAGGCATCTGGGACAGATAGGTGCAAAGTCACAGTTGGCCGATTTAGAATAAACCAAACATTATCGAATCCATGTTTAGGCTCATACCCATGAATGATAATTTTAGGCTCAAAAATAGTTTCCTCCCCTTCAACTGTTTTCTTTTCTACAATAAGACCACTTTCCTTAATGGCGAAATGAGCAAATAGTAGTGGGTAATATTTCTCAAGATCCATTAGCCATTCATTATCAATTTCAATAATGCGATTTTCATTATTTGCACACGAATCACCAAATGGATTAAAGGGGTTAAATGCTTGAAACTGTTTCTTAATATCATCGTAAGAAAGCATTTCTTTTTTCGGATTTGATACCAGTAACGCCATTAAGGAATACAGGTACTCATCTTTAATGAAGTTTTGACCACACCCATACGATAAATCCGGTTCCTTATCAGATTTTAGGTGAGGGACAACATGCTCCAACCAAGTATTAACTAGCTGACAAGAACTATCTGCGAAAGAGTCTGAGGCGTTTGAGAGGCTTTGATGTCGAACATTTTTATCTGGCGTCTCGATAATATCGCCAACTTTAAAGTTGAAGTAAAAAATTTCCAAATGAACTATCAGCTCTTGATGCTTAGTTTCTGCGCTCAATAGGTGGATGTCTTCTGTTATCTTCGGAGCCACATTCTTCAATGTTTCACAAGTGGTAGATAAAAACCTTATTACGCGACTTCTATCTACACCAGCATCGCTGATTAATGCTATTAACATATCAGCGTTTGATAAGTATAACTGCAATGCGTATTTTGACTCTTTATACTCTTTTTCCTTTTTCATATTCTGGATATGCTGATAACTAAGAAAAGACAACGTACCTAGCGTACCAAACGCACTAACCCACATGGCCAAGTCGCCAAAAAGCGTTTCTACCTCAATAATAGCCAAAAACATCCCCATAATAATCGAAAGCATCTCCGCAATAGTCGGAAGTAAAAATACACCAGAGAAGATAAGGCCAAATAAGAAAGAGCAAAAAAGGCTGAGTACAAAGACAACAATGAAAAACTTCGACATAACTGCTTAACAAACCAAATAAAAATGACATCGCATATTACATCAATAGAGAGGGGTAGTGCCTCCGTTATTGGCAAAAAAACCCACCTTAATAGGTGGGTAAAGAGATCTATTTGCGTTGAGTTATTATATTATTTCGGCCAGTTTACTTGATTCAGTATCTCAATGCGCTATCAAGCGGCTTTCAGTGCGCAAAAGCGAGCCGTTAGCTCTTCACCAGTGATAATCTCAAAGTCGGTGAATAGGGCCACCGGTTTCACCTTGCGCTGGCTTTTCTTCTCTAAACGAAGAAACCCTTTGGATTCCAACTTATGAAGCGTATTCGATAGGTTCGATACTGCTCGGCCTGTGAGCTCTGATAACTCAGACACGCTTTCTGGGCGCTCTCTATCTATCAGTTGCAACAAGTCGATATTTTCAGGCCTTAGTGTTTGAGCGATAGCCGCCAATGACGTGTACCATACTTTTGGCTCATCCGGTTCTGGCTTATAACGGCCAGATGCAATCGCCAACATGCGTACTCGAATCAATTCTTCTGACATAATACCGATACGTGCTTTCATATTACCTGCCTTCTATCTTCTCGATAGTTTTATCTATCCCCTCAAAGAAATCACTTAAGAGGGTTGCGGCATCCGTAAATTCATACGGGGAGCCTTTGTCACTCGCGCTTTTGTGCTGGTGGTCATACTCAATTCTGCGCCCTGAATACTTCTTAGGGAGCTTAATTGCGTGTGCGTTATCCAACCCAAAAATACGGGTGTTGTACTTATTGTGTAGTGTTAGGTTGTATCTAATACCATGAGGGCGCTCTGGGGTTTCAACAACGCGCCAAGCTTCAATTTTCCACCAGTAACCGTCGTCTCTGGTGACTTCTGACCCATGCAATTCAAGTAGGGTGTCGAGATTATGATCCATTGTCATACCTTTATTATTTATACTCAGGGTATAAATAATAAAAGCGGATTGCAAATTTAATTTATGACCTGCTCATAACATAGTGTAGTCGAAACAAAAAGCCACCGCGAATAGCTGGTGGCTTCTAAAGAGTGTTGGTTAGTTAGCGTGATGGTCGATTAACTCACGTTCGGTGGCAAAGATAAGCTCTTCACCACTCAAATCCATTTCTTCAACCATACCCATGCGGTGGGCTAGTTCAACAAACTCATTATCTTTACCTTTAATGAGCATATGGCCAGCGCACTGCTTACGGTTTTTAACGCCGTTGTGAAGCGTCTTGTGACAAGCAAAACGCCTTTGGTTTAAGATCGATTCCATGCGTTCAGCGCCTAACCAGCCTTTTAAGCTGTCTTTGCGGAAAGGACAGTTTGCGCATGGCCGCTTTTGGTTTGGCAAGCCTTTCATAAGTAGTTTTCTCTTACTGCCTGCTTGGCCATATCAGTGATTAGGTACTTGGTTCCGTCAAACGTCAATAGGGCTTTATCAACAAGTGAATTTAGTTGCCACTCTGACGGCGCATTGTGAAAGCTGGCCGCGTCGGTCTTCCATACGCCATCAACATTTATGATCCCCTTATCTATATCACAAGCAACGATTGCCGTGGCCAGATTCAGGTCAACGTCTAGCGTTTTCGCAAGGTTCGCAAGGCGTTTAGATTCTAGCTTCTTGGTGGCCACCTTAGATGTGTGAGCCACCAGCGCAGCAACGGTGGCCACGGTCGCGTTCTTAGGTGTGTTGAGCTCTTCAATTTGGCGCTTGTACTCAAAATCAAAGTTCTCATTGTTGTTCTCGATGCTCTTAGCTTCAAGCGCATCAATCACCTTAGTCATTACGTCGCCGTCTAGCTTAAGCTTGCCTATCCAATCCATAGCTTGGCTCTTGTCGCACAGCTCACGCTCTTTGGTTTCTTGGATGGCCACGCGACCTTTAAAGCCGCAATCTTGATCGAGGTCGATAAGATCATACGCCTTACTAGTATCAATGACTTTTAGCTCTGGAGTGAAGATTCTATCGGCTTGCTCGATGTACTCCACGATGCAATGGCCAAGCGTATAGTTGCCGTCTTTGCCAACCTGTTTAGCGTATCGGGTTAGATCTTGTGAGATCAGGTAATTGTTAATGCTGTATGTGCTCATGTTCTTGTACTCTCTGGTTTGTTACTTCTGGGGCTTAAACATCAAAAAAATGGCAGCTGGGGCGCATAGGAATAACGCCAGCTCAATATGTAACGCTACATAAGCTGCGTCTCTGCCAATCAGGTTGAAGTTGTAACCCAATACTGTCGCTGCCAATAGCGACCCTAGAAAGAGTGACGTCTTAACTACTCTTTTCATTGCTTTCATTTACTGGTTCCTTTTAAACGTCTAATGAATATTGAATCGTCACGGCGTAACATTGGCGACTCACGATGTAATCTACTGCAGGCCTTGAGCGGTACCATTCACCGGTACAGTCACGATCTGTTTCGTTGCGTGTTGGCTCAACGGGTATTCCTAAGCTGGCCAGCTTATTGATCGCTTCCTCTGGGCTCTGTGCCTCAATGAAGTGTGTTTCAATCTGAGTTTCGTTATCTCTCTGGTACTCCTGCATGCCTTGGTAATCACGGTGCAAGTCGTGAGGGTGCTCTCTATCTTGCTGGATGCGTTCGAGCGCGTAGATGGCCAGTGCGGTTAGGCTTGGCTTAGCTTCACCTCGTAACATGCGCCCGATAGTGCTTTGATTGAGCACAGCGTTTGCCTCTATCACCAATAGCTGCGCCGCTTGCGCTTGGTTAAGTTCCATATCGTGCATAAGCAGCATTAACTCGGTTTCTGGTTCGAAGTGCTGTACGCCTTGCTCTCGTCGCGCCAGTGCTTGCTCAATTGTTAGTAATGTCATAGTTGGTAATTCTCCATCAATAAGCTGGTGGTTAAGTTCTTGGCTGGCCTTTAAAGCTCGCGCAAGTCGCTTTAATGCTCTCAAGGTAGGTGTCAATCGCGATCCCTTGCCTTTTGAGCTTGTCGGTGATCTCTTCCCACCTACCACCAGCAGCACGTCGATTGATAACCCCTGTGTAGTAACGCGGTGAGTTGATGAAGATGCGCGAACCATCAACAAATATTTTTACTTCACGGAAGTATTCAGGGTGCGTGTCGACTGTGGCGCAGCGGTGTATTTCCGCTTGCGGGGAGTTGCTTTGAACGTTGCAAGGGTTCTTTACCATTGCGGTGTATCGGCTTTTCATTGCTGAATCACTCCAATTATTTGTTTGCTCGATTGTCACATTATGCGAATCGCATAATCAAAGCAAATGGAATTAATGCGAATCGCATAATTACTTTAATTGGATCACACTTATTGATGCTCGGTACCAAAGGGAAAGGCCGCCAGAATCGCTCTAACGGCCTTTGTTCTCATTACTTATCAACGTCTTCGTGTGGGGCTTTTAGTATGTCTATGGCTTGCTGGGCTCGACCTTGGCCATGATCTCGGTCATACAGCCACGGGTCGAAGCTATCACCCGTCAAATCCACCTTGATGGGTTTACCCAGAATGTAATCAACCGTTAGGCCATCTTTTTCGATGTAAGCTCTCACTGTTTCAATCTCTACTGGCGGTTGCATGGTTGCAAGCAATGAGGCGTCGTCCGATAGGGCCATGCAGTTAGCGTGGTCTATCAGGGTTTTAAGTACCTTTGCTTTGTCTAGGCCAGTAATGTCGATGTGGTTTTCGTTTGTTTGTTCAGTCATGGTGATATCTATCTATGCTTTGGCATTTAACTACGTTCGATGTACAAGCTTTCCCTCTCAAATAAAACAGGGTGCCGTCATCATGCATTAGGTAGGCTATGTAATACCCGTCCTTGATTCCAAACGTGTCCTCACGTCCTTTAATCGAAACGAAATTTTCAGTCTCATTTGGAATTAGGGCAGAGAACAGAGCCATATTTCTGTTTGGGTACCATGAATCACTATCAGGCAGTGTTGCTATGCCCTCATAGCGCTGTACCCATGGCGGCGTTAACTTAATGGGCTGGTTTCCCGCGCTGCCTGTCCTGCCGATGGCCGTAAACATATCGCCTACGTTTAGGACGTCTCCACCAGCCATATGGAAAGGCTCATTCTTAATCTTTTGCTGCTGGTGGGCTCCAAGTCGAGCAATCCAACATGTTTCCATGGTGTTTAACCAAAATGTATCTGGGGTGAATGTTTTCGACGTCATACGGCCCCCTATGGCTTAGCGTTCGGATACTTCTCATGAAAAAGAAAAGTGAAAGCCATCAGAATGGTGTTGAGTTCGTCGGCATCTACCAGCACCTTGTTGTCGTCGGTTGTCTTATCCACCAGCCCGTTCTTAGCAAGCGATTCATAGGCGTTCTTAACGCCCTTAGAATTTACGTTCATGAGTAAATATCCTCTAAGTCAAACTTACCTAACTGAATCTCTTCTAGAATCAGATCGATGGATCGCGCTTTAAGCTGGTACTCATAAGCGAGTTGGTAATCGCTTCGATTGGCTGCGACGCGGCTAGCTTCAGCACTGCTTACTTGGCTGCGTCTTAAGAACTCAATTACCTTATCTTTGTCGAGTTTCTGGCTCATGATTGTTCACCACGCTTTGCCATCACTGGTTGGTAGTGGGATGGGATAATTACTGGGTTATGGTGTCGGTCGTATTGTTTGATGGCCCACGCAATGGCATAGCAGCACCATTGGAACTGATAGGATAGGCGCTTATCGTTCAACCACTCCCAATCCCAGTCTTCACCACAAAGTTTTAAACACTCAGCCACCGAAGATTCAAAGCTTTCTAGTTCGCTTACGTAACGATGCTCATCAAGGTCGGCGTAGCGAAAATGGTCCTTAACTTCCTTTCGAAAGGCTTCGGCCATTTCTGCAGGGGTTTCGTATCTCTCGCGTTCGTCTTCACTGGCGCAATCATAGTAGTCGTCCATTTCTTTGCACATTTCATCGGTGCGGTCCTTGATAGACTTACTTACTAATTCACTATCAAACTCGTAGTGGCCACCAAAGCGACTAACAGACTCTAATTTCTCGCCCCAGTAACCATAATTGACCGATAAAGTGTTAGTACGGAAGAAATTAAACATGTCGTTCAAGCGACTGAATACATAGGTGCCCATATCACCAGAAATACAAAGGTGATTGTCCCAAGTGGTAATCTGAAAGTATCTGTTGCTGGTGTTGGGCTGCTTAAACAGGATTTGACGAATGTTGCCCTCATCAACTTTGATGGTCATAACGTGGCTGCGAACGTCTTTAAGAAAAGATTGCTGTGTGATTTTAATGCTCATGTTTCGGCTCTCTTTGATTAGGCGAATGTTTTCTCTTTGAGATTGGGTTGTTCAAATTCAGTGTTATAACCGTCCTCAAATGGGAGCAATCCTTTTTCGTCAGGAAAGAACATTTGAACGATAGTCAGTTTGCGCTTTTGGTATTCAGGATGGTTGCGATAGAAGTTCATCGCTTGCACGATAATTTCATCTTCTATCATTGGAGTTAGCGGTACTTCCTGAAAGTACACTGGTAACACATTGCCTTGTTTATCTTGGATTAACTCTGTATTTCTGCCTAACGTAACGCCGTTTCTCTTCCAGTGTTCATGAGCCATATTGATTAGCGAATGAGCCGTTTTAAATCTCGACGTCATAACAATTATTTCTGGAAGTTCGTGGTAAGAGTTACCAATACTGTAAGTAAAACTAGGTGTGGCCAATACAAATAGACCGTAGTCTTTAATCGCGACCTTTATGTCGCGGTATAACTTTCCAAAGTTCAGTTTGCCCATGTTTCTATCTCTTGCTGAGCTGGTGGCGCATGGCCACCAGCGAGGGGGTTAGTGGTTTGCTTCTTCTGAGATTTCTTTAAGAATGTCTTTAGCGGTTTGCTCGTTTACGCTCGGTTCGCTGGCTTCTGGTCCACTGTGAGTAAACTCTTTAGCTATGTCCTCTTTTGAGGCCTGTGACGATTGGCATTGGTCGCAGTTACAAGCCTCATCTTTTAATACCTCATTCTGCAGCCTTTCAAGCACATGCTTGGTTGCAAGCGCAGGCGTCGATTCTCCACCAACATGCACGCGGCCCATAGCTAACCACTGCACTTCACCAGACACTAATTGAATAGCAGCGTGGGGAGTGCTTTCAGAATGCGCCATCAGTGCCTTTGTCAGAGCGTTGTGGACCACGGCAAACTGCTCTTGTCCGGTCAGCCCAAGCGGCTCAGTGATAGTTCTTGATGCTCCAAGGAATGATTCAGCCAGTTTGTTTGTTACTAACTCAAGTGTTGCTTCTTTAATGCTCATGTTTCGGGTTCCTTTGGTTAAAATAAGTCGGGCTATTCGCCCTCTTTCTAGATTTGGGGTTTGGTTAATATGTCGTTCACGCCAGTTCTCTGAAAGCCTATGGATTCATAGTATTTCGCTAGGCTCTCCGTGGTTTCTGGTGTGTTGTTTTCAAGTGGGTATGCTTTCAGTGCCAATAAGTCGGTATCACAAATAAAGCGCCGCTCAACGTCGTCTATCAGCGCCTTAGATAGTGTGTTCCCTTGGTGCTCTTTCCCTACCTTTAATGCGTGGATAATCACTAGGCGATGTATCGGGTAGTAATGATCTAATTTCTCGGCCACTTCATCGGTTAGCTCAAACTCAGCACTAAACAGCGATGCGAACTCATAAGTAATACCATCCACATCCAAAAGGTCGTGACAGTCGGTAACTTTCATTCCATTGGTAAAGTCAACAAAGTAGAGCTCACAGGTTGCCATCGTGTCGTTGGTTTCAGCGTTATAGGCTCTCGCCGTCATAATGTGGTGGCAATTTTCCGCATCAATATCTGCAGGTGGAGCGGGAACGGTAGTCATCGAGTATTCAATTAGCATGATTGGCCCTTAAAACAGGTCGGGCTGATCGCCCTTTGGTTCACTTGGTGTCCAAATGGTGTATTTCTCACGATTACCAGTGACGTATACGCCTCTGGCTTGCATTCGATAGACGGTATTGCGCTTGCAGCCATGGACGTTGGCGAAGTCTGCAGGATCCTTGAAATAGGACCGGATAAACGCAGCTAAGGGGATGGCTCCTTTCATACAACTGGCCTTAAGTCGTCAATTCGAAACTCGTTGTATTCAGTGCGAATGCCAAGGCCAGTGCTTACACCAATACGCACGCCCACACGGTCCATCTTTAAGCTGGTGATGGTTAGGTGTATGCCACGGGCCGCTTTCAACTCACATTCGCGTGTGGTTTCCACCAGTAGGCCCAGTGTAAGAGGGACGCCATGGCAGGCTAGCCATGTGTCCACTTCATCCTTTGCGATTTCTTGTTTAGTCATGGTTAAAAACTCCCTGCAGTCTTCTTGGCAAAGAACAACGCGTTACTAATGCGTCTCGCGTGAGGCTCTGCAGCAATAAACTGATCGTCATCAAGAATCAGATCGCGCAGCGTTACGTGTCGCTCTATTTGACTGAGCTCAATCAGATAGATGGCGTCAGTAAGGTGGATGATGAAAAGGCTTTGAGGCTCGACGCCTAGCTTTTTGGCGTGCTCTGCGAATAGCCCAAAGTAGGCACTTAGGCTCCCCCAGCTATTGCCGGTTTCTTTCTCTGCCATGCTCTTAAGCTGGTAAAGAGATTCAATGCTGCAGTTCGCGTTATCCAGCACAAAAGCACGTAAAGCGTGGGCGTACATGCCAACGCGGTGCTGTGGATTGGTCAATAATTTCAGGTATTGGTCCGTCATGATTTACCGTCTCTGTTTGTTTGCTTGGCGGCGAAGATAATACAAAAAAGGTATCACGCCAAGTGTTTTTATTCCGAACCAGTAAAATAATTAACCTATTTTTAACTTTGATTTAATTGAGTGTTTTAACTATTGCATCGGATAAAAACTATGTGTTAGATTGCAACCATCATTCCGAACCACTTTTAAAAAGTTGACCAATGAAACGGGAAAAAATCATAGCCAATGGCGATCTTCTTAGGCTAAGAGCTCACAAAAATTCAGTGATGCTTACAGTGAGACGATTAAATTGGCGTCATGTGTGCAACGTCACGGTGATGATTCCCGCTGGTAGCGAAGAGCTCGCCAACCAAATGGTGGCCAAGGATGATCCTAAGCACGAATCCGAATTGCTGGCGCATCTAGCATTTTGTAAGTCGTTTGAGAAACAGCTAACCGAGGCCTTGAGCAATGCCTATACCGAAAAAACAACTCAGCTTGCTGGTGGAGCTTATGGAGGCTCTACCTATGGACGGGACCGTCTACGACACACCGCCGCAAATCGAATACAACGCTCACGATGAGGTGTATCTGGGTTACTTCGATACCACCATCATTGACCGCATGCAGGCCAATGGCGTGATCGAGCTGATTGGTGTTCATAACGATGAGCGCCAAGAGTTACGCATTAAAGAGCGTGACGACTTCTTATCTAGCTGGGAGGCGGGGGTAAGAGAAGCAAGGAACGGACAGGATTTGCATTATGCCGATTACAGCAACAACCAATACGCATTTAGCGCAGGGTATGAACATTGGCATAACCGCAATAAGAAAGCGCTCAAAGGTAAATTGACGCATTACTCCAAGGAAATGGAATACCTGTGCCACGGCTTTATAGATAAAGACTCTGGCAACACTTGGCAACAAATCTAAATCAAATAGGAAACAGAAACATGAGCAAAAACATTAACGGCCTACCACTTTGCATGATGCAGCTAATCGAAAACAACGAAGCGCTAACGGGTTACGACCTTACCAAGCTGGTTGTTTCTAACAATGCTTGGGTGGCTAACCACCAGCAAGTTTATCGTGATCTGCGCAGACTTGAGGAAATGGGTTTCCTTTCGACAACAACGGTCGAGAACATAGGTAAACCAGATTCTAAGCTCTACTCGATAACAGAAGCGGGAGAGCAGCAATTAGAACACGTTCGCCAGACTCAGCAATACAAGATGAAACCATTTCGCAGTGAGTCAGCGGCCATGCAAATGGCTGGTGGTCGCAACTATCTAGTATCTGCAGCCGAAAAGATTAGCGAGAAGCTGGACGAACTAAAAAAACGACTTGGCATCACTCGCGATCCTGCAGAGAAGCTACGTATCCAATTTGAGATTGATACACGCAATGCGGAGCTTAGTTTCGTGGAGAACTCAAGGAATATTGCATGATCACTAAGTCACTTAAGCTCTATGACGGGCCGACGATAACCCGATTCACCAAGGCCATACAAGCGAGTCAAAGCCTTGCCTACTTTCAAGAAATGCTAGAACCCATTGGTTATAAAATCTTTCCAGATAGCGTCGAATTTGAGTGTAGGGTATTAGGCCGTTCAACTGACACCGCTCAAGGGTGGAGGGATGGCCAGCGCAGAGAGCGCAGAAAAAAATAAACGTCCAGAAACAACAAAGCCGCCCAGCAATTGGCGGCTTTGGTGCGACTGAGCTTGTAAGCAAACAAATAAGAAACAGCAATTTCTTAACTCAGTCTAGTTTCCAGCGCGAGCCAGAAACATGAGCAAAACGAATATTAGGGTTTTTTTATGGCTTTGACAATAGAAGAACAGAGAGAACGCCAGCGAGTGAAGCAAAAAGAGGCATTCGCTCGCGCCCAGTCGCGTAAAATCGCGAAACTTAACGATCCCAAAGAACGTGAGAAGCGCTTTGCCAAACAGCAGGCCGCTAGCAAGCGCCAGCAAGAAAGGCAGCGTATCAAGTTGAGCTCCCCAGAGTACCGAGCTCAGCAATTGGCCAAGGCAAAAGCGCAAGCCGCCAAGGCCATAGAAAAGGCTAAGACGGCCCCACCTAAAAAGCGCACACTTCGTAAAACCACCAGCAAAGGGTTAAAAGGGCGCACGCCCACGGCCAGCGAACGTCGAGCAATGGATCTTATTGGTAAGCTACCTTGCATCGCCTGCGAGAAACATGGCCGTGAGAACCCCATGATCTCATTGCACCATGTGTATGGCCGCACCACTGAGAACGCGCACGCCTACGTATTGCCGCTTTGTTGCTATCATCACGACACTTTGTTGCCAAAGGAAGAGCGAGAGAAGTATCCCGATATGCTGCCAGTCCACGCTAAAGGGAAATATGGTGGTAAGCGCCAGTTTAGCCAGCACAATGGTACCGAGCGTGAATTGCTGGTGGCCGTCTATGAAAAGGTTGGTTTACCTCTGGAGCGGCTTGAAAGTTTGCCCTAGCTATTCCGAACTATGGTTAATTTTTCTTAAACATTTGTGGTAAAGGCACTACACTAAAAACCCCGCCAAAGAAAACGCTTTGAGGTTCCTATGACTCAAAAGCGTATGATTGCAGTCTTGTCGCTGTCCTCCAGTGAGCCCCGATTGATGATCGCGGGTGTGGAGGATGGCCAAGTCCATATTATTCGGTGTGATTCCCTATCACGCTCGATGCTAAACCTTAAACTCACTCTTCCAGCCAAGCTTAAGAAGCTCAGAGAGGCCGGTTCTGTCATTCTGGTTGATGAAGTGGTACCACACTTCGCCAAGTATGGCCGAGCTATCAAACTGTCTGATCCCGATGCTAATGGACGCCCAATTATTGTAGCCGCCATGGAGGCTTACAATTACCTGCGTACTTATGGCGCACTGGTATTCCCTAACGATGCTGGTGGTCGGTTTGAAGTGTCGTCCTCGGTTGTTGATGAGGTTCGCGGCACGGATGGTAAGCCGGTATACAACATTGATTGGAGTGAATTAAAACCCGACACTTACGCGCTCATGTTCGCGGTCTATGCCTCCACTCAGGAAAACATTCTTGATGTGAAAACCCTACGCGATTTGCTGCAGAACCTAAACGAACAGCAGCACCAAGAAACCTTGGATTCTCGCTTAGGTGGCATCTTCCTAGCCAGAGAAAATCTTGTTCGTAAGAACAACGACGAAATTCGTAAGAACAACGAAGAGCGGGTGAAAAAATCGCGGGAGGGCAGCTAATGAAAGGCGTCTCCCGATTATCTGATCAGAACATTGAAGACGTGGTGTTTCGTGCGCTCTATTACCAAGAAGTGCTCGCATTCGTTGATGAGGGCGGTAATACCGAGCTGACAACTTACGAAATCAAGGTCGATGAAGAGTACCGCCCAGACTTAGCCGCTTACCGTGCCACGGGTACCGCCGATCTTGCTTGGCTTATTTGTCTGGTGAGTGATGTGGCCGATCCTATTGATGGTCTACCAGTAGGTGAGGAGATCTATTTGCCATCACCGGCTTGGATTCGTAGCTCAATGAGAGCATTCATTGACAAACACGGGTTATAGCCATGCCTAAAACCAAGTTTGTCCCAGAAAAACTCTCCAATGGCAGCTTTGCGAGCGCAGGCCTGAACGATAAGCAGTTCAACCAACTGTTTAACCGGATCGAAAAAGCCCAGAAAAAAGCCCGTAGAAACGCCAAGAGGACGTTAAAGCCCAGTACGCTAACCAATCCCACACCAAAGGCGCTAAAAGCGCTAGGAGAAAAGGCCAAGGGCCAACGGTTCACAAAAGAAGACCTGCAGCGCTTTGATAAGAATCGCCAGCGCCATAAAGAGAAGTACGACAGCCGAACGGCAGGTATTACCCATGCGTTTTTGGTAAAGAACTCGCGTGAGATTGATATCAAGCGTGCCAATGACCAAGTAGACGACGGTACCGGCATCACGCAAGCCAACTTCTACGCCATCAAGGGCAATATCGCCCAAATCAACGTTCGCGCTTCCATTGGCTCTAAGCACCAGAATCACCGCGTTAAGGTCCGTTTTGAGCAGTGGGATGAACTCATACAGTCACCGCCTAAAGGGGATTACCAAAAAGCAGTACAGCTGGCGTGTGCTGGTCGTATCTCGTTCGATTGCGATTGCGGCCGCCACCAATACTGGTACCGGTACCTTGCCACCATGGGGAATTACGCCCTCGCGCCACCGAAAGAGTTTGCGTTTCCCAAGATAAAGAACCCAGAGCTATCAGGTGTGGCGTGTAAACACGTTCTCAAAGCTACCACCATGCTGCAGTCTCTCGCTTGGCAGCGGATCCTTGCTACCCAAATGAAAGCCCAAGCTAAACGCGTCGGCTTTGGTAGCGATAGCCGCACTCACTTCTTAAGTGATGACGAAAAGAAAGCCGCCAGCAAGAACCGCAAAACGAAAGTAAACGTGGATGAGGCCCAAAGAGCGCATAAGAAGTATGAGCGTTCTCAAGCGGCCATGGCTCGCGAATTAGAGAAGCGTAAACGTGATGGCCAGCGCTCCATTAAACAAGCCAGAAAGATCCGCAAGCAAAGCAACCTTATCAAGAAGCAAGAGCAACAGCTCACCGCACAACGAGACATGCTGCGCGTCGGTTTTAAGAACTTCCATGATGGCTACAAGCTGCAAGGCAAGAGCCGAGACGAAGCCGTGAAAGACTACGCCAAGATGTTTGATGTATCGGCCAGCCAGTTAGAAAAGGTGATCAAGTGACCGAGCAAGTAAAGAAAACCAGAAAGCCCAGATTCAAAGGGCATGAACCCTATAACGCCATGCTTCGCAAAGACTGGATAAGAGCCATTGAAATGGATCCAGATAACTTCGATGCACACCTCTACCGACCAATTGAGGTCAAAGCGAGCCAAGAGCAAGGAAACTACGAACAGTCGTCTGTGATTGAGCTTGATACTCACCAAGATCAGCTGACTTACAGTGAGCCAGAGCTGGTGGCCGTGCTGGATTGTCCAGACGAGCAAGAGAGCTTTTTCATGATGGCCGATGGTGAGGACAACTTAGGGGAGTCTATCGATCCGCTTGTGCTCAAAGTGGCCGCCCATGATATCCCAATAGGTTCGGTCCTTGAGTGGGACGAAGAGGCCGCCAGCGGTATACGCACGGTTTGGTGGTACGTACATAAAGCCGTGGGCTATGGAACATCCAATATCGGTGTTTTGTATATCTGCGTGCCTATGCGCGACTTTAATCAAACCGATCCAGACGCTAACCCAAACAATGAATCTCAATCCGCAATTGAGGAGCCAGAACCCGCAATTGCGCCTACCACAAACGAAGATACAGAAAACCTAATTAGGAAAACTGAAAACCTAATTAGGGAAGAAAATACCGAAGAACAAGGAATCATAGAACTATGAAAAAGGTCGTTTATATCGCTGGACCAATGACGGATATGCCTAATCTTAACCACGACGCTTTTAACGCTAAGGCCGCCGAACTGACCGAAATGGGTTACATCGTCCTTAACCCAGCTATGCTACCGGCTGGCCTGCGCCAATCCCAATACATGGATATCTGCATGGCCATGGTGCGCTGTGCGACTCATATCGTATTGCTCGATGGCTGGGAGCGGTCCGATGGTGCCGTTGCTGAGTATGCGCTGGCCAAGAAGCTGCACATTACATTGCTCGACCGTGATGTGAAGATCATGGTTGATAATCAATACCGGTTTGAACCCCAGTTTGCTTAATCGTGCTGGTGGCATTTTTTCTGTAATTGAAACAGAATAGAAAGCATTGAGTTCCCCGCTCATTTAACGTCATTCCACTAAGGAGTGACACCGTGACACAACACAATAGCCGTCTACCGGCTTCCGCTGTGGTTGAGATTCTGCAGCAGCTAGCACCTAATTGGAGCTACGCTAAGCACGTTCTACTTTTTGGCAATGATCGATTGCCAGAGATCACCAACTTTCACAACCAAGTCATGACTGTGACTAACTTCGATCCTGATTCTTTAGAAGCTGACGTGATCACTGACATTGAAACCATCAAGGGCTCTGAAAAGCGTTTTGATGTGGTTCTGTGTGCCAACGTACTCAATCTATCCGACGATTTGGACGCAACTATGGCCCAGCTGGCCAAGCTCGACTTTGACGCGTGCGTTATCCACATCGATGAGGGTGACGGTACCGGTCAAGCTGTATCAGGTGAAGACGGGTACCACCGCAATGAATTAGTGTCTGATTATGTGGCCAAAGTCCACCAGCACTTTCACCGCTTCGATGTGACACTGCATCGCTCGCGCAAGGCCATCACCATGGTTAAGGGCCGTCGTTTCTACCATATGGACAACATCGATGAGCTTCCATTGTCAGAACCGGTTGTCGCGCCAGAGCCTACACCAGCGAAAAAGGCACCTAAAAAGCGTGCACCTAAAAAGCCCCGCACTAAACCAGCAAAAGAGGGCTAGTCATGACGGATGAGTCGATCATTGAGCTGCCGTTTAGCAGTAAGAGATTTACAGGTGAGGTTGAGCATACCGAACTGACCGATATTGATCGTGCGGTCGGCTCATTCTTTCAAAGTGTGGTCCACTCGCTGATTGTTACGGACAAGGCGCGAAAAGAGAACCAAGAGTTCGCACGGATGACCGAACGCCCCCCTAACACCAAGCTTTACTCTGGTGAGTTCCAAAGCCCTCAAGAGTTTCTTATGAAGCTATCGGCCAAAGTCGGGAAAAAGGTCAAGCAAGAGCGCAACGAGTTATTGCCTACCGGTTACATTAGTCGTGATCCAACGGTTAGCTTTACCGATGGCAGTGACTACACCGATGTTACTGGGTTCTCTGAAATTACAGACAAGAACGACAAGACACTTTATCGCCTAAATAAGTCATTCGTTCGACTAACGTATTCGCTCACGTTCCTAGCTTGGAACAAGTCCACACTATCCCGTATTGCTCTAGGTGTCATGATGTGGAGCCGCCACCAAAAGCAAGGCCGACCGCATGTATTCAAGGCGAAAACGATGATATCGGAATTGCCTGTAGATATCGCGATTGAGTTAACCGGCATGAAAGACGTGATGAGCGAACCTGCAGAAATTGACCACGAAAACACGCGCCTGTTTGCCTCAACAATGCGCTTCGAGGTTATCACTGAGGTTTATGAATCCGAATCGCTTGAGCACGTTCAAGGCCGTCTGGAGATCAGGGAGGGCCGCCACCTTGAGTAAAGAATATTTCTTAGTCCAGAGCGTTAAGGTTAACGGTAATGATGTGCTGGTGGAGCACGTTAGCGAACTGGCTTACATCGAGGTGGCGTCTATGGATGGCAATAAGCTTGTGATGAATGTACAGGACCAAGCAGGCATCTATCGAGATAACTACGAGCTTAGAATTGGGGCCGAAGTTGAGATCACCTTTGCCGACGTGAACGAGCGCGGTGATAGCGTATGGATTGAGCGTTTCATCGTTGCCAGAGCACCAGTGAAAGACGGCTTGCTGGAGGTTGAAGCCTTTCAGAAAGACGCTAAGAACCTGAAAGAGCCTAGCGTGAAAGCGCGGTTCTTTGTGGAAATGCAACCCAAGGATATCTTGTCCGAGTTACTGCCTCACTTAAAAATCGATTGTGACACGTTTGAGAAAGGCGCGACTTACCACCTTAACGCAGGTGGGACCAAATCCCGACTAATTCGCTCTATGGCTCGCGATTATGGCGCGGTCTGTTTTATCTGCCGTGGCACGTTGTATTTCAAGTCACTTAAGCAGCTGGCCATGACCGAGGCCTTTAAGCTGGAGCACTCGAACCCAGAGAACGCCGAGCACTCTATTGCCCGATATTCAATTATTGGTGAAGAGGATCTATTTAAGCGCGTTCTCAACCGAAATTACGCTACGTGGGACACGGTAACAGGTATGAGTGAATCCGGTACCGGCCCAGCAACGTTGATCAGCGTGAACCAAATCAAGGCACTCAACAACCAGTCAATAGGCATCATCCCAGTGATTGATGTTGAGCTAACCGGTCACACTCAATTTAAACCTATCGCTGTGTGCTCTGTGATTCTTCACAAGCAGTTACCACAAAGTGAAGTTGATGAATCCATGCCAGAGCTGCAGATCATCAACCGTGTCACACACTACCAAAAGGGCAACCGGTACCAGTGCCGTATTGAGCTTGGAGTAAAGAACTTATGAGTGATGATTACTCAAACCAAAAGCGCACGAACGTAACCAACCGGCTAATAGGCGATTACCAAGCTAAAGTCGTGGATGTGGTCCATCCCAAAGGCCTGTACATGGTGTCAATTCGCTTGCTTAAGCTCTGGGATGATATCCCCGATAAGGATCTCCCTTTTGCTGAGTTTCGACTCCCTCTAGGGGCAAAACCAAGCGCTGGTCATGTTGTACCGGTCGAAGCTGGGGATCTTGTTTGGGTGTCGTTCCCGCGTGGCGGTGATACTCGCTATCCGCTCATTACTGGCAGCCTCTATCATGCGCCAAATTATGAATCAAACCTGCCTGACGATGTAAATGAGCCCGTATTTGCACCCAAGCGTTCAGCTGGAGAACCTACGCCACCAGCGTATGACCGCAAAGATGATCTCTACCAACGTTTAGGTCTGCGCGAGCACAAAACGCACCAAGGCGGTTGGTCCATCACTCATGTGGCCACGGGTACCGCCATCGAGATAACACCCGATGGTAAGTGCGTCATACACACCGAGGGCGATCAGTTCCAGAGCGCGACCGGTAAGCACTTAGGCCAGTACAACGAGATTGAAATCAAAGTGTCAGGAGATGCCTCCGTCAATTGCGGCGGTAATGGGACGCTCAAAAGTGGAGGTGATACCACCGTGAAAGCGGGAGGTGATTTGAATCTTGAGGCTGGTGGAAGTCTGAACCTCAAAGCAAACAATGTGACGGGTAAAGCGTCCAGTTACGACTTTAAGTAAGGAAAAGCTATGGCAGCTGCAGCAAAACAAGGATCCACCACCTCTGGCCATGGTGGATTCCATCCGACCGTTGTTGTCGGGGGTAATGGCCAGTTCAAGATCTACGGTTCACCAATCGCGACCACCGGACACGCTATCGCACCGCACGTAAAGCCAAAATCCCCGCCTCATGGCAGTGTGGTTTTAGGCTCTAGCAAAATGCTGGTATATGGCCAGCCGGTTGTATTAGTCGGTGATGGTACCGCTTGTGGTGATACCGTCGTCAGTGGCGAACCTAGATTTAACGTAGGGTAGGGCAATGATCCAACAGAAAGATTTAGCGCGTTTTAAGCGCTTTGCAAAAAGTAGCGGTATTGGCCAAGCCGTTAACCTAACGAAAGGCCAAGCTATTAAGGCTGACGTGGCAGCAATGATGGCGTCGTTTTCTGCGTGTATGGACGATGACGCCGACTATGTTGCTGGTGGTGTGCAATCACTCACGAACGCAATTACATCGTTGTCAGGTGAGCTTACAGACGCTCACGGTAAGCTTGATGCTTGGAATGGGTACATCGCTCTGGCCATGAAACCAGAAGAACTCAACACCGTGGCCATGGGCGTGGAAATCTATCGACTGTTAGAGTCGATTCCCAACGATACGCCTGCGCCCTCCCTGCAGCCAATCTTGAGCAAGTCTGAGCTAATCGCGCTGGAGAACTCCGTGAAACCGGTTAAGGCCAAAGAGTCGCCAATTGTGTCTCTTATGGGGCAGATTAACGGGATCTTGGCCAAGCCGAGTGATAGTGGTGGCAGTGATAGTGGTGGGGGCTCTTCTAAGCCTAACCTACCGCAACACCTCAAGAACCAAGCAGCCACCCTTGCCAGTGAACTGCAGCCGCTCATTGGTACCATGGCCACGCCTGCAGGAGTGATCGGGACCATGACCACAAGCGCCCACGCTGAACGTGTCACTGCACATACGTACTTCAAAAAGGCCGTCGACTTTACGATAGGGGAGAATCAATTAAACAACCCCGCGATCATGGATGCGGTAAAAGAAGTCTATCCGTTAGATTGAGTTTTGTTACACTACCAATCCGAACCAAATAGATGAAAGAAGATGAGAAATGTTTAACACGGTAATTACTATTCCATCGTATATCCTTGCTATTGCTACCACTGCAGCCTTATTCGCTGCATACATGGCATTCAATTATTACTGCAAGGCATACACAAACCGTAGCTTTATTGTAATCAAGAACTACACCGAATCAGGTAAGGCCATGTTTAAAAGTCCTTTGGTGCATGTGATTTTTGATGAGGTTCGAGTCTCACCAAGCGAGAAAGGTGGCATTTTTTACCTGTTTAACAACCGGAATGTTTCGGCATCATTTGAGATTCCATACAAGACGCTGGCGTCAACAAAGACTTATTTTAAAAGAAATGGGTTTGAGGTAGAAAACGCAGAATAAAAAAAAGCCAAGCGGGTTAGGCTTGGCTAAAGAACCGTTAGCATGGAACTGAAAATATCTTAATTAAGGATGTCTAGGAGATTGGGATTATATACTCTATTCCGAACAACGCAACCTTAAAAGAGACTTAACATGAAAACTGTTTGTATCGTTGTGGGTCATAGTCATGCTGACGGCGGTTGTTACAACCCGAACGCCGAAATGAACGAATATGACTTCAACCATGTATTGGCGGGTCACATTGCCGAGCGTCTACATAGCCGCAATGTCCGTCCGATCATCATGTATCGAGGCTCAAGCTATAGCGGCATGGTGAAAGACGTAAATGCCACCAACGCTGACTTTGCTATCGAGCTTCACTGTAACGGCGCGAAGAACAAAAACGCCAAAGGGGCTGAAACGTTGCACTGGCACACATCCAAGGCCAGCAAAGCGTTAGCAGCACGACTACAGACACCAATTCACGGCTTACTCAATGAGCGAAACCGTGGCCTTAAGGCTATTAAGAAAGGGGATCGAGGTTGGTACTTCCTAAAGAAAACCGCCATGCCAGCGGTGATTCTGGAGCCGTTCTTTCTCTCAAATGATGAGTCTTTAAAACTGGGCCTTACGCTACGCGAGCAGCTAGCTAATGTGATCGCTGGAGCGCTGGCCGACCATGTACTAAACGAGGTAACACAATGAAAGCACTACTAGGTAAACTAGGTGGCCTATTTGGCACGAACAACTCACTAAGCAAGGTGATCCGAGAAACCAAAGAACTTGGTGACTCATGGTTCACGTCTGACGAAGAGCGCCAACAGTTCCATGTCAAAATGGAGCTCATCGCATCACTGAGCAACAACCCACTGGCACGAACAGGCCGCGCAGCGATCATGTGGGCCTTGGCCATCACTGGCGTTTACAACTGGGTGATCCGTGATATCGCGGCAGCGTTTATGGGTATCGAACTCCCAGATGCAGCTATCGATTCTGCTGAGCTCTTAGAGCACCTTGTCGGCATTATTGCGGGTACGCTCTAATCTCGTAATTTTTTTTTTGATTTTTTTAATCAGGGTTCCCCGCCCACATCTAAAAACCTCATCGTCATCCGATCAGCCATCAAACCCCCTCTCACAGTTACCTGTTAATCAACCCCTACCTTTTGTTAACTTTCCTTTTAATTACAATAAGTTAAAGCACAAAATCGGGCTATTTTTTTCAGTTTAAATCTTAATTACTATCGGAAATTGAACAATTTTAACGCCGCATGCTGGTGGCTTGTGTTCATTCCGAACAGCTTTTCTAAAAAGTAACTAAGGTTTATTTCATGTCAGACAAAAAAGAACTATTTAACAAGCGAATTTCCAAGATCGCAGAGCTAAGTCAATCTATGCGTGCGTTATGTCTTGATTCGCAATTCAATGCGCAAACCGGCGTCTTTCTAACAGACGATGGCGAGCGTGCAGACGCAATGCTGGAAGCGATCAGCAAAGACTCAATGCTTTCAGGCCTAGATCAAGAGCAATCCATCGGTATTGTTTCAGGCATGCAGTCGGCACTACGTGAGTACGAAAAATCTCACGGTGAGCTGCCTCGCGACGAAGTGTTAGCAAGTGCGTACAGCACAATGGAAAACATGATGGGCCTAGAGGGCCGTTCAAATTCCGGCAACATGGGTCAAATGATGCTTGAGTCGATTGGCCAGTCACTATCAACGTCAGAAGGTGTCGAAATTCGCGCTCGTATGGTGGGTATCGTTCTTCCTGTATTGCTAGAAACAGCAACACTAGACGCAGTAACGATGATGCCTGCAAACACGACCGAAGTTGAGATCTTCAAAGTGTACCGTAAAACAGGCTCTAACTTCGGTGACTTCCAAGTGGGTACTGAAATCGACCAAACAACGGTTGGCCAGTACACGTCAATGCGCCAACGTTATGAGTTCGCAGCCGGTCAACGCCCAGACGGCTCTAAGAAGAAATTCACGTTCAGTACGAAAACGGATCTCAAACACACAGACTTTGAAATCCCATTCACTAAGACGTCAGTGTCTCTATTCGTTGACCGTAAGCGCGTTTGTCGCGATATGGATTCGAAAGGCGGCATGATGAGCGGCAAGTACAAGCTGCAGTCTGGCGAAGAGATCGTATTCAACTGTGACGTGGATTACGTGAAAGGCAAGATCGATGTGACTACGGCGTCGGCTACAGCTCTACCAACAGGTGTTGAGCTTCACGCTGAGTTTGAAGTCGATATCGAGAAGAAGCCAGAGCTTATCCCGACTATCGAACATGAAATGGATTCAATGACGCTGCGCCCACGTCAAAACGCGGTAGCTGCAGATGCAACGATTCAAGCAATGTTCACAATGCAACGTGAATTCAAAATTGATATCAAGTCAATGCAAACGTCTCACATGCGTAACACGCTAGCGGCAGAGAAATCAGTTCGCCACCTAAACGATATGAATTTCTCTTGTAAGCGTGAAGAAACGTTCAACCTGTACGTAGAAGCTGGTGAAGACTGGAAACTGCACCGTGAGCGCCTAAACGAAGTGCTACTGAACATTTCTACGAAGATCCTGCAACAAACGAAGACAACAGGCCTACGCGGCATCTTCGCAGGCACCCAAGCGGCGAACATCCTGAAAACGCTTGGCGCACCATACTTTGTGACTCCATCAAACTACCGTCAGAAGAACTCTATTCACTACGCAGGCCGTCTATTTGGCATGTGGAAAGTGTACGAAGCACCGGTGGTTATCGGCACCATGGAAATGCTTTGTTATGGCCGTGGTGATTCTCACTCAGAAGCAGGCTACGTAGCAGGTGACGCAATCGCTGCAACGATGTACACGCACAGCATCGGTAAGAACCTTGTAGCAAGCAACACACTTTATGAATTGGCTTACGGTGAAATCCACCCGTATGACGGTGAAGATTACTTCTACCGCCTCAAGCTAATTAATGAAGCTCCAGCGAAGAAAGCGGCTTAACAGGTGGCGCGAGCAGCCTATTAGGTTGCTCGCTCTCTGGAGGTTCTCATGAAAGAACAAATCATTTTCGTCACTAATCACACTCCAATCGAAATTACGCTGCTTGGCCGCGTGATTGGCGCTCGCGCCGTCAACCAACAGGTATCGGTCCACAACTTCCAATACTTCCTCAATGCACTTGAACAGGCTTACCCAAACGGTGAGCTGAGCGTTCGTGCGTCTCTGGAAGAAGCTCAACAGAGCGAAGACGGTACCGACGATCCAGCAAGCATTTCCACTCTTGGTTTAACCACCAGCGTAGAAAAAGCCCTTGTGACTTCGGGCGTAACGACATTGGACCAACTCACAGCTATGACGGCGAAAGACGTTGTAAAGGTGAAAGGCATTGCTGCAGCTGGTGTTCAAGAAATTGAAAAGCAGTTAGCCGCAAACAACTTAACTCTGAAAGAGGCAAACAATGAGTAAAGATATTGGATTTGCAATGAACAACGTGGCTCAAACCGTTGTTTCGCCAATCAATGCAGACGCGACAACCAAGCGTGGTGGTGGTTCAAACCAGCTGACATTTGCTGGTGTTATCGTTTCTCAGAAAGGTAAACCGTTTGAAGTACTACGCGTTACTGATGCGAACCTAACTGATGTACTGGGTAAACCATTCCATTCAAGCCTTGGTGTTCACGCTGACGGTATGCGTACCCTAGCGGAAGCACTAAAAGGCGGTGACGGCCTAGTCGTTCGTGTTGTTCCAGCAACAGCGACATTCCCAGCAATCAAAGTGACTAAGCCAGCTGACAAATTGGTATTCACCAATGAAGCCATTGCTTACAGCGCTGATCTTGATCTGGGCTCTGGTGAGTTCCTAGCTCTGGCCATTAAAGATGGTGCTGAGTCAGCAAACCGTAGCGTCTCTATCGAGTCAGTCGATGAGAAGCTTTACGGCAAGGGCATGCTTAAGCTGACGCTGAAAGAAACTCAAGAAGCTGGTGGTAAAGCGACTCTGGAAGAGTGGATCGTTTCATTCGACCCAGAAGCAAAAGATCAGATGGGTGCAACGGCGTACATCGAGACGGTTCTAGAGCAGAAATCTAAGTACCTATCTTGTGTATGTGACGCAGCAACGGCTAAAGCTGAACTAACAGCAATGGCAGAAACAGCGTTTACAGGCGCTTCAAACGGCGACCTAAGCGCTATCAAGACCTCTGACTATGACGCGGCGATCACTGCGCTACGTTCTACGGTCCTTGGCTTTAACTACATTTGTGGTTTGAGCTGCTACGACGACGCAGTAACGAAGAAGCTGCAAAAGCTGAGTGATGATCGTCGTATCTCTGGTTACTACGATATCAACCCACGTCTAACGCACGCCCAAGCGCTAGCACACAAGCAAGGCCTAAACCTAGCTTGCCACCGTGCCTCTTACGTTCACTTGCCGTATGCGGCGAAGTGTCCAACGTACAAAAACAAGTGTCCGTGGGGCGCGTCAGGTATCGCGTTCGCAGCGAAAGCACTGGGTGTATCTAAGACCTCTCCAACAGGTGGCTGGCACTACACACCGGCAGGTGTTGAGCGTGCAGTTATCTCGCGTGCAGGCCTGACGCCACTACGTGGTTCAGGAGAGCCTAACTTTGAAGAAATGTACAAAGCACGCCTTAACAAACTAGGTGTTAGCGAGAACGGTGCACTGTTCATTGATGACTCTCTAACGTCGACGCCGGTTGAAAACTACCTACGTTTCGAACAAGTGGTTTCTGTTACAGACGCTATTTCTCGCGACTTTGTAGCACTGGCGAACCGCATCAAGCACCGTCCAGATGACGACACAGAAAAAGCAATCGAAGACGGTATGACAGCCATCTTTGAGGGTTACGAAACTGTGGGTGCACTGGTAGCGCCACGCGACCCAGAGCAAGACGGTGAATCCCCATGGACCTTTGAGATTATCCAAGTCGAAATCGACTTGTGGAAAGTCACTTGGTCTATCTGTCCAACCGGTTCAGGCCGCCGATTAATCGGTGAACCAATCCTAGTTCGCTAATCAATAGAGTGAGAACAGAATGAGCATGTTTGAAAAAGGTTCTGTTCTTCCTCGTCCTTTTAAAGCACCAGTGGTGCAGGCCGAGGAAGACCTAACAGAAACAGCGTTTTTTGAGTCGGTTGACGACAACATGATGCTTGAGTCTATCGAGCGTATGGCCGTAACCCAAGATCGCATGGCTGCAGCGTCAGCGTGTGTGCAATGGGCTAATGGTGGTGATGCAACTGCAGACACGTTAGACGCATTGCTATATGGCTCTGCTGGCGGTGTTGATGATGAAGAGCTAAGCGATAGCCAAATGGCTATGTATGAGTCTCTACAAAATCACGCGTCAGAATTCATCTTGTCTATTTCAGGTATTCAAGAAGATAAGCTTTTGGACTTTGGCGAAGACGAAGAAGCGGTAAACCACATTTTCGAATCCCTAGAAGCGGGACTTGAGAACGTTGATTCCGACGAAGCGGTTGCTGAGTTCGCGGTACGTGAATCCATGATGCTAGAAGCGAAAAAGAAAGTAATTCGCGACGGCAAAGTGACGTTCATCAACACCAAAAAGCGCAAACGTCGCATGAGTGCAGCACAAAAGGCCGCACTGAAAAAAGCTCGCGCTAAATCGCGTACTGGCGCTTCAAAAGCTGCCCGTAAGAAATCCATGCGCCAGCGTAAATCTCGCGGCATGTAATAAGGGGCAACCATGGCAGTAATTTACGGCGTACCTAGTGATGACGGCATTTCCAACTTTAACAAATGCTACATCACACAAAACATCGGTGGCACGGAGGTTACGGTCATTGCCTACATGACTGATGAATGTCAGCTCGCGTTTAGAGCGCTATGGGAGTCTCCATTCGAGGGGGATTCTGTAGGTAACGTTGGGGCCGTGGATAAAACCGCGTCCCTTACGCAAGCAATGTCGGAGACAACCAGTAAGACGTTATGGAATAGCCAGCAAGTTTGGCAGGGCAACGAACCCCCAGAAATCTCGTTAACTCTACGCTTTGTTGCGTACACAGATGCTTTGAACGAAGTGGATATGCCAATCCAAAAGCTTTGCCAAATGGTATCGCCAGAGCTTCAAAACACTGTGCCGGTTAGCACTGATGGTATCGGGGGCCGTATTCCGTCAGACGCCGTGTTCAACGTTGGCCGCAAAATTAACTTACCAATGCGAATTAGCGAAGTGAGTTACAACGCCAACGCACCGAAGACCAAGGCGGGGCATTTTGCCTACAACACCGTGACGGTTACAGCATCACCGAAACAGATGATTAATCAGTCTCAAATTCCGAACTACTTCAAATAAATAATAGAGGTTTATTATGGCTGGTCCACACAACGCCAAAGGTGACACTAAGTTTCTAAAGCAGAAGTTCCTTAAGAACGTAGCTGCTGGTGAAAAGATGATGGGTACCGAGTTCGAGATGAAAATCGAAGAATACCCAGATCTAACCGTATTAATCCGTTCAACTCAATTCCCTGCAATGGGCCGTTCTGACGTAGAAGATTTTGGCCAAATGGGTATGGGCTTTGTACAAAACGGCGTCCTAGAGAACAAAGGTGAGATCGCGGTAACGTGT
>CEVA01035523.1_pt1 | contig 25860 bp, 19 predicted proteins | sample 361521 | NCBI WGS metagenome assembly CEVA01 (sample SAMEA2622823, study PRJEB7988) | marine metagenome | isolation source: saline water (ENVO:00002010), including
CGGCAACCCAACCCACTCGGACACGCGATCCAGTCCCAGACGTTGCATCAGCCTCGCGGGGGCCAATGCGAACCGAAGCCGCCGCGGAAAGGGGAACAGGCCATAAAGCACCAGTCGCTGGAACCATCCCGGCTTTTCCGCCTTCTGCATATCGACCCGAAACGGTTCGATCAATCGGCCATATTGCACTCCCGACGGGCAGGCCGTCTCACAACTGCGACAATCCAGGCACAGATCCAGATGCCGTCGGACAGCCGGTGTCAGGCCGATACGACCATCGACGACGCCGCGCATCAAGTAAATCCGCCCCCTCGGGCTGTCGTTTTCGTTTCCTGTCTGGAGATACGTCGGACACGCGGATGTACACAACCCACAATGCACGCAGTCCAGAAACCGCCCGTAATCAATCCCCTGGCCGACCGACGACACAATGCCGCTCGGGGTGGCAGAAGTTTCCGGTGTTGTGCCACTCATTGCTGATCCATCCCGTCAACGGACAATTGTTGCATCGCCGCCTCGATGCCACGTCCTGGACTCAGCAACCCTTCTGGATCGAACTGCCGTTTCACCGACGTCATCAACGGCCAATCTCCTCGCGGTGGCCCCCATATCGACAAGGCGTCGTGCCACCCCGACTCACACCGTTCCACAACCAACTGCCCTCCGCTTTTCACAGCCAGTTCTCGAAGCGGCCCAATCATTTCCTCGGCTGTCGTGGCATCAATAGTTTCGTCCGGAAGATGGCCATGAATAACGCCGTTGCCCGCATGCGCCTGCACGGCCACACCGGCGTCAATCGCCGCAACCACGAAGTCCACAGTACGCGACGGTCTCAGACACGCACGGATCGACACGGGCGATTCCCCGCCCAGTTGATAATCCGTCAAGGACGACCACAACTTCTTTGTGTCCGCATCTCGAACCCAGGTCACATCGGTTGCCCCACCGGCCCGCAGTTCCCTGTCAAGCACGTCGACCTGCCATTCCACCTCGACGGGGTCGCCCTCCACCGCGACACCCAGCAGCAACGGCCCCACCGGAAGAGTCTGGCGAGATTCGGCGGTCAATTGCCGGGCGGCCTTCGGCCCCAGCAACTCGATCGCAACCGGCCTCGCCCGTGATGTGGACAGATCACCAAGAAGGTCACTGACGGTGCCCCCACTGTCGAAACAGGCCCAGCCCATCGCCGAGGATGTTGGCAACGGCTTCAGTTTCAGGGTCACTTCGGTTACAAACGCCAGGCTGCCACCGGACCCCACCATCAACTTGCAGAGGTCATAACCGGCCACATTCTTGACCACCCGTCCTCCGGCCTTGAAGAGCCGTCCATCGACCGTCGCACAGCGAATCCCGATCACGTAGTCTCGCAGTGTTCCGAACCCAAACCGCCTCGGTCCACCCGCATCACTGGCAACTGCCCCCCCAATTGTCGCACGGTGAGCCAACGGGACATCGACCGGAAGCCGCTGCCCCTCCATTTTGAGCGCCTCTTGGATTGCCGACATCCGGCAGCCCGCCTCGACGGTCACCGTCATGTCTCGCGCCGGATAATCGACAACCCGATCCAGTCGGGAGGTTGCCACCTCCACACTGGCCGGATCTGCGGGAAACCCGAATCCCAACGAAGTCCGACCGCCCACCGGCAATACCGGCCGCCGATCCCCTTTGGCGTTGGCTGCCAACCATCGACCGAGTTCCGGTATGGTCGCTGGAACCATTTCCCCGGTGTTGTCCGGCATCGCTTTGCTGTCCTGGTTCACGATGCCGCCTGCTTTCCGGGATGGGAACGTTCGATATGTTCCATCCCGCAAGCACCGGCTGTCGGCAACATCTTTCCCGGGCTGCACGAACCACGAGGATTGAACGCCATCCGCACGCTCGCCATAACGCCCAGGTCGTCCTCAGTGAATAACCGCTCCATAAATTCCAGCTTCTCGACTCCGATGCCGTGTTCGCCGGTCACGCTACCGCCCAGATCGATGCACTTCCCAAGGATTTCATCACTGGCTCGAAACACCCTGGCAATCTGCTCTTCATCACGTTCATCGAACAGTAGGATCGGGTGAATATTCCCGTCCCCGGCATGGAACACGTTGACGATTCGCACCCCGTGCCGTTCTCCGGCATCGGTGATGAACTCCAGTATCTCCGGCAACTTCGTCCGCGGCACGACGCCGTCCTGGGTGCAGTAACTGGGACTCAACCGACCGATCGCTCCAAACGCCTGTTTTCGGCATTTCCAGAGCAACGCCCGTTGCTGTTCAGTTTCTGCCCGCCGAACCTCCCTGGCACCCTGCTCCCGGCAAAGGCGTATGATGCGCTCCGCCTCATCGTCGACAGCAACTTCCAGCCCGTCGACCTCGATCAAGACCACGGCCGCCGCGTCCAAGGGAAACCCAAATCCATAGGCGGCCTCGACAGCCTCTATGATGCCCTGGTCCATCATTTCGAGTGCCGCCGGAACAATGCCCGCCGCGATGATCTGGCTGATGGCCTGGGTGGCATCGCCGACCGTCTCGAAGATGCCCAACAACGTCCTGTACGCATCCGGATTCCGGGTCAAACGCACCGTCACCTGGGTACAGATCCCGAAGGTACCCTCACTGCCAACAAACAAGCCGACCAAGTCATATCCCGCCAGGCCTTCAGCCACCCCCCCGAACTCCACCACCTGTCCGTCGGGCATCACCACTTCCAGCCCCAGCACGTGGTTGACCGTGACTCCATATTTCAGCGTGTGTGGGCCACCGGAATTCGTGGCCACATTGCCACCAATCGTACAGGCCCCTTGGCTCGACGGATCGGGAGCATAATGAAAGCCGGTGCCGGCCAGATGTCGTGTGAGATGAAGATTGACCAACCCCGGCTGGACCACGGCATATCGATCCTGAAGATTGACTTCAAGGATGCTCTTCATCCGTGTCAGAGAGATCATCACCCCACCGCCGACTGGAAGGCATCCACCGGCCAGGCTCGTACCGGCACCTCGCGGAACAAATGGGACATCAAATTCGTTGCAGGTCCGGACAATTTCGGACACCTGTTCGGTGGTCGTCGGAAACAGCACCACGTCGGGCGCCTTCTTCTCGACCACATAACCATCGCATTCGTAGACGACCAGCTCGTCTTCAGCTGCCAACACACCGTCATCGCCGAGAAGCCGGCGGAACCGAACGAGCAACTCCGTTGCAACGGGAACGGTTCCATCCGGTGCGGGTTGCGTAGAGGCCATGGTCGACCCATTCTACGTCGGCTGCACCAAGCGGGAAAGCCAGCATCGGCCAGAGCCCACGTGGATTCTGAGCCCCCCACCCAGCTCAACGGCGGTCAGTCCCCAATGGACGTCCAGCTGTGACCTTCGGCAGCATTCGGTCCGGAGCCCCCAGCCGACGAGTTTCTCCACGCAAAATGGCGAACCTCTCTTCCAACTCCACGATCCGCGCATCCTGCCGTTCAATCTCGGCGCGGGTGGAATGGATCTGGGCCTTGACCGCCAACCCGGCCAGCCAGACCAGCACTACCAGGCCGACAGCTCCCAGCAGGCGATAGATCATCAGCCCGTCCCCCGGAGAAACCTCGTGCGGCTCAACAACGCACGAACGCGTGGTCTCCTTATCGACGCAATCCCGCGCCACGTGCCACCTGCAATCTCGCCGCATCCGCCGGCATGCGCAATACCGTTCCGGGCTTCAGCTTGTGGGGACTGGGCAATTGGTCCCGGTTCATCCGAAAGATCTGGATCCAGCGAGATCTCCGGCCAAGGTGCATTTGAGCAATGGCGGTCAGCGTGTCCTTGGGGCCCACGCTGTAGACGGGATTCCCATTGGCATCGATCTGAAACCCAACCGTTTGAGTCGGTTCGCCGGCAGCATCAACCGATCGCGGCAACAAATTGGCATATCGCGATTCCAACAACTCTCTGGAGGGAACCACAACCTTCATACCCGGCCGCATCAGACGGGGATCCGGGATCCGTCGCCGGTTGTATTCGGCCAGCGCCTGAAAGTACTGGGCGGTCCCGTAGTGCCGCTGCGAAATGGTCCAATAACTGTCACCCGACTCGACAGCGTGAACAGCGGGAGCGGTACCTTCGGACTTGGAAGTTCCGAGTCCGATCGGGGAACCACCTTCTTCGGCGATCGGCTGAGCCGGTTCCGAGGAGTCAAACGAACGAGGAAGTGTACCGCCTGCAACCTCCCCATCAAGGCCGCGTCTCGTCACAGCGTCGCCCCCCCCCGCTGCGAAGGGTGCCTGCTCGATTGCCGGTGATGACGAGGGAGCCCATTGGAGTTGTCGGCGTCCGTCCGGGCTGGACTGGTCGGGTGAATTGAAAGCCGGCGAATCCGGTGTGGCTCCGTTGCGTTGAGGACTCCGTTGAACGGACAAATCCGCCTCCTGCTCGTTTCTGGGCAACCGCTGGCTATCCGACGCAAACTCATCGCCCGACCCACTGGCGCCCAGAGCCGGGACCCCCTGGTCGGCGACCTCAAAAGACGGAGGTTCGGCCAGCGCCGCAGGCTCGCTTTGAGGAATCTCGCCCAATTGCCTGCGACTTATCCCACTTTCACCATCACCCAGAGGAATTCGATTCACCGCACTGGCATCGTCTTGCTCGAATTGTCGGCCCCCATCGCCCCCTGTTGCAGCCCTGGCAATCCCATCAAGGCCAACCGAGCCATCTCGTGTCGCCAATCCGGTCTCCTCGGAATATGTCGCGGCCTCGACACCATCAGCATCCGCGACGGCACCACCGTCCACAGCCGAACCATCGGCAATCGTCGGTTGTTTCTCCTCGGGCTCCAGAGATTCGCCATTTCGCTGCCACAGGAACCCTCCGGCCACCACTCCGACAGTGACAACCGCCAGTCCGAGCTTCCAAACAGCGCCAAGTGATCCAGCACTCGTCATCCTCGAACCTCCATCTCTCATATCCCAACCGTCGCCCGTGAAAGCAGCTTCGGTCGCCGAGAGTCCCAGTGTCCCATCGATCACGCCCGTATCGCGGCCCGCAGCCGAGCCGATCGGCTCCGCGGGTTCACTCGTTCTTCTCGAGGTGTCGGCCGTACCGATTTTTTTGTCAACTTCGTCCATGTGTCCTGTTTCCCAAACGCTCGCTTGACGATTCTGTCTTCGAGGGAGTGGAACGAGATGATGACCAATCGCCCGCCTGGCACGAGGCTCGCAGGCAGTGAGTCGGACAACGCCCGCTCCAGATGTACCAATTCGTCATTGACCGCAATCCGCAATGCCTGGAAGACACGGGTTGCCGGGTGCCTCCGCCCACGACGGCCCCCCACCGCTCCGGAAACCACTTCGGCCAGGTCCCGCCCCGTCCGCACGGGCGTCGCCTTTCGACGTCGCACCAGTTCCGAGGCGATCCTCCGACTCTCCGGCTCATCTCCCCACTCCCGCAGGCACTGCTCCAACTCCCGTTCCTCAACGGTTGCCAGCCATTCCCAGGCCGCGCGGCCGTACGACGAATCAAAACGCAGGTCCAACGGGCCATCGTGCTCAAACCCGAACCCGCGGCCTTCGTCACCGAGTTGATCCGACGAGAGTCCAAGGTCCAGCAGAATGGCATCGACCTCACAGGGCGGTCGCCCCTCCTCACCGGAAAGGACATTCGCGAGTTGCGAATAACTGGCATGGTGAAGGCTACATCCAGGATGGTCGAGAACCGTCGCAGCCATCTCGAGCATCGCCGGATCACGGTCCAAGCCCAACAGTTGGCCATCCCGTCCCAGTTCGTCGAGTATTCGTGACGCGTGCCCCCCACCACCGACAGTGCCATCGACGATCCGCTGACCGGGCCGGACGCACAGCCATTCCAGCACCTCAGCCACCAGGACCGGGATGTGGCAGGAGCGAGGCAGTTTCTCTGCATCCGATCGCTCGATCATTGACGAATGGTTCCCATTGTCACGCGCGGTTTTGTAGCGATTTGCCAACACCGCGCGAAGACGGGTTTCGCACAAACGGCACCCTTTTCTCTGGCTTCACCACGTTCAGCCGGCCACCGCGACTTCCTGTTGCCACACCGCTTCGTAACGGGACACCATCGTCTCCAGCGAATACTGTTCAGCCACCACTTTTCGCCCCCTCTGCCCCATCGCCTCAGCCACATCGCGTTTGGCCAACAAAGCCAACAACGCCTCGCCCAGAAGGGCCGTTTGGTCATTGGACACCACCAGCCCGGTTTGGCCATCTTCGACGAGGCCTCCGATGCCGTGCACCGGTCGTGTAACAACAGGCCGCGCCGCCGCCATCGCCTCCAGCACCACGTTCGGCATTCCTTCCCATCGGGACGTCAGCAACAACGCGACGCTGCGAGCCATCAGGGACGGGACCTCCGAGATTCGCCCCAGCACCACGACACGTTCACCAAGCCCCAACCCCTCAATCCTTGATTCGACCTGTCCACGCAACGGCCCGTCGCCGGCCATCACCAATCGGCACTCGGGAGCTGAGTTGGCAATCGTATCGAAAGCTTCGACCGCCGCGAGCGGATCCTTCTGTGGGTCTAAACGCCCGATCCAGGCGACCACAGGAACCCGGGGGGCAATTCCCCACCCACCGAGATCCATCGGTTCGACGCCCGCAAACCGGTCCAGATCGACGCCGTTGGGAATGACCACCAACTTCCCAGCATCCAAGCCGCCCTGAATTCGCGAGAATTCTGCTACGTCGCGGCTGACACAAACATGACGCCGGGCCCGCGAGGTACAGAACCGTTCCATCCACCTTCGCCACCGGCCTCGTTGTTCAGCAACACGGATCCCGGTCACGACCGGTTCAATGCCCGCTCTGCGAGCCGCCAGGCATCCGGCCACGTTCGCGTGAAACAGCCAGGTCTGCAGCACGTCGGGGGCGAGGTGTTTCAACTCCCCTGCCAGCCTCCCGACCGCTGACACGTCCCACCGCCGGGTCACTCCCAAACATCGCACTTCGATGTCCGCTCGACGAAGCCGATCGGCAAACGCCTCGGATTCGCCCCCCAACGAGATAACCGTGGGTTGCCATTGATTCCGATCGAGACGGCAGACCAATTCGACAAACATTCTCTCAGCACCACCGGCCTCCAGTTCCGTGATGCAGCAAGCCACTCGAATTGGTGTCACTGTCACGCCAGCTTTCTCGCCCGTTCGCCGCTTGGAGTTGCCATGCGAAGGCGACTCCTGTAATACGCCCGCACGGCGCCAGTGTTGGCGCCAGGCCCGTCGGCTTCCGGCGACCCGATTTCCGCATTCCAGACTCGCAACGCCGATTTTCTATCGGCTGAGGTGTGATGAGTAAACCCGAGTCCCCCGATCACCTCTCGGACTTCGACTACCAACTTCCCGATGAACTCATCGCCCGAGAACCACTCGAACGCCGGGACGCCTCACGTCTGCTGGTTGTCGATCGGGGTCGATCACACATCGAGTCAAGACTGGTTGAGGACCTCCCCGAACTGCTCACTCCTGGCGACTGCCTGGTCGTCAACGACACCCGGGTCCTTCCTGCCAAGCTGGCCGGCCACCGTGTCGCCACTGGTGGTGCCTGGGAGGGTTTGTTTCTGGGAAGTGAAGATGACGGGCGATGGCGGATCATTGGCCAAACACGCGGCCGATTGCAGCCCGGTGAGACCATTGCGCTCACACCGATTCACACCCTCGCGGCTCCTGTGCCCACCCAGGAATTGCGGCTCCTGGAACAGATCGACGGCGGCATCTGGCTAGCCGCACCTCTTCCTCCCGGCCAACCGATAGAATTGCTTGAGCAGTTCGGCACAATGCCGCTGCCACCATACATTCAACGCCACATCGCCACTGATCTCGATCGGCAGCGGTACCAGACCGTTTTTGCCAGGCATCCGGGTGCCGTGGCGGCCCCCACCGCCGGCCTCCATCTCTCAGAACATCTCATCGAGAAGTGCCGCCAAATTGGGCTGGGATTCGAACACCTGACACTCCACGTCGGCCTGGGGACATTTCGGCCCATTTCCGTCCAGAAGCTCGACGACCACGTCATGCATTCGGAATGGTGCCATCTCTCCTCGGCCACCTGCCGGGCCCTCAACGCAGTCAAGGAATCTCATCGCAGAATCGTAGCTGTGGGCACCACTGTCGTCCGGACGCTCGAATCCGCCTCGGCCCAAGGAACTCTCCAGCCTTTCGATGGCCACACAGATCTGTTCATTCGTCCCGGCCACCAATTCCACTCGGTCGACGCGTTGTTGACCAATTTTCATCTGCCGCGGTCGACGCTTTTTGTGCTGATTTGCACTTTCTGTGGCATCGACTTGGCGAAGGAGGCCTACCGCACAGCTGTCGCAAGCGGCTATCGTTTCTACAGTTACGGCGACGCCATGCTCATCCTGTGAGACCGGAAACCCGGATTGGTTCGATTCTGCCGCCTCGGGAGTCCACGTTGAAAAACCGGCCTTGGAAGCCACGGATTTGCCTTTGACGCAAGGTTGGCGAGCCAGATAGGATGGGGGGCCTACATGGAGTTGGATGCCACGGAGCGGGCGTTCCAGGTCTCGATGAAATCAACAGGCAAGTGGTATGAAAACTCTTCGCTTCACGTTGTTGGCCGGATTTGTGATCGGTTTGGGACTGTCCCAAACGCAGGCCTTGCATGCACAAATCAGTCTGCAGTCCCGCTTTTCGCAGGACCCGCGTTTGCTGGTCCCCGGGACCTATCGCAACAAGGTCCTTTTTGACGATCACCTGGCCCCGCAGGGGAACTTTACGGAGCTGCCCGAGCGAACCAACGACATTCTGATTGCCCACCGGATTGCCCAGCAGCAGGTCGACCTGGCGATCAAGTACCTCAAAGGTCACCGCCAGCAGATTCTGGCTGGAATCGATCCGTTCTGGAACGAAGTCTACGGCCCTTTAACCAAGATGACCGAAGTCGCCATTTTGTCGGCCAATCCCATCTCGGGATGGGGCACCATTGACGGAGACGACTGGATCATCGAACAGGAAGATGCGGGCGAAAGCCCCCCCTCACCTCCCGAACCGCCCAGCGTCGCCTTCCGATCACACCTCAACAAAGGTGACTGGGTTTACATTGCCGAGAAACTTCCGGACGGAACGCTCGATGACGGTTACGTCCGTCGCGTCTACGACATCACATGGGCCGACGATTACGACGACCAGGAAATCGAACTCGATCCCAATGATGACCCGGTTCCCGTCGATCTTGAAGAGGCTCTGATCTATCGCGTGCTTCGTTTCGACAAGCAGCCGGACCCGACGGTTTACGAGAACGTCCTGGCCACGTTTGAGGCGATTCAGATGGCGCTCTCTGGTCGTGACCCCAACGCCCCTGAAGACATCGCCATGGACATCACCTACAACGGTCGGTTCCACGATTTCAATCAGATCTACGCCGCCGGCGACGGATTGCTCCCATCGGTTGACCCCCTCGCCGACTTCCCACTGATCCCCGAGGGGCTCCAGGCCGACCGCAGGTTCCGAGAGGCCGGTTTCTCGAACTCCGACTCGCATTACCACCTCGACCGTCTGTACGACATCGCCAACCGGAATCTCGTCGACCGGAACGGAGACGATGTCTTCTTTGGTGGTGACCTGACCAAGCCGATCCCACTGATGTGGACCCAGGACAACGAATTGCCTCTGGAGTTTGACACGCGGAACCCCGTGGACGGAGCTACCGACCGCGACCGTGCGTTCTTCGCCAACCGACAGACAGTCTTCGGCGGCTTCGATGATCACTGGAACCAGTACGTCGGGGAGTCCTTCCTCAATCTCGACGAAGATGGTGTTCCACAATTCGAACACGACGGTGAATTCTACGACAGCAGCGTTGCAGGCGACTCCATTCTGGAACGCACCCGTCGTCAACGCACCCCCGCCGGCGGCACCATTCTTACCGATGCCAACGGCAACCCGATTCTCGAAATCGAAAAGGTCCAGGAAAGTGCTACCCCGGTGACCGGTTCCAAGAGCAACAACGGGTTCCGCCAATGGCAGAACATCGTCAGTTCCTTCGCCGAGTACAATTCCTCGACCTGGCTCGATGACGAAGACAACTGGAACCCCGTCGGCGTGGTTGGCTTCTCCAACATGCTCGGAAGTGCCGGAACCCAGGAGCAACACGCACGCGACGCCGGCAACTTCGCCCGTTTCGCCAACCTGGTCCGGATCAACCCCAGCGGATCCGGTTCAAACGTCGAACCCTTCGGCAAACGAGGGCAGGCGAACTTCAACCCGGTTGTGCCTCGACGGTAATCGGCAGAGCAGTCATAGGTGGCACCGCAACACATTCCGGTGCGCCGAAACGACAGGAGCCGCTTCGGGCAGAGATCCGGAGCGGCTTTTTTCGTCGTCCTGCCGCCACGCCCACGCACGAACTCCCACGGCCAGGTCGCTCCCCCGGACCGATAGGTCGCAGCTTCAACGAGGGGATCTCCCGGTCGATTTGATCTCGCCTGGTTGCGGAGCACGTCGTTCACTGTGCTCGGCGTCCCCGCTTGACCGGAATACGCCCGTCGAGGTACCGCCAGTTCTTCAGAAAACTCAAAAGATCGGCCATCTGGTCACGGCTCACATTCTTTTCGAGTCCCTCGGGCATCAGGGATACACCGTTGGATTTCAAGATCTCAATATTGGATCTCAACACACTCACGGTCTTTCCCTCCGGCTGCCTTAATGACACCGCCGTGGGTGTTTCCGAAGCCACCAGTCCTGTGTGCACAACGCCGGAGCTGGTGACAACGCTGTAGGAGAAATAATTGCTGTCGACAGCTCGGTTGGGGTCGAGAATAGACAGCAACAGTTGTTCACGTGTCCACCTCCGTGAATCGGAGATATCCGGCGCCACGTCGACGCCCAACCGATCGACTCGATGACAAGCAGTACAGTTCTTCCGGAAGACCTCACGCCCGCGGCGGGGATCGCCACCACGGCCCAACGACGCTCGATATCGTTCCAGGACCACGCGACGTGCTTTCGGGACAAGGTCGGCCAGAACTGACACAGCTCGTTTTCGAACACCCGGCTCGGCATGTCGCCTCAGTCGGCCAACCCGAGTCGGATCCAGGTCGGCACGGGGAACGGCACCCTGAACTATCGCGTCCAACAACAACGCGGTTCGCCCCGAATCCGCAATCATCACATCCAGGGCCACTCGCCGCCCGGCAGCCGTCAACCCGGCATAACTCTTCAGAACCCTCGGGCCAATTTCATGGCCCTTGAATGACGACAGGGACTCCAACGCCACAAGGTCTCCGCTCTCAAACCGAACCAGCAGCGCCGGAACTGCGATGTCCTCCGGCCCCGACCGCAACAACCGAGTTGCGGCGGATCGCATCGCCGGCACAGGCGGACGAGCTGACCACCCGGCCACGGCCCTCCAGGCAATCGCCAAACGCTTCTTGGACACACTGCCCGGCGGGGCACCAAGTGATTTCCCTCGGCTACGCAATCCGGTGTCGAGGCCCACCAGGCCCGACAATTGGACACTGGACCATCCCGGCAGTTTTCCGATCGGCCTCGCCGGGTCGAGCACATCCAGCAACCCGGCCACTTCCCGAGCATCCGCCCCCCGGCCAATCGTATCGGAAATCTTACCCACCCAATCCCGGAGTTCATCGAACCGCACATCCGCCTTTTGAGATGCCGCATCGACGAGTTGACTTAGCAGCAAGAGCCCGTGACGACCACAGCCGGCAATCAACGCTGTCCGCGTCCACGAATCGCACGGAGCCGACAGGCTCACGGCCACAGCGCGTTCCACAAGTGGAACGGCCGTCTTCGCCTCGGCCCATCCGGGATGACGCACCTGGCTCATAAGCCATTGAAATCTGACGGCCGGATTTTCGAGTTGGCGGCGATCCACTTTGCCCAGCAGCTCGGGATGAGACGCCAGATGAGGTTCGCACAACCGGAGCGCCTGGACCACGACCGGGGACTCGCGGGACGCCAGCGCCAAGCCGACCGTCTCTGGGCCAAGTGCCCCAAGTCCGTCCAGGGCCCACAATGCGTGAATTCGCCCGATCACCTCATCCTGACCGGACGCCAACCGTTGCAGATCATCCACCACGGAGCGGTCCTGTTTCTGATAGATCAATCGTGCCGCGGTATCACGACGCCACCCATTGGAAGACTTCAATTCCTCAACCAGTTGTGTCCCCGCGACTTGCCCGAGCCCCGGCGCCACCTCATCCCTGTTGGCAACCGTGTGCCCGACAGGGACAACACGGTAAATCCGCCCGCGGTCATTTCCGGAATAGTTGTCGGGTCGATTTTTCAGTTCAGCTGGTACCCACTGAGGATGTTCGACGACGGCACGGTACATATCGACAACGTAAAGGGCTCCGCCGGGTCCCACCTCCAAGTTGACCGGCCGAAACCATTCGTCACGCGACGCGAGGAATTCGATTTTGTGGCGCCCCGGTTTTCCCACAAGTGTCGCACCCGACGGAGACACCACCTCGCGGTGGACCAGGTTCCCGGTCGGATCACACGTGAACACATTGCCCTGGATCCCTTCTCCCAACAGAGCCCCACGATAGACCGTAACTCCGCAAGCCGCCGTGAATTGCCCTTCGTGCAGGTTTGATGTCACCCAGATCTTCGAGATCGGAAATATCCTCGAGGCGGCCCCGGCAGTCACAACGTCGTGCATCACTTCGGGAACGGCCAGGCCAGGATTGGCAGACAGGTAATCACCCGACAGCACGACGTGCCGACACGGATTGCGGTTGCTGCAGACAAAACGACGTCCCAGATCATCGAAGGTGAGTCCGAACTGGCCATTGCCATTTACGGCTTCGCACACGCCGGTAAGCGGATTGAATCGGAAATCCCGTCCGCTGATTGCTACCGGCTTGGACTTCCCGGCCCATTCCTTCCGTTTCGCCGCAACAACCCCACCACGAAGCCCGTTGGCGACATAGATCCGATTGTCGAGTGCGAACGTCGGATGGTTCGCTCGGAGCTGCGGATTCTCCTGTTTGAATCCGGCATACCAAGTCTGCCGCACATCAGCCGCGCCATCGCCGTCCGTATCGGCCAGGTACAACAACTCTCCTGCGGCTGTCACCAGTATCCCACCAGCCCATGGCTGAATGCCGGTGGCGAACAGCAACCCGTCGGCAAATACTCGAGACGTTTCGTATCGCCCGTCTCCGTCGGTGTCTTCGAGCCACCGAACGCGAGACAGCGGTCGCTCGCCCGCAGCGGGGCCGTTGGGATAGTCACCCATCTCGACAACCCACATTCGCCCATTCTCATCAAACCGCATCGCAACAGGGTCAATGACCTGGGGTTCGGATGCCGCAAGCTCAAGCCGAAACTTCGGGTGCAACCGAAACTGCGACAACGACGCAACCGCTCCCAAAGGGCTCGCCGGACGGCGGGATTTCGCTTCGGCCTCTTCCGCCGCCTGTCCCGCCATGGGTCCGAACAGCACCGCCGTGGACACGAACAGAAACACCGCCCCCGACCGCCGAGACCTCCAGCCTGCCACCCAACTGTTCATTGCCAGCCCACTCCCGCTTGAGTCACTCCTCAACGGGGGCAGCATAACAGAAACACCCGATCAATCTCGGATGTGGAACAACCGACTGAGAGCATCGAGAAGACCGTGGGGCGTTCCATCGCGTGCTTCGTCGCGCAACGCTTCCAGCGGAGGGTGCAACAACTTGTTGACGATCCGGTTCACGGTCTGTTCAACCTGGTCGATGTCGGCATCGCCCAGATGCGACAACTTGCTACGGAGCCGGTCCATCTCCTTCTGGCTGACGTCCGACCATTGCTCCCGGAGCCTTTTGACAATCGGGCCGGTCGCACGGTGACAAACATCCTGCATGAATCGATCGGATTCGTTTTCGATGATCGACAGAGCACGCACGATTTCCTGTGAACGCGATTTCCTGTTCCGTTCACAGGTCTCCTGCAGGTCATCGACGTCATAAAGAAACACATTGTCGTCCAGGCCCGACACATCGGGAGCCACGTCCCTTGGGGCTCCCAGGTCTAGAACAAAAACGGGACGGTCCCGTTGACCGTCCCGAACCCTGGCAAACATCTCGACATCCACTATCGGCTGATCGGCCCCCGTCGCTGCGACGACCACGTCGGCTCCGGGCAGCAATTCTTCCAACCGATCCATCCCGAACCCATTCCCGCCCCACTTGGCCGCGAGTTCCCGGGCACGCTCGGGATTCCGGTTGACCACCAACACGTCCCGCACGCCGTCATCCTGCAGATACTGCAATGTCTCTTCGGCCATCTCACCGGCACCAATCACCAGTACCGTCTTGTCATCAAACCGATCGAAGATTCCCCTGGCAAATTCTCCAACGGCCACGCTGGCAATCGAGACCCGTCCTTCGGCCAACCTCGTCTCAGACCGCACTCGCTTGGACACCCGGATGGCACACTGGAACAGGGCGTTGGTCAACGGACCACACGCCTCATTGGCCTCGGCTTGACGGTAGGCTTCCTTGACCTGGCTGACGATCTGCGGCTCCCCCAGCACCATGCTGTCGATACTCGAACAGACGCGAAACAGGTGCCCGACCGCCTCCGCCCCGCTGTGCTGAAGCAGGTCTCCCAGGAACTCCTCGACCGGCACGCCGTGAAAATTGGAAAGGAACCCGGCCAGTTCATCATGTGTCGGTGCGGCGGCGGCGTTTTCCTGCGCGGTGTAGAGTTCCACTCGATTACAGGTCGACAACACCACAGCCTCGCTATTGGGAAAGCGATCTCGCAGCTGCGTGTATGCGTCAGCCAATTGCTCTTCGTCTGTGAACGCCAGGCGTTCCCGGATATCCAGACTGGCCGTCTGGTGGTTGCAGTAAATCACCTGCAGATTCATGACGGGCCTCCCGTTTCAACGGGATCACCGTTCGCCCCAAGAGAACTGACACTCGCGTGTCCCGAAAAACCCGGGCTATGGCTCGCCAACACGTTCAGACCGACGACGGTCACCAGCAGGAAGCCACACGCAAGCAAAGTCCTCCACGCCACCTGTTTGCCGGTCGCGCGGGGGGTAAGCAGCATCCATCCGAACAGCCCTATCAGTCCCAGCCACGAGATCCCGTTGATGATCACCACGGGGTCACCCAGCGACAGCTCTCTCCCTTCGGTGGAACCTGAGAGCAACAACACGAGTCCCGTCCCCATCCCAACAGTCAACAGGGGAACCGACACCATCACACTCCACCAGTTCATACGCGAAAGGCGCTCGAGGCTCGGCAGTTTCAAACCTGTTGCCGAACTGCCTTTCTGACGCAGTCGGCGATGCTGCAGCAGATACATCAGGCTGAGCACAATTCCCGCAAGCACACCGGCCGATCCGACTGCCAGGGAACTGACGTGCAACATCGTCCAGCCACGACGTGCTGACTCTGCCGCGTTCAACAGTTGGCTCGGTTCATCAGCCAGGAAATACGATGATCCGATCAACCCCAGCACCAACGGAAACAGGAAAACCCCCAACGACAAAGCGCGATCGCAGCAAGTCAGAAACAGGTGGAAGCCGACGACAAGCCACGCCAGGACCAGAGTCCAGTCCTGACTGGAACTCAACAACGGAGGCAGAAGCTCCTCCCGCCCCTTATCGGCCGCATTCAACAGAAACAGGGTGTGGGCCACGAACCCAGCGACGGCGATCCCCACCGACACCATCCACGTGGACCGTTTGGGTCTCTTCAACCGCAACACGTCCAGCGCGAAAGCCACCGTGTAGCTGGCAAAAAAACAGAAGATTGTAACGTCGACCATCCCCGTCTCCACCGGTGCTCTCTCTCATCCTAGTCGCTGACCAAACCACCGACCACCCGTTGTTCTGGACCACCTATTCCCTGCCGACTCGGTGGTTCCAGATGTTCCGGTAATGCCGGTTCCTCTCAATTCCAGCCCCTCCTGACGCCGATCTTCTCATTGAGGGATCGTGCGAAAACCCACACGGAGGCTGGGGAGATGAGATCGCCATGCTGGCTGATCCCGATCATCTTGGTGGGTCTGTCGGGCCGCACCCCAGCTCCACCGCTCGAATCACCTCGCCCCACGGGGGTCGCGGCCGCCCCTGTCACGGTTCGAGACGGCTTCGCCCGTTTCCGAGTACCTCCACACACGGACGGCCAACTTGTCCTCGTCGTCTCCGCGCTCGCCGTCAACCGGAGACCTTCCACAGTTTCGTTGAGCATCGCGTCCCCGGAGGATCGTCACACCAGGCCCACCTCTCTGCCGTTGATTGCGATCCACCCTTACCGGAATCGCCGACAACCCGACGCCCCCCAGGTGAACCAAGTCGTCCAGACCTCGGCCCAACTGCCTGTGTCGCCACAACGGCGAATCTTCGATGTCCCCCTTCTGAATGGCCTCCCGGCACGCGACGGCGGTTGTGTCCGCGTCGTGGCCCGCACCGCGGCCGCCGGGACACGGTGCACCGTCTATCTCGACGAAGCCACCGGGCCCGATGACCGCCATATGGCTCTCGCCACGGCGGTCGTCTCCTGGCTGGAATCCGCCATCATGCCGCTTGGCGACCATCTTATCGGCCCACCTGCCGACATCGACCACGACGGAAAACTCGCGATCCTGCTGACCCCCCGCCTGGAGACCCTGCAGCGCAATAGGACAACAGTGGGCGGATTTGTCCGTGCCGCCGATTTCCGTCCCAACCTCGAGAGGCCACATTCCAACCAGGCGGACATGATCTACCTGAACAGTACCCTGGTTCCCGGCCCGGGACTCGGCGACGTTCTTGCACACGAATATCGCCACGTGCTGGCCTGCAGCCACCGCGATGCGCTCGGCCATCCTTCCGAAGAGGACTGGATAAACGAAGCGTTGGCCCACCTGGCCGAACCCGGCTCGACCAACATCATGCACAGGATTCGCACGTACTTGGACGACCCTTCACGGTACCCGTTGGTCGTTCCCGATTACTATCAAGCCGGACTCTGGAGATGCGATGGTGTCCGTGGAGCCACCTTCCTGTTTCACGACTGGTGTATGGGACGACACGGAGGCCACCTCGCGAGGCGGCTCCTCCGCTCTCGTCATTCGGGCATCACCAACATCGAACGCAATACACACGAGAGGTTTTCCACCCTCTTCCGAGACTGGAGCGTGGCGATGCTGCACGGGGGTGTCCCATATCATCCCGGGGGGCCGCGGGTGCTTCCCTGGTCCGGAAAAGTTCCCTTGCACCTGAAGTTGGCCGGAACGGCAACAGCCTACATCGCTCCCCGCCAAATGAAGCCCGGGACCGTCGTCCACGTCCAGGCGCCTTCCCGGGCGAGGCTACAGGTCACAGCAACATTGCAGTCGTCTACGGATTGACGTCCTCGCCGGAATACTTCAATCGTTCCTTGAACAACTGAGTCAGGCGACGGATCGGATACATCTGGACGACCTTGCCCTTGTAGGTAACTCGGCCCTGGCTGTCCTTGGCGATGTGCTCCTGGATTTCCACGGTCGCCAGGCCGGCATAAAGCGCAGCAAACGTCTCTGGATCCACACCGCGGCCCTTTTCCAAATCGCCTTTCACGTCGAGACCACCGACGCTGACAGCGAACAGGTTCATTCCGCTGGTGGCTTGCGTGTATCGACCTTCTCTCTTCAACGAAGCCGCCGCGGTTTTGATGGCATCGAACCCACTGGTGATTTTTCCAACCGAATCCTCCGACGGGCCTTGCGGCGCGGCGGCATTCTGTGCGGACAATCCCCGGGGAGCCAACAGCCCGGACTGGCCGGCGACATATCCCAGGGCGAGGAGCGTCAGCAGCAAAAGGCTGTGTCGAAAGCGTTGCATCGTTCTCTCTCTCCTGCTCGGTTTGCGGGCCCATCCCGTATTGGGGATACACCCAATCGTCTCACTCGCCTCCTGCATCTGCAAGAGCGTATTCAATCAGGCCACGTCACGGCCGGCGGTTTTCGGACCGACTTTTCGAGACACCTCTCCACGTACGCGGTCGGTCCTGGGGCTCACCCTGCTCCGTGTGTGGGAGTTCCCAAACGCAGTCCCGGACAGCAACATCAGTCCCATCGATCCCACCATGGCTGCCACGCAGGCGACCACGGCAATTTCGTCATGTGTGGCACCATCAATAAATTCCATCACGGTGTCGTCTCCACGTTCCCAGGTGTCTGTCGTTGTCCGGTTGATTCCATCACGACGTCTCAGAACGGATCCCGAGCCGTCTCTCTGGGAAGTCGGCCAACCACTCGCTGCTTCTCCATCCCCCTCCCGCGGAAACCGGATGCACTGGATGGTCCGGTTGTGCCACACCCAACGGCAGTGACCTCGATCGATCTTGACCCGACTCCACGGCTTACCGTATAGCCGGGAAAATGGCGGGTTTGTCCGTCAACTCCATGTCCACGGCGACTATTTCGTGCCGCTGCTGTATCGCCACATCCTTGGCCAGCTTCTGCGAGCCTTCTTCGGCGTATTGTCCGTGTTGACGGTCGTGATGATCGTTGGGGGTGCCTTCCAGGAAATCAGCGACAATGGATTGGGCGTTTTCCAGACGCTTCAAATTCTCCCTTACATCATTCCCAGCCTGCTTCCGTTCTCCATTCCGGTCGCCGTACTTTTGACCGTATGCATCGTTTACGGTCGGATGTCGGCCAACCAGGAAGTAACCGCAGCAAAGGCCGCGGGGATTCCCGTACTGACACTGCTGTGGCCAGCCTTGTTTCTGGGCGGAATTCTGAGCGCCGGCTCACTGATGCTCACAGACCAAGCCATCCCCTGGTCTGTAGGCAACATCCGCAGAGTCGTAGCACTGGCGATGGAGGACATCGTCTTGGACATGCTGCGGACTCACAACGAACTCGCCCTGCCCCGCGGCGGGATGTCGATCTCAGTCCGGGGTGTCGCTGGGCGAACTCTGCAACGGCCGATTGTCAAATTGACCTCCGCCGGCGGCCAACCTGTCACCGCCCAGGCCCACGAAGCCCACCTCGGATTTGATCCGGCACAGGGCCGTATCATCCTGACACTGCATGACTGCCACCTGGACGTGCCCGGTCGTGGCTCCTTCTGGCTATCGGAGGTCACCCGGGCGCTTCCACTACCGGGTGATCTGAATCGCACGAAACCGCGTCACATGAGCATCCAGACACTCAAAGTCAAACTCGCTGACGAATCTCGCAAGCGCACCACCATCGAAGAACACCGGGCGATTTCGGCCGGATTCCGTCTGGCCACTGGGGACTTCGCCGGCTGGTTCACATCCGAGTCGGGCGACGAAACGCTTCGCGAGTCGCATGCGGCCCGCGCACGACTCAGAACAGAAATGCACAGTCGGATCGCCTTTTCCAGCAGTTGTTTCTTCTTCGTACTGGTCGGAGCGCCCCTGGCCATCACCCAGGCCCGTCGCCAGGTGCTGACCAACTTTTTGACGTGTTTTCTTCCGATCATCCTGATCTATTACCCCGTCGTCATGCTCTGCATGACGCAAAGCAAGACGGGCATCGTCGACCCCGCCTGGGCGATGTGGATGGGCAACCTGATCCTCCTGGTCGCCGGGCTGTCGCTGTTTCACCGTTGTTGCCGACATTGACGACCGGCCGCGGCGCAGCAAAACGCCCCGTTCCGCCAAGCGACGAAACGGGGCTTGATCTCAAGGCCCACCGAACCGGATCAGACCAGGCTCGGAATCGGCTTCCCGTTCTCGACCATGAAGACCGGGCGGCCTCCCTGGTTGATGAACTGAATCCCCTGGTCGATTCCCAGCACGTGGAAGACCGTGGCCATCAGGTCCTGCGGGGTCACCGGATTGTTCTTCGGACGGTAGACCTTCGCATCGGACTCGCCGACCGTCTGGCCCATCCGCAACCCTCCACCGGCCAAGGCCAGTGTCGAGAGCGGCGCCCAGTGGTCACGCCCCTTGTTGCGATTGATCTTGGGTGTCCTGCCAAACTCGCCAGTAACAACAAGCAAAATATTGTCCGAAAGACCACGTTGGTGAACATCATCGACGAAGGCCGACACGGCCCGATCGACAACAGGCCCACGACCGTTCATCGACCTGGCGATGTTGCCGTGCATATCCCATCCGCCGTACGACAATGTGACGAATCCGCAACCGGCTTCGCACAAACGACGTGCCATCAACATGCTGCCACCCAAACCGCCGCCATACTTTGCCACGGTGCGTGGATCTTCCTTCTTCAGATCAAAGGCTTCGGGGGCCTTGCCCAGCACCAGGTTGAAGGCCTGCTGCTCAAACGCGTTGAGCCCTTCGACCACACCCTGTCGATCAGCCGTGCGACGCAGGCGGTCCAATCCCGTCAACAGGCTTCGCCTGTCCTCAAGTCGTCCGACCTTCGTCTGCAGGCTCATGTTCTTCCGGGCCTCGCCGCTGGTCCCGAATGGAGCGTACGGCGTTCCCAAAAATGCGGGACCGTCTGCGCCAATTCCCCCCAAACGCACATACGTCGGCATGCCCGTTGACGGATGGTTGGGACCGCGGTGTTTGGCGGTGATCGAGCCAATTGACGGCCGCGAAGGCAGGCCGCCGTTGTCAATTCCACGATTGTTGTAACCGGTCATCACCCAGTGGGTGCCGCCACCATGGCCACTGTTGCCATGGTGGAACGACCGCACGAAGGCCATCTTGTCAGCCACCTGGGCCATCCCCGTGAAGTTGCCGCCCAGCGTCACACCGGGCACACGGGTCTTCACTTCGCCGGTGACGCTACGATATTCAACCGGTGCCGTCATCTTCGGATCGAAGGTTTCGACATGAGTCGGCCCACCGCCGAGCCAGAGCCAGACCACTGATGTGTGCCTGGACGACTTTCCGGTCGCAGCCTCCGCCGCCGAACGAGCCTGCATCAGGCCACCCAGGCCCAAAGCGCCCAAACCTCCAACGCGAAGGAAATCTCGTCGCGTCGTTCCGTCACAGTCACGGTAACGTCGATCGGTCTGCAGCGTCAGCATGAATCGCCTCCGTAATTGTCCCCGTCCGGAAATACCTGCGGGATCCATCCCGCTGCCGACATGTCACATCAGGCCACGAGGCAGCAATCGCCGGTGACTCGCTGACCAGGCCCGCGCAAGTCTATCTACCGCCCCACAACCAGTCAACAACTTCCATCAGGAAACACCGATGCGTCTCCGTCCCCCTCCCTTTATCGGACGTTTTTTGCCCTAACGATGACCTGTTCCGCCTAACCCGATCACACAACGGCGCCCGTCATTCCTCACCAGGCAACACCTACCGGGCCAGTTAATTCACCGCGCCGGTAACGGTCAACCTGTTGGCGAACGGAGAATCGGACGCCACTCGTCCGGCAACACGCTGAGAAGCGGTCACCACAACGGTTTCAGACACGCACCGTGAGGCCCTATAATGCCCATCCCAGCAGTACCCCGATCTGTTCTCGAATCCGAAACGCCAGTCCGAATGACCGAATCCGGGCCCAGCAATCCGAGTTGCATCCGAATCGGCGCAGTCAATTACCTGAACTCCAAGCCCCTGATCGAAGGACTCGGAGAGGACCTGGATTCCGTGGCCCCGGGCAGCGAGTTCTTCCTGGACTATCCGAGCCGCCTGGCTGACGATCTTGAAGCCAAACGGCTCGACGTCGCACTGGTGCCGTCAATTGAATGCCTTCGTGACCCGGGCTACGAAGTCGTGACCGACGCCTGCGTGGCCACCCACGGCCCCGTGCTCTCGGTCAAACTCTACAGTCGTGTGCCGATTTCAGAGATCACGTCTCTGGCCCTCGATGAAGGCTCCCGCACCAGCGCCGCATTGGCGCGTGTCCTGCTGGCCGAAAAATTCGGGCTTCACCCAAGTCTGGAACCTCTGCCCCTTGGGTGTTCGGTCGACGCCAGTTCCGCCGATGCAATCCTGTTGATCGGCGACCGCGCCATGCACACTTTGCGAGAGACGTTTATCGACACCTGGGACCTGGGTGAGATTTGGAGCGAATGGACAGGGCTGCCTTTTGTCTTTGCCCTGTGGGCCACCCGGCCCGGCACCCCCCTCGGCCGAGTCGAGGAGGCTCTCGTTTCTGCCCGAGACCGGGGTATCCAACGGCTCGACCTGATCGCCGACCGCGAAGCACCAGAACTCGGAATCCCAGCCACCGACGCCGCCGGCTACCTTCACAACAACCTTCACTTCCATCTCGGCCACGCCGAGCGACACGGCCTGGAATTGTTCCACCGTCTCGCCGTGGCACAGGGGTTGGCGTCGGAATCCATCGACGTGATGTTCCGCGACCACAACGTCGTTTCCGTCAGCCCTCCGCTCCTCCATCGCATGTAGTCCATCTCAAGTTCAGCCAGATCTCCGAAAACATGCTTCGCCACGAACCACTCGATAAAGCTGTCGACGGCGGACGTCTGACACCCGAGGAAGGGCTGGCCCTTCTCGAAGGCCACGACCTGTTGCCCCTGGCCGCTGCCGCCGACGCGATCACACGCAGACTGCACCCGGAGCCCTACCGCACCTACAACATCGACCGGAACATCAACTACAGCAACGCCTGCACGGCAGTCTGCGACTTTTGTGCGTTCTACCGACCCGCCGACCATCCCGAGATGTATGTCTTGAAGCGTGAGGAGCTCCACAAAAAAATCCAGGAGACTCTCGATCTGGGCGGCGATCAGATTCTGATGCAGGGCGGCCTGCACCCGACCCTCACGCTGGAGTGGTACGAGGAGATGCTGCGAGACATCAAGCAGACGTTTCCAACGATCAACATTCATGCCTTCAGCCCCCCCGAAATCCACCACTTCACCAAGGTCAACCGCCTGCCGCTGGACACAGTACTTGGACGACTCAGGGAAGCCGGCCTGGGCAGTCTGCCCGGAGGCGGCGGCGAAATCCTGGTTGACCGTGTCCGGAAACTGATCACCCGAGGCAAGTGCCTGACCGACGAATGGCTTGAAGTCCATCGGGTCTGGCACAACCTCGGTGGCCGTTCTTCGGCCACGATGATGTTCGGGCACGTCGAGACACTGGCTGAACGGATCGAACACCTGGACCGAATCCGCTCGCTCCAGGATGAAACCGGTGGTTTCACTGCCTTCATTTGCTGGACCATGCAACCTCCCGACACGGCCCCCTGGTTCGGGAATCGACGCAACGGCGTTGACATGTCCGAGATTCCACCGGCCGGAGCGTTCGAATACCTCAAGACCCAGGCGGTGGCCCGCATGTACCTGGACAACGTGCCCAACATCCAGTCGTCGTGGGTAACCCAGGGAGAGAAGATTGGACAGATGGCACTCCTGTTCGGCGCCAACGACATGGGCAGCCTGATGATCGAAGAGAACGTCGTTGCCGAGGCTGGCACCGTCCACCATCTCTCACTGTCAACGATCCGCCGTTGCATCGAGGAAGCCGGCTACATTCCTCGGCAAAGGAACGTCTTCTACGAGTACATCGACGACCCGCCGTCCGACGACGTTCCCACCGCCTCCTCGCGGCTCGTCGATGCTCCCGCATGATCGAAGTCCACGACCTCTCCAAACGGTTTCCCGACCTGCAACAAGGTGAAATCGTCGCCTTGGACGGAGTCCGCTTCACTGTCGACCCCGGTGAAGTGTTTGGCCTCCTGGGGCCCAACGGAGCCGGAAAAACCACCTGTTTGAGAATCCTCTCGACGATCCTCACCCCGACCTCCGGCACCGCCAGGATTGACGGACGTGACATCGTCGCCGATCCGGACGGAGTCCGAGCCCGGATCGGATTTCTCTCGGGTTCCACCGGCCTTTACGACCGTATGACGGCCAGGGAAACGGTCGAGTACTTCGGGAGGCTCTACGGACTCGACGAAGATCGGCTCTCGGCTTCGATCGACCGCATCTTCACCACGCTATCGATGAACGAGTTTGCTGACACGCTGAACAGTCGGCTTTCCACAGGAATGCGACAGAAGGTCTCGATCGCCCGCGCCCTGGTTCACGACCCGCCGGTTCTGATTTTCGACGAACCCACGACCGGCCTCGACGTGTTGGTCGCCCGCGCGGTGCTCGACACCGTGGCCACCCTGCGAGACGAAGGCAAGTGCATCATCTACTCGACTCACATCATGCGGGAAGCCGAGCGGCTGTGTGATCGCCTGGCGATCATCCACCGCGGCCGCATCCTGGCAGCCGGCTCACAACGAGATCTCCTGGAGGCTTCGGAGCAATCGGACCTTGAAGAGCACTTCTTCGACCTGGTCTCCCAATTCGAAACCCACGAAAAGCAGCACGCGTCAACGAAGAGCGGCTCGGACAGCGAGGCCGGACCATGACCGATCGCCCCCGGCTCGATTTCCGCAAGATCCGCATCGTGTTCCAGAGAGAGCTCCGAGATCAGCTCCGGGATCGCCGCACCCTGTTCATGGTCATGGCCCTGCCGGTACTGCTGTATCCCGCCCTGGGCATCGGCATGCTGCAGATGGCGGTGGTCTTCAGCGAGAAACCTCGCACGGTGGTCATGCTCGGTTCCGCCTCCCTGCCGTCGCCTCAACTGGTGGACGGGACGGCGTTCGCACCTCGGTGGTTCTCAGATCCGGACGACGCTCAGCGACTGACAGTCGAGACAACCGGCCAGCCCGACACGTCGCCAGAGAGTGCCAGGAGACTCTCGGACGCCAAGGCCATTCACAAGCTGTTTGACCAACGCTCTCAACTGGTCGGCAACGATGATCCCGACTCGCCTCCACCGGAGAAAGCTCAAGAACTCCAACGGCTCAACGAGTTGATCAACGTGCGGCTTCGCGATGCGGGCATAGACGTCCTGGTGGTGATCCCCGACGGGTTTGCCGACTCGCTCCAGGAGATCAACCGGCTGATTGCCTCGCGATCCCGAACGGCCGAGGATCCCTCCGAGTACCCGCGGCCGGTGATCCTCGTCAGTGGAGACGAAAAATCGCTGATCGCTTCTCGACGAGTCGAACGCGTCTTCAACTCCTGGGAGAAGGAACTGCTGAGACTGCGTCTCGAAGCGGCCGGACTTCCGCGGTCCCTCCCCTCTCCTGTTGACGCCGCGGTGGTCAAGATCGTTGGCAGCACACAGGAATCCGCACTGGTTTGGGGCAAGCTTTACCCCGTGATCCTGGTCCTGATGACCGTCACCGGGGCCTTCTATCCCGCCGTCGACCTGGCTGCCGGTGAGAAGGAACGTGGAACGATGGAAACATTGTTGATCAGTCCAGCAAAACGAATCGAACTGGTGCTGGCAAAGTTCCTGACGGTCATGGTCTTCAGTACCGCCACCGCTGTACTGAACCTCATCAGCCTTGGACTGACCGCCACCTACATGGTCCAACTTGTCGGATCGGTCAATTCCGGGGCCGATGTGGGGCTGTCCCCGCCACCCACGTCCGGAGTGATCTGGCTCCTGATCATGATCCTCCCTCTCGCTGCATTTTTCAGCGCAATCAGCCTCGCCCTGGCGACCTTCGCCCGCAGCACGCGGGAAGGACAGTACTACCTGTCTCCGCTGATGATCGTCGTGATGCTACTGGTGGCCCTGGCGGCCTCGCCGGGAGTCGAACTGCAGCCATTCCACTCGGTCCTGCCTGTCCTGGGTCCGATCCTGCTTCTTCGGGAACTGCTGGTCAATCCGACCGCCGCAGAAACGCTGGCCTACCTGCCTGCCGTTCTGGGTGCCAGTTTCGTCTATGCCGGACTGGCCCTCTGGTGGGCCGTGTCCCAATTCCACAGCGAATCGGTCCTTTTCCGCGAAGCCGAACGATTCGATCTTCGACTGTGGGTCAAGCGGCTCTGGACCCGCAAACCCCCGGTCCCAGGCCCCGGCGGCGCAATCACCTGCCTGGCTATCGCGATGTTCGGGCAAGTGTTGCTGATGCAACCTCTGGCCGGATGGCTCTCATCACTTCCCGAGCCCGATCGTGCAAAAGCAGCCATCTGGGC
>CEVA01238837.1_pt1 | contig 25807 bp, 22 predicted proteins | sample 361521 | NCBI WGS metagenome assembly CEVA01 (sample SAMEA2622823, study PRJEB7988) | marine metagenome | isolation source: saline water (ENVO:00002010), including
CAAACAGAACAAAAATAGAACAGCAAAGATCAACAGACCCTAGTATTTAGAGCGGGGCTGATAATATAAAAAAGCGCCCAGATGGACGCTTTTGGGGGTTCCTTTGAGCAGGAACAACACACTATGAGAAGGGTCTTACGGTGCTACATGGCCTTGCAATTGCTTGAGGCTTGATTGCGCCGTTTTTAGATTTGCACGGGTAATGGTATTGCGCTTTGTTTTATATGCGGCGCTGAAATCGTCCAGCGCGGCCTGGTATTCGTTTTTCAAAGAGTGGGCGATGCCACGGTTGCCATAGGCGTAAGCAGTAAGCTCGCGACGCTTATTGGCATTTACATCTATCTCACTGATCAGTTCAATCGCGAGGCTACACATTGAAAGCGCTTCGTCAGCCTTACCTACTTGGATGTGTGCAGCACACTGGTTCACCGACTTCTCGAATGCAGCTTGCTGGTCTAACTCAGTGACATTACCTAAGTTAATTACCTGGTCGTATTGCCCTGCAAGTACTGCTTTTGATGTGTCGTTGTCATCGATGACGGCTAATTTGTAGTCAGCGGCGTAACTACTAGTTAAAAATGTGGCTGTCGTAATGGCTAGAGCTAATTTGAGCGTTTTCACGGTGCTATCCTCGGGTTGTGTGTTTGCTTCGGTATTAACTGTAGGTTTAAAGCTTTTACTCTACAAACGATATAAATCGCACCGTTAAATGAAAAAAATTTATCTATAGATGAATCCGCGAGTTCATTGTACAGCCGGAATTCTATGCGAAGCTGATAATATAAATACAATCAATTAATTAGCCCCTGATTAGGCTATCGCCGTTGTCTGGATGGTCGCGTCTGGACTTTATTGCCTGCTAAAAATGTTGAAAATAGCAATTATCAGCATGGTGGTTTTTACCTAAATTAAGGACTATGCTTTGACCCTAGCTTGACGCGGTATCTGTTAAGCGCTGACTTTTTGCAATTGAGGCAGATACAACCGTGAAAACTTTAAGCTGGTGGGCGTTGTTACTTTGTTCATTAGGTGTAGCTGGTTATGCGTTATACGCTTACAGCTTTTTGCCTCTCGGCTCGTTGGTGCACCCCGATATGCAAGTGGTGTTTAACCAACATCAACTGGCTATTTATGTGCATGTGTTTGGCTCGCTAACGGCTTTAGCGCTGGGACCGTGGCAATTTTTGTCTACTCTGCGTTCGCGTTACCCGCAGCTGCACCGTTGGTTTGGCCGTGTTTATCTACTAGTCGGTGTACTGCTAGGTGGGCTCGCTGGCTTGGCATTGGCACAAACTGCGTTTGGTGGTTTAGTGTCTATCGTTGGGTTTACTGGTTCAGCTTTGGTGTGGTTAATCACTGGGTTCATGGCCTTTTTCTGTGTTATGAAAAAGGATTTTGATGCTCATCGACGTTGGATGATACGCAACTTCTCTGTCACTTTCTCTGCTGTCACCTTGCGCATTTATCTGGGGGCGTTTATGGCGTTAGGCATACCTTTTACTGATTTTTATCCGCTACTTGCCTGGTTAAGCTGGGTCCCCAATCTTCTCATAGCGGATTGGCTATTCAATCGCCATCCTGCGCCCAGATAAAATCAAAAATTCTCAACCCTAATTGATCTATCCAAGGCATCAATCTCATCTTGTGTACAGCACAGACACACTTACAAAGTTTGTAACAACTCTGTCGTTGGAAGCATCACTCAGGTTTGGTAAAAGTAATAATATCAGGACAAAGCGAAAGGTTGTTGCTTTTGATGTAAGAGCCGCTTTGAGATAACAACAATAATAAGGAAGATGTAAACGATGAGTTATGCGCTATCAATGCCAGGATTTCAATCAAAATACAAAGCAGAGGATGCCTCGCAAGCCGGATTTTTATCTGGGCTGTGGCATGGTTTATTAATGCCTGTGTTTTTCATTGTCAGTTTATTTAAAGATGGTGTCAGCATCTACGAAACGAATAACAATGGCAATATGTATCACTTCGGCTACCTGTTGGGCGTGTGGGCCTTTGCTGGAAATACCATTAATATCACCATAGGCCATGCTGTTGTTTAATCTTATAAAGATAAATTGATGTTTTAGGCGAGCTTGCTGACACAATATGCACCCGTTTTTTTAAGCGATGGCTTAGCTGTGTTAGCAGCTCACTTATTGATATAACACGCTACTTTGGTTGTCGATACCAGAGGACTTATCGCGTTACTGTTTATAGGTATTGATCACCCACTGGGTAAAATCAGCTAGGGGCGAGTCAGGTTCAGCCACTTCATGCTCAACTAAATAGTATTTATCCTTGGTCCATAAAGGCTTGTTGACCAATGGCCATAGTAATCCTTCATTAAACCAAGTGCGGCTAATCGGCATGGGGATTAACGCCACCCCCATTCCTTGCTGCGCTGCGCGGGCAACCCCAAACATACTATCAAGTTGAATGATCTGCTTGGGCGCGAAATCCCCTGGATAATGGTATTCAGCCCACTGATGCCAAGACCAAGGTCGCGACTGATGGACGATTAGTGGCAGCTCACTTAATGCCTGCTCGCTATTATGTTGCCACTGCTCGTAGGTAGTGCGGTTACAAGCGGGAATATATTCCAACGCAAATAATTCAGTGGCAATGCCACTGACCGGAGTGTCATGCGAGAGAACAATTGATAAATCGGTGCTGCGCACTTTTTGCGTACGGGTGCGCAAAGTGTCGACCTCTAAATTGACATCGGGATGCTGTGAAGTCCATTCACTGAGCACTGGCATCAATAGCTCGCTGGCGAAAAACTCTGGCAAGGCAATGCTAATGGTGACGTTATTATCTTTGTGACTAAAGGTGCGAATGGTCTGCTCAAGATCAGTGATAATAGGCTCTATGGCATCGAAGAAGTTTTTACCTTCGTTGGTCAGTATTATTGCCCGGGTACGGCGCTGAAAAAGTGCGAAGCCAAGCTGCTGCTCGAGTTGTTTTATTTGGTGACTGACAGCCGAAGGGGTGAGGTAGAGTTGCTCAGCCGCTTGTTTGAAGCTCAAGCAGCGAGCTGCGAAACAGAATGCGCGAAGTCCTCTAATGGGTGTCTGCATAAGTATTTTTTTGAGTAAAATAGAGAAGAAGCAATTTATAAACCAACTATACACTTGTGTTTAAACTAGGGTATAGCGCACGCAGCCTTTGCTATTGCTTAATTAAAATGTGCTTGCTGCACTAACTCGGTGCAGCGCGAATCGTTATTGTGCACCTGGCATTCAAGCAGCCGTCATCCATAACGGCTGCCATTGAAGCACTACATATTACCTAAGGTCACCATCATGGCGGTGTACATTTTGAGGTTGAGACGTAGCTGCTCAGGGGTCATAAACTCATGCTCGGAGTGACCGGTATAGGCTTTGCCAGGCATGGATGGGCCGAAAGACACGGCGTTATTAAACAGCTTGGCATTGGTGCCACCGCCAATGGAGACAAATTCCGCCTGCTCATCGCCAGTGTAGTGTTTGAAAATACTTAGCAGGGCGTCGGCGTGCGGGGCATCATCTAATAGCATAGGGGTGCCAATTTCTATATCAACCGCTGCTAGCTCAACTTGGTGACGATGCTGCCATCTGTTCAAAGCGTTGTTAATTTCTGTACGCAGTTGCGACTCTGGCTTGCCCTCTGGCCGACGTAAGTTCACCGAGAGGGTGAGCGTGTCGTTTTGGCGCTCAATTAAGGTCGGTGCTACCGTCATTGGGCCCATAAAGTCATGGCTATAGGCAATGTCACCAAAGTGCTTACCATAGAGATCTAAGCCAATAAGCTCATTAATAAATAGTAAGGCTTGGCCATCGGCATTGGTTGCCAGCTCCAGACCATTAAACACCGCACCTAAGTGGGCAATGGCATTGACTCCAGACTCGGGCTCCGACGAATGCGCTGAAGTGCCTTTGACGCGCACTAACACTTCATTATCGCCCAGCTCTTCAATTTGAACCTCAACGTCACTGAGCTTTGCCGCGTTGGCACGCAGCGTAGCTATCGCTTCGGCACTGGCATTGTGCACGCGCACGCTGACATCTTCAGGAATTTGGCTTACAAACGCGCCTCCTGTTAACTCACTGACATACATCTGTGAGCCCTGATAAGTACCGCTAAAAGTGGGGGCCACTAGGCTCCAGCCTTTTTCGGCTACCACCACAGGGTAACTGGCATCGATGGTCACCGCATATTTAGGTTGCTGATAGCTTTGCATAAAGGTGCGTAGCGGTTGCCAGTCGGACTCCTCGGCCAAATAAATCATCAGTTCAATGCGATTATCTAATTGTATGCCCTGGTCTTTAATGGCTTTCATGGCATACAACGCGGTGGCGATTGCGCCTTTGTCGTCCTCGGTACCTCGGGCGATTAGTTTGCCCGGCTCGGTTGTGCTATCGAGCACAAACGGGCTTTTGGCCCACTTTGTTGCATCGGCTGGTTGCACATCGCCATGGGTCACTATAGTCACCTTGTCCTGCTGCTCACCCATGCCAATAAGCACGGTGTAGCCTAAATCTTGGTAATCCAAGCCGAGCTGTGCAGCCTTCATTTTCAAAAGGTGTTTGAAGCCAATAAACTCAGGGTTATCAGGTGTTTTATATGCACTTGTATTAACCGTAGCGAACGACACCATATTCGCGAGAGTGTGAATTTGTGCGTCTTGGTATTCATCGACAGCGTACTGTGCCAGTGCGTCGTGGTAAGTGGGGGTGGCGTGACTTAAACTCGCGTGGCTTAGCAGTGCCAATGCGGCAGCGAAAAGTGATGACTTCAAAGCAGATCCCGTTAAGATAAGGTTTTGAAGTATATGGTAACCTTTAGTGAAAATATGAACCAGTAATATACTGAGTTGAAGTTAAAAAACAAAAGGCGCAAAAGCAAGTACACTTAAACACTTAACACCTGTATCGTGGGTATATCTCACACACTCTTATTTAACTAGTTATAAGTAACATTTCAATTTATGGCACCACTAAGAAAGACCAGTTTGTCCATGCAATTAGCCGATGAACTGGGAAAAGCAATAATATCTGGACACTACAATAGCGCCCACGCTTTGCCTACTGAAGCTAAATTATGTGAGCAATACAATATTAGCCGTACAGCCGTACGTGAAGCAGTAAAAATGCTGGCGGCAAAAGGAATAATCTCTTCTCGTCCACGCCAAGGAATACGCATAGAAGACGCTGATAACTGGAATCTTTACGACCCGCAGGTTCTTACTTGGATGCTAGACAGCAACCCTTCGTTATCGATACTCAAGGAGTTCTTGGAAATGAGGCTCGCTATTGAGCCACAAGCCGCAGCTTTAGCGGCTCAGCGTGCTGATAGTGAGTCTATCGCTAAAATAGAACACGCTTGGAAAAACATGGCAGCCTCTGTGGATTGCGACAGTAACTTTCATCGCTACGATATAGATTTTCACCTAGAGTTACTTAACGCAAGTGGCAACCGCTTTCTTCGTCAGCTCAGAGACTTTACCAGTACCGCACTTAATGTCAGTGTTCGTTACACTACACCGATTAAGGGCGACACGCATATGGTTGTTGAGGCGCACAAAAACCTCTTCCTTGCCGTTGCAAATGGCGAAGTCGACAAGGCAAGGGCTTTATCGGTGAGTATGATTGAAGAGGCGATTGCATTAATTGAACAAGTTAACAGGTAACGTTTACAGGCGTCGAGTCGCATATTGTTGGTAATCTACAGGTGCCGCAGCTTTACGTCGCAGTAACACTACGCTCAGCGCCCACATCACCAAGCCACCGGCAAACAAACTTGCACTGACATAGCCTGTTTCGTTCATCTGTAGACCATAAGTAAGGGCCATGCCCCCAGCCCACGGACCGATTGCATTGGCAGTATTAAAGGCACACTGCACCAGCGCCCCAATCATGGCATGGCCTTGCGGCGAGACCTGCATAAGCAGCGACTGGATCACCGTGCCTAAACCAACACTAAAGCCAATAAAGAAGATCACCCCACACAGCAGATAAATATTTGTGGCTACATTAACATACAGCAACGCAAACAAGGTCGCGCCAAGCAGCGCTGCACCTGTGGTGATAAGCGCAGAGTGGTCGGCGGCTTTACCCAGTACATAATTGCCTAAGGTACAGCCTATACCGAACATCACCATGGCGATGGAAATGGTGACGGCAGCGCTTTGCGTAACCTGTAAAATGGTGTCGGCGATATAGGTATAAATACAAAAGACGCCACCAAAACCTATGATAATAATTCCGAGAATAGACCAAACAAGTGGATTCTTAAGCACCTCTAACTGATCGCCTAAATGAGTGTGCTCTTTGTTGGCTTGGTTTGGCACCAGCCATAACACCAGCACAAAAGCGATTAAGGCCAGTAGGGCCACCAGTGCTAAACAATAGCGCCATGAGAGTGACTGGCCTATTAAGGTAACGAGCGGCACACCGACAATAGTGGCGATGGTCAGCCCCATAAATACCTTAGCCATAAAGCTTGCGCGCCGATGAGCGGGAGCCAGCTGTGCCGCCAGTAGCAGCGCAGTACCAAAATATGCGCCATGAGGGAGGCCGCTTAACAACCGAAATAGCACGAGCTGCTCCAGCGTTTGGGCCATTGCGCTGAGGCCATTGGCAACAAACATAATGGCAACGAATATGGCCAGCGCGTTTCGCTTATTCATGTTTGCGCACACGAGCATAAACACCGGTGCGCCAATCACGACGCCGATGGCATAGGCGCTAATGGCATAGCCACTTTGACCGGGGGTTACCGCAAAGGTCTCACTGATCAAAGGTAACATGGGCATCATCGAAAATTCGGTCAGACCTAAAATAAAGGTCCCCAAGGCTAACACGAGTAAAATAACGCCAATAGGTTGGCGGCCCTGACTATCAAGGTGGTGCATAAGAACCCTTTTGTAGTAATTGGTTGTGATTATCGGCGCCAATGGAGACAGAAAAACAGGAGAGAGATTGAGTCTGAGACTGTACGACGCCTATTTGTATGATAATTTAAAGTAGCACCCTCAAGCAAGGGTTGAGCTTAGGTTTGTACCCTGAATTCGAATGCAGCGCCAGCCTCACACCGACGCTATAAGAGGTCGTTGTTAGTAGTCGAATTTATGTTGGCTAAACAGGCTTTGTACCTGTTGCCATACCGGGCCGGGTTGGCCGCTGCCAATGACTTGATCGGCGACTTTAACCACCGGCCCGACTTCTTTGGTTGCCGAGGTGATCCATACTTCATCGGCGTTAAGTAATTCCGCTTTGCTGATCACGCGTTGTTGCACGGCAAAGTCGCTGTACTCGGCCAAAATGGTGAGGATCAGCCAGCGGGTGATCCCAGGCAGAATCTGGTGATCTAACGGCGGGGTGCTGATCACGCCATCTTTGACGATAAACACATTGCTGGAGCTTGCTTCGGTAATCTGCTCATCACTATTGAATAAGATGGTTTCTTTGTTACCTGCCGCCGCGCCGCTTTGATAATGCATCACATTGCCAAGCAGGGCGGTGGACTTAATGTTACAGCGTTGCCAACGTTTATCTTGCTCGAGGGAAACATGGTAGTTGGTGGCTAACTCCGGATCGCAAACCGGCTCGCCGGGCAGCTCAAAACAAAAGGCGAAAACCGTGGGCGTGATACCTTGCGGGTAGGCGTGGTTGCGTTTGCTATCGGCCCCACGGCTAACATGCAGATAGATACCTTGGTTTGGGCCCGGGTTCTTGGCAATCAAGGTGTCACAGATTTGCCGCCATTGCTGCGCCGTGTAGTCAAGCTCAATATCAATGGCCGCTAACCCCGATTGCATGCGTTGGATATGGGCATCAAAACCGAGCATCTTACCGTGGTAGGCGGGCACCACCTCATAAATGCCGTCACCAAATAAAAAACCGCGATCCATCGGTGAGATTTTAGCCTGCTCTGGTGGCATGTAATCGCCATTTAAATACACAAGGCTCATGGGGTTTCCTCATTCTCTTGGGGCAAAAAGCCCGTTAACTGTCGTAATTGGTTGATGATGCCTTGGCCATGGCTGGCATCGAGACTGTCTTCGGTCAGCTCATTGCGTAAAGTGACGCCATCGACACTGCCAAGCTCGCTGCAGTAGCGCAATAACGCCGGGCTATCAATATCACCTAACAGGTCTTGTTGCTGCCACAACCCCAGAAAAGCAATTAAGCCATATGCGCCCCAGTTCGACACGTCGGCCACAACCAACTCATCACAACTGGTGACACTGGGGGTAATTGCGAGTTGTTCAAGGGCTTCGCTTACCTTACCCATGCCAATTTCATTGCCGCCATCGCCAATGGCCAAAGTTGGACACGGGGCCAACGTCATATAGGGGTCAAAGCTGGCGCAGCCGGAGCTAATATCTTCACCGCGCATATTGGTGTAGCGTCCTTGCGCGTTGAGCCCAGGACGCTCGATGGCGAGCACACAGCTGACGCGGTGATGGTGGTAGTAGGCCTGAGCTTGCTGATGAGCGCCTACGACATCATTTAAAGGCAGCGGCATACAGTTATAATCCTCGGCTATTTTCCTGTATAGCGGATCTGCGCAGATTAATTTAACTTCTTTGCCGAGTGTGGTTAGCGCCTGATATAGCGCCATTGCGCCGACCGGGCCATCGGTTTCAAAGGTCCCCGCTACGGGGAAGCCTGTAGCAATTAAAATTTGCTCTTGGGCCGCAAATAACTGCTTTGCGGCGCGGTAGACATAGCCGGGTTGCAGCGCCTTTTGTACCTGCGCCATGCCGCGCAAATTCTGCGCCACCAGGCAGTCTTCAATGTGTCGACTGAGTTGTAGTTGCGGTGTTAGCGGGCACACAGTGCACGGATCTCTTTGATGGCATTGACGGCTTCGAGATTATCGCCATGAACACATAAGGTATCGGCATTGAGCGCGAGGCTTTGGCCACTGTCGGTGATGACTTTGGCCTCGGCCACCAATAATTGAACTTGCTCAAGCATAGCTTGCTTATCCAACACACTGCCTGATTGTGAGCGTGGGGTAAGGGTGCCTTGATCGGTGTAGCGGCGGTCGGCAAAGGCTTCAAATAATAATGACAGGCCGTGCTGCTGCGCCATTAATTCATGTTGCTGACGCTGCCCGGTGGCCAGCAACATCAGCTGCAACTCGCTCGGATAGCTGGCGATGGCTTGCATCACGGTGGCGAGAATAGCGTTATCACGCATCATATCGTTGTATAAGGCGCCATGCGGCTTCACATAGCGCAGCGTTAACCCTTGCACCCTGGCCATGCCCTCTAAAGCGGCGATTTGATAATGTAAATCGCTACATAGTTCGTCGGCACTGAGCGCCATGGAGCGTCGCCCAAAGCCTTGGCGGTCAGGGTAGCTGGGGTGTGCGCCAATACTTACCTGATGGTGTTTGGCCAGTGCTAAGGTGCGGGCCATTACCTGAGGATCGCCGCCATGAAAGCCGCAGGCGATATTGGCTAAATCAATATGGGGCATGGCTAAGGCATCCTCACCCATACGCCAGTTGCCAAAGCTTTCACCTAAGTCGCAATTCAATAGCATAAACACTCCTAAAAGCTCGATAGTGCGGTGTTTTTAATATCTAAAATCAGCATATGCCCGGGGCTGTGGGTGATGCAAAAATCCGGGCGGGCAGTGGCAATGGCCACCTGAGGCGTCACCCCACATGGCCAGAAAACCGGCACCTCGCCTGGCTTTATACTCACCGCATCACCAAAGTTGGGCCGCTTAATATCGTTAATGCCAATGGCCTGAGGATCGCCAAAATGCACTGGTGCGCCATGCACACTAGGAAAGCGGCTGCATATTTGAATGGCGCGAATGGCATCTTTAGGGGTCATGGGCCGCATACTCACCACCATGTTGCCGCCAAACACGCCGCTGCGGTGACAGGCTTGATTGGTCACATACATGGGAACATTGCAGTTTTCGGTGATATTACGCACTTCAATGCCATCGGCCAATAACGCCTCTTCAAAAGAAAATGAGCAGCCGATCATAAAGGTCACTAAGTCCTTGCGCCACAGCGAGGTAATTTCGGTTTGCTCACTGACCTTTTGTCCTAGCTCATACACCCGATATTTGGGAATGTCGGTGCGAATGTCCAGGTCCTGCGCTAAACGCGGTAGCTCGGTGGCGCCGGCTTCAGTGTGACCGAGTAACGGACAGGCCCGTGGGTTATTTTGACAAAAGCCCAAAAAATCATAGGCATATTTTTTAGGTAAGATCACCACATTTGCTTGCACATAACCGGGGGCAAACCCTGAGGTATGCCCTGAATAATGACCATCGCGTATCAACCGGCGGATGTCCGCAGGTGTTTTTAAAGAGGCGTTTGCGTCCATAACTGTATCTTATATCGTGTTTATCCCCACCCTAGCGCAGAACCTTGGCTGGCGCTATCGTAACCGGCAGTTCTCCAGGGGCCTGCCGCAATCCTAAGAGTACCTTGGCCAATGCAGTAAAGGCTGGGCCTTGTACGGTTTCACCATCATCAACATCAATATTATACGCATAGGTTGCCAACACGGCCTGCGCGTAGGCGCCAAATTGAGTAATGTCATAAGGGGCCCGTAAGCTGACAAATATCACCGGGGTGTCGCTTTGCTGCGCGTGTTGTAATAACGATTCCAGCGCATCGGGTTGCTGCTGACGATTCAACGCAAACTGCGCTAAGGCTGAAACATCGTCCATGCCGCCTATTTCGACAGCACTTTGCGGTGGGCTGGCATTCGCCGCGATGACCACATCGGCGTCATTGATATCCAGGTATGCTTGCTCAGGGTCGTGGCCTTGCAAACTAATGCAGTGAAACACTCGGTGCTGTTCGCTGAGGTGATCCAGAGCTTGCTGCAACGCCATACACTTGCGGGTATCGGGCATAATGAGCGCCACTTTGCGCGCTTGTTTAATTAAGGTGGTGGCCCGCTGTCCAGCTTTGATATCGGTGATAGCGGCGCTGGCCAGCTCGGCTTCAATGGCCCGATGACTGGCGTTGCCTAGGGTCATCGCCGCTAGTTCGGTTTGTAGCAGGTGATTGTCAAAGTGCGCTGGCAGTAATTGATAGTCGGCTTTCAAAGCCATGACTCGCTGCGCTGATTGTGCAAATTCAGTGCGCTCTAACTCGCCGCGCTCAATGGCATGGGCTACGGCATCAATGAGCTTATTAAGCTCGGCAATATCTTGTTCATTGCGAATAGCAATGGGCATAAGCGCAATATCGACACCGGCCTTGAAGGTGTTAATGAGCGCGTCCTCGGGGGTAAAAAAGTCACTGATACCCGCCATATCTAACGCATCGGTGATGGTGACACCCTGATAACCCAGCTCCTCACGCAGCAGTGAGGTCATAATGGCCCGCGACATGGTGGCCGGTTTAACCATTGTTTGCCCCTGTTTACTGACAAAGGTGCTGCTGTCGAGCGCTGGATATTGAATGTGTGCGGTCATAATCATGCCCGGGGCATGGCCGGCCTCAATTACCGCCCTAAACGGGGCAATATCTTGGGCCATGACCTGCTCTTTGCTATGCATGACCTTGGGCAAACCCGTGTGGCTATCGACATTGGTATCGCCATGACCCGGAAAGTGCTTTAACGCGGCAATGACCTGTTGGTGTTGATAGGCGTCAACCTGAGCGCCGCCAAGCTCAGCGACTCGGGCCGGGTCTTCACCAAAGGAGCGCACATTGATCACCGGGTTGTTAGGATTCATATTGACATCTAAGGTGGGCGCGTAATTAACGTTAAAACCAACGGCCCGAAGCTCTTTAGCAATCACTTTGGCACTGGCGCTGGCATATTCACTGCCATGCTTTGCATAGGTCGCACCGATGGACATATTGCCCGTCATCGCCGTACCAAGATGACGGGGAATACGAGCAACGCGCCCCCCTTCTTGGTCCACACTAATAAACAAAGGGGCCGCTAATGAGGAGGCCAGCGCCGCTTGTTGTAAGTCGCGGTTCAGAGTGACAATTTGCTCGGTGTTGTCGATGTTCTCGGCAAATAGGATCACGCCACCAATGTGGTGCGTGCTAATGGCATCGGCAAGAGCCTGTGGCAGCTTGGTCATCGGGGTGCGACAGCGGTCACTGGCAGTGCTATCACCGCAGTAATAGCGAAAGTCTAACATTAGCTTTTGGCCAATTTGCTGCTTTAAGGTGAGCTGGGTAGCGGCAAAACTTGGGGCACTCATAACGGCATATCCTACTATGGCAAGGCTTAATGCCTTGGCTATCTGGCGAAAAAACACGGCTCGCTCCGAGACTGATTTTTGGAATAAACTATTCACAATTCTATAGTGTGTAGTGGTAAAAAAACAACCACTTTAGACGGAGTGACCTTAACATGTACTGATATCAGTTGCTTAGACGCAAAACTATCTACCTTAAGGGATTTAATAATATTTTATTCCAAGCTATGCTAAGGCACATCGCCCGCTATTAGTGACCGTCATTATGTCAGAGTACCGCGCCGCCATGGAAGCCTTCATTGAGGCTGCCCGTGAAACCTTATCCTGCGAGCAGGTGATCACAGATTATGCTTTGCGTTATGCCCTGGGCACCGACGCCAGTTTTTATCGCCTTACCCCCGAGTGTGTGGTGCATGTACACCACCGCGCGCAGGTGCAACAGTTAATCACCCTAGCCCAGCGCTTTGGGATTGCGTTAACCTTTCGTGCTGCTGGCACCAGCCTCTCCGGGCAGGCGATTAGCGACAGTGTATTGGTGGTGCTCAGTGAGCAATGGCAGGATTATGAAATCGGTAGTAACGGCGATTGGATAACGCTATCACCGGCGCTTATCGGTGCCAAGGTCAACCAGCTGCTGGCACCATTTGGGCGTAAAATAGGCCCTGACCCGGCTTCTATCAACAGCTGCAAAGTGGGCGGTATTGCCGCAAATAATGCCTCAGGCATGTGCTGTGGTGTTAAGCATAATAGCTACCACACGCTTAAGGACATGCACATTATTTTGGCCGACGGCACTGAGCTAAATACCGCAGATGCACACTCTTGTGAGCAATTTCGTCGCAGTCACGGCGAGTTCGTACAGGCACTCGAGCACCTCGGCGAGCAAGTGCGGGCAAACCAGGCGCTGCGCACGCGCATTGAACATAAATACCGACTGAAAAACACCACAGGGTATGGCCTGAATGCACTCGTCGATTACCAAGATGGCATCGATATTATCAAGCATTTGTTGATCGGCTCCGAAGGCACCCTTGGATTCATTGCCAATATTACCTACCACACCGTGCCCCACAGTGCGCATAAACACACTGGGCTGTTTACCTTTGCGACAATAGACAGTGCCAGCGATTTTATTGAGCAGCTTAGTCGCTACCCCGTAGAGGCGGTGGAAATGCTCGATAAACGCGCGCTGATGTCGGTGCGCGAACAGACCATTATGCCCAACGAGGTTGTTGATTTTCCGGCGCAGGCCACCGCGCTGTTGATTGAAATTGCCGGCGCTGACGAGTCTGAATTACAGACCACCAGCGCCGCTGTCAGTGCCTTACTCGAGCGTTATCAAAGCGATATTATTCATCAATATGCTCTTAGCAGTGATAGCGAGCGGGCACAGGCGCTGTGGAATGTGCGTAAGGGCACCTTCCCAGCAGTGGGGGCAGTGCGGGAGATAGGCACCACAGTGATTATTGAAGATGTCGCCTTTGCGCTCAGCGATTTGGCACGCGGCATTAAGGCGTTGCATGCCTTATTTGCCAAGCACGATTACCAAGAAGCCATTATTTTCGGTCATGCTTTAGCCGGTAACCTTCATTTTGTATTTACCCAGCGCTTTGATAACGATGAGCAGGTGGCCCGCTATGAGCAATTTATGGCCGAGGTGGCGCAGTTGGTGGCCGTTGAACTCAATGGTTCGCTGAAAGCCGAGCATGGGACGGGACGAAACATGGCCCCCTTTGTGGCCCTAGAGTGGGGAGATGATGGCTATGGAGTCATGAAACAGATCAAACAGCTGTTTGATCCCAAGGGGATTTTTAACCCTGGAGTGATCATTAACAGCGACCCGCGTGCGCACCTGCAGCATGTTAAAGCTCTGCCAGCGACCGATGACATTATTGATAGCTGTATCGAGTGCGGCTTTTGCGAGCCTGTTTGCCCATCGCAAGGTTACACATTAACGCCGCGCCAACGTATTAGTTTGAGTCGTCATCAACAAGAGCTTCAGGCGCAATTAGCCAGTAGCACCAGCCCAAACCCTCGTTTACGGCAGCGTTTAGGGGCCGTTCAAAGCCGCTTTCAACACTTAGTCGATAGCAGCTGCGCCGCGACCGGATTATGTGCAACGCGCTGCCCTGTTGACATAGACACCGGTGCCTATGTGAAATCGTTACGCCAACAAGGGTTTGCGCAGTCGCGTTTGGCTAATCGCATTGCCCAATACAGTGCGCAGCATTTTCAGGGCAGTACGCAGCTTGCCCGTTTTGGCCTCAGCAGCATGAAAAAACTGGCCCATGTAGTGGGCGAGGCGCAGCTGCACAACAGCACCCAGTGGTTGCATCAGCGTTTTGGCACCCCTCTCTATTTCAGCGCCTGGCCGCAAGGGCAGGGGCAGCCAACCCCCACATCGAGCCAAAATAAGTCGGGGGAACGTAAGGTGGTGTACATTCCGAGTTGTGCAAATCGGGTTTTTGCTAATGATGGCGAGCACAGTGTGCAACATACACTGCAACAATTATGTGCCAAAGCAGGCTTTACGGTTATTGTGCCCAAACAACTAGGACAATTGTGTTGTGGTATGGCGTTTCACAGTCGAGGCGCGCAGCACCAAGCCCAGTATAAGCAGCAACAGCTTCAGCAGGTTATGGCCGAGCTCAGTGACAACGGGCGTTGGCCGGTGGTCATGGATGCCAGCCCCTGTGCCTTGCACAGCTCCAGTGGTGGAGACATCGCGCCGCTAGATAGTATTACCTTTGCGCAGCAGTACCTGCTGCCTCATCTGCACATTATCCCCAGTGCCGAGCCTATCTGGTTACATGTCACCTGTAGCTCGCAACACCTCGACGGAGGCAAGGCAATGTTGGCGTTGGCACATGCATTAAGTGAGAAAGTCAGTACCACCGATATCAGTTGTTGTGGTTTTGCCGGTGATAAAGGGTTCACGCATCCTGAGCTCAACAGCCATGCTTTGCGTCATCTCACAGACTCGCAGCCCCCTGGCTGCAAAAGCGGTTACAGCAACAGTCGCACCTGTGAAATTGGCCTCAAAGCGCACAGTGGTGTGGTGTTTTCGTCGCTTTTGCTGCGCTTAAATGAGCAAGCGCAAGCACGCAGTTAACGCTTGCCCTTGGGGACATAGACCATGGCCTGTGCTTTGCGTTTGGCTAGGCTTTTCACGCGCGCATCAATGCATGATGAAAATGTCATGATCGCCGCGCCCATAAAGGTGCCGTCGTCGGCGTAACCAAAACTTGTGGCCAAGTCATGGATTAAATCATAGGGAAAAAGCAGATACGCTAATGCGGCGATTAACGCTAATTTATACGTAGCCGTGCATTTCGGTGAATGCCATGCGAAATACAGGGTTAGCAGCTTTGCGAGCAAGGCGCGAATGCCGATGAGTAGCCAGCGTGGGTAGGCACTTCGATGATTTAAATTGGGATTGCTGTGCATAAGTCACTCCTGTTGTTACTGACAGCATAATGCCTGCGTGCAATAAAACTATTACACGGCGTTACCCTATGCCTTTTTACAGGCTCATTGACTCTTTTAGTTCGCTCGGAGTGAGGCCGGTCCAGCGCTTAAATGCGCGACGAAAGTTCGGGGTGTCGTAAAAAGCTAAGCGGTTGGCCACATAATCGTTGCCTTTATCACGAATGCTAAGTAAATAAACCGCTCTAAGCGTTTGCTGTTGTTGTTGTAATTGGGAAAAGCGCCAGCCATGCTCCTTGAGTTTGCGCTTAAAAGTGGCAGGGCTCATAGCCATATGTTGGGCGAGAGCGGCTAAGCTAAGATGCGGTTGGCGCGATAACAACTGGCACAGCGCAGCGATGAAATACGACGGCGACTCACAATGAGGTTGGCTTTGCAGACGCTGCCAGCGCAACAGACTGGCATTGTCGTTAGTGCATCTGAGCATCGTGGCAGCAAAGGACCATTTATATACGGGCTGGGCAAAGCGTAAGCGCGTGCCAAGGTTGTGCTCAAACTCATACATATGGCGTGGGCGCTTACAGGCAAAATCAAAGTGACAGTGTGGATAGCCTTGGCTTAGGCGCTTTAACAGCGCATAGAAAGCGCTGCTATAGGCCTGCATAAGTAATTCGGTTGCCTTACTCTCTGGGGCCAGCGTTGGCGTAATAAACACATGCACTTGGCGCTGATAAAGGTGATAACTAACATGGACCAGTGGCGCAATGTGTTGGTAGAGGCGTTGCAGCATACGCAGGCTCTCGCCAACAGTAGGCGCGCTTAGCAAGGCTTGCCCGACAGTGCCCAGTTCATTAAGCAGTTGTTGCCCTAATAAAAATCCCGCATCGGGGTGAGGAAATTGGCCTTGGTATTGTGCCAGTAAGCGCATTAGCTGATGATGACTAAAACGGCTGTGTGGGTCGAGTAAGTCGTCACTAAAAATCCCCGTGCCTCGCAGTAGCTTGTGCAAATCAGCACCGCGAGCCAGAGCCAGCTCGGCGATGGCACTGATCAGCCCCTCACTGCTAATGACTTTTCTATCTTGAAGAGCAAAGCGTGGCATCGCCCTGGCCTGGTCGGTGTTTTTGTTGTTGTAATTGCTGTTGCAGCTGCCTCAACAGCTGCGGCAACGGCTCATCTTTTGCGGTTTCAATAACGGCGCTGTAGGTGTTTATGTAGTGGGCTTGCCCTTGGGGGCCAAGGCGAAAGGCACAGTGGCGAATGGCGCTTTGTAACTGCGCGATAAGCTGCTGTGCTTGACGACTCGTGGTGGCGGGCAAAAGCAGTATGAAACTGTCACTGGCATAACGACTGAGTACATCACCCATACGAATATTCATCACCATTAAATCGCTGAGCTCACGCAGTAATCGATCGCCGGTGGCAAGGCCGAAGCGGGCGTTGACGGTGGCAAAGCTCTCTACATCAATCATGGCAATACAGCATTTAGTATCGCTCTCGCGGCTGCTATCGAAGACTTTTTGCACATACTGAATACGATATAATCCGGTGACCGGGCACACTTTTTGATGGTCGCGCATGTGTGCCTCACGGCGAGCCAGTTGGCGGTTCAGCACAAACTGCTCTTGATGCCACCAATACAGTCCGGCGCTGGTGAATAACATGCCTATAGGTGCAGGCAGAGACTCAATCCAACTTAACCAATAGCGACTGGGCTGGTGTAACCACTCATCAAGCAAGTCTAATGATGCAGAAAACATAAATAGCCCCAGCCCTAGCACCAGCAAGGTTGTGACCTTCCCCGGTGGCCGGGACACCAGTAGCGCGACAATCCAGCTTAATGTCATGAGCACAATGCCGCCTTCGCCAAGGATATCAAGCCAGGCAATATCACCACTGTATTTGAGCTCCCCCAACTGATAGCTGAGTAGCGCGGCAAGTACCAGCCAAGCGATGCTTATATGAGCCAGTAAGGGATGAGTGCGAAATGGGTTAAAGCGCATGAAAGACCTTGAGTTAATGAGTGTGTGGTTATGCTAGCGGGCCAACTTCACTATGGGCAGGGTCATATTGGCTCAATGATATGACAGCATCATGACCACGCCATGCGATAACACCGTGCAAGCGCCCGTTCTTTGCCCTGCGAGTAGGGTTTTTACAGCTCAAAAGCAGCCATAACGCGACACATTTAGCTCGCTTCGGCAGCACGATAGCAGCGACTGTCACAGTGCTGTCATCTGCGGTTTTTAGCTTAGCGCCATACCAAGGACATGCAGGAGAAAACAGCAATGACAAGCTTTAAACTAAAAGCGCTGGTGGCGGCATTAGCGCTGACCAATATCAGCGCCTATGGCGCTCAAGAAAACGCCAACAAACAGGTGAAAGTCTCTGAGGAGCTGGTGGTGTATGGCGACATCGGTTATCGCAACCGCTCGCAGCAGCTAGCGCCCACTTTGGAATATGACCAAGATTACTTTCAGCGCTTTGAACCACTGACCGCTGGCGATGCCCTTAAACGGGTGCCGAGTGTGACTTTTTTATCTGATGTGCTGGAATCCGACGGCGCGCGTATGCGCGGTTTGAGTCCTGCCTATACGAAGGTGCTGATCAATGGCGAAGAAGTACCTGGTGCTGGCGCCGACCGCTCATTCTTTGTTGATCGCATCCCCGCTGAGCTCATCGAACGAGTGGAGATCATCCGCTCGTCCAGTGCTAACCGCTCCGCCGATGCCATTGCCGGTACGCTGAATATCGTTTTGCGTGATGGCTATAGCCTAGACGGTGGCTATTTGCGCGCCGGTGGCCTGCGCTACGATGATGGTGAATTTAAAGAAAGCCTAGGTGGTGTCTATGGCACCGAACTTGGCGGCGGCCGCTTGTTACTGGGAGCCAATTTACAAGGGCGCTACAACCCCAAGAAAAAGACCAGTTTTCGCTACGGTGATAGCCCGGAAAACAACCCCGACTACCGTGAACAAAGCTTCGATAATCGCGAACATCAAGACGATACCCGTGATGGTGATGACACCTCACTGAACGCCAGTTATGAATACACCTTTAACGATGGCGCCTATTTTGATATCAGCGGTATTTGGGTCGACACCGAGCGCAGCGAAGATGAACGCTCATATGAGTATAACCACCCCAGTGCGGCCAGTGGTGATGCGGCCAACGGCGGTAGTTTGCTGACCGATAATGCCAATATTGCCGATATTGAGCAGACCAATTACAGCCTGAGCTCCAGCTATAACCAGCCACTTTTTGGCGGTAACAGTAAATTTAAGGTGGCTGTGGCGCGCTTTGAAGAGTCGGTATTTGAACAAGAGGTGGAGCTCGATACCGCTGAATTACCCATGGTATTGGAGCAGGAGCAAGAGTGCAGCGACATTGATGATAAAGAGTGGACACTACAATGGCAGCACAGTCAGCCCTACAGCGATAGCAAACAATGGCAAATCGGCGCGTTTTGGCAGCAAAAAGAGCGGGACACCGATATTTTCGCCTCTGAAAGTGAATTAGAAACCATGCAAAGCAGCTGGGACCAATTCGCGCAGTCGCCGCTGTCGCTGGCCACGTTTGATGCGCCATTTGAGGCCGTTAGCGGCGGTGTGAACACAGTGCAAGAGCAGCGTTTTGATGTCTTTGCGTTGCTTAAACACGAAAGTCAGGAGTTTGCTTGGGAGCTGGGTGTACGTTGGGAGAGCACCGATTCGCAGGTAGACAACCATGTTGATGCGGTGCGCACCGACAACGATTACGACTTTATTTTGCCTTCCGCTCATATTCGCGTGCAAATGGCAGAAAACGGCCGTATCAACGCGTCGTTAGCGCGCAGCTTACGTCGTCCGGACTTTGACTATATTACCCCCGCGCTGCGTGAGGAAGAGTTAGCCGACAACGACTTATTGGGTAACCCGGCACTTGAGCCGGAGTCGGCGTGGGGCGTCGACCTAGGTTATGAGTATCGTCTCGGTAAGACCGGGGGGATGGGCGTGAATCTGTTTTATCGTGATGTCAGCGATTTAATTGAAATCGCCAATACCGGTATGCAAGGGGCCGAGGGCGAGGGCACCTTTGTGCTGCAACCCCGTAATACCGGTGATGGCACGGTGTATGGCGTCGAGCTCGACTTATCGACACCCCTAGGCGCGTTGGGGCTACCCAATACCGGGGTATTTGTGAATTACTCTTGGCTTGATAGTGAAGTCGAAGACTTTTTCGGTGAGCGTAAATTTAACGACCAATCAGATTACGTCTATAACCTCGGGTTTATTCATGACTTTCCTCAGCTAGGCGCGTCTTTCGGGGCTACCTATCGCAAGCAAGGCGATGCCCTTGGGCGTTTTGTTGGTGAAGAGGTAAGCACGCACTATGGCGCCGATCTTGAGCTGTTTATAGAAAAACGTTGGCAAAAGCTGACGCTACGGATGGTGGGCTCCAACTTACTGGATGCCAGTAAAGAGGAAGTATTCAACAAGTTCGATACCTTAGAGCAGCAAATCGAGCGGGACTTTGATGAATACGAATTGGAGTCGGAGCAGGCCGGGCCCGTGGTGCAATTGATGTTGCGCTACGCCTTTTAAATTTAGGCGTGGTGAGTTATGCACCACGCTAATGAGGAAAGAACATGATTAAGCAGTTAATGACTCTCGTTGCCTTGCTCGTAGCGCCGCCATTGTTGGCCCAGAGCACGCCCATTTATAGCGATGCGCTCTATCAACAGCAGCGCATTGAAGGATTGGCGCCCTTGGCAGATAGCATCAACTTTGCCGTTATTGGTGATTGGGGCCACAACGGCCACTTTTACCAGCGCCCCGTTGCCCACCAGTTAGAGATTGCCTTGTACCAACTAGATGGCGACTTTGTGATCTCCACCGGCGATAACTTTTATCCCGATGGCGTTGCCAGTACCCAGGATCCATTGTGGCAAAGTGCCTTTGAGCGGATATATCACGGCCCTCATAGTTTTGTGCCGTGGCACAGTGTGTTGGGCAACCATGACTACTTAGGCAATGCCCAAGCGCAAATTGATTACAGCAACGTCAGTGGCCGTTGGCAGATGCCGGCACGTTATTACAGCCAGCGCTTCACGTTGGCCAGTGGTGAGCCTGTGCTGGTGTTGTTTTTGGATACCAATACCCTAGTCAGTGACTATCGCACTCGCGCCAAGTACCGCGCCACCCAAGGGCAAGACCCAGGGCCACAGCTCGCATGGCTAAAGCGGCAATTGGCGGGCAGTGACGCAGCATGGACCCTCGTTGTGGGCCATCACCCCATTTACACCAGTGGCAAACGCTATGGTCGCGATAACGGCTTGGTTGAGACGTTAGCACCGCTGCTGAAGCGCTATGGCGTTGATGCCTATATAGCCGGCCATGAACATGACTTACAACATAACCAAATTAAACACAGTGATCTGGCGCATTATGTTTCTGGCGGCGGCAGCGAAGCGCGCAGCGTCGAGCAACGAGAATTTACGCGCTACGCCGAAGCTACCCCAGGCTTTTTAACATTTTCAATTAATGCCGATGCACTGCAGATGACGGCGGTTAATCACCGGGGCGAAGTGCGTTACCAACATAAACAACTGCGCCGTAATAAGGAGCAAAAACATGATCATTAAAAATAATAAGCTCGTTAATGTCAGTATGGCGGCGGCGCTAATGGCGCTAACCCTGTTTACTAAACACAGCTACAGCGAAGGCCTAACGGTGACGGAGCTCGGCGAGCAACATAATATCCAGGGCTCGCAGGCTCAGTGGTTGCACACTGGGCACTGGCTGCTCGCCAGTGAAAGCCAAGGCTTATTGCTGCTCGAGCAACATCAACAACAAATCACCCCGCTGCTCGCTGGTAATTATGAAGGCCTGTCTTTACGCCAGCTAAGCCCACAGCGCTATGTGCTAACCAGTATTGATAATAGTGCCGATGCGGTGGTGGTATGGCAGTTAGATTATGATGGCGCTCAATGGCAGATTGATGAGCTGTCACGGCTAACACCGCCGCAAGCGCAGCCGGAAGCAGCCTGTTTATACCATGATGCGCAAACGCGCACGGTGTCGGTATTTGTTGCCGATGTGCGCGGGCTTATTTCGCAAACGCTGGTGTATGATCTAGAGGCTGCGCAGCCGATGCAGCTGCCGATTCGCACTTTTGCTGGAGTCAGTGAAGCGTCTGGCTGTGTCGTCAGCGATGAGGCTCAGCAGCTCTTTATTGGTGAGGCAGAGTTGGGTGTGTGGAAGATAAACGCCAACAGCGAATCGCGGGCCGATAAAACACCTGTCGCCTTGGTCTCGCCCTTTGGACAACTGGCACCGGAAATTGCGGCGCTCAGCAGCGATTCCGAGGGCTATATCTACTTTACCAGCAGTCAGCGCCAGCAGGTGTATCGCTACGACCCACTGCGTGAAACGCTGCAAAACTGGCATCTTGAGGGTCCCGAGTTAGGCCTTGAGGCCATTGCTGTGGGCGCAAACAGCCAAGGGCAACAACAAGCCGTATTGTTTGCCGATAAGCTCGATAGCTATATCAGCACCCAGCTACCCAGTGCTAAACAGGTTCCTGCGAGGCATGCAAAAGGGTTGCAACAGGTCAGCGCAAGCGCTGAAACTACGCCAGTAGCCGCCTTTGGCGATGCGGCGGACGACCCCGCTATTTGGGTCCATCCGAGTAATGCGCAACACTCGCTGATTTTGGGCACAGATAAACGTCGTGGCTTAATGGTCTATGGGCTTGATGGTCAGTTACGGCAACAGCTCGCTGTGGGCCGGGTGAACAATGTTGATGTGCGCCAGCATCAAGGTATCAATAACGCCACCCATACGTTAATTGCAGCAAGTAACCGCAGCAGCAATAGCATTAGTTTGTTTACCGTGAGCACCGATGGGCAGGTACAGCAGCTCAGTGATATTGCCACTAACCTAACAGAAATTTATGGCCTGTGTATGTACAGCGCGCAAAGTGGTCAGTATGTGTTTGTGAATGACAAAAATGGCACCTATCAACAGTACCGTATTAGCGTGCAAGACACTGAGGTTCACGGTCAACGTGTACGCCAGTTCTCATTGCCAAGCCAGCCTGAAGGCTGCAGCGCTGACGATCAATCCGGGCAACTATTTATGGGTGAGGAAGATGCGGGTATTTGGTTTATCGGCGCTGAGCCTGATGCTGGCACCATGGCAAAGCGTATACAGCAGCTAGATAGTCACCTTGTTGCCGATGTTGAGGGCATGGAGATTTATCATCGTGACGATGGCACACGATTGCTGGTGGTATCCAGTCAGGGTGATAACAGCTATGTGCTTTATCGCATAGAGGGCACGCGCTTAGAGCCGACACTAACGCGATTAGTGAAGTTTGCGGTAACGGCTAATATTGAAAAAGGCATAGATGGTGTATCGGAAACTGATGGACTAACGGTCACCGCCCATGCCTTACCAGGTTACCCTCAAGGCGTGCTGGTTGTTCAAGATGGTTATAACCGTATGCCGCAACAACCACAAAACTTTAAAATTATTGATTGGCGGCAGATAGATAAATTACTGCCTTAAGTAGCGCGCGATGTCTGGCTATAAGCCGGGGCATCGCGCAGCCAACGTGCGAATTGAATTATTGTCATAACTGAAATGGTAAAATGTTTCTATACTTTGACGGTGACGACAATAACAGAGTGCGTTTATGGCCGTAGTTCCCAGCTTAATAGTGTTAGTCGCAACATTAACCTCCATGCAACTAAATGACGTGCTGATGCGGGCCGAAAGCCATGCACGTGAGCGCCCGCAGCAAACATTGGCCCTATACCAACAATACAATGATAGCTTCGGCTCTGTGCCGATGTCGGTGCGCTTTCGCTGGTATTTCGCGGCTGCTCAAGCGGCCATATTCAGCAATAACTTTAGCCAGGCGCGCGATCTTATCGACAGTCTTTTAGCCCTTGATGATCCCAAAGCGCAGCAGCTAAGTCGTAGCTATAATTTACTGGGTATTTGGCTTAAGAAAAACCACCTATTAACCGATGCAGAGCACGCCTACCAATGCGCATTTACAACCGAGTCACGACCTATTTATCGCGCTATCTATCTTAATAATATGTTGATTGTTGCCCGTCATCGGCAATCTTATCAGTTGGCGCAAAGTTATTACGACCGCGCAGCAGCCATTTTACAAGCCCATCCTAATGATGCTTTGAGCGCCAGCCTTGCCAATAATATGGGTATGTTAAGATTAAGTTTGGGTGATATTAAAGGAGCTGTGGGGGATTTTCGTAAAGCCACTTTTTTAAAAGAGCAACATAATCTCGCGTTAAGTCAATTGAATGCAGCGATGAACTTGACCCTAGCGCTGTTGTTAAACGAGCAGAGCGAGCGCGGAGCACGATTACTTGCCGATATAGATGCGTTAGTTGCACAGTCTGCTGACCCTGACCGCCATACCCTGGCTGCATACCTGCACGCAATGCTCGATAAGCAACAACACCAACCAGTGCGCCACACTGAGCAGCAACTAAGAGTACGCTATACACACATAAAAGATGACAGCCTAGCCCAGTTAGTGCGCTACAGCGCCGACTATTTAAACCTGAGCTTACCCGCGCGAACTGTTCACCAAGGCGAAAGCGCCAGTGCGTCCATGCAGGCGGCACTGGCGCGCTGTCAAAGCGCTAACCTCAACGAACATGTGCATCGCTGAGTCCCGCGTGAGCGGTGGTTTTCCTTTGCGATGGAATAGGGTATTGTTTCTTTTATCGCATTGGGCAAAAACAGGAATGAAAGGTTATGAAAGGGTGTGTCATCGGTGCCGCTGTGTTTGCCTGCGCTATTATCAACCCTGTGGCAGCGAAGCCGAGTGAATTTGTCGCCATTGCTGATATCGCGCCAAGTATTCAAAAAGATATCCGTTATTTTGGTCGGGATAACTTTGTTGGTACGACTATCGATGGTTACTTGGCACCTAAATGTCTGCTCCATCAACGTGCCGCTAAAGCGCTAGCCAAGGTACAAAAAAAGGCACTGCAACAGGGCATGACCCTGAAAGTGTTTGATTGTTATCGACCACAGCGCGCCGTTGATCATTTTGTCCGCTGGGTGAGCGATACCAGCGCACAAGATACCAAAGCACATTATTATCCGAATCTGGATAAGGGCGTGTTACTTGGTGATTACATTGCCGCAAAGTCGGGCCATAGCCGAGGCGCAACCGTTGATTTAACCTTAGTCGACATGGCTTCCGGTGAGGAGTTGGATATGGGCTCGGCGTTTGATATGTTTGACCCGATATCAAATACTGATGATCCGCGTATCAGTGCGCAACAGCGCAACAATCGCTATCTACTACGCGATCTCATGACTGCACAGGGCTTTGCCCCCTACGCGATGGAATGGTGGCACTTTTCCTTAAAACCCCAACCCTATCCAGATACCTATTTTGACTTTGTGGTGCGTTAGAAAACAAACAAGTTATAGACTTAGGCTCGGAACCTGCTGCATATTGAAGCCTAGTAAGGGTACTTCATAGTGTGAGCAAATCTGCAAATGACCTCTAACTTCTTACCCATACTCTAATGGTGAAAGAGCTCTCGAAAACTTAAAATGAGCATGAGAATAATGAAAGCCGAAGATTTGCCAATAAATGAGTTCATTCCTAAGTTGAGGTATTCTTTGACATTAGTCGCCTGCATCATGGCGTTGGTGTTTTGTTATACGACGATATCGATCACTGTCAATATAGTGTTCTCTTTAGAACAACACCTCAAGGCATGGTATATGGCTACTATGCTGGGGGTACTCATAGTGTGCGCTGTGGGGTGGATGTTATCTCGAGGTAAGGTAGGCGTTTTGCCATACTGTAAGTTGGCAGTGTTACTCTGTTTTATTGTGCACCTATGTTTGTTGGTTTTAGCTGGTGCCGAGCTTAACTCATACCCACCCACATTAGCAGTGTTTTTTTTGAGCCTTAATAGCCTGTCTTTATGGTTACTTAACAGCAGGTTAGCCTTCGTGAGTGCCCTGATACTAAGACGTTTACATCGAAGAAAGCGCAAAGTGCTTAAATACATGGAAACCGTGAACCAACAGTGCTAATAAAAAGGCATGTGGATAACAGCCAGCCAACTCCTTTATATGTAAAAGGGCGCGATTTGCGCCCTTTTCATTGTCAGTCTTAAACCACCTCCTATGGAGGTGGTGATCGTCCGA
>CEVA01099112.1_pt1 | contig 25778 bp, 24 predicted proteins | sample 361521 | NCBI WGS metagenome assembly CEVA01 (sample SAMEA2622823, study PRJEB7988) | marine metagenome | isolation source: saline water (ENVO:00002010), including
GGGAGGTGGTTTGACCGCATTCACTCCTTTTTTCGCCAGCCGCTTTTCGTATCAATTGCTCGATTTGATGCACCATGACGACCAGCAAACCGTTCGCTCCTTGACTGCATCGGTGCCTGAAGGAGTGATTCATGCCCTTGATTGGCAGGAGTTCGTTCCTTCCGGGGGCTACGACGTCGTGATCGCGAACGATTTGTTTCCCAACGTCGATCAGCGCTTGGGCGAGTTTCTCGAAAAATTTTTACCCCTGACCAAGGAAATCAGGCTTTCGCTGACGTATTACAACAATACCAGGTGCTACAAAGTGAAAAGAGTGGATGGTGATGAAATCTTTTTCATGCGACCTTGGGATGGCTATCGTTTGTCGCGTGAACTTTTGTCTTTCCAGGATCGCATCGTCGAGCCGGACTTCGATTTTCTGGAACGAGACGAACCGAGCTTGTTCCCTAATGGCAGACAAGTTTGCTTGGTAACCTTGAAGGGAGATTTGGAAAGCTTATGAAAACGATCAGCGTAATGTTTTTCGGTGATTCGATCTGCACGGGTCAACACGTCGCGATACACGATGGATGGGTTACTCGCACTTCGGCCAAGCTTGCTGAATTGGGCAAGTTGCATGATGCCGAGATCATGGTCACCAATGCTTCAGTCAATGGCCGAACCACTCGTCAGGCTCTGGAATGCATTCCCTACGAGGTGCAATCTCATTGTCCCGACTTGGTCATTATTCAGTTCGGCATGAATGATTGCAACTATTGGGCAAGCGACAAGGGTTTGCCCCGAGTGAGTTGCCAAGCTTTCGCGGCGAATTTGCGCGAGATAATCGACCGTGTGAGCAATTTCGGCGCACGGCGAATTTTCCTGCACACCAACCACCCCACGACCTTGGATGCGGAGGTTTTCCCGCATACCGACGTCACCTACCAGAAGAGCAACGAGTCCTACAACCAAGCAATTAGGGAACTGGCTCAGGATGCCGAGGTTACCTTCAACGACGTGGAGCGTTTTTTTTGGGACCAGCTTGGAGAGGAAACGGAAAAATTGCAGGAAATGCTTCTGCCTTCGGATCAACTCCATTTGAGCAAGAAAGGACACGATTTGTATCTCGATTTCACTTATCCGCGGTTTGAGGAGGCGGTTTTGGAATTGCTCAATGACTGAACGAGAGAACAGGCCTCCGGTTGATCATTTGACTCTTCTTGAGGAGTCTCTTCGCAGAGATCATGCCAAGAGAGTTAGCTCGATCGAAGTGCCTTGCGTTTTCCTTTTGGGATCTCCTCGGACAGGCAGCACGTTGCTTTATCAGTTTCTCATCAATCATTTTGCATTCCATTACCCAACGAATCTTTTCAACGATAATTTCTGCGACACTCCCGTTGCCGGAGCTTGCCTTGAAGGTGGCATGGCTGGGCACGCCTCGGTTCCCTATGAAAGTCGTTATGGAAAGACCGAAGGCCCATGGGGTCCGTCCGAAGCATCCTGTTTTTTCAAACGATGGTTTGGAGGGGAGCATCCTAGTGAAACCTGCAGCAAGGAACCTTTGCCGGATATGGAGGACTTGATGGTGGAGACCTTTGCCGCTCTTCATTCCCTTTCTGGAAACCCGTTGTTGTTCAAGAACGCTTGGAATTGTTACCGTGTAAAAGCGTTAGCCCGTTTGTTTCCCGCTTCCAGTTTCGTATGGATCCGCCGGGACGTTGCCCAAGCCGCTCGTTCCGACTTGGAGGCCCGAGCGCGAAGAGGAGGTTACGAAATTTGGAACTCGGCCACGCCAAGCAATTATATGGAGATTCGTGAGAGGCCTTATTGGGAACAGGTTGTCGAACAGCAATACGAGTACGGCAGGCGAATCGAAACGGATTTCGCTTCCAGTTGTCCGGAAAGAAGCGTGCAGGTTTGGTACGAGGATCTTTGCGGGCAACCCGAGCAAGTCTTGCAAACGCTGGATGACTTCTTTCTCGGCCAAGGCATGGAAGTTGTTCGTCGCGAACCCGACTTTGCCTTTGCTCCTTCTCTTCGCAAGCGGAACTTGGAGTCCGACGAAGAAGGCCGCCGAATCCTGGAGTACTTGAATTCGATGACCGATGATCGTTTGTCTTCCTTTCGTCGTGTCGATGAAAACGCTTCCGTCGACAATTCCTAGAAACCAATTACAGGTCATGGCGCAAACCGCTTTTTCATTGGAAGAAATGCTTCGGACGAGCGGTCAAGAGGAGGATTGCCTGGATATTCTCATTCTAGCCGACGTAAGCTATCCTGCCAAGGTCGTCAAGGAACACGTCGACGCTTTGAGCGACCATTCCCGCCATCGAGTGACCGTTCTTTCTCCAAGAGCAACGCGAAGGAAATGGGGGAAATTCCGGAAGATCCCGAAAATTCGCTTACAGTCGGACAAGGGAGGCAACTTCGACGTGGTGGTCATTCATTACTCGCTCTGCATTCTTTTCGAGAGTTACCTGCCCTCCTATTTGCGAGAGGCTTTAAAGCAATTCAAAGGGCTCAAAATCCAGATTATTCAAGACGAGTATCGTTGGATCAACCGAATGATGGAAGAGATGACGCACCTTGGCATAGACGGTCTCTTCTCGTCTCTCACCATCGAAAATCTCGAGAAGGTCTACCGCAGTCCGGACATGGAAAATGTGGTGAAAGTCTCGGCCCTTCCGGGCTACGTGTCGAAGGATTGGATACAGCAGGATTCCCCAAAGATCCGCGAGCGTCGCAGGCACCTTGTCTACAGGGGGCGGGAATTGCCTTTTTGGCTCGGTCACGCCGCTCGCGAAAAAACCACTTTGACCAACGAAGTGTCCAAGCGCTTGGCGGGACGGGAATTGGTAACCGATTTGAGTTCAAAGGAAGAAGATAGAATTTATGGCGATGATTGGATCGACTTCATGAAGTCGGGCAAAGCGGTCCTCGGGCTTGAGGGGGGAGCGAGTATTTTCGATTTCGACGATTCCATTGAAAGCGCCGTGCGCGCTTACCAAGAAGAAAATCCGGACGCAGGTTATGAAGAAGTGCATCGCCGTTTTCTCGCTCCGCACGAAGGAAACGTCGTTCACCGCACCATTACTCCTCGTTCCTTCGAGGCGATTGCCGTTCGCACCGCCCAAGTCATGTTTCCCGGAGAATACCGAGGCGTTCTCGAGCCTTGGCGGCATTACCTTCCCTTGGAGCGTGACTTTTCCAATTTCGATGAGATTTGCGGATTCTTGCGCGACGACGACTTCCTGCAGGAACTTGTGGATCGGGCGTATCAAGAGATCATTGCCTCGGGGAAATACGAAATGTCCGTTCTCGGCAAAGGCATGGACGCCATGATAGACTACCTTCGATTACATTCTCAAAACCTTAACTAATTATGTGCGGCATAGCGGGATTCGTTCATTTGCGTGAAGGCGCTTTTGAATCAGCGGAACCATCCTTGGCGGCGATGGGTCGATTGCTTGCCCACCGGGGACCCGACGACAGTGGCCAGTGGGTGGCTCCGGGAGCTTCCGCGGGCCTCGCTCATCGGCGGCTTTCCATTATCGACTTGAGTCCCTCAGGCGCTCAACCCATGCGGGCGCCCAACGATACCGTGGTTGTTTTGAACGGTGAGATATACAACTACCTTGAACTTCGCGATCTCCTTGGTTCTCAATGGAGCTTTCGTTCCCAGTCCGACACCGAGACCGTTCTCGCTGCCTATGACCGATTTGGCGATGACTGCTTCTCGCATTTGAGGGGGATGTTCGCCTTTGCCTTGTGGGACCAAAGGAAGCGTCGATTGGTTTGCGCCCGTGATCGTTTTGGAATCAAGCCTTTCTATTACGCCCAGGTGGGAGACCTTTTCTTCTTCGCTTCCGAACCGAAGGCATTGCTGCCTTTTATGCCTGCGATCGAGACCGATCCCGATGCCATGGCCGAGTATTTGACCTTCAACTACGTCATCGGCGAAGCGACTATGTTCAAGGGCATTCGTCAATTGCTTCCCGGTCATGCTCTCGTGGTGGAGGACGGGGAGGTGCGGACTCGTCGTTATTGGGACGTTAACTATGAAGTCGATTGGGACAGTCCCCCCGAGCATTTCCAAGAGCGTCTGGTCGAATTGGTCGATGACTCCATTCAGGTGCATTTGCGGTCAGACGTGCCTGTGGGTTCCTATGTTTCCGGAGGAATCGATTCGAGTTTGATGGCAATCTTGGCCTCTCGTCACGACGATTCCAACAGAGAGGCTTTTCATGGCAGATTCCTGGAGTATCCCGGATACGACGAAAGTCGTTTCGCGGAGATGGCCGTCGAGAGCAGCGGCGGTTCCTTGAACGTCCTCGACGTTACGCATGAGGATTTTGCCAAGCATCTCCGCGACGTCATATACCATTTGGATTATCCCGTGGCTGGGCCTGGCTCCTTCCCTCAATTCATGGTCTCCAAAATGGCGGCTGAAAAAGTGAAGGTGGTATTGGGAGGGCAGGGGGGCGACGAAATCTTCGGTGGTTACGCCCGCTATCTTCTGGCTTATTTCGAACAATGCATTCGGGCGGCTATCGACGGCACCTACAAGAATGGAAACTTCGTCGTCACGCTCGAGTCCATCGTGCCGAACCTAGGCATTCTTCGCGAATACAAGCCCATGATGCGCGAGTTTTGGCGAGACGGACTGTTTTCCCCTCTGGAGGAGAGGTATTTTCGCTTGGTCGATCGTTCCACGGACATGGAAAGCGAGATCGACTGGTCTGAATTGGACAAGGGGAGAGTGTACGATTCCTTCCGCGAGATTTTCCTCAACCGGGCAAACGTTCGCAAGGGAGCTTATTTCGACCACATGACCCATTTCGATTTCAAGACACTCCTGCCCGCCCTGCTTCACGTCGAGGATCGCATGAGCATGGCTCATGGCCTTGAAAGCAGGGTGCCCTTGCTGGATCATCCCATCGTGGAATTCCTCGCCACCGCTCCAGCTGACGTGAAGTTCGCGGGAGGCAACATGAAACATCTTCTCAAGAATGCTTACCGCGACGTTTTGCCGGAGGGGATAGTCAACCGGCGAGACAAAATGGGTTTCCCCGTTCCTTTGAAGGAATGGTGTGGCGATGAGTTGCGTGATATGATTTTGGATGTTTTTCAAGGAATGAAACAGCGCAATCGTCCCTACATCCAGCCAGAGGCGGTGCTGCAAAACTTTGAATCCGCTGGACGTTTTTCCCGTAAGGTCTGGGGTCTTCTTAGTCTTGAAATTTGGCATCAGACCTTCCATGACAAAGCAGCCGAGTTTAGATCCATGCCCGATCGGGAGACGGTAATGAAACCCAAGGAAAACGACACATGAAAATACTAGTAACCGGAGGATGCGGACAGATAGGTTCGCGTATCACCGAAATGCTGCTCGATCGAGGGGACCAAGTACTCGTGATCGAAAACTTCGCCACGGGCAGGCGTGAACACCTGCCGGACAATCATCCGGGATTGACCCTAGTGGAGGACACCATAGCGGACAAAGCGCTGGTGGACAAAGTAACGAGTCAGTTTCGTCCCGACGCCATTGTCCATACCGCCGCGTCCTACAAGGATCCCGACGACTGGCACAACGACACCCTGACCAATTGCGTGGGCGGAGCCAACCTGGTCCGGGCCGCCCTCGAGAACGACGTCGGGAGGTTTATTTATTTCCAGACCGCGCTTTGCTACGGTGTAAAACCCCTCGAGCAACCGATCACCCTCAATCATCCGAAACTTCCCGCCAATTCCTCTTATGCCATATCCAAGACCGCGGCCGAGGACTACATTGAGATTTCAGGACTCGATTACGTCACTTTCCGTTTGGCCAACGTCATTGGACCTCGTAACGTGTCCGGACCTCTCCCTATCTTTTACCAACGGATTTCGGAAGGGAAGAAATGCTTCGTCACCACAGCCAGAAGAGACTTCGTGTTCGTCGGTGATTTAGCCAAGGCCGTCATTCGAGCGATCGACGGTACCGGTTCGGGCGCCTATCATTTTTCTTCCGGCGCGGACGTTGCGATCAAGGAACTCTACGATGCCGTGGTCAAGGCCATGGAGCTTGACGAATATCCGGAGCCCGAGGTTCGTGAAATCGGTCCGGACGACGCGCCTTCCATTCTCTTGGACCCTACGCGCACCTTCGAGGATTTCGGTGAAATGGAATTTACTCCACTGGAGGAAACGGCTCGGGCCGGCGTGGAGTATTTTCGAGAATTCGGAGCTGCCGGAGGCTACACCCACCTCAAACACGAGGACTGAACTTGTCTCGCATATTGATAACTGGCGGAGCGGGCTGCTTGGGCTCGAACCTGATCGAGCGTTTGTTGCCCGCCGGCAACGAGATTTTGGTGATCGACAATTTCGCCACTGGTAAACGGGAAGTTGTTCCGGAAATGCCTGGATTGAAAGTAGTGGAGGGAACGATTGCGGATGCCTCGCTGGTCGATCGGTGTTTCGACGAGTTTTCGCCCGAAGTCGTCATTCACTCGGCTGCCGCATACAAGGACCCTTCGGATTGGGAGGAAGACGCCGCCACCAACGTAACGGGATCCATCAACGTGGCCAAGGCTTCGGAGAGAACAAAAGTCCGTCGGGTGGTGAATTTCCAGACTGCTCTTTGTTATGGTCGGCCCGATCGCGTTCCTATTCCCGTGGATCATCCCGAACGCCCGTTCACTAGCTATGGAATTTCCAAGACTGCGGGCGAAAGGTTTCTCATGTCTTCCGGAATCCCCGTCACCTCCTTGCGCCTCGCCAACGTCACGGGACCTCGACTCGCGATTGGCCCCATCCCCACTTTTTACCAGCGACTCAAACAGGGAAAGTCCTGCTTCTGCAGCGACACCAAACGCGACTTTCTCGATATGGACGATTTCTTCTCGGTCGTCGACGTCGTGTTGCAACCCGATGCCCCAACCGGCATCTTCAACGTATCCACCGGCGAAAGCCGTTCCATCAAGGACGTCTTCGATGCGGTGGCTTCCTTTTTGGGGATCACCATCGAAGAACCCCCACCCATCGTTCCTCCTGGAGAGGACGACGTTCCGGAAGTAGTTCTCGATCCCTCCGAGACCGAGCGGGTTTTGGGATGGAAGGCGACGATCGGTTTCGAGGAAACCATTCACCGTATGCTTTCTTGGTATGACGAGCATGGGGTGTCCGACGTCTTCAGTCATTTGGCTGAGCCGAAGAATTGAGCAGGTAGTGGCGATGAGCAAAGAAAGTTTCAAGGCCGCCAAGATCCTCGTTGTGGGAGGAGCTGGTTTCGTGGGATCCAATTTGCTCAGGCAATTGCTCGAACGCGATCCACGGGAAATCCTCGTGGTGGACAATCTTCTGTCTTCCGAGGAAAGTAACCTGCCTGAAGCCTCCACCGTTACCTTCATCCACGGCTCCATCACGGACGACTCGATCCTCTCCGCTTTGCCTGACGATCTCGATTTCGCCTTTCACCTTGCCTGCTACCATGGCAACCAGTCGTCCATCGCAGATCCTTTGGCGGATCACGAAAACAATACCCTTACCTCCCTCAAGCTCTTCGAGCGCCTCAAGGACGTTCCCACTCTTCGCAAGGTGGTCTACTCGGCTGCCGGGTGCGCCGTGGCGGAGAAGACGTTCGACGATGCCGTTGCCACCAAGGAGGATGCTCCCATCTCCCTTTTCCATGATTCCCCGTACTCCATTTCCAAATTGATCGGGGAACTCTACGGGAATTATTATTTTGGAGCCGCCGGGCTTCCCTTCGTGCGCGCCCGCTTCCAAAACGTCTACGGTCCCGGTGAAATTCTGGGAGCCGGACGCTGGCGTGGCACGCCTCATACCGTTTGGCGCAACGTTACACCCACCTTTGTTTGGAAATCCCTGAATCACGAAGCCCTGCCACTAGAGAACGAGGGCAAGTCGAGCAGAGACTTCATTTTCGTCGAGGACTTGGCTCATGGCTTGATTCGTTGCGCCTTGGCTGGCGAACCCGGCGACGTTTACAATTTGGCTTCCGGCAAGGAAACAACCATCGCCGAGTTGGCCGCCTTGATCAACGAGGCGACGGGCAACCCCACCCCGGTGGATTTACTTCCGGCTCGCGATTGGGATCGTTCCGGAAAACGATTTGGGTCAACCGAGAAATCGAAAGACGAAATTGGCTTCGAGGCCAAGGTCTCGATATCGGAAGGCATTTCGCGTCTCGTCGATTGGACGAAAGCGAACCGAGACTTGGTCGCCCAATGCATCGCGCGGCACGATTCTCAAATGCAAGGCTTCTGAGCTCCGCGTAGCTCCATTTCTAGTGGAGAAGTTGAATATACTTACCCTGCACCGTCTTGGGAATCCTCGACGGGCGGTGCGCTTCCTGCGCAAACACGTCTTTTTTCTCAGGGACCATGCTCCCGAGCACAATTACGTCTACCACGACGTGGCGGTGCATCTTCCCGACTACGTCAAGGACATCCCTTTCGATGCAGTCATTCTGGACGTCACTCTCCTCTGTTCTCGATGGGGGCAACCCGACGTTCTCGAGCGCTGCAAGAAAGAATATTCGTTCGTCGCTGACTTGGATGCCGTTCGATTTGCCTTTCCGCAAGACGAGTACGATTGCAACGAGTTGCTGGACGATTGGATGATGGAATGGAAGGTCGACGTCGTTTTTTCGGTTTTGGAATCCCATCGGGAGGTGTTGTACCCGCGTTATCATGAAAAAGGGGAATTTCAGTTGTCCTATTGCGGGTGCCTGGATGAAAAGTTGCTGTCCTTCCAACCGAAACCGTTTGCAGACCGTACCATCGACCTTGGCTATCGCGCCAGGAAACTACCTCCTTACTTCGGTCGCTTGGGCCAGACGAAATGGACCATTGGTCGAGAGGTCGATCGTTTGGCTCGAGCCGCCGGGCTTCGCACCGACGTCGTCTTGGGTGATGGAAAGAGGTTGTTTGGGAATGATTGGATCAACTTCATCAATGACTGCAAGTTTACCTTGGGAGCCAACAGTGGGTCCAGTCTCCTTGATCCCAGAAGAGAGATTCAGCAAGCGGTGAGGCGCTATCTTGCGGATTCCCCGGATGCTACCTTCGAGGAGGTGGAGGCAGCCTGTTTCCCGGGTCAGGAAGGGAAATACGAGTTCACGGCGATTTCCCCTCGAGTTCTCGAGACAGCCGCCCTTGGCAGTGGGCAAATCTTGGTTGATGGGGCATACAGTGGAATCGTCGAACCTTGGGAGCATTACCTTCCGATTCGACCCGATGCCTCCAATTTCGATGAGGTTTTCGAGGCGATGGGAGACGTTGCGGAAATGGAACGCATGATAAAGCGATGCCGCGAGGCGATCTTGGATTGTCGGTTTCTTCGCTACTCCTTTCAAGCGCAACGCATTTTGGACCTGATTCGAGAGCGCTCGGGAGACAGTCGTCCCGAATCTCATTTGCAGGGAGCAGAAGCCATTATTGCCAAATACGAACGAGAAATCGGAAAGAAAAACAAGATGCTGTGGGCTTGGCAGGACACCAAGAGCATCATTGCGAAGATTCCGATCCTCGGTCCTGGGTTGAGAAAAACAATGTCCGCTTTTCAGGAAAGAACTCGTCGAAAGATAGTGGCTCGGCCAAAAACGGAACCCTAGGCGCTACTTGAACAAACTAAACGTTCTCACCTTGCATCGTCTCGGTAATCCCGCCAAGGCCAACCGCTCCTTGCGAAAGCATCTTTTCTTCCTGCAAGATCATTTCCCCGAGCATAATTACGTCTACCATGAAGTTTCGCTTCCTTTTCCCGAATACCTCAAGGAAATCCATTTCCATGCCATTGTCCTCGACACTACCTTCATGGGAGAGCGGTGTTTCGACCCAGCCATTCTGAAACGGCGGAAAAGAGATTTTGCTTTCGTCAAGGATTCGAACGCCGTCGTGCTGGCTTTTCCTCAAGACGATTACGATTGTCATTTGATCACCGACAAATGGATGTGCGAGTGGGAAGTGGACGTGTTGTTTTCAGTCATTCCCGATCGTTGGGAATTACTTTATCCAAAATATTTCCAGAAGGGTGAAATCAAGTTGTGGTACACCGGATGCGTGGACGACGCCCTTTTGGATTATCCCACCAAACCTTTTTCAAGGCGCTCCATTGACATAGGATATCGAGCTAAGAAGTTATTGCCGACTCGTGGACGGTTGGGGGAAACCAAATGGACCATAGGGCGTGACCTCAAGGCTCTCACGGAAGACGCCGACTTAAAGGTCTCGATTGAGCTTTTCCCCGATGCATCGGGCTTTCTCAAAGGGGATGCGTGGCTGGATTTCATCAATGACTGCAAATTTACTTTGGGATCCAACAGCGGTTCCAGCCTGTTGGATCCAGTCGGCGACGTCGCGGGCGCAGTTCGTCGCTATTTGCTCAAGCGACCCAATGCCGCTTTCGAGGAAGTGGCAGAGAATTGCTTTCCCTCCGAGGATGAGCGACATGGGGATTTTACCGCCATTTCCCCTCGTGCCTTGGAGGCGGCTCTTCTACGCAGCGCCCAAATCTTGGTGGAAGGAGATTACAGTGGGTTGCTCACCCCTTGGGACCATTACTTGCCAATCAAGCCCGATGCTTCGGATTTCGATACCGTGCGAAGGTCGATGGCTGACGTCGGCGAGGTCGAAAGCATGATTGAGCGGTGTCGTGAAGCGATTGCCGATTGCACCGCCTTGCGGTACTCCGTGAAAGCTCGTGAAATCGTGAAACTCATTCATGACAAATACCGCGGGCCGGACGTCGATTCCGAAGCTTTTGGCCGAGCCGCTAACTTGATCGAGGAATATGAAAAAGACCTGCGCCTCAAGAAAAAGCTCCTATGGGCATGGTCCGATATCAAACAACGGGTGGGTTCCTTTCCCGTCGTAGGCAAGGCGTTGCGCAAGGGGCGCGACTTCATGCGAGCCAACCGAGAAAGGAAAAGCTAGCTTCGAACCCAAGCCGTGACCTCGCATACACAGGTTCAAACCATATCCTCCAAAGGGAAAGGAGTGCGACTCGCCAACTTGGTCTTCAACGATTTCCGTCATGATTCCCGTGTGGAGAAAACTTGTCGAAGTCTGGCTTCCCATGGGTTTGACGTGACTTTGTTCGCTTTCTCCGGTGAAGGTTTGCCTGCGAAGGAGGAGATAGATGGCTTTCGCGTGGTTCGTTGTTCCGGGCCGGGTAGATTGGGAAGCCTTGTCGGCATGGCTTGTCGCTTGCTTGGTTCAGCCCGTGAATTCGACGCAATTCACTGCAACGACTTGGAACCTTTGCCTTTGGCCGCGATGGCGAAATTGCTAGGCGGAAGAAGTGTTCTTGTTTACGATGCTCATGAACTTGAAACCGAGAAGATGGCTGCCCGCGGCATGCGCAAGTACTTGTCGAGATGGCTGGAGAAGGCGTTCTTCGTTTGTGTCGACGCCACCATTACGGTCGGTGATAAAATAGCGGATTGGTACTCCGCTCGCTATGACGTCGCCAGACCTAGTGTGGTGCGTAATGCGCCTCCTGTGTGGAAGCGGAACAAAACGAACCTCTTGAGAGAGCGATTTTCAATTTCTCCCGACACTCCGATCTTCCTTTACGTTGGAAGCCTGGCGAAGGGGCGCGCCGTGGAGGCCACCCTCGACGCTTTCTCGGGTCAGAAGGATAGAGCTCTTGTTTTCATTGGATATGGCGGGACTTCCTTGGAGGGACGAAATTTGGAAGCTCGGGTTCGGAGCGTTGCCCGTCGAGAGCCAAACGTATACTTCCATGACCCTGTCCCCTCGAGCGAATTGATCGATTGCGTTTCTTCCGCCGACGTCGGATTGTCACTCATCGAGGATCTCTGTTTGAGCTATCGTTATTGCATGCCCAACAAGTTGTTTGAATACGGTATGGCTGGGTTGCCCGTATTGGTTAGTGATTTACCTGAGATGAGGTCCACGATCGAGCAATACGAATGCGGCGTGGTTTGCCCCGACATTACCGCTCGAGGCATTGCGAATGCCGTGGAACGAATCTTGAACATGAACCTTGATCACTTGGGAGCCAATGCTCGCGTTATGGCGGAAGATCATTGCTGGGAAAAACAGGAAAATGCCCTCCTCGGCCTTTATCACGGCTTGTTTTCAAATTCAGGGCGGCAATCATGAAAATCGTCAGTGTCATTGGAGCCCGCCCCCAATTCGTCAAGGCGGCCGTTGTTTCCAGAGCCTTGCGCGAAAAACAGGGCGCCGATGAGTACCTTCTCCATACCGGGCAGCATTTCGACGACAACATGTCCCGCATATTCTTCGAGGAAATGGGCATCCCCGAACCGGATGCCAATCTCGCCATTTCCGGAGGAAGTCATGGAGCCATGACTGGAGCCATGCTGACTCAAATCGAGAAGGTTCTCGAACGCGAACGCCCCGACTGGACTCTGGTTTACGGTGACACGAACTCTACCCTCGCAGGTGCCCTCGCCGCTACCAAGTTGAATTTGCCCTGCGCGCACGTCGAGGCCGGTTTGCGTTCAAACAACCGCAACATGCCCGAGGAAATCAACCGCATATTGACCGATCACGCCTGCGATCTTCTGTTCGCTCCTACCGAGGAAGCTGCTCGTAGGTTGGCAATGGAGGGATTTAGCGGCAAAAACGTTGTCCGCACGGGAGACGTGATGTTCGATGCCGTTAGGCTTTTCGGTGACCTTGCCCAGCAAAAGAGCCGTGTTCTCGAGGAGTACGGTCTTGAGCCAGGCGGCTTCGCTCTTTGCACGATGCATCGACCGGAAAACGTGGACCATGAAGATTGCTTGACCGAGGTTTTGCAGGGCCTAGGCGAGGTTGCTCAGTCCTTGCCGATTCTTTGCCCGCTGCATCCGCGCACGCGAGCCAGATTAAAAGAATTCGGTTTGCTGGAAAGCCTTGCCTCGAACGCTCGGATTATCGAGCCGGTAGGTTACTTGGACATGTTGCGTCTTCAAGCCGCAGCAGCCCTCGTCTTGACTGATTCAGGTGGCATGCAGAAGGAAGCGTTCTTCCATCGGACTCCATGCGTGACGATACGAACTGAGACCGAATGGATGGAACTCCTTCCCGGAGGCCACAACCGTCTTGCTCGCCCCGGCGTGGATTCGATCCCGGAAAAAGCCATGGAGGCCATCCATTCCTCTCCGGACTGGGACCTTCCTCTCTACGGAGATGGCCATTCCTCCGATATCATTGCCGCCGCCTTGGTTGAAGCTGATTAAGTGAATATCGCCCTCGTCACTTCCGAATTTGCGCCGATGGCCGCCGCCGCCGCCTCTCGTATGGGACCCTTGGCGGATGCCCTCGAGGAACGAGGACATGAAGTAAGGGTCCTCTCTTCCAAGCAAGCGTCCAGCGAAGACCCAAGAGTGCAGGTTTCTCGTTTCGAGACTCCATCCTTTCGAAGCTCCCTTCCTCGCCGTTTGGTTCAGGAAATGCGATTGGGACGTGACCTCGGGCGATTATTGAAGCAGCTGGCTCCAAAACCTGATTTGACGATCCTCACCTCACCTCCTTTTTTCATGGCATGCCGTTGTGCCCGGACATTGAGGCGTTTGAACTTGCCTTACGTTCTGGACGTTCGTGACCGATACCCGAGAGTTTTGTTTGACTTAGGGCTCGTCCGGCCCTCGGGAATCACTGGCAGGTATCTGCAACGCATGGAACGCAACGCTTACGATGGGGCTCGATTGGTTGCCACCGTGACCCGCGGTTTGACCGAGGACTTGGGAGAAGTCGCAGGCAAAGGCAAAGTGGCGTGGTTCCCCAATGGATTCGATGGCAAGGTGTTTGCGAAAAAAGCCTCCTTTCCATCCAAAGACAGGCCGTTCACCGTTTTTTATCATGGCCGACTTGGCCGATTCTACGACGTGGAAGCTCTTCGCGCCTTAATTCAGGAAACGGAACGTTTGGATTCCAACGTTCGTTTTCGGCTGGCTGGAGACTTGGGGGCAGTCAGCCGGAATGGAGATTGGGGTCGAGCCGAATTCCTGGGAGAAAAGTCGCTACCACGAATTGCCGACTTTCTTGCTGAATCCAACTTGGGAATTTGTTTACTCAAGGATTCAGAGGCCATGCAAAAAGCATTTCCAGCAAAGGTTTACGAGTATCTCGGAGCGGGCTTGCCCGTATTGGCTACTCCGGTTGGCGAATTAACCGAGTTTTTGACCGAGCGAGATGCGGGAATTGTTTTTCCCAAAGCCGATCCTCAAGCCATGGCTCAAGCCATTGTAGAGTTGAAGGCCGATCCAACGGCTTGGAATCGTATGTCCGATAACGCATGGGCTTTGCGCTCTTCGCTGGATCGTCGAGACGGCGCGAATCGTTTCGCAGAGCGACTGGAACGAATTCACGAAACTTCAGTGAAAGGGAAACTGAATTGATGAGCCGCGGTTCAAACTGGAATCTAGGCAAAGGCGCTTGGGTTGCGTTCGATCTCGCGGTGGCGGCATGCGCGGTGGTGTTCGTGCCTCTTTACTGGGCTCCCGAAAGCGAGACTTTGAGAGCCCTATCGACCGAGCGTTTGGTTTTCTGCGGTTTGTTTTACGGCATCGCTTTCATATTGGCGGGTGAAATGCTTGGTTTGCATGAACCTCAACCGCCCCGATCTTGGCGTATCCGCGTGGTGTTGGCGATTTTCGCCGCATCCATTGCCTGTTTGGCGTTGTTGTTGTTAGTCTACGGTATCGAGTTTCAATTCGTTGGCCGCTTGGCCTTACTGAAGATCGGGGCTTGTTCCGTAGTCGCGGTCGCGTTCCTCAGGGCCATGATCGGGAGCATGGCTTCTCGCAATCGACCTCGGGTGATGGCTTTGGTCTCGAAAGACGCCGCCGAGGAGTTGACCAAGCGGGCGGCAACTGAATCAGCGCCTTTCGTCTTGGAAGACCTCGAGGCCTTGGAGAAAGCAGGAGGCGTTTCGGCCTTAACCGAATTTTGTCGCGAACACGGAGTGGACGAACTCGTGACCATGCGCAACGATCGTGATTTGGGGCAGGATTTCGACTTGGTTGAATTATTGGCTGGAGGGACGCGTGTGTCCGATTGGGTCGATTTCTGGGAACGTTCTTTTTCCTGCGTGCCTCCCGATCACGTTGATGAGTCATGGCTGGCTAGGCTCGATCTCCGCGTGCGACACCCCATTTTTCATCGAGCCAAGCGCTGCCTCGACGTGTTCATAGCGATCTTGGGTCTTGTCGTTCTTTCTCCTCTTCTGCTCTTGGCCGCCGCCGCCATTGTCTTGGAATCGGGTGGCCCCGTCTTCTTTTCACAGCGAAGAGTCGGCTTTCTAGGACGTCCCTTCACTTTGCACAAACTTCGTACTATGCGAACGGATGCCGAAGCGAAAGGCGCCCAGTGGGCCAGTGAACGCGATTCCAGAGCCACTCGAGTCGGGGCTTTCCTGAGGCGTTCGAGAATCGACGAAATTCCTCAATTCTGGAATGTCTTGCGTGGAGAGATGTCCATTGTAGGACCTCGTCCCGAACGTCCCGAGTTCGTCGAGAAACTAAATGATGAAATCCCTCTTTGGCCTTGTCGCCATCTAGTCAAACCCGGACTTACCGGTTGGGCTCAGATTCGTTTTCGCTATGCGGCAGGGTCGTCTGCGTCGAAAGAAAAACTGGCTCATGACCTATACTACCTGAAAAACGCCTCCTTGTTGTTGGATTTGCAGATTATCTTGTCCACTCTTCGCTCCGTGGCGAAGGGTAGTCGTTGATGCGTTCATGAAGACTTTAATCACCGGAGGAGCAGGTTACATTGGCAGTCATACTACACTTGCTTTGCTCGAGGCTGGTCGAGAAGTAGTGGTGCTCGACGACTTTTCCAATTCCTCGCCGGACGCCCTCCGCAGGGTAGGGGAGCTGGCGGGAAGGGAAGTGGAGGTGGTGGAAGGGGATTCGGGAGACCGTGAGACGCTGAACAAAGTATTCGATCGTCACGGAGCCTTTTCGGCCGTCATCCATTTTGCTGCCTTCAAGTCGGTGAGCGAATCGACCGAGAAACCACTCGCTTATTATCTCAACAACGTCGCGGGCTCCATCACCTTGCTCGAGGTCATGGAGGAGTATGGCGCGCGCAATTTCGTTTTCAGTTCTTCCTGCACGGTGTATGGGGAACCAAAAGCCGTTCCTTTGCGAGAAGATCATCTCACGGGACAGGTTTCCAGTCCTTATGGCGCCACGAAATACATGGTGGAGAAAATTCTGAGTGGGTTGTGCGCCGCCGATTCACGATGGAATGCCGCGATTCTACGTTATTTCAATCCCGTGGGCGCCCACCCCAGCGCTCTTATTGGCGAAGACCCCCTCGGCAAACCCGAAAACCTCGTGCCAGTGATTTGCCAAGTGGCCACCGGCAAGCTGGACAGCCTTTCTATTTTCGGAGGCGATTATTCCACGATCGACGGCACCTGTGTCAGAGATTACCTCCACGTCGTGGATTTGGCCGATGCCCACTTGAAGGCTTTGGATCACCTTGCGAAGGTGGACGGTTTGCGTACTTTCAACCTAGGTACGGGTAGAGGAACCACCGTGCTCGAATTGGTCGATGCCTTCGAACGCGCAACCGGTCAAAAGATCCCCCGCAAAGTCGTCCAACGTCGACCAGGGGACGTTGCGGAGGCCTGGGCGAATCCTTCCCTCGCCAAGAAGGTTCTTGGATGGGAGGCCACCCGCGATCTTGACGAAATGATGGTGGACGCTTGGCGCTGGCAGCTCGAGAACCCGCAAGGACACTCTAGGGGGAGCGAGGAGTGAGCTTTTCGATGCCGTATTTGGTTGGATCGAAACCTCTGGCCAGAACCGCCTTACGTAGTTCGTCGAGGTTTGTTTTCGCGCCGATCGAGATTCCTTTTTCTCTATAGGCATTCCGGTTGAGTTCGATTGCAAAGAGGACGTTGGTCGAGCCGGATTTGACGGACGTCTCGTCTTGTGGATAGAGCTTCCTTACTTCGAGCAAGGCGCCGTCGGGTGAAAAGAAGCCAATGTCGAGAGGTATCCAGGTGTTTTTCATCCAGAAACTTTTCCTTCCGGGCTTGTCGTAAAGAAACACCATGCCATGATCCTCGGGCAATTTCTTGCGGTGCATGAGCCCGAGGTTTTTTTCCTTTTCCGAGATTGCCAACTGCAACTGTAGAGTCTTTCCGTCAATTCGAATGGGGAAATATGTGTCTATCCCATGCCGCGCTTCAGTTGAACTACGCGGACTTTTCGAACGACAAGAGTCCAGCCAAGGTGTTGCCATGACCGCGACCAAGAATTTTCTTCGTGTCAATGAAGGCTCTCGATGCATGATGCCAAAACAATGATTCCTTTGTTCTATGCAATGAAAACAACTGCAAGGTCATGAGGTCCGCATTGGAAAAAATCAGCAAACTGCGTGTCCTCGTGGCGGGCGACGCCATGCTTGACCATTATCTGTGGGGAGATGCCCATCGCGTTTCTCCCGAAGCTCCCGTGCCCGTTGTACGAGTGGAGCGTGATTCCTATGCCGCTGGCGGAGCGGCCAACGTCGCGCTCAATGCCGCGGCCTTGGGAGCGGAAGCTACTTTATGTGGCTGGATAGGCAAAGACGAAGCTGGCGAACGGCTCCTTGAAGTCCTTGGTCAGCGCGGCGTGCAATACGATTCAACTTTTCGCAGCGATCAACGGGAAACGATTTGCAAGGCCCGCGTAATGGCTCGCAACCAGCAACTTTGCAGAGTGGATCGTGAACAGTCGGTGGAAACCTATGCTTTGAACTCGGAGAACGATTGGGAAGGGTTGGACCTTCAGTTAGCGAAAGCGGAGGCGGTGATTTTGTCCGATTACGGCAAAGGTTTCGTGGACGATTCTATGGTGGAGCGTGTCTTGAAAAAACGTTCTTCCGCCTCGGTCATCGTGGCCTTGGATCCAAAGCCTAGGCGTTGCCTGCATCATCAGGGAGTCGACTTGCTTACCCCGAATCGGGTTGAGGCCCTTGAGTTGGCGGGCTTGGACAAGGAGGACCATGCTTCCTTCCCAGCCGAGCGTGTTTGCGCGGCGATTCACGAGCGTTACGCCCCTCGTTTTCTGGCCATTACCTTGGGTGATGAAGGCATGATGCTTTCGGAAGAGGGGGAAATTGGTGAGACTATTCCCACGGCGGCTCGTGAAGTCTTCGACGTTTCCGGGGCAGGGGATACCGTGATCGCAACCTTGACCTTGGCCTTGGCATCCGGTTGCAGTTTTCGCGAAGCGGCGACTTTGGCGAATGCGGCGGCGGGCATCGTAGTGGGTAAAGTAGGTACTGCAACCACTTGCGCCGATGAAATACTGACTCACTTGGGAGAGGCATGAAGCGAGGTCTTTTTCTGGACCGGGACGGCACTTTGATCCCGGATTACCACTATCTTTCCGATCCTCGTCGAATTGAAGTGATTCCCGGTGTTGCCGATGCCTTGGCCAAGGCTTGCTCCTTGGGCTACCTGCCATTTCTTTTTTCGAATCAGTCCGGGGTGGGAAGGGGTTATTTCACCTTGGAGACGGTTCATGCCTGTAACTTGAGAATGCTCGAATTATTTGGTCTTCCTGCTGATTTCTTCGTCGACGTCTGTCTTGCTACCGAGCATCCGGACGACGAACACGTCTATCGTAAGCCATCCCCTCGATTCATCTTGGAAATGGTTGAAAAGCACAACCTCGAGGTTTCCTCGTCCTACATGGTTGGCGACAAGTTGCTGGACCTCGAAACTGCAGCTTCAGCCGGCGCAAGAGGCGCCTTCGTGAAGACGGGCAAACCCTTTACGGAGGAAGTGCGCTTCTACACTGAGGAAAAGAATATGGGCGTATTCGATGATTTGGCTGCCTTCGTGGATCATTTGGAAAAGCAATGACTGCCGATCGCAAGCCCTCTTCCTGGGACGTTCTTTCCGATGAAAGAGAGGCGGATTGCCGTATTTTCGAGGCGCGTCGCTTGCGTTGCCGCCATCCCGATGGCCGCGAGGGAGATTTTTTCGTTCTCGATACTTCCGATTGGGTCAACGTCGTGGCCCTTACCTCAAGCGACGAACTTGTCATGGTTTGTCAGTACAGGTTCGGGTCCGATCAACTTTCCTGGGAAGTGCCCGGCGGAGTCATTGACCCAGGAGAATCCCCGGTCGATGCCGCCGTGCGGGAACTTCGAGAAGAAACTGGTTTTGTCGGTGAAAAGGCGCGGATTCTAGCATCCTGTCGCCCCAACCCCGCTCTCTTCCGAAATCGTTGTCATTTCGTGCTGGTTGAAGAATCCAAGCTCGTGGCCGCAACTTCCTTTGATGCCAACGAGGAACTCGAGACTCGCTTGCTTCCTTTGAGCGAGGCGGTTTCCTGGGTCAGGGCGGGCCGCATCGACCATGCTCTCAGTCTCGATGCCTTGCTTTATCTTTGGCTGGAACGCCAAGCCTTGGACTTGAGCTGACTTTGGAATTGCCCCCGGACTAACTCCCTTTACCATGTTCGCTTTCCTTTTTTTGGTCATGTTCTCTCCATGAAGCCATGAGTTCCGTTCTTCAGTTGTTGCTTGAAGGTGAATGTCTGGAAACCCACCAGATGGCTGATGTCTTGGGCATGGATGAAGCAGCGGTCACCGAGGAGCTGGAACGTCTCAAGGATGAAAAAATCCTCTTGGGATGGAGACCGGTCTTCAATCCCGCCGAAGTGGAGGATGATCAAGTGAGAGCCGTAATCGAGGTCAAGATCAGTCCCGAGCGAGAAGGAGGATTCGATCGCCTGTCCTTGCGAATCAGTCGATTCGACGAGGTCGAGTCTTGCTACCTTATGTCTGGAGGATACGACTTGCTGGTTATAGTGGCAGGCAAAAACCTGCGTACTGTCGCCTCTTTCGTTTCCGAGAGATTGGCAACGATCGAAGGCGTCCTTTCCACCGCTACCCACTTTTTGCTGAGAGCCTACAAGGAGCAACGCCACCTCTTGGTCGAAGAAGGCTCTGCATCGGACAAGCCTGCCATCAGCCCCTGATGACCCTCCAATCATCCAGATTTGTGGCAAATCACGTAAAGGATTTGCCAAGATCCGGCATTCGCGACTTTTTTGCCGTCGTTTCGGACATGCCACAAGCCATATCTCTCGGTATAGGCGAGCCGGATTTCGTTACTCCCTGGCATGTTCGCGAAGCAGCTGTCTTTGCTCTCGAAAAGGGACGAACCAGTTACACCGACAACTTGGGCCTGCTGAGACTGCGCAAAGCGATTTCCAGCTACGTCCAGTCGTCGTTTGGCGTCGAATATGATCCAGAAGATGAAGTGCTCGTTACTGTCGGAGTTTCCGAGGCTCTCGACCTTGCTCTGCGAGCCTTCGTGAATCCCGGAGAGAAAGTCCTTTACCACCAACCTTGTTACGTTTCCTACGACCCAAGCATCGTCTTGGTGCATGGGAAGGCATTGGGAGCCGCCACCTCGGCTCGAAACGACTTCGCTCTCGCTCCCGCTGCCTTGGAGGATGCATGGGAAGAAGGCTGCAAGGCTCTTATTCTCAATTTCCCCACCAATCCCACGGGTGGTGTTGCGGACAAGTCCACCTTGGAACGAATCGCTCGATTCGCGGTGGAAAAGGATCTTCTCGTGCTAAGCGATGAAATCTATGCCGAGCTCACTTTCGATGGCGAGCATTGCAGCATCGCTTCCTTGCCCGGAATGAAGGATCGCGTGATTTTTCTCCACGGGTTTTCCAAGGCTTTCGCAATGACTGGTTTTCGGATTGGTTATGCTTGTGGCCCATCCGAGTTGATCGAGGCCATGATGAAAGTACATCAGTACTCCATGATGTGCGCTCCAATCCTTAGCCAGGAAGCCGCTCTGGAAGCTCTCCTGAATGGCCGCGAAAGTGTGCTGAGGATGAAGGAACAATACTTGCGAAGGCGAGATTACTTGGTTCGCCGATTTAATGAAATCGGACTCCCCTGTCATTCTCCAGGCGGATCTTTTTACGCTTTCCCGAACGTTGCGGCCACGGGTCTCGATGAAATCGAATTTGCCCACCGCCTCTTGCGCGAAAGAGAAGTCGCGGTAGTGCCTGGTTCCGCTTTCGGAGAGGCTGGAAAGGATCACGTGCGAGCCAGTTTTTCCACTTCCTACATTCAATTGCAGCAGGCATCCGATAGAATCTCTCGCTTCATGGACTCTCTTGGTCATTCTTCCGGGTCCATGGAAGGCGTCGGCTGATTACGTGACATGGGCCCAGTTCCAAGCATAGCCATCGTCGGCCGACCCAACGTTGGGAAAAGCCGGCTCTTCAACCGGTTGACCGGTCGCCGCATTTCCATCGTGCATGATCGGCCGGGTGTTACCAGGGACGTCGTGACGGCGGAATCCGCGGACGGTTACGTCTTGATGGATACCGGTGGCCTTGGTCTCCGAGAAAGCATGACTCCCGTGGAAATTCAGGATGCAACCGAGGCCCAAGTTGATTTTGCCATCGAGGCGGCCGATTTGATCCTTTTCGTGACCGATGGGCGTGAAGGCCTTGCTCCTTTGGATGAAATGGTGGCGGAGAAATTACGGCGTTTGGACAAGCAACTGGTACTTGTCGTCAACAAAATCGATTTTCCCGAGGAGGTGGGTCGTGCCGATGAGTTCGCCAGGCTTGGGTTCGACGATTTCCATCGCCTTTCCGCGGAGCACGGATTCGGGGTCGAGGACTTGCTCGCAGACATCCGCAAACGGCTTGGCCCCGTTGCTCCCGAAAGCAACGTCCGCGGTGAACGCCGTATTCGGATGGCTTTCGTGGGACGTCCCAACGTAGGCAAGTCCTCCTTGTGCAACCGCCTGCTTGACGCCGAGCGCTTGATCGTCAGCGACGTCCCGGGCACTACGCGTGAAACCACCATGCGGGAGCTGGATTACCAAGCCGAGCAGGATGAAACTTGGCGATTTTGCCTTTTTGATACCGCAGGCTTGCGACAACGCAAAAAAATCGCGGACTCCTTGGAATACTTTTCCTCTCTTCGTACAGAGGAAGCAATTAATCGCACCGACGTCGCCCTTCTCGTTCTCGATGCTCGTGAAGGCGTGTCCAAACAGGACAAGGTCATGGCCGGATTGATCGCGGAATCCGGCAAGGCTTTGGTCGTGCTCGTCAATAAATGGGACGTTGCGGTTCAGGGGTTTCGCAGAGACCCCTTGAGCGGTTACAAAAACGAGTCTCATTTCCGGAAAGAGTACGAAAAAGCGATTCGCAAGGAATTGTTCGTTTTGCCGGGTTTCCCGATCCTTTTCGTTTCCGCCAAGACAGGATTGGCAATCGAAGACATGCTTTCCGCGGTGCGTGAAGTGGATCAAGGCTTGGATCGTTTTCTCCCGACACCGGAATTGAACCGCGCAATCATCGGCATGATGGAGAATCGACCACCCGCAGCCCGCAAGGGCAAGCGATTCAAGATTTTCTATGCCGTGCAGACTAACACACGCCCTTTTACGATTCGTCTTTTTTGCAATCGCATCGATCGCTTGGAAGATAGTTATCAGCGCTACTTGGCCAATGGTCTCACCACGCGATTCGATCTTCTGGGGGCTCCCCTTCGCTTCATCCTTAGCGGTAAGGAGGCTCGTTACTCAAAGAAGAACTGACGCCAGTAGTTCCCCCTTTTTCCAGTCAAGGTCGGTCGTTTTCTTGAACACCGGCCTTTTTTCGTGTCTAAGTATGGAGGCATGGGAGGAACCAAGCGAATCGCATTCATGGGATCGGACCTCATCGCGTTGCCGGCCCTTCGTTTTCTCGATGATCAGCAAGATGTCGAACTGGCGGGTGTGTTCACCCAACCGGATCGGCCTGCCGGTCGCGGAAAGCGCTTGCGCGTAAATCCAATCAAGGAATGGGCGACGAAGCGAGGAATCGAATGCCTGGCTCCGGAAAAGCCAGACGCAGCCGAAGCGGCTTGGTTGCAGAGTAAACGAATCTCGTTGGTCATGGTCATGGCCTATGGACATCTCTTGAAGCCGGATTTGATCGATTCGGTCGGAGGGCGAATTTATAACTTGCACGCATCTTTGCTTCCTTCCTATCGCGGCGCTTCTCCCATTGAAACGGCTCTTGCTGAAGGGGAACGAAGTACTGGCGTCAGCTTGATGCGAATTATTTCAAAAATGGATGCTGGCCCCTTGGTGGATCAGCAGAAAACCGATCTGAAGGATGACGAAGATGGGCCTTCCTTGCGTGAGAAACTAGCTCTTCTCTGCCCTGCATTGCTCAAACGCAACTTGAACCATTTGCTTGCAGGCAGCGCCAAGGAGATGACCCAGGACGAAGCCCATGCCACTTACTGCCGAATTCTCAGAAAAGAGGACGGAAACTTGGATTTTTCGATGCCTGCCGACACCTTGGCTCGACGCGTGGCGGCCTTCAAAGCTTGGCCAGGATGCTTCTTTGCCTTCGGAGACGTTCGCATCAAGGTGGGGGCTGCTCTCGCTCTCGATGCTTCGACCAACTGCGTTCCCGGTGAAATCATCGGGGAGCGAAACGGAGCTTTGTGCCTCGCTACAGGGGAGGGGACTTTGGCTGTGCTCGAAATGCAACGCCCTGGTGGCAAAATGCTGGATGCCTCCTCCTTTTTAAGAGGCTTTCCTTTGCCCGATGGAACCCGGTTGCCGACCATTTCCAATACTCCTTTGGTTGGCGACCATGCGGGTTTCTTTAGGAAAAACAAATATGTGGATTGATTTTTTCTCCGCGGCCCTTACCAATTAAAGAGCAATTTGCATTAAGTTTAGTTAAGGGGAGGATAGTATGATGGGAAGAAAACCGTCCGTATGGGGGTGTTCGCTCTTGTTGGGAGCGTTCGTTTTTGCAATGCCGAATATGGAAGCTGCTGATGCCAGCGTCCGTTTGGCCAACCTGACTCAGGATATGGCGATACTAAATCGTCAGGTGACTCTTTTGCGTTCGGAAATGGAGTCCTTGCGAAGAGAGAATGCCCAATTGAAAGCCACGCTTTCCCAAGGTAACTCACGGGACAACGTGTCCCGAGAAGATTTGCGAACTTTTGCCGAAGCCATGGACAGAGAACTTGCGACCCTTCGAAAGGAATTCGTTCTCGGTGATGCCAAATTCAACAAGGAATTGTTGAACAAGGTGAACGCAACACTCGAGGATCACGGCCGAAAAACAAGGGCTCACATCGATGCCCTTGAGAAAAAAATAAACGCGAACCGTCCTCCGAAGCCACAACACCCTCCTACGGTCAACCATCCCACCACGGGGATTGTTTACACGGTACAGAGTGGCGACACCTTGAGTCGCATTGCTCGCAACCATGATTCAACCGTTCCTTGGATCAAGGCCGCTAACAATATCGTCAAGGATACCAGTTTGCAAATCGGACGAGAAGTCTTCGTTCCTCAAAACAACTGATCCCATGGCGAAAAATTCCATTCGACTAGGACGCGGTTTGGGAGGGTTGATTTCCTCTGGCCTAGGTACGGAATCCAAAAAAACGACGCAGACCAAGGCTTCTGGCAAAACCAGCAAGAAAGCCGCCCCCAAGGTAACTAAGGGGAAGGCCAAGGCTTCTCCTTCCAATAATGGAGAAAGCTTGCTCAACGCCCCAATCTCCAAGGTGCGCCCCAATCGCTACCAGCCTCGCAAGCGAATTGACTCCGAGCAAATCAAGGAACTGGCATCCAGCATAAAGGCCGAAGGGTTGATTCAGCCGATAGCGGTTCGTTCTTCCGAAGACGGTTATGAAATCATTGCCGGGGAAAGGCGCTGGCGAGCTTATCGAGAATTGGGACGAAAAACCATACCCGTTCGCATTCTGGACGTGGAGGATGCTTCTTCCGCTGCGCTTTCCTTGATCGAGAACTTGCAGAGAGAAGGCCTTGATCCAATCGAGGAGTCGTTGGGTTTTGCCGCCTTGATGCAAGATTTTGACCTCACGCAAGCCCAAGTCGCTGAGCGTTTGGGTAAAAGCCGTGTCTACGTCACGAATGCGTTGCGCTTGTTGCAGCTCGATGAAGAAATTCAAGAACACCTCACGGAAGGACGTTTTTCCGTTGGACACGCCAAGGTTTTACTTGGTGTGGAAAAAGAGGACCTCCGTTTGCGCTTGGCTCGGAAGATCGTCGATAACGGGCTCAGCGTGCGCCAAGCGGAGGATGAGGTGGAATCTTTCAAGAACAAGAGTTCGGGCCGAGCGACTTCTTCACCAGCCAAGGCCAACGGCAAGGTAGCCAAGGAAATGGCCGGCAAGTTGGCTTCCCTGTTCAATACGAAAGTTCGCGTGTCTTCCAATGGCGAAGGCAAAGGTCGCATTGTGATTGAATACGACAGCGCGGCCAAGCTGGATGACCTGGCAAAAAAAATGGGTCTTTGACTTTCCCATCTTTCCCCATTTCTTCTTTTAATGGGTATTGCGTTTTCTCCTCAAATCCATTTCCTGTTTTACCTTTGTATTCGTTTTTCCCCCGATGACTGGATTTCTTACCGTTGTTCTCATTCTGTTGAGCCTGTTCCTGATCCTCCTGATTTTGCTACAAAGGAGTTCAGGTGGCATGGGTTCGGCATTGGGCGGTGGAGCAGCTGATCAGGTGTTCGGAGGAGGTTCTGCGGCTGTCCTCACCAAATGGACGGTTTGGGGCGTACTGGGCTTCTTCATCATATCATTTGGACTTTATTTGATTGCCCAGAGCAACCGTCCCGTCGATGCGGTTGATTCGCAAGGTGGTGGATCACCATCCACTGAGCAAAGCCCAAAGGAGGATGGAAACACAACGACGGCAGGTGATGGTTCCGAAACGGAGCCCAAAGAGAATGCCGGCGACCCTCAAACTTCCAATCCCAAGCAGGACGTGAAAGACCC